>ERZ1740070.2402-NODE-2402-length-10808-cov-9.746024_pt1 | contig 10808 bp, 5 predicted proteins | sample MGYA00581734_ERZ1740070 | MGnify/ENA primary metagenome ERZ1740070 (study PRJEB43018, sample SAMN04849744) | marine metagenome | isolation source: floating plastic debris | place: Pacific Ocean | collected 2008-09-01 | study: EMG produced TPA metagenomics... | reverse complement strand
CTACAAAATTGTCAAATGAACCTTACATAAGCCCCCACACCAGACTAATTAATACAACATTTTACTGAACCATTTCAAAAAATAGAAAACGTACTCCGTACCAAGCTTGAGTACAAACAAGCCTTAATTCCATTTCTTCTTCATAGGAAAATGCCTATTTTTATTGACAGCTCCAATACTGATCATACAACTGATCTAAATACTTATTCAGTGCGGAGTGATTCAAAAATGACAATGGAGTAAGATATATGCTGGAATGATGCCATATACCATAATGTATAGAAATTAAAAGTAATTTTAAAACTATGTTCTGCCAAAGCTTGGTCCAGTTTTGTTTAGACTAACCAATACATTCATATGCACTCTGAATGGTATTGACAGTAGGAAAGGATGAATAATAACTCACAGCATAAACTGAACCTCATCATCAGAGATGATGGATTCGGTGTCCATAGGCTCCTTGATCACTTTAACCGCCCTCTCTTTACCATAGACTGTAGCTTTATAGACAGTGGCACTGGCTCCAAGTCCTATCATGTTCCCATAAAGAACCTTGACATCATTTTTATCAATAACTAAAAAAACATACACCAATGTTGAACTAAAGGCGACATCATATCCTCAAGCCATTGAAAAGTTGTAGAACTTATTATCAAGCTAAAAATCTAAAATATATGAAGCCTTTAGTGGTGTGGTGATGTTAAATTGACAATCTAGAGACAAGAATCTAGCTACCGCCCTAGGTTGATGGCTCTACTGCTGCTATAAAACTTAGAGTATGCACCTTTTTCAGTAACTAGTACCGGGATCACTACAATATCATACAATTTTAAGGTACTTTTTGAAAAAAAATAATTGAGATTATACATATACCAATCATTTTCTCATTTTACCACGCTTTGAGGAAAAAATACCTTGAGGTAAAAATGTATTCTTGGCATCCAAATCTGCTACTGTAAACTTCTTTTAATGTTTTGCATTGACTGTACACTATCGCCATTACTGTTGTAGCATTGTATTTTGCATGGGAACACTGGGCTATGAAATTTCATTGCACTAGGTAACTAATATCTCTAGTTAGAGAGCTTAAGAAGTTGCCAAATGTTGCACTCACCCATTAGGCTATCTGCCTTCTTTTGTATCTTAATCTCCTGCTCTCTAAGCTCCTTCTAAACCAAAGAAATGAAAACTACTGTGTATGGCAGGCAGGTACATGTATATATACTGCAAACCATCAAACAAACAATAAGCTTATGCATAGGTTGATGTTTATGCAATGAAGTTCAATGATATATGTAATTTTCTTCAGCTCTGAACCATTCCATACTTCTGACAACGTTTCAGTCGGTTTGTGCCAGCGCTGGACTTTTCATGAAAATTCTCAGCAATCATAACATAAAAGTATTCCACCAAGGCACATTCCACACAGCTTGTGATGCCAAACCAAAATGCTAAAGAAATGTTCGATCTGTAAAAAAATGTGTTAATTCCCATGGGTTAAAAGGCAACTCACCTCCTGTGTCAGCTGCCTAACCTTTTCTCTTAATGATTCAACCTGTGAAAATGCAGCAAACAGGGTCATAAAACATAGAAACAAGTACTGGTTGGCCCAGGAGTTTCAAAATACAATGGCTCAGACTTCTGCCTGTTCATCTCATTCTCCCAGTGATGACCACTCGCTATGACCAGGCAAGATTTGTTTCTCAATGCCATGTGAATAAACACTGATGGTCCATTAGCATTTTCGCTCAGATTTGCTGAACTGTATAATGAAATAGCTCAAAGAATAGTAGGGGGATTTGGGTCAAATCCTTTTAGACATTTGAGAAAAAATAGGCAAGCTCATTCAGTAATTTGGCATACACTTTTTTAGAATCCTAGTCACCTTTTGAGTCTAAATCCCATGTTTACTAACCTCACTAGTTCTTTCTCTTTCCGGACTCCGTGCAGAAGCGACGCTGACTGGTTGACCACATGACTGAGCTGATCTACTGTCTGTTTTTGAAATAACACTTGTGCCATTTACAGAAGCGGGATTGAGTGCTAGACTCTGCCTGTTCATCTCAGTTGATCTCTTTTTTGGAGCCTCTGAGACCAGCCTTACATTCTCAGTCAATGTAGAAACTGCAAAAAATGAGTGACAAACACTCATGAGGCTGAGTATAAGGTGAAGTGATCAACTCGTATACCATAATATGTGATTTGATTATGTTAGAATAGACGGGGTGTGCATAATGCAGAAAAGACCCGATATAACCTTGATAGTTTGCCTATTGCCAGAAAAGATGAACATAAGGCTGCTTCTAACCATGCAAGATGTTTATTTCAGGACACTTTTCTTCAGCATTTAACACTATCAGAGTAGAGTATCTAATCCCCCTGCCACAACATCTTGACTCCAGAGTAACAGGGTGGGTAACAATCTTATTGAGTCATCGTTTCCAGCAAACAATGCTCAACAATCAACTGTCTGCACCAATATTGACAGATACAGGGACTCCCCAGGACAGTTTACTCTTTATCCATAAACAGAAATACATCTAATCTGTCTAATATCGCTGTACTCAAATACGCAGATGACACCTGTGTAACTGGATTAGTTGGTAATAATCTAGACCTATGTAATTATTTTTCTGAAAAAGATAGATTTTCCAAACAGTGCACTGAGTTAGATTTACAACTTAATGCATCTAAGACAAAAGAAATGCTTATCTCTACCTACGCAACGTCTCAAACCTGATAGTCCCAGACTGATTTTAGCCTACACCAAAATATCATTTTGTGAGAAAGTGAAGTACCTTGGTGTAGATATTGACCACAAGCTGAGATTTTAAGATTATGTGCAAAGAACTGGGAAAGCTAGTCAAAGTATATATGTTGTCAAAAATGTTTTGTATCTGAATCCAAGCAATTGGCCTTCGGGCTGTTCAAAAGTTTTCAGTTTCTCTCTTGATGTATTGTCAACCTGTTTTTTACACTAGCACATATGCCAGAGAAAAAAAAACGCTTGGAAAAGTTTTTCACGTTGCCAAGAATCTGGAGCTTGATGTAGGACCTCGATGTCATTGTTAGACAAAGAACTAAATCCATTGTTATGAGCTGTTACGCTGACTAAAACCACTTCATGCATGATTTTCTAAAACGATGCCCTTCTGGGCGTTTAAGACATGTGAAGCATCATAGCTTGTTGGGCAAAGACTGTTTTAGAGGCAAATGTTCATTCTGCTAAATGAAATTCTTATTTTGAATGCAAGGTCCATACTCTAGTAGCAAACTCCTTTCATGACAAAGTATATGCCTCCTATTTTCACGACATAAAAAGTTTGTGAAAGTTAAACAATCAATCAACATCAACATCATGTTTTGATTAAAAAAACGTCAAAGGAGAAGTACAACTTGATGGTAATAGACAGAAACTCACGTCCATTTTTTTCTCTGTATAACATGCCAAACACCCTCTTTTCTGGAACGTCGGAATTGGCAGGTTGTGGGCTAAAACAAAAGTGAGAAGGTAACAAGCAATACACACATTTAGGTACAAATAAATGAGCTTTGGTGAGTATAATAATGGGACTTGACTCTTAGGTACAACTGTTCGCCAAAAATTATCCTTCGCCCGTCTATTTTGCTGCGTTTTGGACAGTGTTGGGGTATATGTAGAGTTTCATAACAAATATCCAGAAAATCCAGTCTCAGTCAATAAAATTGAAAATGATTTACGGGGCCATTTACCTAGCATTGGGTCTCTTTTGCGGTCTTTGAGGCTGTAGGGGAAGAGCTGGTAACCTGAACTCAGCCACAGGTTTGCTGCAAAAGAAACACATACATAGATTCTAGGCCTACATGCAAATATATTAATCAGGCTCACTCACACTTGGTAAATTATGAGCTACAGATGATGGGCCTAATTTCTATGTTGGTGAGTGAGGATCATGCCAGCTCCACAGTCAACACTACGAGAGTGCGGTCTTGCGAATAATGAATAAAATACAGAAAGATTTCAGAGAGGCCACATGTACTAATTGAGTTTAGTGCAACCTCTCTTTGAGAAATTTAGACATTAGTTGTGATTGTCTGACAGGGTTTCTGATTGCTTGATAGGGAGGGTTGTAAAAACGCAAGGGCAGGCTCACCTTAGAGAAAAAGCATGAGCACTTGCTTCAGCCTTATCATCACTAGATCCTAAAGAAAAAAGAAAGAAAATCTCAAAAGCATATGCATACATTGATGATTAAATGTTTGGAAAGAGATGTTCCATTCTTTGATCATGTGCCACAACCTGGTTTCTCACCTAAACTCCGTATGATACATCGTAAAAGCACACCAGAAATACTTCCATCGCTGCAGTTTTAAATTTTGCAAGAAGCCATTTTCAATCATCTTGCAGGTAGACATTTTTGTTACTAATTTTCAATTTACTGTCAGCTCCCTTATGATGACCCAAGTAGTTTTCAAATAATTTTTGGAAGTTGTGCAAAAGATAACACAGGCTTCATTGGCGGTAAAATTTCTACACTGAAAATGATATGACAAAATCCATCACAATCCTCAAAATCAATGGTGGATGTGTTATAATCCAAAAACGCTAGGAATCAAAATCTTTTCGAATCATTTTTGAAAGTTGTAAGAGATTGCTGTTCAAGCTTTTTCGTTATTACTCAATTATTCTCAAACCCTGGAGTGATTCCAAAAATCAAAATTTCTTAAATCATTGAATATAAAATAATATGAGCCAGGTTGCTAAATTAAAATGCTGGCATATTTTCATACTGTATAGTAGGTTTTGCAAGGTAACTTAGAAATATTGAAGATTAGTGGTTGAATCATTGAAGATAAAATTTTGACGTGAATTTCAATTAAAACGTTTGAAGTCTAACCCTAAAATCAAGGATTTGAAAAGGGTGAAGAACAATAATAAAGCAGGCCATTTAATATCTTTGACAAAATTGAAAACAACATCATTACATGAGATGAAAAGAGATTAACACAACTGCCACACAATACGTTGCCGAAGTGGTTTACATTTAGATAATTAGTGCCATTCATGATGTTATAATATGGAGCCTAAACGCTGTCAACACATTAACAAACAATAAAGAGTTACTGCTACAGTATTGTTCACCAGAAAATGGGATGGTATCTTTAAAATCATAATCCAATTTCAATTTTCTGCTAAGGATGTGTCATATTCAACACCATGAAAAGAATATAGATCAGGGTTTAGGGATTAGGAACAAGCAATTCACAAATAACGCTTCATATCCTGTCTGGAGAAACCAACAATGGAAGTACAGATGCTTTGTAAAGTGAAGCCATGGTGGTACAGCAACTTGATGGACCTATACTTATACTACAGCAATCGGGAACAGCCTGACCTACACTTGTTAATAATAAGACACGACATCGCATCACAGAGTTGTGGTAGAAACTCATGCTGGAGATTATACACAAACTTAAAAAAAAGTTACCGGTTCTCCTGTTCATGAATTATTTTACTCTACACAAAAATATCAGAGAATTGTACAATAGGAAATGAGACAGGGTCCGTAACCTATTCACTGAAAGAGTCCTATCTGTAGGAAAATAACCACACGCTGGTGCAACCCTTTAATAAAATGCACACCATTATGAAGTGTAATATTTTCCTGATGAGAAGTAGCCTATTATGTTCTTTGGTTAGCAAATATTGCCATACACTAGTACAGCTGAGTATTGCATGGTCATAGGAGAGCTCTGGCCAGACCAACAGTGACACAACCGCACCATATCAAGCCGCAAGTGAAACTTTGGTCAAAATGATTGAGACACTATTGCAACGTACCTTTTCTGAAGTACAGTTTTGACGGGATATACCCTGACTCACTCTTCCTGACTTCGCACCCTTCTTTCTTTAATAGCATTCTTCCAACGGACCACCCTGTCTTCTGTAAGCAGACTTTGTACAACGAGCTGAATGTCTGCTTAGCAGGGACAACCTAAATTGAATCAAAGCATAGTCATAAACTTAAGTGACAGTTTGTATAAGCATGATCAAACTGCAAAAAAGCTCATCACAGAATTAATTCAGTGACCTGTCTTGAAATATTATTCATAACAATGGAAGCAGTATATCGGTACCCCGAAGCAAAAATGATCTAACAACCGCTGCCAAAAAACCGCGGCAGCGGCACAAAAATTACAATATTTGACGTGGTTGCTAGGTCATTTTTGCCCCGTGGTACCGATATTAAATTTTCTTGCGATAAAGCCTTCAGTTACTTTGAGCGAGCCTGCCATTACTGTAATTCAAATTCCAACTTTTTCAATTACTGAGGAAAAAATCAAACTGCTTCCTAGCTTTTCCATACTTTGGCTGAGTACTAATTACAATAGACCGGACAAATGAAAAAATAAGGCTAGCTAGCATCAGGCTTTTAACTATCTACAATCCATATCAAAAGCAAATCAAACCATTTGAAGCTGAACAAAGTATTGTAGCACTTACATAATCTACAGCCAAACCGTTGATGTAGGACTTTTTCCCATGAGTAGTTTGGAAATGGACCTCCACGCGCTAGAAGTAAAGAAAATCAATATAAGCTCAACAGAACAAGTAAGATGCACGACACCTTGAAACAAGGAGTTTCTTAAAAATAAGTGATTTCAAGTATAAGTACAATTTTTTAAAGGGGAAGGCAACTTTAATTTACAGTACTGATGTACTTCATCAAACAGCATACCACATCACTTCGACATGTTCTCAACATCAGTGTGAATTTTCAGCTGAAAAGGACTAACCCGACGAAAATAACAGACATTTCAAAAAAAAGGGCATCGCAAAATTCAATATTGAGTACTGACTAAATCTGAGTAATTACAATTAATGTGCCCACAGCTGCTGGACAGACACACAACACACATCAATATGCCCATAGGGTTCGATTATTAGGGCAGAAGTTTGGCGATAAACGTCATCACATTGAAATAGTGTCATTTGCTTCGACCAATATACTAGTCGCTTCATCATATTTAGTATGCAGTACACCGGCTGTAATGTTTTAGCAGAAATAGTGACAAATATCGATATCATTGAGAGTCAATCACTCGTTATGACATAGACTGTGCAGACAGTGCAAAGTTTTGAACAAGCCTGTAGCAATAATATGCGGTTTTCTGACATGAATGTCTTGGGCAACTGCCATTTCTACGACTCGGCCTATAGTCCAATGTCTTGGAAAATTCATACCGCTAATCTGACTATCAATGTGTTGAGGTTCAAGCAACTCGTTTGAACATTTTTTAAAATTATGCTGCGCTTAAAGCTTTGCTATTTATTTTGGACCAAATTTCAATCATTGATCTGCATTTAGCTGGGATCAAAACGTATTCCATAGCATATCACCACAGCTGAAATGGACCTGATGCTGCGTTCCATGGGATAAGTGACAAAAGCGCGACAGCTGTGTTCCTATAAATTTGCATACAATCCACACTGCTGTAAAGTTTTAAACCAATGAAGTACATTGGTTAAATAGTATCCAGGGCAAAAATTAATTAAAAAACTCACATATCCTGAAGACAGGGCATAATGATGAGAAGTACTGATAGTTATCAATATGGATTGTGTTTTGTGATACCCCAATAATTCACAGAAAAAAAAAAACATCTGGAAATGTGACGTTGTTAACAAGAAAATATAATAAGGGCCTACCCTACATAGATACCGGTAGCCCGTATGAGCTGATAAAAAAGGTTAAAAGAGATGTTGTCCATCTGTATGATATAAAGGTAGTTGGCAAGAAAAGACACAGTACCTTGTTTTCCAGGTATACCTATAAAGACGCTAAAATTGGAGGTAGTGTAATATGAGTTTAAAATTTCGAAAATTTTGCTGACTGCTTTGAGGCCACCGTTTAAATACCAAAGTAAACTGAATGCAAGGCCTAAAGGTTACCCAGTACATCATACCCATTCTACAACTGTGTTGGAAAATTTACCACCTGTTGCACCCACGAGTAGCTCTATAAGCCCCAAGGATGAGACAGCGATACTTTGTTTTGAAGTGCTAGCAAAAATAATTATGGAATATTGTGGATGGTTTTTCAAAAATCATGGTTGTTGATTATAAATGTGACCAAGCAAAACAGTGAATGAAGAGAGTATCTCAGCCCCCCACTGAATATTTATGGCTAATAGTGTTACTGCAGTAGTTTGTAGAAGTAAATTCCATGTAGGCTTTTCAGGGTTTCGTAATTACCTCGAATGACTACTCACCTCTACAACTCTAGCAGAACTCCCTGCTGCCTTTTTATCCTCCATCTGCAAGAGAAAAAATGATCATAATGTCTCAGAGCGATCAACAGAAGAGTGGCATAAACCTATAGGATTGCTCATCATTAAGGAATGATATTTATGAATTGACATTTATTGGACTGCATGGTTTTCCGTGGACTTCACTACCCTAAACATATACCGGTACACAAAAAGTATTCATCAGCAACCTAAAACTCAAAAACTATGCAGTACTCCATAACCAGCAGCCTATGTAAATCGTTGGAGAGGCAACCTTGGGTGTATATCACTGAATATAATGGCCATGGGCCCTCACCCCTTACCATGCAGCCAGAAAAGGTTAGCAACAAAATTTACACACAAATACACCCCCTCCCCCACCCGGGCAATGTGCTTTTCAACAGTCTACAATCAACATCTAATTCAATATCACTGTACTCAAGCATGCTGCTTACACCATTGAAATTGGATTAGTAGGTAATGATCTAGACTTAATAAATTATTTTACTCAAAATTAAAAAAGTCTCAACGGAGCATGGATTTAGCTTTACTACCAGTACTGAATGCTTCGCATACAAATGGCATGCTTTTTACTATATCATCTCAGACCTGATAATTCTCAACTGATTTTAGATGGAACCTGAATATCCTTCTGTGAAAAGGTGAAACTGACCTCAAGCTGGCATTTGAAGCTAGCATGCACAGAATAAGTGGCAAATCAAGAATATACATGAATGTTGTCAAAAAAAAATTGTATCTGAGCTCAAAGCCATTAGCCACAAGCTGTTCAAAAGTTCTGTAGTTTTGGTGTTGTCTTCAAGACAAACTGTTTCCTACACAAGCCTAGGCCACATTACTGAGACAAGCCATCATAGAAAATATTCCTCGCAACCGCAAGAACTTGGGCCAAATGTATGCAACCTTGACACCATTGCGTCAAAGCTTCTGGGGTGAAGACTGTTTCAAGAGGCAAAATGTGCATTGTGCAAAATAAGTGAGACTACTTTTCAAATGATTGCATTCCCCTTAGTGGCACGCTCCATTCATATGAATGTAATGAGCCTATTTCTCTAATTCCACCAATAGTCTGGACCTGATGCAAAGTGTGTGGACTGCTCAGATGGATAGGATAGACATTGATAAGCACGAAAAAGTAAAATTCATTTCGCTAAAAACCCATTGTCAACACAACCTCAAGCCCAAAATAACGACATCAGCAGTGAAACACTGGCATGGCCAATTTCCAACATTGAAGAAAAGCGCTTATGGCCTGCAGCAAAGAGTATAATATATGAACTACCATGAATAGCTATGCATAATATACAAGCAGACCAGCGTGTAAGTGGGTCAATAATAAAAGTAATATAAAACACGCTGTCCCCATCCAACTCATGAAAATCTAAATTATCACAACACTCACACCCCCTCTGCAAGGTTTTCTCACTTTCACAAATTTCTGTCAGAACGATAGCAGTGATAAAGCACATGGTCAGATTTGCACGGCCGGCCTAGCACTCGTTAACACAATGCCTGCCTAATAGCTTATCCAAGTAAAAACATTGAGTTCACATAGTTCTAACAGAAAGAATAGACCTAATAATATCACTCAACAATGTGTAAGTCGGAAGCGTGCCTGCTCGACTGCGTACCAGGACAAGCAAATTGATCAGTCTAAGTCTTAGAGTCTATGCCTATACAATACATACACTTTTCAACAGCTCCTGGGGGGTCATATATAAAGTTTGGTTCCACAACCTGCCTGCCTAACCTTGTTCTAGGAGATGGTTGCCACCAAACATTAGTTTTGCTCAACTAATCACACAAATTTTCAATAAAATGAAGATCACCTCTTTTTTCTATCAATTAATTAGACTCAGTGAGTAAATCTGCCTGCACATGTTGCTCTTCCTCAATCAATTCATTATCTCAATTAGTATCTGAAGTTATGAAGCTCTCAGTCATAAATCTCAATGCAACTATTTTGTCTGAACCAAGACTAGAGTATTAGAATCTCACTTACCAACTTGTCCTCAGGCTTAGTAGTCAACTTCTTTCCAAGATTTATATGATATTTTGCAGGATGTAAGCATTCCTTGCAATTGTATGAATGTTTATCTACTGTAAATTGTTTACACCCACAGGTCTGCACCTCACATTCTCCACGCTCCTTACCAAACAAATCTGTAGATACACCTGTCTTATTATCCTCCATAACTAGCTATGTTGTATACTGTCATTTATCTTTATCAATAATGGTTTGACTGGGTAACTGTCCTTATATAAACTCTGCCATATCTAATTACATATACAAAATGGATCGATGAATATTAGTTGACCAATAGACAGCTCTTACATAAGCTCCACCCACATTTCCGACGGGTAACAGAAGTGGCAGGTCTATACTATCTCAGGAGTTTTGTCCTCTTGAACTTAAGGAAAAAATTTTTTAGTGGCACAGCTCGGCTTTATGGGGAAGCCGAGCTGCGCCACTATTTTATTTTTAAAATAAAATTTTTCATTGGCGCAGCTCGTCTTCC
>ERZ1740070.2400-NODE-2400-length-10810-cov-8.207531_pt1 | contig 10810 bp, 10 predicted proteins | sample MGYA00581734_ERZ1740070 | MGnify/ENA primary metagenome ERZ1740070 (study PRJEB43018, sample SAMN04849744) | marine metagenome | isolation source: floating plastic debris | place: Pacific Ocean | collected 2008-09-01 | study: EMG produced TPA metagenomics... | reverse complement strand
TCTGGACCGCTATGAAGGCTGAGACGTGATGGTGTCGGAGTTTGGGCCGAGACGCGTGCCGGACGTCTTTCATTTCCAATCGACATCAACGCATCAAAATTGGCCTTCGCCAGGCGACGTCTCCAGTGCGCAGAAGCGGGCAAAGCCTAAGCTGCTGGGTGAAGCAGCTGGCACATCCCATGAGCGGGCTTGCGGCGAAGCAGCGATGCAAGATTAGCGTCAGATGACTGCTCTGTGGACGAAGCCGACGCACGCAAATGTTGGAGACATGCCTGCTGAAAACAGTTGAAGTGTCAAAGACGCCTGCGTCTGTGGCACAGAAATCTATACCAAGCGGTCATCGATTGGCAAACTCGGCCGAGCCTCGAAATCTAAATGTCGCGAGGTGCGTATCTGAAAATTCTGCATCGGTTGCGGGGCGGCTCTTTCGTCCTCCGGGGCTGGAAATCAAGCGAGGCTTTCTGATCCGGACATGACAGACAAATTAGAATTGTCTAAGACGTTTTCATGAACAGAAAACTGCTTTCCGGTTGGGTGAAGCTCGTTACAAGCAACGCAGCGGCGGGCGCATTGAACCTGGTCGGTCTCGCGATCGCCGCGCGGGCGCTTGATGTCGATGAACTGGGGATCATCCTTATCATCCAGGCCTATGCCCGTGTTGTCGATGGCTTGTTCAATTTCCAGTCTGTGAATGTTCTTACTCGTTTTCTCGCCGAGGCCGAACATGGTGAAGAGACGGAGCGGTTTCGCGGATTGGTGAAGGCAGGTATCCTGGTGGACGGACTAACCGCGTTGGTGGCCACGCTTGTCGCCATCTTGATCCTGCCGGTGCTCGGAACGTCTCTGGGTGTTCCCTCAGATTGGACTTCGGTTGCAATGCTTTACAGCCTTGTGATCCTAACCCGGATATTCGGCGTATCAGAGGCGGTACTTCGCTGCTTTGATCGTTTTTGGGCGATCGGTCTGCGTGGGACGCTGAGCGCGCTGCTGATCGTTTTGTGTTCTCTTGGCGCTTGGTGGGCCGACGCTGGAGCGGCGACATTTTTGGTACTATGGCTGCCGGCGGAGGCGACAGCGAACATTGTCTTTTTGATCTGGACCTACATTGTGCTGCGACAGCAGGGCGTCACCGGTATTTGGCGCGCCAAAGCCCGGGCGGCCGTTCGTCGATCTCAAGGGTTCTGGGGAATGCTCTGGCAGACGAACCTGACATTTGGGATACGCATTGTGAGCCAGGATGCTGATGTCGTCCTAGCTGGAGCGGTTCTAGGTCCGGCGGCGGCTAGTTTGCTGCGGGCAGCCAAGGCCGTATCCGGGCTGGTTGCCCAATTCGGCAGACCTTTGCAGCAAGTTGTGAGCGCCCCTGTCGCTCGGCTGTCAGCACAGGGGCAATTCTCCGGAATGTTGCGCTACAGCGCGAAAATTTCCGCGTTGGCGGGTTTTACAGGCCTACTATTGACGATTTCGATGGTCTTTTTCGCCGACTGGACATTGCGCGTGCTTTTCGGAGATGCCTATGTTGAGGCCGCCACGGTCACTGTGATCCTGTTTCTGGCCCGGAACATTTACCTGACGGGTATCACGATAATGCCGACGATGCTTGCTGTGAACTTAGGCAAGGAGTTTTTGTATAGCGTCGTGATCGGAACGTCTGCGTTCTTAATTGTGGTGTCTCTTGCCATCGGACCATTGGGACTGCTTGGCGTAGCCGCCGCGCACCTAGCATTCGAAGCGGTATTGTCGACGACGGGGTGGCTTTGGATTTGTCGCCGTGTGTCTGATCTGACGGCGAAGCAGCTACCGACGGCCACCTAGCCAACGACCTGCCATGCGCTTCAAGGCGCGGGCGGGTTGTCGCTTTTCAGCGTGCATGAACAATTCTGGATGAACCAAATCGACGTAGCTGGCGGTTGTCAAACCGGCCGAGGCGAGCTTTGCGGCGACCGAGGTTTCCCGCCGCACATAGAGCAAAATGTTCTGTCGGTACCACCATGGAATGCTCGCATCGCTCCAAATGCGGGGCCGGATTGCATCGATCGTATCGAACCCTTGCTCATCGAACAGATTGGCCCAATAGCTCTGCCAACGCTCATTCTTATGCCCAGTCCCACCTTGATCAAGGATCGCAGCAGAGAACAGTACGACATCACTCAGTTGGCACAGCTCTGCGACCAGACTTGGCCCGCGATTTGACGTTAGATGTTCGGCGACCTCGAGGGAAAGAACCAGATCAAAACGACGATCTACTGCAATCGGCTGTTCGAGATCCTGCTGCTTGACGATCGAAGGATCAACCTCCATCTGCGTCGCCGCAACCCACGGCCCCTCGAAACCGAGAACTTTTTCCGCTCCAAGATCCTGGGCGGCGGCAAGCCATGTGCCAACGCCGCACCCAACGTCGCAGACACTTTTGATCTGGCATAAGTTGAAGAGATGGGAGAGAATGACATGAGCAGCTGGCCGGGTTTGCGAGTCACGCTCTGCATAAAATGCGGCGTCGTATGACCTAGCAGAAGAATTCGATGAAAGTGGCATTGCGATTGTGAGCCGTCGATAAAGTTGAGCAACGTCAACGGGAATATCGCAAGACTGCGGCGTAGGCCAGGCCCAGGTTGTGTGAAGGCGCGGGTGCTGCCTTTGTTGTCCTCCAGCATTCGCCCATTGACCGGTTCAAGAGTAAGTCGACCGCCGATCGTCAGGTTTGGCATTGCTGGCAAGGCGTGTTTTGTCGGCGGTTACCATGTGCAACCCGGATCATCCGACAGCGACGCGATCCTTACGTATGTCACCGGTGCTTCGCTCCGGGAGGTAAAATCCGACGACAAAGTGTCCTTGGGATACTGTCGGCGGGACGGCGGATATTTTGTCAATCTGGCTACCACGACACTATGGTGCTGGCAGCTTGGTGCACGGTTGCGCTGGTGGACCTCGGAAGGGCGCGCGCTCGCATTTGACGCCATTGTCGGGGGCGTTCCAACATTCTGTGTTGTGCGCCAGGGGGCAGAGCCCGTTAGGCTCTGCGAGCGCTCGCTATTCGACGTAAGAGCCGATGCGCGGATGGGTATCGCGCTGACCTTTTGCCGGCGCGCTTGGGCCCGTCCCGGCTACGGATATCCGGCGTTAGAAGATCCCTCCGCGGACGAGGCGCTACCTCAGCGCGACGGCGTTACACTTGTCGACATGCAGAGCGGACTTGCGGAACTGGTTTGCCCGATGAGCGATTTTGCGCGGCTTCTTATCGACGGCGACCGAGACGCGGTTCACCAAATTGACGCCGCGTCTTTCAGCCCGAAAGGCACGCGATTCAGCGTTCTTTGCAAGCGTATCCCGTCCCAAGGCGACATACATAACTGGCAGGTCGAAGCCATCATCGGCGAAGCGGATGGATCAGGGATACGGCGTGTCCCGCTTCTAGGGCGGGCCTCGCCCTATAGACGGCCAGATGAACGGCGTCGTGACCTGCACCCAAGGTGGTCGCGGGATGGTCGGCCGGTTGTGATCAGCTCACCTTACAAGGGGCCACGCGCGATCTATGATGTGGATCTTGCAGCGTGATCTATATGCCGGACATCTCAGTTGTCATGGCCGTATACAACGGCGAAGATTTTTTGTCTGAGACGCTTCAAAGCGTTTTGAAACAAAGCCACACGGGTTTTGAGTTCCTGATTGTCGACGATGCGTCAGATGATATGACGTCCGATCTCTTGACACAGGCGGCCGCAACGGATGGCCGAATTCGGGTGATCCGCAATGAACGCAATCTGGGTCTCACGGCTTCATTGAATGTTGGCCTGCGCGCCGCCTCTGGGACATATATTGCACGAATTGATGCCGATGATGTCTGCCTTCCGGATCGCCTAGCGCAGCAGTTGGCGTTCATGGAGGCGAACCCGGATCACTCCGCGGTCGCATGCGGCCATCACGTCATCGATGCGTCCGGCCGCACAATGCGCACGGTCAGCGGCGGGCTTGATGATTGGCAGATAAGGTGGCTTGGCGGTTTCAACCCGCCCGCGCCTCATCCGACCTATTTCTTTCGGCGCAGCCGCAATGACGGCACGACGATCCTTTATGATGAGGCGTTTCGAACTGCGCAGGATTTCGAACTTTGGTCCCGCCTTGCACAGCAGGGCAAGACGCGAGTCCTGCCGGATGTCCTCGTCAAATATCGGCGCCATGCCAACGCAATCACAGTGCGAAAGCGGCGGGAGCAAGCCGCAAATTGCGCCTTTATTGGCCGTTCTAACCTTGGGCGGCGGTTACCAGCCGGTATTGTAGCCCAGCTTGAACCGCTGATCTCCTTGTTTTCCTATCAATCCGAAGTCGACCGTTCGACGATGATCGCGGCTGTTGCCGGCTGCGACGCGATGCTTGCGCATGACCTCGGCTCAGCCCCGAAAGCAGGTCACCGCAGGTGGGTGCGTCGCATGACGGCCGGATTGTTGGCAGAGACAATTCTGTCGCGGGCCGGTGGGCTTAGAAGCATTTCAAAGACGTTTATGTTCCTCTTTTATGCCCGTCGCCATTTGCCCAGCCTCTTCAGAGCCGTAACATCGGACCCAATGATGGCATTGAAATCGCTTAAAAATATCGCCCGCCACTAAAGCGTTTCGAGCAAAGATGTGAGTCACGTTTTCTCGAAACGCTTTAGGTCGCTTTAGATCGCGGCGCGGTGCCGTATGCTGCAAATGTCTCCTCGGCAACGCGCGACCAAGAATATCTCGTCCTGCATTCTGCCACCGAGCGCTCAATAAAAGCTGCACGCCTATTTGGCTCCCAGCCGCTGATCTCATTGATTTTTTGCGCCCATGGACCGGGCTCACCTGGTGGCAAGTGAAACCCCGTAACGCCATCGACGATCGCTTCACGAAGTCCCTGGCATTGCGCGGCAAGCGACACGCCACCGGACGCGGCGGCCTCTGTCGCAACCAGCCCGAACCCTTCGAATTCGCCATTCGCAAGAACAATGTTTGGTGTCACCACGCAAAGCGCGCGCGCGTAAAGATCGGCCATATCGCCGGGATCCTGCGGCCCGAGATAGTCGACCCGCGGACGGTTGAGGGCATCGGCTTCGCTCTCAGACCAAATTGTGCCTGCAACCTTTAAGACGATACCGTCGGGTAAAAGTGGAAGCACGTTCAATATGAACCATGCGCAGCCTTTCCGTTCAACCAGTCGCCCAGCGAAAAGTACAAAGTTCTCGGGCGTGCGAGCGCTATGGACCGGCCGTGACTCAGTCGCAAGCGGCACAACGACAAGATCCTTAAACCCGTGTCCGGACGTACATTGCGATGTGGCCAAAGAGTTCGAAATCACGCGCGCAGATTTAAGACATCGCGCGCCAAGCCAGAGATAGGCTCCGTAAAGCCTGCCCTTGACCCCACCGCGCAGGGAATAGCCGACATCGGTGCCATGAGCCGACAACACCAGCCGCCAGCGCCGCGAGCGGATGCGGGCCGCGAAAGCCAAAGGCCATGACGCCATGTCAGCGACATGGACCACGCCAGACGGTTTTCTTGTGAACAGAATTCTTAAGACTGTTAGAATACCGAATTTGAGCAAAGCCGTCGCGTTCGGCGGGCCGCCGTTGTCTTGCCCCGGCAGCGCGACGATCTCCACGTCTGTGTGTTTCAAAAGCGCTGCAGAGAGCTTCACGGAATAGGTTTCCATCCCGCCGACCGCTGGTAACCATTTGCGTGTCACAAACAGCGTGGGCGTACGGTTTGAGTGATGATCGGTCATAGTTTCCCAAGCCTCCCGTCGAAGTCCAATCCTGTGTCGGAGCGCGCATGTCTGATGGTCTCCAGGAATTTGGTAATGCATCACATGCATCGAATACATCGGCAATGCAGGTGTTGCGTTTTATGCCCTGTCTACAAAAAGCTGCGCCAAGTTCTGCGTGGCTATACAGGCAGGATGTATCGCCACGGACCGGCGCTTTGCCTCAAGGCATAGCGAGCTGTTAATCCACGTTGAACTTTGATTTTACAATATTTTTGGAGATCAGCTCTGGCGTTTTCGCAGATGTTAGTTTCATCACCTGTGCATCTGGTGTCTCGCATCGTGACTACACGCAAAACGTTTCGGTTTGTCACGTTCTGTTGTCTTCCGATGTCTCGTGTTCATTGCAACCACCAGCGTCCCAATTTGTGCCTTTGGTCTGTTCATCTCGGCACCTGCCTCACTTTTTTTCGCTCGATCACATTAGAGCCAGTGGTTCCAAAGAGGGAATGAGAATCTCTAGCTCTTCTGGCCGCGTCGAAGATGACTTGAGATGACCCCAAACCAAGTGAACCCGCGGGACGTGCGACAAAGCTAGAATTATGTTGGCATCCCAAGCCTGTATTGGTCAAGGCGTCAGCAACGCAACGTCGACCTTGCCAAGAATGAGAGCGATGCCTTTCATCTGGCTGAGCCTCTCGATACGTATTCTGATCATCTCTGGCGGAGCCAAATAATGTCCGAAGAAAGACAATCATAAAGGTCCAAAAGGTCTTCGCCGTTGTCGGCGGTCGCGGCTCGGGTCCGGGTCTCAGCATCCACTGGACGAATTTCCATGTGAGTTTCTGGGGCAGCGGAATCGATCACTTTGGGCTCTGAGCCGAAATCGGATGCGGCGCAGCAAGTCGTGAAAAGATGCCCTGGTCAACGTCGGGTTGTCGTTTTGGAAGGGCGTGGCGGATCGGAGGATCAGTCATGGAAATACCAAACTTACCGGCCATTCGCGCGCTTCGACCAGCCTTGAACAAAGGACGCATCGTCGGTCAGAAGCGACCATTGAAAGCAAAGCATGTTTGGATATCCAGGTGCGACTTGAATTGGCCGAGAACTACCGTGATCTCGCGCTATTCAATATGGCCATCGACAGTAAATTGCGCGGCTGTGACCTCGTGAAGATGAAAGTCGTCGACGCCATGGCGTCTGGTCAGATCAAAAAAAGGGCGTCGGTTTTACAAAGCAAAACGCAGAAACCAGTGCGCTTCGAAATTTCTGAAGGCACATGCGGAATTGGCGGTTCTATGATCAACTTCGAACTGATCGTGACGCCCCTGCCAGAAAGCAACAGATTGGCATCAGAAAGCCGATCCTTGCGAGTGATGGTTCAGACCTGGCTGCCGCTATCGAGACAATTCGGGAAATCGGCGATCCTGTTACGCTCGATGAGACAATCCATGACGCATTTCCCGGCAGTTCAGTCGAAGTTCAGGCAAAAGATGGTCTATTAGTCCTCAACATGCGACACCACGGGCTTCTCCGCCCGCTCAGCACCGCTGAGTTGTCAGATGGGACTCTGCGATACCTGCTACTTGTCGCGGCCCTGTTTACTCCACGACCGCCAAGCCTGATGGTTCTAAATGAACCCGAGATAAGCCTTCATCCTGATTTGATCTCGCCATTGGCGCGCCTGATCAAGGAAGCTTCCAAAAGAAGTCAGATTATTGTCGTTTCACACAATCAAGTACTGGCTGAAGCTCTGAGCGGCGATGATCTGCTCGCGCATCATCTCGAAAAAGACACAGGTGAAACGATCGTTCCTGCGGCAGAGCCGGTATCTTGGTCGTGGCGCAAGCGATAGCGAAGGACACAGACATCGACGAGATAAGCCAAGGTCTGCTTTCGAGAGTTCGATCACGTTGCTGTAGTATGCAGCATCCGGAACTCTGCGCTCATTGCTGCCTTCAGTGGCAGCCTAGCATCACCCTGTCGCCTAGCCAAATCCGAGCGCGCTCTTGAGAGACAACTGGAGGACCAAAATCCGCTTGCGTCAGGCGCATGCCCCAAACACCTTTCGGATCGCATCCGCCATAGCTTTGCACAGCGCCGCGTCGATGCTCTGACCGTATTCGATCACAAGCTTCGATGTGGGCAACGGCGGAAACCCAGACTCTTTGCCTAGCCGCACCATGCCATCCTCCAGCATGTCTTCGTTAAGCATGCCTACGGCGACGCCGGCCCTTACAGCTGCGGCAACACCCGTTGCGCTTTCGCTCGAATAGACAATCCGGAAGGCGCGTCCGCTTTCGTTCAACGCATGCACCGCCACATCACGCCACCAACAGTCACGGTCAAACAAAGCCACTGGCAAGGGATCTTTTTCGTGAACTGAGTGCGACCGCGATGTTGCCCAGACGATGCGCTCGTCCTTCAGATGCTCCATATTCGGGGCCAGTTCGTTTACGTCGTGAACGGCGAGATCCATCTGGCCAGACGCAAGGGCAGAAGAGTACCCCGTACTCAAGGATCGCTGCACGTTGAGGTCAACCTTGGGATTGTCGCGCGCAAAATCTGCAATAATCGCAGACAGAGCTTCTGAACTTTGGTCGTCAGGGATGCCGATGCGGAGGGCTCCCGAAAGCTCTGTCCCGGTCAGTTGCGCAAAGACATCATTGAGGTCTCCGACGACCTGCCGCGCGACGGGTTCAAGAATTTCCCCAGCAGCTGTCAAACGGACACCACGCCCGTGGCGCACGAATACATCTCGTCCCAAAAGCGTCTCGAGTTTTCGGATTTGCATACTGGCAGCGGATTGAGTGCGATTAATTTTCTCTGCACCGGCAAGAATGCTTCCTGTGTCCCTGACGGCAAGGAACGTTCTGAGCAAGTCGCTGTCCAAATGTGCCATGATCAGGTTTCTTTTTTTCTTATATCTGACTTAAATACTATTCGTTATTCAGAACCCTTTCAAGCTGCTACTCAAAGGGCATACCAAGAGAGGCTCTCTGATGGACAACGACGTCGCGCTCGCTCGCAAAACACCAACCGTGAAATGGGTGATCATCGCGACAGCTTTTCTGATCATCGCACTTTTTGTCGCCTTTCCCGCCAAAGCTCAGGAAACACTTGCGTTCGTTTTGATCAGCCTGCTTCAGGTTTCACCGCTCGTCATACCCGGCATACTGATTGCCGCTTGGGTCAGCGCCAGCGGAGCCAGCAATCGCATCGCCGAACTCTTCAACGGAAATCTTCTCAAGACTGTTTTTGCCGCGTCAATGATCGGTGCGGTCACGCCCGTTTGTGGGGTCACTGTCCTTCCATTGATGGCGGGGCTCTTGGTCGCTGGCGTACCGCTTGCACCGATTATGGCATTCTGGCTGTCGTCCCCGATCACGGACCCCGCGATGCTGGCAACAACCGCCGCGACCTTGGGGATGAGTTTCGCTGTCGGCAAAACACTTGCGGCAATGGGCCTGGGTATGTTCGGAGGAGGCATAACCGCGCTCTTCAGCAAACGCCCATGGGCCCTGAACGCGTTGCGCAACAACACGCTGGTCGGAAATCTTGGGCAGGTATGCCATGCCGAAAATGTGACATGGGCAGTTTGGCGATCGCCCGAACATCGCCGTCAATTCATGGCTGAGTTTACGGCGGTTTCACGCCTTGTCCTCATATGCCTGACCCCGGCGTTTGCTGCTGAGTTCGTCCTGAAAGACCTGCTAGAGCCGGAAGCCCTTTCGGCCTACGTTGGCGCCGATGTGTGGTGGTCCATTCCGGTCGCGGTTTTTGTCGGCGCACCTGTGTATTTGGACGGCTATGCCGCCTTGCCTCTGACCCGCTCGCTTCTTGATCACGGCATGTCATCTGGTGCGGCGATGGCGTTTCTGGTGTCGGGTGGCGTGGTGAGCATTTGGGGGGCGATGGCGATTTTTCCAGTGCTCAAGATGAAGCCTTTCCTGCTTTACCTTTCGCTCGCGACAACCGGTTCGATGGCATCCGGTTGGATCTTTGAGTTGACACGGTAGCTTCGCGGAAGGCGCGTCTGCTTAGCAAAAAGAACTACGTCAGTTTTACTGGTGCCCGTGCTCCTCTTTTGAGGCTGAGGTTACGTATGACAAACGTGTGGCACCATCCCCTCGCGTCTGCATGGCGCTCAAGCAGACCTGTTTGGTCAAACCTGTAAACGCCTGGTTGCACGGATTGGCCGGCGATCGACATAAGGAACGCAGAGCAAATGCCCCGGGGCTCCGCGTGATCTTTCACATTGGAGGCACGTGAAGAAAGAAGACACCTGAGACCTTGGTTTTGCCGCGCAGTCCACGGTCTTCATTTTGGAAGCGCTCCGCCAGCCTTTGCGTGCTGCCTTTTTTGCCGATGCGACTTTGGGTTGAAAAAAGACTCGCCAAGTGGCGAAATTTCTGGGAGGCTATTGATGCTAATTGCAAATTTGGGAGGATAATGCATGGCTTGGAGTAAACCAATTCTTCGCGAAATTGAATGCGGCATGGAAATCAACATGTACGGTCCCGATTACGAGGACGAGCGCGAAATTCCATTTTAAACGATTGCGCGCGTGAAGGTGACACTTCGCGCGCTGGTATTGAGAGCTGCTGCCGGAGGTTCATTGCCTCAATCGAACGGTGAGTGTTTAAACACCAGTTTGGCGCGGCAAGGTAAGATCAAAAGTTCAACCTGATCCTCTGTCGCTTCTAAGGGCGACGGGGTTAAGGGCCATATACATTGCATCACCGGATATCAGAATTCGCCTGATCCGGTAAGGAGCCCTGTGATCAACGGGGCCGAAGAATGTTTTGTCGTCGGTCGCGTGAACCAACTGGGACGGTGATCATACGGTTGAGCTTTTGTGCCTTCGGGAGCGGCAGCGATTTAGATTTATGCAACGTAAGGCCTTCAGGACGTGGTGAACAAAAACCCGATTTTTAACGATCTAGGAGGCGAGATTATGCCCAGTCGGTCCATCGCGCGCCATGGGATGGAGGTTGTGCCATGAGCGCCTCTATGTCTCATGGGCCGTCTCATGGCCTGGCTCGATCCGAGTTTGAGGCGCGTCTTCGGCAGATTGGAGCGGATCGCT
>ERZ1740070.2399-NODE-2399-length-10810-cov-8.582706_pt1 | contig 10810 bp, 4 predicted proteins | sample MGYA00581734_ERZ1740070 | MGnify/ENA primary metagenome ERZ1740070 (study PRJEB43018, sample SAMN04849744) | marine metagenome | isolation source: floating plastic debris | place: Pacific Ocean | collected 2008-09-01 | study: EMG produced TPA metagenomics... | reverse complement strand
AAACCCGAACCGCTTCGCTTCGGACTGGACGCTGCTCCGCAAGGTGACACTGCTTGTTGATCCTTCCAACGGCAGCGCGGCCTCCTCGGCTGCGGTCAGCAGCATCGCCGATTCGAGCCCAATCTTCACCGAGAATGAGCTGCTCGACAATCCGTTACAGGTGGCCGGACAGCCTGCGGCATTCCTCCCTTTCCGCACAGCCGCAGCGAATTTCCCGTTCGACCCAAGCGGGTTCGAGTCTGTTCGCGGCGGAGTATCGGAGCGTGGCGAGCCGATCACGGGCTTGGTCGATATCGCGACCACCTCGCTCGACGAGCTACGCGGGATCGTGCTCGACATCGACGCGACTGTCGATGGAAGCGTCGCGGGCGGACAGCCGCTAGAAGACGAGTTTGACCTGCTCCCCGCATCCAACGACCGAGAGTTTGACGCCGCAGATCTTGGGTTCATGCGATGGTGGATGCTCAACGCCCTTCCGGCAGACTCGTTGAATGGTGAGCGCATCCGCTACGAACCCGAAGCCCCTGACTACTTCGGCGTGCTTACCGACGACTCGTTCGGCACCGATGCGCTCGCCCGCGAAGTGGCCCGTGCAGACCAACTCGCCCTGTCCTCGGCAAACTTCGTGCCCCGCTGCACCGAGTTCATAGTCGAGTGGTCCTTCGGACAGACGTCCGACGGGCAAATTATCTGGTACGGCTCTGGCCGTGATACACGGACGCCGCGCGATGACATCCCCGATGAGTTGCGGCACTACAACATCGCTGGCTCTGACTTTGCCGCCGTTCAATACGAGCCCTTCGATGGCCGCGCGCAAACCGACCTTCCCGCCACTGTCGAGACCTATGTCCCAACCGTTGCTCTCATCTACGGCGCTGATCCCGACCCCACCGGCCCTGCCACCGCGACCTTCGGCTTCGTTGATCCCACCTTCAACAGCGCCACCGCCGACGACCTCGTGATGCCTTGGCCCTGGCCCGAGCTCATCCGCGTGACCGTCACGATTGCCGACGAGATCGATCCGACGATCGAGCAGACCTTCCAGTTTGTCCTTGAAGCGCCGGGCACACCCGACCCCGAGTGAGTGACTGACTGGGTGACCCAAGCACCGGGCCGCGCGAGAAACGCGGGCCCGCATCCGCTCCGCGCTGGCATGTGCCGGCATCGCGGGGCAAGGGCGCACGCCGCGCCCGGGAGTACGACCAATGACCAGCGTTCGTGAGTCCATCCGAAACGCGTCCGCCACGCTCGCCCGATCAGCCGCTCGCCGAGCGCTGACCTCGCGCCGCCGAGGCAACTTCTTCATCCTCGTCGTCGGCACACTGGCGATGCTCGCGGTCATCACCGTGATCTACGTCTCGGTCGGCCGGGCCGATCGCCGGACGGGCGCTGCCGTGCAGCAGGCCCGCATTTCCGAAGACGTCGCCGAGCAGGTCCGCGACTACATGCTTGACGTGATGGCCCGCGATCTGTTCCTGCCAGTCCTCGTTAGTGACAACGGCACCCCCGGCAATCCGAACGACGACATCTATGCCCGCGAGGCGTGGGACATCCCGACGACCGACCCGCTAATTACTAGTCTGGCGCCCGCCGAGAGCGATTACCCCGGCGTCGCGTTCCAGCTCTTCGACCCAGCGGGCCGCGGCGATGATCCGTGGTTGGCGTCAACCGAGCCGACGTATCTTGGTCTATTTACGCACACGAATCAGGCAACGGACTACACGCAGCGTTGGCGCGATCTTCGTGACTGGAAGCATATCTCGAACTTCGCGCCCAACGGCCTGTTCGTGAATCTCGCGAACTTGCGACCTGTGCCGGGCGAGACGGAGGGGAACTTTGACTCCGCCCCCGGCTTCGGCGGCAATGCGGGCAACGGCTTCCGCATGAGCGATCGTCTGTCCGTGTACGACGCGAACGACGCCTCCGTGCTCGCCGACTCGGCGGACCCAGTCTTCCCATTCATCTCTCCCTTTGATTCACTTCGAGGCACCGACAACCTCGACCCGCGTTTCCCGCGCGACTTCACGATCGACCAACGCTTCGCCTTCCGCCCGATGGAAGACCTCCGCGATCCCGGCGATCCGCTGCACATCGACAACCAGTGGGCCGACGCCGACGGCGACGGCATGGCCGACAGCCGATGGTTCGAGCTCGTCGACGCCTCATCGCCCGTCAACGACGGCCTGCGATTCCTGCTCAACACCCGCGACAACCTCCGCTACTTCATCGCCGCTCGCGCGATCGACCTCTCCGGACTCATCAATGTCAACACCGCCGGCGACTTCGTGATCGCCGGCAACGGCGACAACCTGCCCATCGGTCTCACGCCAAGCTCGGTCGACTTCCGCCGGTTGCTCGGCATGGCCGATGTCGCGTATCTGTGGAACAACCCAGACGCCTCTGCACCGCTGAGCTATGGCGATCTGTATCCGGCCATCTCCGGTGGTGTCGATCTCAGCAACCGCGTCGAGGAGGACTACAGCACAGCCGTTGCTGGCACCAATGCCCTCACGTTCTACGACGCCACCGACCCGACGAACGTCGACAACAGCACCGCCCTAGGCCTCGGGCCCCGGCTCTATGGGCGCTATTGGCGGGACCGCCTCAACCAGGCCGCGGGTGCCGACGATCGCCTCGACCCGACCAATCGCACCGTCATCGCAAGCGAGGACCAACGCAGCGACTCGTATGTCCGTGTGCGCAGCAGACCCGGTGGCATCCAATTCGATGAAGTTGCCGCCAACTTCACCAGCGTCCAAGCCTTCGGCATCGGCGACCTCGCCGAGCTCCTCCGCTTCCGCGCGTCCAACGACCCAACCCGCACGACCCAGCTCGAGCGAGCATTCGCCGACCCGTTCCCTGGTGCCAATGGACCGAACACCCCTAGCGTCGGCCTTCTCCGCGACAACCGCGACCTCGACCTCGAGCTGTTTAGCCGCGGCATCGAGGCCTCCAACCGCATTGTCCCCCGCGACGAAGCACTCATCCAATTCGCCATCGACCCTCGCCAGCGACTGACCACCCGCAGCGGCGCACGCCTCTTGGTGCCCGAGCTGTTCGACAACGCGACGCCGCAGCCCATCACCGACAATGGCTCGCTCGCGACCTCACTCATCGAGCCCGAGCCCGTGCCGTTGTTTAACGCGATCGCGGGCGTGCTTTCGCCCGTCGGCGTCTGGCCCAGCACGGGCGGCACATACGACGCCGACCGGTTCCAAATCTATGGTTACACGTCAAGTGAGATTGCCCTCCGGCTCGCCGCGCACCTCGCTGCGAACATCAACGATTCCGAGGACGGCGACCAGACCCCAACAGTTCTGACACTGCCGCTGACGCAACTGGCGGCGATGCGAGACTTTACAAACGAGTCATGGGCAGAAGCGGTGGTCGCCCCGCCAGCCGTCGCTGCGTCGGCTATGGAAGTCACCGGCGCGCTCGGGTCGGAGAACGATGCGATTGTCAACGTCTACGGCATCGAGGCGCAGCCCTTCATCTCAGAGATCGCGTCCTTCTGGATCTTTACCGATGCGCCCGCGGACAACAGCGGAAACTCTTCGGGAAGCCGAGACGAGGAAGGGATGCTCGACGTCTCGGACCCGATGATTCCCATCCTCACGACCGGCCCGGTCACCATCGAGCTCGACGTGAGCACCGACGACTTCCTCATGCATGGCGTCGTCGTCCAACTCGCCAACCCGTTCTCCGAAGACATCAACCTCTCCAGCTCCGTCTCGAGCGACGAGGCGACACCGCTCGCCGACGAGGACGACTTCGAGTACTACATCGAGTTTGAGGACAAGTTCTATAAGCTCGTGAATCTCCAAGCGTGGCAGCCCGACGAGCAGTACCCCGCGATCCTCCGGTCCGGCGAGTCCCGCAACATCGTGCTCATGAGCGAGAGCCCGTTCGTGGGCGACCTCATCGATCAGCGTTTTCAGGACATCGACGACGATTACACCGCAACCGGCAGCGGCGTCGTTGACGTCTTCCCCGGCGACGACTTCGCCGAGAACGGCTTCGGCCTCTCCTGGCTCAAGAGCCAGTTCAAGATCGTCGACTCCATCGCGGGAGCAGGACAAAGCGAGCCGATCATCGCCGTGCCGTTCAACCGCGGTAGCGGCTCGCCAAACTTCCCCAATATCCGGGCCGGCGTGCTCGACTCGGCATTCGACGACGAGGTTCGGCTCTGGCGCGCAATCCGCTCCGGCGCGAACGAGGACGTATCCAACGAAGCGATCAACGACTACCTTGCCGACCGCTTCCGCATCCCCGCCGCAGCCGGGCTCGATCGCCTCGCAAGCGCGTCGGCGAACCAAGGCGGCACACTCTCCTTCGGGCAAGCTGGCCCCGATCCATCGAGCGGGGATTACGGCGACGCCGAGGTCGAAGACAACACCGGCGCAACGCTCGTGCTCAGCACTCGCGTGAATCGCCGATATGCCGTCGATGGCCCTGGCGAGATTCCGCTCTACGCACTCGAAGCTTCCGACGCCGCATCGGCTCTCGCCAAGCAGTCCGAGCCATCACCGGACGGTGACGACCGCCCGGACTACGACAACCTCGAGGGCTGGAACCTCATCTGGGGTGACTTCCTGCTCAACACCATCGAGGAACGCTTCCTCGTTGACGCAGGCGGCGGCGCGGGTGTCGGCTTTGGCACCGAGCTCGCAATCCGCGATATCACGCGGCCCGCCGACGACAAGTCCGGCGTCAACCCAACGAACCTGTCGGCCGAGCAGTGGGATGACCTCAAGGTCGAGCACCGCCCCCGCGACCTCGCCTTCAACGAGTTCCTCGACGCGGCAAACACGCAAACCAGCCGCGAGTTCGCCACAACGCGTCTCGCCAACGTGCTGCTCTCGACGCCGGCGATCGGCGCGTGGTACTACCCCGCCGCGGGCGGCAGTGCCGACCAGTGGACCACGCTTGGCGAGTCGCTCGCGATCGCGCTCGACTTCGAACGCCCAGCCGACGAGTTCGCAGGCAGCATCGCGGTCATGGCCGAGCTCGGCCGGCACGACGGCGACGCGGCACCAATTCGCCGCCAGCTCCGCAACGGCAAGCTTGTGCTCGACGACTACGTGCCCTTCGTCGACATTGATACCACAGGAATGGCGGGCATCTTCACGCCGAACAGCGCCGATGTCGCCACCGGCCTCGGCATTCCGATCGCGCTCGGCCTCGTCGACCGCTTCACCATGCTCGATGACGACGACGTCAGCCAGACCCGGCCCGTCCAAGGCCTCATCAACATCAACACCGCGCCCTACATGGTCCTCCGCCAACTGCCCATGTTCGCGCCGACGCCCGTGTCGGATGATGGACTCAACCCCGGCTTCAATGAGTGGTGGTGGCCCGGCACGGGTACGACCCAGCACGACTTCAACGCCGACATCGCCGCGGGCGTGATCGCGTACCGCGACCGCTCGAGTGCGGATGTCTGGCAGCCGCTCCTCGGGAACTCAGATCTCAACTTTCGATCCGACAACGCGGCGGATCCGACGGCCGAAACCGCACGCGGCTTCACTTCCGGTGTTGCCGGTCTGCGCGATGGCGAGGGCTTCCGCTCGGTGGGCGAACTGCTGATGGTGCGCGAACTGACGGGATTCGATGACACCCCAGCCACCGGTGCCGATGCGTTTCGCTTCTCCGTTGACCGCCTGGGTCGCGACGGCATCAACGTCGCCAACGCCAGCGCCGACGATGACCTCGCACTCGCAATCGAGGGCAACGTGTACGACGACGGCAGCGGGCTTTCCTTCGACCCCGACAACCTCGCCGACGACCGCGATGAGCAGCTCGCAATCCTCTCGGCCGCCGCGCAGTCGGTGACGGTCCGGAGCGATTACTTCGCCGTCTGGTTCGTCGTCAGGGGCTACAGCGAGGCCGACGTCACGGGCCTGGAGGACGAAGACCCGATGATCCCGACGGTCAACCGCCGATTCATGATGATCGTCGATCGCTCCAACGTCACCTCACCGGGCCAGAAGCCCCGCGTGCTCTCCTTCGAGGAGGTCCCCGTCGTCGGCACGTTCGGCTCCGTCGGTCAGTAAATCGCGAGGTCGCGAACTCGCGATAGGGCAGCGACGCCAGCACTGGATACCATGTTGCTGGCACCTGGCTCGTACGTGGTGCCTGTGCAGGGTGTAGCTCAGCTTGGTAGAGCGCGTGCTTTGGGAGCACGAAGTCGCAGGTTCGAATCCTGTCACCCTGATTGTGCCGATCACCCCGGCCGGCCGTCAGCGCGATCCGATTCTGACGCATCGAAGACCCAGCGTGGCCCGATTCTATGCTGCGCCCGGCGACACCCGTGTCGAGCACCACCCTCCCCAGCACGCCCCCCTCCACAGAGCACACCGGCGTAACTTCGCGGGCGCGAAGCCTGCTCGCCGTTCGCATCCTCGGCGCCGGCGCACTGCTCACGCTCGCGCTGCTCTCCTTTGAGTGTGTGCTGGTCGTTCGTCTGTACAACGCCTTCCGAGACCTGACCACCTCCGAGGTCCACCTCCAAGAACTCCGCGGCGAGGTGCAGTACCTCGACGAGGTCCTGACAAGCTCCGCGCGCATGGCTGCGGCAACGGGCGACCTTGCCTGGCGTGTGCGCTACGACCAACACCAGCCCATCCTCGCCGAACGCATCGAGGAAATGCTCGCGCTCACAGGTGATCCGTTCGAGCGTGCCGCGGGCCAGCGCATCAGCGCCGCGCACGCCCGGCTCGTCGCGATGGAGCGCGAGGCGTTCGCCCTCATCGCGCAGGGCCGAGCACCGGCCGCCCGCGCTCTACTCGAAGGCGGGCAGTACATACGCAACAAGCAGCAGTACGCCGAGGGCATGAACGAGGGTGCAACCGCGATCTCCGACCGCCTCGCCGGACTCCGCGGCGAGTATGGCAGGCGCGTCGTCGCGGTGCTCGTGCTCACCGTGCTCAGCCTCGCCTTCCTGATCTCGGCATGGATCGGCGCCATCGTGCTCGTGCGTCGGCATTTGGCAGTGCTCGCCGATGCCGCCGACGCCGCGGCCCTTCAGCGGATGGTGTTCGACTCGACGCGTGACTGCATCGTGCTCTTCGACCCCGCCGGCGTGATCGTCGCCGCGAATCCCGCCGTGACGCTCATCCTCGGACACGCGGCCGAGTCCCTTATCGGCAAATCGATCGACCAGACGCTCATCCGGTCGGGGCTTACGCCCGAGCCCTCGGAAACGCCCCAGCCGCTCGCAGTGTCTGCGGCCGACGGCTCGGACGTGCCCGTCGAGGCGACCGTCTCACGATCCACCATGGGTGCCGGCAAGACGGTCTACGCGGCCGTGCTCCGCGACCTCCGCGAGCGCGACCTCGCCGACCGCGAACGCAAGCGCCTGGAAGCCGAACTCCGCCAAGCACAGAAAATGGAAGCACTCGGCACGCTCGCCGGTGGCATCGCCCACGACTTTTCCAACCTGCTCGCTGCCATCACGGGCTTCGCCGAGAACGCACGAGCATCCCTCCCCGAGGAACACCGGGCCCACGCAGCCCTCGCGCGGCTCGACGAGGCGGTCACACACGCGACAGGCATGACCCGCTCGTTGCTGACCTTCTGCCGAAAGGCGCCCGCCGAGCGCACGCCCGTGGATCTGCGCCATGTCGTGCGTGACACGGCCCGTCTCATCGAGCCCTTGCTTCCCAAGCGCATCGATTGCGTCTTCGACGTGCCCGCCACTTCCGCGTCGAGCACGTGGGCGATGGGCGATCCGGCTCAGCTCCGGCAAGTCGTCGTCAACCTGTGCCTGAACGCCCGCGACGCGATGCCGGGCGGCGGCACGCTCACGGTGTCGCTCGATGCCGACGACGCGCATGTTCGCCTCTCGGTGCGAGACACGGGCGAAGGCATGACCGACGAAACCCGCGCCCGCGTCTTTGAACCGTTCTTCACGACCAAAGCAGCGGGCGAGGGCACCGGGCTTGGGCTCGCGGTGCTCCACGGCATCGTGAGCGACCACGGCGGGACGGTTGCCGTTGACTCGGCCGAAGGGCACGGCACGGAGTTCATCGTCACGCTCCCAAGCATCGACCCACCCAAAGTCCGGCCGCCGTCGGCAGCCCGAGGCTTGCGAATCGTGCTTGCGATCGAAAACCAGTATGAGCGTGCGATTCTTTCATCGAGCCTGCGCCGCGAGGGACACAACGTCCTGACGCCGGGTCCGACCGCCGCCAAATCCGCTGCCGCCGATCTGTGTATCACCGACGATGCGGCCCACGCCGCATCGCCGGCCGAGAATCGCGTGCCCACCCTCGTGCTTGCTGATACCGTGCACGAAGACGCGGGCGATGCCGCAGCCGTTGTCGCCCGGCCGTACAGCATCGGCGACGTGCTTGCCGCGGTCGAGCGCGTGTTGCCCGCCGAGTAGGAGCGAATGCCGATGCCAGATTCTGCCTCCGACACACGCGTCCTGCTTGTCGACGACCACGCGATGGTGCGGCAAGCTCTCTCCGAGCGTCTCGGCCGCGAGCCGGGGTTTACGGTCGTCGCCACAGCCGCGAACGCCGACGAGGGTATCGACGCTGCCAAGCAGCACAAGCCGGACATCGTCACCTTCGACATCGACATGCCCGGCCGGATCTGCTTCGACGCCGCGATCGCGATCCGCCAGTCGCTCCCCGCGGTCAAGATCATCTTCGTTAGCGCGTTCTTCCACGATTCCTACATCGAGGACGCGCTCAAAGCCAAGGCCCACGGATACGTCACCAAGGGTGAGTCCCTCGAGACGATCGTCACCGCCCTCCGCGAAGTCGCGCACGACGGCGTCTACTTCTCGGATGAAGTCCGCGAGCGTTTGGTCATGGACGCCGGCGGCGTGCGCCTCGCGCCCGACGCCCAGACCCGCGTCTCCGTGCTCACCGATCGCGAACGCGAGGTGCTCCGATACCTCGCCCGCGGCCTGAGCAAGAAAGAGATCGCGTCGATGCTCAGCCTGAGCGTCAAGACCATCGAGAACCACACCGCGAATCTCATGGTCAAGCTCAAAATCCACGACCGCGTCGAGCTCGCACGCTTCGCAATCCGCGAAGGGCTGGCCGAGGCGTAAGTCGGTCGGCGTCTGATCCAGCAACTAAAAGCCCGACGCACCGATTCGGGCGTCGCCGGGCCGCACGCGAGTTCGGACCTCCCAGGGCGAGGACCCAACCCCGCCTATCCTCCATGACGAGCGGGGCGATCGAACCACCCCGACAAGCCCGCACGTGGTTATACGTTTCACCTCGCCGCGCGCATTTCGCTCACCGCGAAACGAGGTAAGACGCACACAGCCGGCCCGCCGCGTGGTATCGTCACGCCCCATGTCGCCAAGGCCCACGCCAACCGAGACGTCGATCCCCGCCATCAAGGCGCCGCCGCCGGTCCGCGACAACCCGCTGACCCGCTCGCTCGCGGGCGTCCTCGGGCTCGGCTTCCTGGGGCTGATGCTCCTCCTCTGCCTCGGCACACTGCCTTATACACTCGGATCGGTCAGCGACGTCGCTGGCAGCCAGGCAAGCACGCCTCGCTACAACGCCGGCCAACCGCGCGAGGGGCGAATCCCGCCCGCGTTCTGGCCCAAAGACGACCAGGCGATCCTTCGGCTCAACAGCGCCGTACCCGCAAGCACCATCGAGCAGGTCGCCGCCGAGCTCGACATGGAGCCCGACGCGGTCATCGCCCAGACCGAAGGTCCGGCCGCCGACGCGCTCCGCGAGCACTGGCCCACGCCCATCCTCGGCACCGACGTGCTCGGGCGCAGCCTGCTCGTCCGCTCGCTCACGGGCGGGGGCATCTCGCTGGGCATCGGCATCGCGGCCGCACTCATCTCCGTCTTCATCGGCACGCTCTACGGCTCGATCGCCGCCTACATGGGCGGCCGCGTCGACGCGGTCATGATGCGCGTCGTCGACATCCTCTACGGGCTTCCCTACATCCTCCTCGTCGTGCTCCTCGCAGTCGCTGGCGACGCGCTCGTCGAGCAATACATCGCCAACACCGGCACCGACCTCTCGCGACTCCAACGCTCGCTGATCGACGTGGGCATCCTGCTCGTCGCGATCGGCGGCGTCAGCTGGCTCACCATGGCCCGCGTCATCCGCGGCCAAGTGCTGAGCCTCAAAGCCCGCCCGTTCGTCGAAGCCGCGCGAGCGGTGGGGGCCCCGGGCAGGCGCATCTTTTTCCGCCACCTGCTGCCGAACGTGCTCGGGCCCGTGATCGTCTACGCGACACTCACCGTGCCGCAGGCGATCTTGCAGGAGTCGTTCCTGTCGTTCCTCGGCATCGGCGTGAAGCCACCCCTGCCAAGCTGGGGAAATCTCGCTGCAGAAGGGCTTGGCGAGCTCAACACATTCCGCAGCAACTGGTGGCTGCTGTTCTTCCCATGCCTGCTGCTCGGCACGACGCTTCTGGCGTTGAATTTCGTCGGCGAAGGCCTGCGCGAGGCGCTCGATCCACGCCGCGCCCGCCGGTAGTCGCCAAAACGCAACATCGGCCCGTGAACCCGCCTCCAGACCTCGCGACGGGCGACCGGCTTGGGTATGGTGGTGCCACCTCGGCCCGCGGCCGCGAGGCATCGCCCGCGCGGAAGCTCGCCCCGGAAAGGGACACTGACGATGTACAACAAGTTCGGCCTCAAGGACTTCGTGATTCTGCTGGCAGTGCTCCTCGTGGGCGTCGGCGTCGTGCTCGCGATGATCCAGGACGACCGCCGCTTCGAGCAGAACCGAGACCTGCTCACCAAGGTCGGCACGCTCGAGAAGCAACTCGCCCGCGTCGAGCGAACCCTCGAGAACGGCGTCGTCGCCCGTGCCGCCAC
>ERZ1740070.2398-NODE-2398-length-10810-cov-16.931660_pt1 | contig 10810 bp, 8 predicted proteins | sample MGYA00581734_ERZ1740070 | MGnify/ENA primary metagenome ERZ1740070 (study PRJEB43018, sample SAMN04849744) | marine metagenome | isolation source: floating plastic debris | place: Pacific Ocean | collected 2008-09-01 | study: EMG produced TPA metagenomics... | reverse complement strand
TCGTACCACCAGTGGCCAAAGAGTTCAGCGTCATAAGGAGAAACCACAATGGGCTTACGCTGCATCATGCCGTGGAGTCCAGCAATTTGCTGACCGCGGTTGTGCATGAAGTTACCCGCGTGCTCCGCGGCCTTTTCTCTGGCCCAGTAGGGGTCATACCAGTCTTTATCGGATAGACCCAAATTTTTGCCCGTAATTTTGTGGTATTTGATGCCTACATTCTTCCGCTGACCGTTGGGCATGACGTAGGGCTTGATGTACTCATAGTCCGCATCCCAACCCAAGTCACGATAAAACTCGCGATATTCTGAAGCCCCTGGATAACCGACTTTAGAGGACCACACCTGTTGGGACGACTCGTGGTCACGACCAAATGCCGCCGCACCGGTTTCAGTGTAGATCGGTGCATAGGCGCCAAATCTTGGACGCGGGCGGGCGTAGAGAATGCCATGGCCATCGGTGAGAAAATACCGCAGGCCCACATCGGCCACCATCCGTTCTAGACCTTCGTAGTAGGCACATTCCGGTAGCCAAATCCCCGTAGGCGCACGGCCAAAGTTTTCTTCGTGGCTTTCCACCGCCACCTTTAGCTGGGCCCATACGGCCTCAGGGTACATTTTCATCAGCGGCAGATAGCCGTGGGTAGCGCCGCAGGTGATGATGTCTAGATTATTGCTATCGACATACTGCTTAAAGCCAGAAACCAGGTCCCCCTTAAGGTCTTCCCACACCTGACGAGTGTGATTAAACTCGTTGGCGTAATACTCGGCCAGATACTTGACATGACCGTTATGTTCATTGCGTTCAATTTCCCGCTCGGTCAGCTCTTCAAGATTGGTTAGATGTTCGTCGTAGCGTTCTTGCAGCAGCGGATCTTTTAGCATGGACACCAGGGGAGGTGTCATGCTCATGGTCATTTTGAAATCAATGCCATCCCGCTTTAGACCATCGAACATGGTCAGTAGCGGAATGTAGGTTTCAGTAATTGCCTCAAACAGCCACTCTTCTTCTAGGACAAAGTCACTCTCTGGGTGCCGGACAAAGGGCAGGTGAGCGTGGAGAACCAGAGCAAGATATCCGAGAGACATAGGGCAACCTTTGTTGATGGAAAAGTGAGCTTCTTATTGAGAATCGCTATTAGTGCGTAAGGCCGAAACCTTTGAATGGGACAGTGGGTGAAAAATGATACGTAGGCCTCGTATTCAGACACTGGGGCCCCAGCGCGGGGCAAAAAAAGGAAATACGACCGACTACTAGATTGACGTGAATGGTCTATGACTTCAGTGGCAAAAAAACTGAAGAGATTACTCGGATCAGTTGCTGAATCGCTGCCAGAGAAAAGCTCTAAGCACAGATAGCTCCGATCACTATGTCATCAATCCTAAACTGAATCTTTAGACTAATTTAAGCATTTCCTGAGCGCAGTAGAGCAAACGAAATGAGGCTATGGCGATCATTTTTTTTGACCCATGGGGGTCTACGGCAGGTGTTGGGGCTTACTTTAAAACTCAGTGAAGACCGCTGCCGTAGCGTTTGCGTCTTTTTGCCCTACAAAAAACGACACATCTGTTGCCCCACAGCCTCTTTGGAGTCTGATGGCATAGATTTTTGGGATATGGCAGCCCTGCATCACAGACTGAACTACCAGCCGTAATAAGGCCTACAAATCAGCTTTCAGATTGGGTCAGCTGCTGTTCTAACTGACTTACCTGTTTTTGCAGCTGCTTAAGGGTGCGGTGCATTTCAGGCAATCGATTGTAGATGGCTGACGATTTTAGATAGGTGCGATACGGACTGGCTGGGCTCCCCATCATGACGCTTCCAGCAGGTACATTGCTGTGCAGACCGGCTTTAGAGCCAGCTTGAGCCCCTTTGCCAATCTTGGCATTGTTCGCCACCCCCACCTGGCCCCCTAACACGACGAGAGAGTCTAGCTCGACCCCTCCTGCTAAGCCTACCTGGGCCGCCAGGACGCAGTTGTCAGCTAGCTGACAGTTGTGGGCCACATGCACCAGGTTATCTAGCTTGCTGTTGCGCCCGATACGGGTTTCTCCCACTGCGGGCCGATCCACGGCGGCGTTACAGCCTACTTCCACGTGGTCTTCGAGCACGACTATGCCCGACTGGTGCATTTTTTCCCAGCCTTGGGCGGTGGGAACAAAGCCAAATCCTTCGGAGCCGATGACGGCTCCGGCATGAATCACACAGTGGGCTCCCACTTGGGCGCGCTCATGGATGACACAGCTGGCGTGGAGCGTGGTGTGGTGCCCCACTTGGGCCTCAGGGTAAACCACCACCTGGGGATGAATACAGACGTTATCGCCGATGGTGGCTTGAGCTTGGATAACGGCATAGGGACCAATGGCAACGTTATCGCCGATGGTAGCTGTGGGGTCAATGACGGCGCTGGGGTGGATGCCCGCTGGTCGGTGAAAGGGTTGGTAGAAAAGTGCGATCGCACGGGAAAATCCCAATCTTGGCTCCCGCGTACTGACCCAGGCTATGCCCTGCTCAGTCGCCTGGGTCTGCAACCCTTCATCTACCGGCAAAATCAGCGCCGCGTTCGAGGTTTGCTCAAGGTAGGGCGCAAACTTTTTGCCCTCAACATAGCTAATAGTGTCAGGCCGGGAGTCTTGAATTGCGCTCACACCGACGATATCGGGGTTTAGATCGGGCTGAGAATCAAGGCTCGATACCTCAGCAACCCCTAGCTGCTGCACTATGTCGCTAAATTTCATGGATGCCTCGCTTACTCATCAGCGCCAGACTATCAAACAATAGCCTGTTCCAAAAAAGCCACACATTCTACGTGGGCGGTTTGGGGAAAGAAATCGGCGGGCTGGACCCTTTTGAGCCCGTACCCCTGGCTGCACAATACTTTGAGGTCTCGAGCTAGGGTGGCGGGGTTGCAGCTCATGTAAACAATGCGGGCCGGGTTTATGTGGACTAGGGCATCTAGAACGTTGCGATCGCATCCCTTCCGAGGCGGGTCTAAAACCACCACATCCACAGACCGCTGCGTCGCAATTTCCAGCAGCAAATCCTCCACCGCCCCTACAAAAAATTCCGTATTCTGTAACCCATTCAATGCAGCATTTTGCCTAGCCTGGGCCACCGCTTCTCCCTGAGATTCAATGCCCAGACAGCGGGCCGCATGGCGGGCCAACGGTAAGGACAGGGTGCCAATACCACAATAGGCATCAATCACCGTTTCATGGCCCTGTAGATTCAGCCTATCCAACACAAGTTGGACCAATGCCTCCGCCTGGGCCGTATTGACCTGAAAGAATGTGGTGGGCTGAATCCGCAACCGCAGATCCAAAAATATCTCCTCTAGGTAGGGCTGCCCCGCCAGACAGCGAGTTTCATCCCCAAAGATCGCATTAGTCTGCTTCGAGTTGACATTGACACACACCCCGACCAAATCAACATGCTCCGACAGCCATCGTTCCGCCTGTTCTTTGACCTCAGGCAAATAGCCCGTCGTAACCAAAGTCAGCAAAGTCTGCCCCGTGTTGTGACCAACCCGTAGCGCCAGGTGTCTCAAACGCCCCTGATGTTTCTTCTCGTTATATAAGCTCCAGCCCTTTTCCTGAATCACCGCCTTAGCATCCACAAGCAGAGGATTTAGGACTTCGTTTTGAATAGGACACCGATTTAAATTCACAATTTGGTGGGTCCCCTGCCGGTAATAGCCGGCCTTAACTCCCCCCTCCTGCCCTCGCGCCAGAGGGTAGGTGGCCTTATTGCGATAGCCCAACGGCTGGGGGGCCGCCAATATTGGCACCATGGGAACTGTTTCAAACCCACCCAGGCGCATTAGCGCCGACTGCACCTGGTTTTCCTTAGCCTGTAGCTGATAGTCATAGTCCACCGCTTGCCACTGACACCCACCACACTTGTCCGCCACAATGCAGGCTGGCCGTACCCGGTGAGGTGAGGGCTCGATCATGGTCAGCCACTTGCCATAGCCGTAGGTGGGCTTTATCCGCGTCAGTCGAACCTGAAGTTTATCCCCAGGAACCGTGTTGGGCACAAACACGACTCGCTCTTGCCAACGCCCTACCCCATCTCCACTGTTGCTCAGGTCGTCAATTGTCAGGTCAATCACCTGTCCCTGCTGCCAGCTGGGAGCGTTTACGAGTGAAGTCATAGTGCTGCTCTAGACCGAGACGAGGTTTAATTCTATTGCATCTGTCCCGTTGCATCCGTCAGGTGAACTAGGACAACGGATATCCCTGAAAGCCTTAAATTACAACAGCTACCGTGACTCACCGTCGGCGTAGCCTCTCCTTATCCTTTGGAGACACCCATCTAGAGGCGTACATCCGTCATTGGCCATATGGCAATAGCTGAGAGTCCTTGATAGCCATCAACAGTACAGCTGCTTTGTAAACTCTCTTAACATACCTCTCAGACAAAGAGCCATGAACCGTTATTATTCAAGGGATAAAAATATTTGAGCAGGGCAAAGTTATCCTTTCCTTGGGTGCCCTAGAGTCGTTACACTAAAGCAAATACGAGTCACCGAATTCACTAAGCTATGTCTGTCGTTAGCCAAGTAATTCTCAATGCAGATGATGAGCTGCGCTATCCTACCAGCGGCGAGCTTAAAGGTATCAAAGACTATTTACAGACCGGTCCCCAGCGCCTAGGCATTGCCCAAACCCTGGCCGAAAATGAGAAAAAGATTGTAGATCAGGCCAGTAAGGCTTTGTGGCGTCGTCGCCCTGATTTTATTGCCCCGGGTGGGAATGCCTACGGCCAAAAGGAAAGAGCCCTCTGCCTGCGCGACTATGGCTGGTATCTACGTCTGATTACCTACGGCATTATCGCTGGCAACCAGGACCCCATCGAAGATATTGGCCTGGTGGGCGTCCGTGAAATGTACAACGCCCTCGATGTTCCTGTTCCTGGTATGGTAGCCGCCATTGAGTGCCTCAAAGACGCCTCCCTGGCACTCCTGACAGAGCCCCAGGCCCTCGAAGCGGCTCCCTACTTTGACTACATTATTCAGGCGATGGCCAGTTAGCCACGACTTGAATGGTTTAGGCACATAAATCAGCCAGACATTTAGTTGCAAAACACGACAGAGGGAGTACATTTGATCGTACTCCCTCTGTCGTGTTTGTATTCGTACTAGGTTCATACTAGGTATGGTGTCTGCTAAGCAACGTCGTCAAGGCTGCAAACTCGGTGCAGTCGTAAAATCTAATTCCCACTGTGACTATGTGATCCAGCTAGATACAGATAGGGATGTGATCGCGCCGCCCACTGCTAGCGATTATGGCTTTGGGCAGTTTGTCACCCTAGAAACCCATCAACAACACTGGGCCGTGGGCATTATCTACAACTCCCAGCTGTTTAACCCAGCGTTTTTAAACAGCGGTCCTCAGCTCACTAGTACCCCCGATCCGCTATATACCCCTGACCTCATTCAAGAAACCAAAACCCTACTAAACGTTGTTCTGGTGGGTAGCTTGACCGAGCAAAACGGTCAAACCTGTGGTCAACATGGGATTCCGCGAAATGTAGTGCCTGTAAACACTCCCGTGTACTGCATGGATGCCCAGAGCCGCCACCAGTTTCACCTGGGGACTGACAACAAACCTCAGTTTAAGTACTACGGGCATCTGCTCAACTGCGGTGGCACCTTTGCCAATCAGCTGACCCAGCAGGTACTCACCGAGCTGGGGGACTCAGATCTCTTTAATGAGGACGATAAGCGGGCATTACAGGTGCTCTGCAAAGAACTCACCTGGAAAAATACCCTGGGAGCCATGGGATAAGGGCCATATGCCAATGTCATCTTTTCTGGACATCAGTGATCCATATCAAGAAAAATGTGATCAAATGTGATCAGAATCACAGGTGAACGATGACTTGGATCGCTCTCACCCCCTGGCAAATTCAGCATACTAAGGATGACTCAACTCTAGCCGAGTCATCTACAGGGAACACACAACCAGCCGATAGAACTCGCGGGAGTTCTGTCGGTTTTTTTTTGGAACAAGATGAGTGATGCGTGGTGAGAGGGTTTAAAATCAAGCCTTGTCCACCCCCGCCACTCATCCCTATTAATGTCTACGACTGCACCTACACCGATTCCGTTTTCTGCTGAGGAAATTTCTTCTGAGGGGTTAAAACCAGGCGAATATGACGAAATTGTTCAGCGCTTAGGACGGCATCCCAATCGAGCTGAGCTGGGCATGTTTGGTGTGATGTGGTCAGAGCACTGCTGCTATAAGAACTCTCGCCCTTTGCTCAAGCAGTTTCCCACCGAGGGGCCGCGAATTTTGGTTGGACCTGGGGAAAATGCTGGCGTTGTAGATGTGGGGCATGGACAGCGGCTGGTATTTAAGATTGAATCCCACAACCATCCATCGGCGGTAGAGCCTTTTCAAGGAGCGGCGACGGGCGTGGGGGGTATTTTGCGCGACATCTTTACCATGGGAGCACGCCCCATTGCGGCCCTAAACGCCCTGCGGTTTGGCACCCTAGATGATCCCAACACGCGACGTATTTTCTCAGGGGTCGTGGCGGGTATTTCCCACTATGGCAACTGCTTTGGAGTGCCCACTGTGGGTGGAGAAATCTATTTTGACGCCGCCTATACGGGTAATCCGTTGGTAAATGCCATGGCCATTGGCCTGATGGAAACCGAGGAAATTGTCAAATCTGGAGCGGCGGGAATCGGGAATCCGGTGCTCTATGTCGGTTCCACCACCGGGCGAGACGGCATGGGGGGAGCCAGCTTTGCCAGTGCCGAACTGACCGATGAGTCGGAGGCCGATCGCCCAGCCGTACAGGTGGGCGATCCGTTTTTAGAAAAGTCTCTTGTGGAAGCCTGTCTAGAAGCCTTTAAGACCGGAGCTGTGGTCGCGGCTCAGGATATGGGGGCGGCAGGAATTACCTGTTCCACATCTGAGATGGCGGTCAACGGCGGTGTTGGCATCGAGCTAGACCTGGACAAAGTGCCCGTGCGGGAAACGGGTATGGTGCCCTACGAGTATCTGCTCTCAGAGTCCCAGGAACGCATGCTGTTTGTGGGGCACAAGGGTCGTGAGCAGGAGCTAATCGACATTTTTGAGCGCTGGGGATTACATGCGGTGGTCGCGGGCGAGGTCATTCAAGAACCGATTGTGCGGATTTTATTCCAGGGGGAAGTAGCCGCAGAGGTGCCAGCATCGGCCCTGGCGGATAACACACCGCTTTATGAGCGAGAGGTATTGGCTGAGCCCCCGGCCTATGCTCAAACGGCCTGGGGCTGGCAGGAGGCTAGCCTACCCGACTGCTCGGCTGCCGGTATTAACGATCAGTCGTGGAACGATGTAATGTTGGCGCTGCTAAGTACACCCACCATTGCGTCTAAACAGTGGGTCTACCAGCAGTATGATCACCAGGTGCAAAACAATACGGTGATGCTGCCGGGTGGGGCAGATGCGGCCATCTTACGACTGCGTCCCCTAGAAGGGGATGACGGTTCTAGTAGTCATTCTGGGGTAGCGGCCACCACCGACTGCAATCCCCGGTATGTGTATCTCAATCCCTATGAAGGCGGGCTAGCGGCGGTCGCAGAAGCCGCTCGCAACCTCAGCTGTGTTGGGGCAGAGCCCATTGCAGTGACTGACAATTTGAATTTTGGTAGTCCTGAAAAACCGGTGGGCTACTGGCAATTGGCTGAGGCCTGTCGCGGGTTAGCCGATGGTTGTCGCAAGTTTGATACACCGGTTACGGGCGGGAATGTATCGCTCTATAACGAGACCGTTGATAGCGAGGGTAATCCCCAGCCGATCTATCCAACTCCGGTGGTGGGTATGGTGGGTGTGATTGACGATCTGGATAAAATTTGTGGTCAAAGCTGGCAAAATCCCGGCGACCAGATTTATTTGCTGGGGACGCCCTTAGGAGACGGGGCTGATGGAACGGTGACCCTGGGAGCCTCAGAATATTTGAAAGCTATTCATGGTCAGGTGGCAGGGCATCCTCCCAAGGTCAATGTTGATCTGGAGTTAACGGTGCAGGCCGCTTGTCGCCATGGTATCCGCCAGGGTTGGATTACGGCCGCCCATGACTGTGCTGAGGGAGGCGTTGCGATCGCACTAGCCGAGTCCGCCATCGGTGGTAACCTCGGAGCCACCATCACCCTGCCAGCCAAGGCTCAACGCTACGACACCCTCCTGTTTGGCGAAGGCGGTGCTCGCATTATTGTCACGATCGCACCGACCCACAAAACCGATTGGGAAAACTATCTCAGCACCCAGCTCCAGCTCCCATGGAGTGTAATTGGCACAGTTACCGCCGACAGTCCGCTAACGTTGCAACTATCCCCCCATGAGACCCTAATCAATTTAGACGTTGCCACCATGACCGATAGGTGGCGTTACGCTATAGAAAGAGCCCTAGTTGCTTAAACAACTCTAATTAATCTGGTGGAGCAATAGTCTAGCCATCTGCTTCGGATGCTAGGATCGGACTGATTAAGAAAATATTAAGCTTTTCTAAGGTCTCTACCGGTTAATCAATCCGCTAGCGTCTTCAGACCATAGACATTAGCCACTCCATAGTCACTTCTTTTTGCCGTTATTAACGCTAAGTGGACTCACGATGCCTCTTCCCCAAAAGACTTTTCCCCACACTTCTGCCGTGACTGTTCACCCTGACAAGCCAGAAGAAGCCTGTGGCGTATTCGGTGTTTTTTCCCCCAGAGACGATGTCGCCACGCTGGCCTATTTTGGCCTCTATGCGTTGCAACATCGTGGCCAAGAATCCGCTGGTATTGCCACCTTTGACCATGGCAACATCCACATTCACAAAGATATGGGGCTAGTGTCTCAAGTCTTTGACGAAGAAGTGTTACAGCGTCTCCCTGGGCAGTGGGCCATCGGACATACCCGCTACTCAACCACGGGCTCGAGCCGCGTAGCCAATGCCCAGCCAGCTGTTTTAACCACCCGGCTTGGGAAAATGGCCCTGGCCCACAACGGCAATGTGGTCAACGCTAACAAGCTGCGCGAAGAGCTGCTGAAACGCAATCACACCCTACTCACCACCACCGATACCGAACTCATTGCCCTATTTATGGCAGACGCCGTTAACGAGGGTAAAGACTGGATTGAGGCAGCTATTGATGCGTGCAAGCGCTGTGAAGGGGCCTTTAGCCTAACAATTGCAACCCCCGAGGGCATCTTAGCCATTCGCGATCCCAACGGCATTCGCCCCCTGGTCCTAGGCTACTTTGGCGGAGATGACCCCCACAATGGCCCCGGCCAGTATGCAGTAGCCTCTGAAACCTGTGGCCTAGATATTGTCAATGCCCACCATATTCGTGACGTTCACCCCGGCGAACTGATTTGGATCAGTGAAGCGGGTCTCAAATCAGTGCAGTGGGCTGAGCCTGAGCGTCGCCTGTGTATTTTTGAAATGGTGTACTTTGCCCGACCCGATAGCATTTATCACGGGGAAAGCCTATACAGCTATCGCAAGCGTCTGGGCAATATTTTAGCCCAGGAGTCAGCCACGGATGTGGACTTAATCATGCCAGTCCCTGACTCGGGTATTCCCGCCGCCATTGGCTTTGCCGAAACATCAGGCATTCCCTATGCAGAAGGATTGATCAAAAACCGCTACGTGGGCCGCACCTTTATCCAACCCACCCAAATGATGCGCGAAGCAGGCATTCGCATTAAGCTCAACCCGCTGCGGGATGTCCTGCAAGGCAAACGCATTTTGCTAGTAGATGATTCCATTGTGCGCGGCACCACCAGTGGAAAAATCGTAAAGGCCCTACGCGATGCCGGAGCGACCGAAGTCCACATGAGGATTTCCTCACCCCCCGTTACCCATCCTTGTTTTTACGGCATTGATACAGATAGCCAAGATCAGCTAATTGCAGCCACCAAGTCTGTTAAAGAAATTGAAAACCACATCGGCGTAGATTCTCTGGCTTACCTAAGCTGGGAAGGTATGTTGGCAGCAACCCAGCAAGATACCAGTACATTCTGCTCTGCCTGCTTTACAGGTAAGTATCCTGTCGACATTCCTGAAATGTTTAGACGATCAAAACTAATACTGGAGAAAACACCGGTCAAAGCTTAAATCGGCAGCTAGTGATGACACATAGCTATCCCATCCTTAGGCAAGCGGTGACGTTTGTTTAAAGCAGGTTGGTGGCTAAACAGCCCCCTTAATATGTTTGCTGCACCAATATCGGTCAGGTTAGTTAGAACAATGGACTCGCTGAATCCGTAAATTACAACAACTGACCTGGCTCGCCATTGACCTATGAAAAAGACCAAAAATATTGTTATGACGTTAAATGTACAGACATCTATATGCTTTGTTAATTAAAGACTATGCAAATAGGGGATCGGGTGCGAGTTCTATATCCAGCCTATGCTGCTGGCAAAACAGGTGTTGTTTTAGCGCAAGAAACCTTACAGGATGGCTCTAAAACTGGCTATTGGCTGGTTCAAATCGATGGAGAGGATATGATGATCCTTGCTCTATCATCGCAAGATGTACAGCTTTTGGACCACCCATAAGAAGACAAGTTTAGGTGACGACATCTGCCAAGGTTAGTTAAGAGCACGGGTATCCTTGCCTTAAATTATACGAAACCTTGGTTGCCTGCTCCCGATATCGGAGGGCAACTATAAGGGCTTATCCCTACAGGGTTACTCACTTTGAACAAGCTTACTGAATTCGAATTGGGTATTACAACAGCTAGTCAATAAAAAAGGCCCTGCCGGAACAGGGCCTTTTTTATTAAGACACTAAGTTATGAAACTTAGAAGCTGAAAGTGGAACG
>ERZ1740070.2397-NODE-2397-length-10811-cov-5.937058_pt1 | contig 10811 bp, 9 predicted proteins | sample MGYA00581734_ERZ1740070 | MGnify/ENA primary metagenome ERZ1740070 (study PRJEB43018, sample SAMN04849744) | marine metagenome | isolation source: floating plastic debris | place: Pacific Ocean | collected 2008-09-01 | study: EMG produced TPA metagenomics... | reverse complement strand
CGTCGTAATGGCCACCGTACGTACCAGGTGTCGACATGAATGAGAGCAACTATAAGACGTTGGGATTGGATGAATCATCTTCTTTTGAAGAGGTACAGGTCGCTCGTAAGCGCCTCATAGAAGAATGTGAAAACAATCCTCAGCAAAAGGAGGCCATTGAGTCTGCCTACGACGCCATTTTGATGGAACGGCTGCGCATGCGACAGGAAGGCAAAATTAAAGTGCCCGACCGAATTCGATATGCAGAAAAAGCAGCAGAATCCTCAGCATCCACCTCAAGAGTATCGCTACCTGCCCCTCAACCTCCTGGCTGGCTACAGGATTGGTTAGATACCCCTAGCCGAGACGACATCCTTTGGCCATCCGTAGTATTTCTAGCGCTAGCCGCGCTAGCCTGGTTTGCAAGTAATAGCGCTGCCACTGCTTTGGGCTTTTCTGTGGCGGCAACTATTTTCTTTCTTAATCGTAAAGAGCGTAAGTTCTGGCGTTCCTTTGGGTTTGCAGCCGGTGGCTTGCTAGTCGGTGTTTTGCTTGGGCTGGTGGTGATAAACCTTGTCGGTCAGCAAAGTCTAGGTCTATCTATAGAGCGGGCGAATGCAGTGGTTGCCATTATCACGATGGTTTTGCTGTGGTTTGTCAGTAGTTTTCTACGCTAGAATAGCTGGCTCTTTTGCGGATGCAATGGCTTGATTGCTGGGCTTAGCTGCGTAGCTATTGCCTGAGTAACGATCAATATGGCGAAAAATGCTGATGGGAGGTACTACACGGCAGGTGTAAAACTCCACAGCAGCTTTGCCGTTGGCTAAGGCGTGTACTTTTGGGGTTAGATTTTTGGGTTGCTCCACCCGCCATTGCCAGTGACGCTGTTTGGGAAGCGTGCCGATTAACTGGTGATGCTGCCAGCGGTGAAACTGCCCACAGCGGCCAAATTCTTGCAGCTCGCGTTGGAGAATAGAGGCAACTAAAAATGAACTAGCTGTCAAGTTACCTGTAACGGCTGTCATGTAGTTGGCTAAAGCACCCTCAGGATAGGGAGGGGTGTTGTGATCATCGGCTGAAACCAATGCGGCTTCTAGGTGTGACGTGGTGCTGAGTTGATTTTTGATGGCCCAGGTCACAGAGCCCCCGTGGTGTATATTGGCTCGTCTGATGCGATACAAATAGGTAACCAGACAGTAATTGGGTTTTAGGGCAATACTCGGTAGCTGTTTGATGGCGGTACTGGCATCGACAGTACTAATAAACCATTGTCCATGGGCATTTGGTGTGGACCCTTCAGCCTGCTCAATCCCGCCGTTACGAAACAGATTGCTCAATGTGGCTAGGGAATCAGGTTCCGATAGGCTTGCAGAGGCGATTGCACTGGGAGTATTCTCACACTCAGGTAGCACTAACTGTTGCTTAAGGGTACGTCTGAGAGTTTGCAGAGACTTAATGGGAAACTGTTGCGACGACATGGGGTGTGGGTGACCTGTATCTTTAACGTGCAACGCATTCCAGCGATTGATCAGTCGGGAACTGTGAGCCAAGTTTGTTCGCTATGGGTCTGATGGGTTAGATCCATCAGTAATTGTGAATATACACCGTCTGCGAGGGACGGTGATAAATTTTGCTGGGCGTCGATACAGGATACCCAATGGTCTACGACCCGAATAAATGGAGCAAGTCGGCCGTCATCGTAGATTTTAGGAAATGCTAAACGTTCTGGAATGTCCAGCGGAGCCAGGGGTTTGCCTAACTGACTGCCGGCTAGGGTAAAGCCATGGATATAGTCCTTTTGGTTCCCATTACCTAGTACCAGGGTTCCCCTATCTCCGTAAATCTCTACCCAGTGTCCTCGGCCTGCTAAGGTGACTGCACTGAGGGTCACTTGTACAGGGGTGCCATCAACCAGTTCCAAGGTAATACTGCAGGTATCGTCAGAATCAACGGGTTTATACTCACCAGACACTGGGTCTGGACGCTGGGTAATAGTGGTACTCAAATTGGCCGACAGCCGTTTGATCGGGCCAAACAACCAGCTGACATAGTCAAACATATGGGAGCCAATTGATCCTAACGCCCCACCTCCTTTATCTTTAAGGGCATACCAATTCCAGGCGCGCTCAGGGTTGGCTCGACTACCGGCAATCCAGTCAAATTTAATCAGCCGCTTCTGGCCAACGTAGCCTTCGTTTAAGAGTTCTGCCAGTCGTTGCCAGGCAGGGATAAACCGAAATTCAAAATCCATGACAGCGGCTACATTATGCTGCTGAGCTAGATTATGTAAGTTTCTAGCTTCTTGCACATTGAGGGCTGTCGGCTTTTCGAGCAGCAGATGTTTGCCAGCCTTGAGGACGGTTGCTGCCATAGTGTGGTGGGCAAACGGTGGTGTGGCCACACTAACCGCCTGGACTTGGGGCAAAGCTACAACCGCCTCAATTGTGTCGCAGGCATGGGGAATATTTTGTTGCTGAGCGATGGTTTCGGCCTGGGTGCGATCGCGATGATAAACCGCCACGACCTCAGTACGGTGGTGGGCCTTAAAGCCTGGGATATGAATTTTTTGGCCAAAGCCTGTGCCAACAACGGCAACACCGATTTGAGCCATGATGGAATAAAAACTAGACGACGGACTGTGTGACTAGCCTAGCGACAAGGGGGGACACAGCGCTAGCGGTTACTTCTGAGCGTATAATAAGTAGTGTTAACAGAACTTCACACGCTGCCGCCTAGCCATGAATTATTACTATCTATTTACGCCTCCCTACTTTTTTATGGTGGCCGGTTTATTTATCGCAATCACCTCAGGGGCTGCTTTTAGTGCAGTGCTTAAAGATATTGTGGCGATGTGGCGCAAGACTCGTTCATCTGCGGTAGTAGCTAAGCTGGGTGGTCTAAATATTCAGCTGCCGTTTCTGGGCATTTGTTCTGGCACAGCCATATTCTTGGCCTCAGGATTGGGGTGTTTTGGTACCCCCCTCTGGCTTTCCTATGCAGTGGCAGTACCGCTAACATTTCTAAGTGCGGGTCTAGTATGGCGACAGTTAAAAAGTAATTTAGCCCTGTTGGAAAGTGGTCAGGCTCGTGCCTTTGAACTGGATGTCTTTAATTAGGGCTGACCAATCCTTTTTATCTGGGGTGGCTACGAGGGCTGCCCCTACTGACGAATACGGTCTAGTTGGGCTTGGGTATTTGTGATCCACTGGTCACGACCCTGGTTGATGTATAGATTGAGGGCCTGCTGAAGCACTTGTTCGGCTTCTTCGGCACGGCCCAACTCTGCTAGCGCTAAACCCTTTGAATAGTAAGCATGGCCAAATGATGGGTAGAGCTGAATGGCGCGGTCAAAATGCTCTAGGGCCAGACTAGACTCGCCTCGACCAAAGTGGGTTATGCCGAGGTTGTAATGTGCTTCAGGATAGTTACTATCGATGGAAATAGCTGTTTCTAATGCCTGCAGTGCCCCATCCAGCTGATTTTGCTGTAGATAGATTAGCCCAATTTGGTAATGCACTTCAGGGGCTTGGGGGCTGTATTCCACAGCGGTCAAAAACGTGTTTAGTGCTTCGGGTAGCTTGCCCTGACGACGCTGCACCAGACCCAGGTTGTAATGACCAATGCCTAGCTCAGGTTCGAGGACAACTGCTCGCTTCAAATAGCTTTCGGCCTGCTCTAGATTGCCACCATCCAATAGTGCCGCTCCTAGATTTACATAGGCCATGGTAAACATGGAATCGGCCTGGGTTGCTTGCCAAAAAGCATCGGCAGCCGACTGTAGCTCACGTTTTTCGCGGTAGGCAAGCCCCAGATTGTAGTGGGCGATGGCCAGGGACGGGTCTAATTCGATAGCACTCTGAAACGCTGCGATCGCATCATCCAACTGTCCCTGTTGCACATGGATAACACCCTGTTCTAAGGCCGCTTCTGCGCTGCGAAATGCTTGAACAGGAGCAGGCTTTGTAGCAGCAATACTCAGGGCCATAAGTAGTGACAGCCCATAGCGATGACCTAGGTTCATGGTGAATTCCCCCTGAGTTGGCTAATGACTTAGTGTGCAATTCACTACAGTACTCATGGCTTTGTGTCAATCCTTTTTTAGGATATGAAAGACCATGGTTCATAGCCTACACCTAATTTTGACACTCTACCTTGGTTTGTCAGTAATTTCCCCTATTCGACTAGTGTTCCATAGCTCACCTCGTTGGGACTCATATGAGCATTGACAACTTCGCCATCGCGAAACCACACGACGCGTTCAGTTAGTCTGGCAACGGCTGGTTCGTGGGTGACCATTACAACAGTGATACCACCGTGATTAAGTTCAGCAAAAATATTCATCACCTCTTCGGTGGTCGTTGTATCTAACGCTCCGGTGGGCTCGTCTGCCAGCAGCAGTAGCGGCTGGTTAACAATGGCGCGGGCAATCGCCACCCGCTGCTGTTGTCCACCGGATAGCTGACTGGGTTTATTCGTCATACGGTTACCCAGCCCCACCCGTTGTAAAGCGTTACTTGCTCGTTCACGGCGCTCTGCTGCTGGAACGCCAGCGTACACCATGGGTAGGGCAACATTATCTAGAGCGCTGAGCTGGGGTAGCAGATGAAACTGTTGAAAAACAAATCCAATTTTACGATTGCGAATGATCGCCAGGGTGTCATCGTCAAGCTGGGCTACATCCTGAGCGTCAAAAAAATAGTGACCTTGGGTCGGGCGATCTAGACAGCCAATCACATTCATTGCTGTGGACTTACCGGACCCCGACGGTCCCATGATGGCGCAGTAGTCCCCCTGCTTAATGGAGAGGTTGACATCCCACAGAGCTTTAACTTCAGTATTGCCACTACCGTAGATTTTGGAAATATGATTTAGATCGATCAAAGAAGCCATGGATTAAAGGAGATGGTCAATAAGCTAAAGGGACAGGCAGGGGAAGTTTTGAGTTTTGAATGTTGAGTTAGTGACTGTAGGGCATGTTGAGTTAGCAGCTGTTTGGCGGGGATGCTCTAAACAGAGGTAATAAATTTAAAACTAAGAACTCAAAACTCCCCCCTAAATGCTTCTCAGCGCCACAATCGGGTCTAATTTAGCGGCCTGACGGGCTGGAATGACGCCAAAAAATAGACCAATGCTGCTGGAGACGCCAACGGTCATGATAATGGCACTGCCCGAGGCGGCGGCTTCAAACGGGGTGAGCAGACTCAGCACCCCAATGCCCCCCACCCCCAACAGGGTGCCGATCATGCCCCCGGCGGCTGAGAGAATGATGGCCTCAATTAAAAACTGTACGAGGATGTCTTGCTGAGATGCGCCAACGGCCTTGCGTAGACCAATTTCTTGGGTCCGTTCGCGCACTGACACCAGCATGATATTCATAATGCCAATGCCGCCTACAACTAATGAAATACTTGCGATCGCAGCCAGCATTAATGTCAGCGCTCCGGTCACCGTGTCGGCAATGCCCAGCAGCGTATCCTGGTTTTGAATAAAAAAGTAATCATCTTCACTGCGAGTGATGCCGTGACGTAGCCGCAACAGGTTGGTGATCTGAAACTCCGCCGTTTGCATGCTGTCGGCGTCGCGGGCGGTGGCTGAGATAAACCCCACCTGAATGCCATAGATTGAGGTGCGTCCGACAATGCGACTGGCTTGGGTGGTAATGGGAATAATCACGGCGTCGTCATAGTTCACCCCTAGATTTGAGCCCTGTAGTTCCAATACGCCAACTACCTCAAAGGCAACGTTATTAATGCGTACCGACTGACCCAGGGGCACCTGCCCCTCCTCAAATAGACGTTCCGCCAGGGAGTTGCCTAAAACGGCGACAGCACCCGTGCGCTCCAGGTCTAGGTCAGAAATAAACCGCCCCTGGTCCAGGGTGAAATTACGCACGGTGACAAAGGCCGGATTAGTGCCCACCACGCTGACATTGGCATTGCGGTTGAGAAATGTCACTAATCCGGGGGTGGTGTTTTCAGCCGCCACATCAACCACCGACGGTACCTGCTGTGCGATCGCATTTGCATCTTCTAGCACCAGGTCACGAGAAACCTCTAAACTACCCAGCCGACGAGTCTCTCGATTGCCCGGCACAATAAATAGAACATTGGGCCCTAAACTTTGGATTTGCTCATTGATATAGCGGCGACCGCCATCCCCTAGACCCACCATAGAGATAACGGATGCGTTGCCGATGATGATGCCCAGCATCGTCAGACTGCTGCGCAGCTTACTGGCAGTCAGGGTTTTGACAGCCATTTTTAGGCTTTCGCGAAAATCCATAGGGGTGAGCAGATAGGGTGATTGCTGTTCTGTTGACAGGCCAAACAGTGCCACAGACCATTACCACCAGAATAAACCCAAGATTCGGTAACGACACTATGCAAAAGGGCTCCCCCAATAGGAGCCCCCTTTAAAGACGTCTGCTTTACGATGCAGGGGAGGTCCACAACCGCTTAGATAATCATGCCGTCAGGAATGACTGCATTTTTAAGCACGACAACAATACCGCTGCGGATATAAAAGCCAAGATCTTCTCGTTCCGCCTCTTGAATATTTTCCTTATTGACAATTTTCACATTGCGGCCAATGCGAGCGTTCTTATCGATGATGGCATTCTGAATCACAGTGCTTTCACCAATACCGACCGGAATTTTGCCACGGGTAAGATGCTGATTGCTGTCATTAACTGGTTCGTAGTAGTCGGCCCCCATCAGTAGGGCATTTTCAATCTCACAGTTACTACCAATCCGCTGACGCAGACCAATGACGGTGCGGGTAATGTTGCACTGTTTGAGAATAGAGCCATCTCCCACAATTGATTCTTCAATCTTGCAATCAAGTACCTTACTGGGGGGCAAATAGCGCGCTCTTGTGTAGATGGGCGCGTCCTCCTCATAGAAGCTAAAGGGCGGATGAGGTTGCTTAGTCAGGGCCAGATTAGAATGGAAAAATGCTTCAATGGTTCCAATATCTTCCCAGTACCCATCAAACAAATAGGCTTGAATATTGTAGTCGCGAGCCGCGCCTGGAATAATTTCCTTACCAAAGTCCGTCTGTTCAGGAGAGCGTCTTAGCAAATCAACCAGCGTTTGTTTTTTAAAGACGTAGATACCCATTGAAGCAATAAAGGGCTTATCTTTAGCGTCGGCAGCATCGAGCCCCAGTGTGGTGGTGTCCACTTTCATGGATTCTAGAGCATCACCCTTGGGCTTTTCATTAAAGTCAACAATGCGGCCAGCACCGTCAATCTTCATTAGGCCAAAGCTGGGGGCAACCTTATAACCGACAGGCACTACCGACAGAGTAACGTCAGCACCAGTGCTGCGATGGCGCTCTACAAACAATCGATAGTCCATACGATAGAGGTGATCACCCGAAAGAATGATCACCTCATCGACGTCCCAACTTTCAAATAGCCATAAATACTTACGCACAGCATCGGCGGTACCCTGGAACCAGCTAGGGCTTTCGGGAGTTTGCTGAGCTGCCAGTACCTCGACAAAACCATCACTAAACTGAGAAAAATTGTATGCGCGAGTGATGTGGCGATTTAGTGAGGCAGAGTTAAATTGAGTGAGGACGTAAATCTTTAATATTTCGGAGTTGATACAGTTACTGACGGGGATATCAATTAGCCGATACTTACCTGCTAGAGGAACTGCGGGCTTTGCACGAAACTTGGTTAATGGGTAGAGGCGAGTGCCAGCACCGCCGCCGAGAATAATTGAAAGAACTCTTTTCACAGGCTCGTCTCACTAGCGCAGTTTGTTAATTCATTATTTAGTTTGAGGCTGTATCTAATCCTTGACAAGAGGTTGGAACAAATTATTTTGCCATTGTGTTCTGAAATACTTGATGAGTACGGGCTCTTTCCAGTGATGCCTATAAGCCTGATAAGTTATACAAATGTGAGTCGATGGTAGTTCCTAGTACAAATGTTGTGAAAGCCCTCTGCGGCCATCGAATTACAGTCAGTAATTAAAAGCAGATGGGCAAAAACTTTGGATAAAGTGTTGGTTTGTAAATAGCTGATTTTCTCTGTTTGATAGAATGCATCAGTATCGATTCAAACTAATGCATTGTTAGTGACAATGGACGAGCTTTTTAGACTGTGCAACCTATCATTGACGGCCAATAGTTATGGTGAGGTGAAACAGCAGAAGTAATTGATTTATCAAGCTTCTCTACGTTCAAAATAGATTGACAGGCCCATATTGAACCTAGCAAAAGTCAGTAAAATTGCTTGTTTTAGGACGTTAGCAAAAAGTCATAGTCTCGGCAGTATAGAGACTTATTCAGCTAAATTCTTTGGGCCACCGTTGTAGCGGGTTGCTGTTCTAAAGGCCCCTGCTCTAGCACATGGCGAGCGACATCTCGGATAATCTGTCGTAGCCGAGCTTGATTGGCACTTTTATCGATGGTGACAGTCATCACGTAGCGCTCTTCGTCTGCCTTAAAGGCAACAGTTGTACCAATGACTGAAGAATTCTGTCCCGTTTTTTCTCCAATCCAAAAGATATCGGGTTTTTCTTTAACCAGGGCTCGATAGCCAAAGTCCAGGTCATATTGACCCACCAGCGCGTTGAGAATCTCTTCGTCGCTGTCTTTGGTAAAGCTGTAGATGCGCATCATCATTTGGGTTAGCTCATCAGCCGTGCTGCGGTTTTTACCTGACCCCATGATTTTTGGAAAGGTGCTATCACCCACTAGCTTGTGACCCACGGTGGTGTTTGAAAAGCCTTCTACTTTAAGGGCCGCGTTAATCGTGTCAAACCCCATGTAGTCAACGAGCTGATTGGTGGCAATGTTATTACTCTCTGTAATCATGCGCACCATTACCTCTCGCAAGGTATAGGTTTTATCGACAAAGATTTTTGCCCCCTGAGCATTTTCGGTAAAGTTGCTAGGGTCTATGTAAATCTCTTCGTCCAGGTTGGCTTCACCGCTGGCAACTTGATGCATCAGTGCGATCGCAATCGGCAATTTTACCAGGCTGGCAAGACTGGCTGGGGCCACATCACCCCGATAGGAGCGACACTCAGCTGTGCCCAGCTGACACAGCGAAATACGTACGGCATTTGGATTACCCAGCTCCGATGCAATCGACACTAAAAAGTCAGAGCGTTGCTGGTCAATACGCTGACTCACCAAGATAGCCACGTTGCCATATTCCTTTAGCTTTTTCTGAGCTTCGGCATAGTTGGCTGAGCTGCTGTCCACTTTCTCAAGGGCGCGAATAGCCGCCTGCCAGAGCTGGACTTCCTTTTGAATTAGCTCAACGCTATTCCCCTGCTCCCGTAGAGCCAAGGCTTCTTGGGCCAGGGCGATGGCCCGGTTGTACTTTGGCATCGCTTGCTCTTCAAGCACCTGCTGAGTCAGGGTGTGACTCAGTTTAGTCAGCGTCAGATAGGGTCTAACGATACCATCGGTGTCAACCTGAGGCCGCTCAATCGGCGATTCATCCGTCTGTGCTGGCTGCGCTGCATCAGCTTGCGCTTTATTCAAAGGCCACTCCGATGGCAGTCGAGGTACCACCAAAAATGCCAGCCCAGTGGCGCTGGCACCCAGCAGCAACAAGCGCAGCCAGGTTCGACGCCAGATAGGTTTGGGAGTAGAACGAAAAAGGAGCATATGGGCCTAAGAGTAGATCTACCGATGGCGTGACTAACAGGAAATAGACTGGAGAATCAATAAGTATGCGTAAGTCTTAGTTACTAAAAATACTAAGTATTTACTCTAAAGATTTAATAGAAAAATAATCGAAAAGATTGTACTTAGCTACACATTTCCCAAAAAACATTGATATGGCAGCCTAGATTTGTATTGCTGACGTCAATAGAGTTCTATTCCTGCCATTCCCACCTATACTGTTAGCTTGGAATTGCTAGGCATACTGAAGGAGCCCGAATGTCAGTCATCCGCAAGCTGCAGCAACAGCTCACCCAAAAGGAACATACTGCGGTTGAGATCACTCAAACCTACTTAGATCAATTGCAGGCGTTAGAGCCTAAACTGCACAGCTTCTTGACGGTGACCGCTGAGAAGGCACTGGCTCAAGCTCAGCAAGTAGACGCTGCGATCGCAGCTGGCGAGACACTTGGCCCCCTAACCGGTATCCCCATTGCTCTTAAGGATAACCTCTGCACAAAAGGTATTCGTACCACCTGCGCCTCAAAAATTTTAGACGGCTTTATTCCCCCCTATGAGTCCACCGTAACCCAGCGGTTGGCAACTGCGGGTGCAATCTTTTTAGGCAAAACCAATATGGATGAGTTTGCCATGGGCAGCTCCACCGAAAACTCTGCCTATCAGCTCACCGCTAACCCCTGGGATACCGCCCGTGTCCCAGGTGGTTCGTCAGGTGGGTCTGCTGCGGCTGTAGCCGCTAACCAGGCTCCCATTTCCCTGGGCTCAGATACCGGTGGCTCCATCCGTCAGCCCGCCGCCTACTGTGGTGTCGTGGGTATGAAACCCACCTATGGGTTAGTCTCTCGGTTTGGCTTAGTCGCCTTTGCCTCGTCGTTAGACCAAATTGGCCCCTTTAGCCGCACTGTAGAAGACGCTGCTATCTTACTCCAGGCCATCGCTGGATACGATGCCAAAGACTCCACCAGTCTAAAGGTCAAAATCCCTGACTACACCCAGCACCTAAAGACTGACCTCAAAGGCAAACGTATTGGCCTGGTGAAAGAAACCTTTGGTGAGGGTCTAGACGGTGATGTGGCCAAGGCCATGGACGCTGCCGTAGAGCAACTAAAGGAACTGGGTGCAGAGAATGTCGAAATTTCCTGTCCTAACTTCCGCTACGGGCTCCCCACTTACTACATTAT
>ERZ1740070.2396-NODE-2396-length-10821-cov-4.013283_pt1 | contig 10821 bp, 10 predicted proteins | sample MGYA00581734_ERZ1740070 | MGnify/ENA primary metagenome ERZ1740070 (study PRJEB43018, sample SAMN04849744) | marine metagenome | isolation source: floating plastic debris | place: Pacific Ocean | collected 2008-09-01 | study: EMG produced TPA metagenomics... | reverse complement strand
TTTCAGGCTGAGGAGAAGGACAATGACAGACACAATTGAGAAAAAACAAGGCTCGCTCTTTATCAAGCTCTGGCCGATTTACTTGATCATCGCTGTGATGGTCGGGGCCTGGCAGATGGGTCTGTTCCAATACCTATCCTTGGAGACGCTGCGCGAACAGCAAGAAGTGCTGCAGGCCTTTGTCGCGAACAATCTATTCCTCGCAGTGGCCATCTTCATCGCGGTCTATGCAGCGGCAACCCTCTTCATGTTGCCCGGCGCGCTGTGGATCACGATCGCCGGTGGGTTCTTGTTTGGCCTCGTCGGTGGATCGCTCGCGACAATTGCCGGCGCAACCCTCGGCGCGAGCCTCCTCTTCTTCGCCGCGAAAACCTCGATTGGCTCTGCGCTGCGTGATCGAGCCGGACCGTTTATGGCAAAAATGGAAGCTGGGTTTAACGAGAATCCCTTCTCTTACATGTTTGCCCTACGCCTGCTGCCGGTCGTGCCATTCCCAGTGGCAAACATTGCACCGGCGCTGCTCGGCGCGAAATACCGCGAATATGCGATCGCAACAGCGGTCGGCATCATTCCAGGCGTCGTCGCTTACACTTGGGTGGGTTCAGGCCTCGGCGCGACGTTTGCAGCGGGTGAAGACCCGAACCTCGCCATCATCGCGAAGAATATGCTGCCTGCCCTCGCAGCGCTCGGCATCGTCGCCTTGATCCCTGTGGCGTATAAGAAAATCACCGGCGGCAAGGCCGAACCTGCGGAGGCTTAGATGACAGAGACCACAGCGCCCCTCGCACGCACGACGGAAACAGATCTCGTGGAGACTAAAACGATGACAACAACTCCATCGGAAACGGGCAAGAAACGTAAACTCAAGGCCGATCTGATTGTGATCGGCGGCGGATCGGGCGGCCTGTCTGCGGCCGCCGGTGCGGCCATGCTTGGCCTCAATGTCATTCTCTATGAGAAGGCGGAGATGGGCGGCGACTGCCTCAACTATGGCTGCGTGCCATCAAAGGCCCTGCTGACTACCGCCAAATATGCGCAAACCGCGCGCGAGAGCGCCAAGTTTGGGGTCACCGTGTCTGAGCCGAGCGTCGACTGGGAAGCGGTCAAAGCGCATGTTCAAAAAGCAATCGATACGATTGCGCCAATCGACAGCCAAGAGCGGTTCGAAGGCTTAGGCGTGACGGTCATTCGCGAGCATGCAAGCTTCGCGGACCGCAAAACGGTTGTGTCCGCGACCACCGAAGCGACCGCGCGTCGGATTATCGTCTCGACTGGGTCGACAGCCTTCATCCCACCAATTCCAGGCTTAGAGGAGACCCCTTATATCACCAATGAAACGGTCTTCTCTCTGCCAGAACAGCCAAAGCATTTGGTCATCCTCGGTGGCGGCCCCATTGGAATGGAAATGGCACAAGCCTTCCATCGCCTCGGCTCCGAGGTAACGGTGATCGAAATGGGCCGCGCCATGGCGCGCGCCGACGCTGATCATGCAAAGATCGCCGTCGATGCGATCCGCGAAGAAGGCGTGACCATTCTGGAAGGTCATAAGGCGGTCAAGATTTCTGGTACCGATGGTACTGTCTCGGTCGATACAGAAAGCGACGAAGGCACCAAAACGATTACCGGCACGCATTTGCTCGTGGCGGTTGGTCGCCGCGCCATGCTGGATGGGCTAGAGCTAGAAGCGGGCGGGGTCGATTTTGATCGCCGCGGCATTCAAGTCAGCGACAAGCTGCGCTCCGTTTCAAACCCGCGCGTTTGGGCCTTGGGCGACATTGCAGGCCAGGGCCAGTTCACCCATCTTGCTGGATGGCATGCGAGTGTTTTCACCCGCCGCGCCTTCTTTAAGCAAGGCAGCAAGGCGAGCGATCTGCCGCTACCCGCTGTCACCTATGTGGCCCCCGAAGTGGCGCAAGTGGGGCTTACCGAAGCCGAAGCCCGCGAGCAATTTGGAGACAGCGTCACCACGTCGTCCTTCCCGTTCCATGAGAATGACCGCGCGATTGCTGAAGGTAAAACCCTCGGGGAGGCCAAGTTGATCATCCGCAAAGGCAAGATCCTTGGCGCGTCTGTGGTCGGCGAGGGCGCTGGTGATATCATTCAGATTGTTGGCTATGGCATGTCCAACAAATTGGGCGTTCAATCGTTGACCAATTTCATTTCGCCTTACCCAACGCGGGCGGAAGTTGTGAAGCGCGCAGCCAGCGCCCACTTCACGCCAGCTGTATTTGGTAAAGCTTCGCGGACCCTCGTTGGGTTGCTGCAACGCATCCCATAAGCTAACTGCCAAAGGGTGAGAGTGGCCTCGGATCCAAGCGCCCCGAAGCGTATCATGCGATGGCGGGACAGTCTGTCTTTCAGACTGTTCCTCATCGCCATTGTGACTGTGCTGGTCGTTGAGGCGCTGATCTTCGTGCCGAGCGCGACCTCGTTTCGGAACAATTGGCTGAAAGAACAGATTGATGCCGGTCGCCTGGCGGCGTTGGCTTTGGAAGCTGCGCCCAGCCGCATGGTCTCGGAGGAATTAGAGCAAGACCTTCTCGACGGCGCCATGGTGCTCGCTGTGGCAGAGCTTTATGATGAACGCCGGGATATGATCCTCAACCCAGGTGAAGAGATATGCTGCCTGCGCAAGATCATCTTGTTCGATGAGACCCCTGATGTGTCAGAAATGCGTGACACCCTCACGACTTTTTTCGCGCCGCGCGATCGGTTCCTGATTATCCGCGCGGCTGGATCCCGGCCAGGCCGCGTGATCGAAATCGTGGTCGATGAAGAAGGCTTGAGAGAAAAGCTGGAGACCTATGGCCTCAACATTCTCGGCCTCTCCATGCTCATCTCCATTGTGACGGGTGGGTTGATTTATTTGATGCTGCTCATGACGGTGGTCCGCCCAATCCAACGCGTGACGCAATCAGTGGAGCAGATCAAAGATGACCCGGGCGGCTGGAAGCGCCGCCTCTCGCCGACGCCGCGAAACGACGAAATTGGCCGCGCCCAAAACGCGCTCTCAGATATGGAAGAGGCGGTCTCGAATTCGTTCCGTCAGCAAGAACGCTTGGCGCAACTCGGAGAAGCGGTGGCAAAGATCAATCACGATTTGCGCAACTCGCTCGCCACCGCGCAGCTTGTCTCCGATACGTTGTCGCGCTCAGAAGACCCCCGCGTCGCGAAGAGTTTGCCGCGCTTGGAACGCGCCCTAGAGCGCGCGATTAATTTGGCGAGCGACACGCTTAAATATGGCCGCTCTTCGGTGCCGGAAACCAATCTACAGATGGTCCGCTTGTATGATTTGGTCGAAGAAGCCGCGTTGGAGGCGCTCGCAGCGCATGGTGAGATCGAATTCAAGAACGAAGTCGTGCCGGAAGCGAGCGTCACTGCAGACCCGGACCACGTGCATCGCATTTGTGCCAATCTCATCCGCAATGCCGCGGAGGCCATGTCTGGCACAGGAGTAGTGTCCGTCGGATTTGACGGCACTGCTCTGAGCGTCATGGACAATGGGCCGGGCTTGCCGGATCAGGCCAAGACCAATTTGTTCAAGCCGTTTGCCGGCTCCACCCGCCGCGATGGGACCGGATTGGGTCTTGCGCTATCTCGCGATCTGGCGCGCGCCATGGGCGGCGATTTAGAGCTTGGAGAAACCGGCGAGAGCGGTACGCGTTTCGTGCTCTTTTTGCCGCGCGAGACTCAAGGCGCGTAGACGATTGCTACAATGGCCGCAGCGAGCGCGGCAAAGAATCCGAGCCATCCCCACCACGGGGCAAACCGTTCACGCGGCAGCGGCGTGGGCTCTGGCGCGGTCAGTTTGGCTTCGACCTCGTCCATAATCTCAGGCAATCGCTTCAAGCGATCGGTGACCTCACGGACATTCTTCGCGACCAGTTTGGCCGCCCCGGCCGGACCGAGATTCTGCGTGATCCAGTCTTTGACGATCGGTTCAGCCGCCGCCCAAATATCGTGCTCGGAATCAATCGTGCGCGCGACGCCTTCAACCTGCACCATGGTCTTTTGCAGCAGCACCAGTTCGGGCCGCAATTGCATGCCGAATGTGTGCGTAAAATCTAACAGCTGCAGCAAGAGGCGGCCCATCGAGACGTCTTTCGCCGATTTGCCATGGATCGGCTCGCCGACGCTGCGCAGCGCTTGCGCAAAGTCACCAACCGATTTGTCAGCCGGTACATATCCCGCCTCGAAGTGAACCTCTGCGACACGGTGATAATCGCGGCGCAAGAAGCCCCAAAGGATCTCGGCGAGAAATTGGCGCTCATTCCAGCCAATGCGCCCGATGATCCCGAAATCAACCAGCGCCAGACGGCCGTCCGGCGTAACGATCATATTGCCTTCATGCATGTCGGCGTGAAACACGCCGTGATGGATCGCATGATCGAGGAACCCGCGCGTCACGGTATTGGCGAGTGTTGCGCGAACAATGCCAGGCGTCTCCACTGCTTTTGGGTCGGTCAATGGCAATCCATCGACCCATTCGGTGGTCAGCACCCGCTTGCCGGACCGCGCCCAATCGACCCCTGGGACATAGTAATAGCCGGCTTTGAATGATAGCTCGCGCATCTCATCGCCGCCGCCGGCCTCGAGTCGCAAGTCGAGCTCTTTCTCCATCGAGGCCGCAACCGTCTCGGTGAAAGCAACGGGTTTGAGCCGCCGGCTCTCTTCATTGACGCGTTCAACGGTGCGCGCCGCGCGTTTCATCGCGCGCAACTCGCGCTGGATGGCGGATTCAACGTTTGGGCGGAGGATTTTGACCGCTTTGGCACCGTCTGAAGTCTGCATTCGGTGAACTTGGGCAAGCGATGCCGCCGCCACAGGGTCGGAAAGATCTGGAAAGAGCGCCTCGGCCTCCTCGCCAAACTCTTCGACCAAGGCCGCGCGCGCTGCTTTCATCGAGAAAGGCGGCAGCTTGTCTTTGAGGCGAGACAAATCTGTCGTGGTTTCGACGCCAAATACGTCCGGGCGGGTTGCGAGGAACTGGCCGAGTTTAATGTAAGCCGGTCCGAGCTTCTCTAAGGCTCTGGCTAGGCGTTCGCCGGGTCGACCCCGCGCGCCGCCGCCAAAGATCCGCAAGACGGTGCCTGCGAGTTTGGCGGGCATAGGTAGGCGCGAGTGATACTCGCCCGGCAAGATCACGTCATGACGCGCGAGCGCTGTGCCAGCCCGCAAGAGACGTCCATAATCGGCCAGCGCTTTTAACATGACTTAGATCGCCCAACCGAAATGCAGGGCCGCGATGCCGCCAGAGAAATTGGTAATTGTGACATTCGAAAAGCCAGCGCTTTCAATCTCGGCCTTGAAGGTCTCTTGGTCCGGGAATTGGCGAATGCTTTCGACCAGATATTGATAGCTGTCCCGGTCACCCGTGACGAGTTTTCCAACTTCAGGGATGACGCTGAAACTGTAAGCATCATAGGCTTTTTGCAACATCGGGGCCGTCAATTGGCTAAACTCCAAGACGGCCAAGCGCCCGCCCGGTTTGAGGACGCGCTTAAACTCGCGCAGGCCCGCCACCCGATCGGCGAAATTGCGGATGCCGAAGCTGATCGTGACCGCATCGAAACTGCGATCCGGATAAGGCAAAGCCGTGCCGTCGGCGCACACCCACTCCAAACGTTTGCCCCATTTGGCATTGTCGCTGCGCGCCTTTCCGGCTTCCAGCATGGCATCATTAATGTCGCAGACAATAGCGGTCGCCTCGCGCGCATCGCCGCGGCGTTTTCCGGCTGCGTCGGCGAGCTCCAAGAAAGCCCGCGCCAGCTCACCGGTACCACCGGCCACATCAAGATGCGCCGCGCCAGGCTGCGGGTTTAGCCGGTGCATGGCGTCATGTTTCCATAGGCGGTGGACGCCGACCGACATGAAATCATTCATTACGTCATATTTCGACGCCACCGAGCGGAACACGCCTTTGACCCGGTCGACTTTTTCGTCCGGAGTGACGGTTTCAAATCCAAAAGAAACAGTATCTTGCTCGCTCATAGCGCCCATCTAAGCCGATAAGTCTTAAAGGGCTATGGGCGTGTGTGTCGCGGCAGCAAACGGAAGAAAATACTATAGTCTAAATTTGAAAAAAATGTTATTTAATAGTATTAAAGCCGAATGCGATTGTTATTTATTTCCCTATTTATTTGTTTTTCTGCGCCGAACGCTGCACCCCAAAACTATGTCTGCCTAGGATTAAATTGTCCATCTCAGGACAGTCGCAGTTTGGGGATAGGAATGGGTGATAGTTTTGAGAATGTCATGATGGCTATTGCGCAGGAAAACTTGAGATCGGGTATGTTTGATGAAGATCCCGAGGTTGAAGCGTGTTACGAGAAATGTCGCGATCAATATCGGGAACATCAAGCTGCCTGCGGCGCCGTTTTTACGAGTCATGGTGGTATGCTTGGAGATACGATCGCCCTTGCGATCTGCCGGCAAGCCGCCAGAGATCGATTGGCGGAGTGCCTGCGGCCTTTCGCTGAGTGTAACAAATAACCACTTGCAACTTTCCGCGCCCTAATTCGCCCTCATTTGGTGTGTTTCATTCCCGCTATGGGAGTGAGGACGCAAGCTGTAAGCCTATTTCAGGTCGTGAATAGAGATGCCAGACACTGGCAGATCCTGGCTTTGTCCGGTCTCTTTTGTATATCCTTCACCACCAGCGATTTTGGCGCCCGTCCAACAGCTCTGATCGCGGCCATATTCGGTGCCATGAGCGCCCAAGTGATGGGAACGGTATGGGTTAATGCCCGACGCGAAATCCGCACATCCGGAACCGGAAGTCACTGGCGAAGCTCCAGTCTTGAAGCCGGACTCGTCGGTTGGTTTGCCGGGTATCAATGGAAGTCTGCGCTGATCACGTCTTTGTCGCTGTCGATCTTGTTAAGAGCGAACTCGCTCTGGTTTTGGCTCGCCGCAGGCTTCATCGCGATTTCAGCAAAATTCCTGATCCGATATCGCGGCAAGCACCTGTTCAATCCCGCTTGCAGTGGCATCGTCACGGTCAGCTTGCTGTTCGGTAGCGCCGCCTGGGTGTCGCCCGGCCAATGGGGGCAGACGCCTATCTTCGCGGCCTTTGCCATCGGATTTGCCGCATTGGTGCTGTCCAGCGCGAAGCGGCTCGATGTCGCGCTCGGTTTTCTGATTGGTTTTGCCGCCATGTTATTTGGCCGCGCGCTTTATCTCGGCGATCCCTTGACGATCCCAATCCATCAAATGCAATCGGGCGCGCTGCTCGTCTTTGCCTTCTTCATGATCACGGACCCGCGCTCCACGCCTGACTCACGGATCGCGCGGCTGGTCTTTGCCTTTGCTGTGGCGGCGCTCGCGGCGTGGCTGAGCTGGGAATACCATATTCGCGGCGCAATGCTGTATGCGCTCGCTGCGCTCGCCATTCTCACCCCAATTCTCGACCGGTTGCTGCCTGCGCACCGGTTTCAATGGACATCGACGGAGGGACAATCCGATGAACCTGAAACACCTCGCGGGGGCGTGCGCTCTCGGCCTCGCCTCATTCGCGCTTAGCGCGCCGAGCGCCGCAGCCTTTTGCGGCTTCTATGTCGCTAAAGCCGATACGGACCTGTTCAATGACGCCTCAAAAGTGGTGCTGGTGCGCGATGATGAGCGCACCGTGATCACCATGGCCTCAGACTATCGCGGCGAAGCCAGCGAGTTTGCCATGGTCATCCCCGTGGTCGACATTCCGGAGCGCGAGCAGATCAATGTCGCCAATCCAGGCCTGGTCGATCATCTCGATGAGTATACCGCGCCCCGCCTGGTCGAGTATTATGATGACAATCCCTGCGATGTAGACCGCTATCGGCGGGAGATGATGGTCATGTCCGCGCCGCCACCGGAAGCAGTGATGGAAGAAGCTGAAATGTCTGCCGAAGACCTCGGCGTCACGATTGAAGCGGAATACGAAGTTGGCGAGTATGACATTCTCATCTTGTCTGCCGAAGAAAGCGACGGCCTTATCACCTGGCTCAATCAGGAGAATTATCGCATTCCCGATGGCGCTGAAGAGGTGGTCGGCGCTTATCTGAGACGTGGAATGAAATTCTTCGTCGCCAAGGTAAACCTGGAACGCCATGACGGGACTGCCATGCTGCGGCCCATTCAAGTGGCCTATGAAGACGAAAATTTCATGCTGCCCATCCGCCTCGGCACCGTGAATGCCGAAGGCAAACAAGAGCTGTTTGTGTTCGCGATCACACGCGAAGGCCGGGTCGAAACGACCAATTACAAAACGGTCAAACTGCCGTCGAATATGGATGTGCCGATCTTCGTCAAAGACGAGTTTGGCGAATTCTATAAAGCCATGTTCGAACACCAGACGGAGAAAGAAAACGGCAAGGCCGTATTCATGGAATATGCCTGGGATATGTCTTGGTGTGACCCATGCGCGGCCAATCCACTGTCGCGCTCGGAGCTGCGCGAGCTCGGCGTCATGTGGCTCGATGAAGGGCCGCAAGGCGATATCGAGCCGCAACCGCGCTTCGGCCCAGGCCCGCAACCGGTCGACGCCTTTGTGACGCGCCTGCATGTGCGTTATGATGGAGAGACGTTCCCAGAAGACCTCAATTTTCAAGTCACTGGCGACCGCGAAAATTATCAAGGCCGTTATGTTTTGCGGCATCCCTGGCGCGGCGATTACGGCCAATGCGAAGCGGCTGGCCAGTATGCAGAAACCTTGGTCACGCGTTGGGACGAAGAGGCGACAAGCCTCGCCAAGCTGACCGGTTGGGAGCTTGATGAGATCAAACAAAAAATGGCCGATGGCGGCTTCTCAGCCAGTGCCGTTGGCGTCTCTCAGCCAAAGCCGAAAAAGAACTGGTGGCAGCGCCTCTGGGGCAACTAACGCTGGCAGGTGCTGCAGAAGAAGGTGGATCGTCCGGATTGGACAATCCGCTGCACCGTCGCCCCGCACGTCCTGCACACCTGTCCTTCGCGGTCGTAGACATCAAACCGCTTCTGAAAGTAACCAAGCTCACCGCTGGCGCTGGCAAAGTCGGAGATTGAGGATCCGCCAGCGGCAATCGCTTCTGCGATCACCTCATTAATGGCTGGCGCCAGGCGCTCGGCCCGTTTGCCGACGACGCTGGCGGCTTTGCGCCTCGGGCTAATACCGGATCGGAATAGAGCCTCACAGACATAGATGTTACCGAGGCCAGCGATCACGGACTGGTCAAGCAGCACCGATTTGATCGGGGCTGCCTTTCCGCGCAAAACCTCATCAAGATAGGCCGCGTTAAAGCGATTGGAGAGCGGCTCCGGGCCGAGATGTTTGATCCGTGGATAATTGCTGAGATCCTCGAGCGGCCATACTTCCATAAAGCCGAACCGACGCGGATCATTATAGGTGACCGTCGCCCCGCTCGACATGTGAAAGACCACATGATCGTGGGCCGGGTTTGTTCCTGGATCATGATGGAACTCAGCCGTGGCGGCGCTGTTCACCGTAAACCGACCCGACATGCCGAGATGCATGATCAGCGCTTCGCCGGACGATAGCTCGGTGACGAGAAATTTTGCCCGTCGTCCCATGCGCGTGATGGTGGTGCCTTCGACGCGGGCTTTGAATTGCTCGGGAAACGGGAAGCGTAAATCCGCGCGGTTGACCTCAAGCTGGTCGATCCGCTGATCTTCCATGGCCGGGCGCAGGCCTCGGCGAACCGTTTCTACTTCGGGCAGTTCAGGCATAGGCGGTGCGTGGAAGTCCTTGGTGCGTGGATAGATTCTCCCTTAGCACGCCTGGATCCGGCGGCTAGGGGCGAGATAGAGATCCCGATTAGAACTCGCGCAAAAGGGCCTTTTCATAGGCCGCATAGTGCTTTCAGGCGAAAGAAACGCTCTGTTCCCAAATACTTTTCGGCTGCATCGCCTCCATCGGCTCATCCAAGAAATCGAGGATTTCGCTGACGGTTTCTTCCGCACGTGTCACCAAGAAGAGGTGACCGCCATCTTCCACCACATGCAGGCGCGCGTTTGGCAAAGCCGTGTTGAGGATGTGCGCGTTGGCCATCGGCACGATCGCATCCTGGTCGCCCGCCATAACCAATGTCGGCATCCGCAAGAAGCGAATGAAGGGCAGCGACGACCAGCCCAAGAAGGCGAGCAATTGATAGACATAGCCCATGGGGGCAGGGGGTTTCAAATTGTGAATATGCTGGCCTGCGCCTTCATCCGCCGCCTCGCCATAGAGCTTCTGGAAGTTCTCGCGCATGTATTCAGGGTCAGTATAGCGTCTCGCATCAGCCATTTTGGAGATGGCGCTGACTTTGCCGGGGACCATGGTCATGCCCGCCGTGGTTGCGCACAAGATCAGTTTGCCGACCGAGTTGCGGTACTGAAACGCAAATTGCTGAGCCATGGCACCGCCCCAAGAGACGCCCATGACATCGACATCGCCCATGCCAAACTGATCGCACAGCTTGCGTGCCAGCCGCGCCATCATCCAAGGACGATAGGGAAAGCGGGCCGGCGGGCTCTCGCCGACACCCGGCATGTCGAAGGTGATGATCTCGCGATCACGGATCCATTCGCCGAGCGCGAAGGCGAGTTCCATATTGGCGCCGATGCCATTGAAGAAGAGGAGCGGGCGCTTATTCGTCCGCCGCGGCGCGGACCAGTGGCCCACCCGCACGGTAAACGCGCCGATGGTTTCCATACTGATATTGGGCAAGCGCGGTGACGCACTGCCGGCAGCTTTTCTGGTGGCCATTCGGGCCTCCTTGTCCTTTCAGTGCCGCGCGAAGGTCTTGCCGCCTTTAGTCGAACACATATTTCCCGGGCGCATCATAGAGCGGTTTAAACTGCTCTGAT
>ERZ1740070.2394-NODE-2394-length-10834-cov-4.723444_pt1 | contig 10834 bp, 9 predicted proteins | sample MGYA00581734_ERZ1740070 | MGnify/ENA primary metagenome ERZ1740070 (study PRJEB43018, sample SAMN04849744) | marine metagenome | isolation source: floating plastic debris | place: Pacific Ocean | collected 2008-09-01 | study: EMG produced TPA metagenomics... | reverse complement strand
CAGTAATGAAGCCTGCAACAGATCAGCATCTGCTAAATTAGCTCTTGTCAGGATAGAATTGTCTAATTTCGCAAAAGCCAGTTCAGAATCGGATAAGGTAGCGCCGTTCAATCGAGCCTCTTGAATGTCGGCAGCTGTCATTTTCGACTTCGATAAGTTCGCACTTGATAAATCTGCATTTGATAGATTTGCTGCTTCTAAGTTTGAACTGCTCAAATTTGCATTCTTCAGATCGGTATGACTTAAATTGGATTTCGTCAAAAGTGCACCTTTGAGATTAATTCCGGATAGAAAAGCACCCTCAACGTCTAGACCGGCCAAAGACTGCTTTGCTTTTGACAGATCCTGTAGTGCTTCAATTCTTCCTCCATCAGTCTCATTCTCACTTGCCATACTAACGACTTGCCAAGCTTGATAGTTTGCTAGCTTTTGTCTTGTTCCAGACTCCTTAAAAAAAGTAAAAAGAGCTACAAGCACTACTAGTTTTCCCAAGTAATCTAATATCTCAAATAAATGTACTTTTTTCAGATATTTTGCTAGGATGCCCAACTCTCTATTAGAGTTCCGCAATAGCTTATAAATCTTTTGCCTTCTATTACTCAAGACATTTACCTACCATTTCATCAATAAAAAACTACTAAAGCCCTTTAAAATTACGCTCATAGATGAAAGGTCGTACGGCCAATTCAATACTAATGGAGCTTGACCGAAGACAAAAACAACATTATCTGAAGGGCAGAAAAGCGGTAGAGGCTATCGTGTACATTCTGTAAGCATTGTGTCGCTTTCTTAGAAGCGTTCAATTTCATACCCAAACCGGATTAGCTCTGGCTTAGCCGTATCTACGTTAATTACAATTGTGTCTTGAGTCAAAGCATCTCCATCAGTTGAAAGATCGATGTCCCGATTGGTTGAGAGGAACGAACCGTTATGGGAACAACTCACGTAAATTGGGGTAGTGGGTAGCATCGATTCTCTACCCATCTGCCTCAAGACAGCATTATGCTGCTGCATATCAAAGTAAAATGCAGCACTCAAAGAGCAAAGATGAAAAGCTTGAACATTCAGATTTCTCACCTTTAACTCTTCAACCATTTCATATAAAGTTCTATAAGATACATCTATGCTTTCAGAGTTGGTTTCCAGAGAGCTGATATTAACAGTAGGGAGCTCTGTAACTGATGAAGGGTCAAGCCGTACAGAGAAAGAATCAGTAAACGCGCTAGATGCATATGAGAAGGGAGAAGAAGCTCCCTCCCATTCTGCGATCAATCTATCCCAAGTAGAGTCTAGCGTTTGGGATAGTTCCCCAGTCTCCTTATCTGATTGAATCACATCCTGAAGATGCTTAAATATATAAGAGTAATACCATACGGGGTCCACGTGTGATACAGACGAACTTCTAGCCAGAATCTCTAGAGATGGATTCTGGTTGCTAAGAGCAATTAACGACTGGAGCTCGCCCCATGCGGAATGGTCATCTACCCCGTTAAAATGCTGTGATGATCTATAGGCCTCTATCGCTGGTTTGTACAAGTCCAAAGAGAGCAACTTATCGCCCTTGCTGTTCCATGTGCTATACGTATCCCAGTCTATCGCCTCGGAATTCATAGCATCTGATAGGTCGTGGATAGTAGAAAAAATACTAGCCCACGCTTGAGGATATATCTCATTAGTTTGCCCTCTATACAACTCTGCCGCTCTTGCAAAGGAACTAAGTGCATCGTCGTAGAGAGTTAGTCTATTCAGAACAACTCCTCGCCATCTCCAAACAACGTAAGCATCAGAATAGTCTTCACTGACTTGAGCTGTCGCATTCAGAGCCTCTAACGATTCCGAAAGCCTATCCATCTTCATCAAAAGAAATCCCTTCGCAAAAAGGATGCTAGGAGAACTACGATCAACGACCTGTGCTCGATTTAGGCAGTCTAAAGCCTCCGAATACTGACCAATTCTGTACAGTCTGTTGGTAGCTTCTATGATTCTGATAGTAGAATTTGCTGTTGCATCAATGTTATCCCCACTACTCAAGCAACTGTACGAGATTTCTTCACTAAAGTGGTTGATAGATTCTTGAGAAAACGGAAATGGCGATATGTCAGAAACAGATATATCTAGATTACGAGCCGAACCTGAAAATATACCGTCGGAGAAGGTCTCATCTAATTCTCTAAAGAACAAGTCGATAGGAATTCCTACGCTATAGCCAAAGGGAATTCCACTGAATACGTCCTTCTCGCTTTGTCCATGCACTCCGATTAGCTGGCCATTAGCATCCCAAATTGGCCCTCCACTCATACCTCTATCTGTTTCGTTTGTATAAAGAAACTCGTATCCCCGCGTATATGGAATTTGAGCTTCAAGAGATGTAGGGTTTCTATCTATAAAAGAACCTACGCTTAATTTGAGGCTGTCACTTCCTATTGGATATCCAGCAACGAGTACCAGAGGTAAGTTAACTGGGACGCCGCTGTTGGAATGGCAAAAAACTGCATCGAAAGAGAGCTCAGTAGCTCTAGTAAGACTCCTATTTAGGAAGCACCCCTTGTACATAGTCGCTATGTCATAGACATTTCTATCCGTAAATGCAATGACAGCTAAATCATTTTCCGATATTACGACTTTACCAGCGTCAGCTGCTCTAATCTTCTGATCAGACGTTAGTACTTTGTATCCGGTATTATTATCAACAACATGTCTTGCAGTAAGAACATAATAAGTGTTAGAACTTCTAGCAATAATAGTCCCTGTTCCGGTTGGGTCATCCCAGCATGTAGGCTCCGAATCTGGAAATTCAGGAGGATTACACTTACGCTCGAGGATTCTCACTGTCACTCCATTCACTTTACTTCTTAACTCTTCATCGGATAGTGCAAGGGTACTCTCAGAAAAATTGAACAATAGGAATACTGAGGCTAGAGAACAGATAGATGCCTTTATAAAAGAGTGAGTCCTTGACATATATAACAGAGCCCTAGTTAGGGCAACTTATAGCTGTGAAATGATAATGAGGCTATCGACGACACGACAGTAGGAAGCGATAGATAAATGCACTACAACGAACAATTACGCCTTAACTCTGAAGATACTGTCGATATGGGAATGGCCCAAGCTAGCTGACGTAACGTCTCTTCATCAGCATCAGACACTTCCGTCCCATCTTGATGTACATACGGGTTACCCCACAGAGGAAAACGGCGTAGTCCGTTGATACCTACAACTTCGCCTCTTCGATTTAGTAGCGGACCACCACTCATACCCTGCGTAATTGAATTCGTGTAGCCTATCTGGTATCCACTAAACAGAGGCTGGGTGAGAACCATTTCAACTTCGCCCTCTGTGACTAAAAGACGGTCACTACGTCCCGACTCTAAATCGAGGGGAAACCCCGATGCATAAACGTTGCTGTCCATAACAGAGTCAGAGTCTGGGTCTACCTGAGCAGTACTGTAATTGTTTTCTGCTTCCGTAAAACTCAAAAAGCCTACATCGTATAGACTTCTGATAGAAGAGTCCAGAACGTGTGCGGTATGGTTCCGACTGTCTACAGTCTCAATGTTAAAACTGGTGCCTGTAGATAGTAAGTGCTGAGAAGTGGCAACAATGTATGTTCCGTCTTGCTCACATACTAATATTCCTGATCCCCACGTATTTTCAGAGGCAACCCTAACTGTTATATACCTCGCCACATCCTCAACTCGTAAGGTATTGTCAGAAGCCATCGTATCTGTTCTACTGTCAGTATTCTTTAAGCACTGAGGATGAACCAAAAGAAGGAACCCTACGAGAATCCTGCAACTTCTTTCACCCAGCCGTCTAATTCTATCCATAGGCTTTCTATTGGCTCAAAAGGAAAGTCCCCGGATTATCACTCGGCTCAGTGAGTTCATTGAGAATATATGCTTCTATGTCAAACGAAACATAATCAGAGCCAGATTGCCTTACTGGTCCTTGTATATACCAGGGTACGCTTTCCATCTGTTGACGGATTGTGCTTGCACTATTCCATGAAAGGACTGTAAATAGTTCACCCTCACAACCATTAGCAGCTTCAGGTACCGATATCGCACATAAAACCGGAAATCCGTCTATATTGAATAGTCTGATAAAGTTATTGTCCTCTAGTACGAAGTGACGCTGGAATCTAGCAGAAATTATTTCGCATCTTTCTCGTGCCGTAAACCCTCCTAGAGGACTTTCCCATATCACTATAGCCTCCTCACCATTAGGCGTACGGGCAACTGTAGCTGGCTGGGTACCAACAGAGCCACAGGAGAACTGAATATCTGCAGATTGAGACTTGACTGCACTGGAACTCCCTAGCAGGATACTCATAGAGACAATGGACAAACTCACAAGCTGGCTTATCGCCTTGCTATAATTCAATTTAAGTTTTCTCCTGATCGCCTTGTGACGTTCCTTCTATACTGAAGGCTCAGGCATCTATCCGCTACCTAGTTTCCTTGAATTAACAGGAAAATTAAAGAAACTATTTAGACACTCATAGAGATCAAGGCCAACGAATCCTTTATCCCTGTCTTCCAAGAGTACATGACATATAGCCTTCACAGCTAAGCAGTAGGCTGTGCCTTCTTTTAGCCTAGACTTCAGCTCCACTCTGAACGTTGCTAGCTCCTTGCGCGGCTGCTGAGGTTTAAGAAAGAGATCGCGCCTATAGAGACGGCATCCAGAAAGAACACCCTCTCGCCCTGGCTAGCCGCAGACCTGCCACTTACAGTCGCTCATGCCTTTATCGCTGAGCTTTTACGCCACCTCCCCGGCCAGCCGCTGCCGCAACAGCGTATATCGCTCCTGCGCCTTCACCTGCCGTACCGCCAGCCCAATTGCCTTCTTTGGCCCCACAAGAATCGCCAGCTGCTTCGCCCGCGTCAGCCCTGTGTAGAGCAGATTGCGGCTGAGCATCAGATAGTGCTGCATGTACATCGGCATGATCACTACCGGATACTCCGAGCCCTGGCTTTTATGAATCGTGACGGCCCAAGCCAGCGTAATCTCGTTCAAGTCAGCTCGGTCGTAGACGACTTGGCGATCGCCAAACAGGACAGTCACCTCCTGCTCTTCCAAGTCAATACGACGACCGTACCGAGATCGCCATTAAAGACCTCCCGGTTGTAGTCATTCACCCGCTGAATGACGCGATTCTCCCAGGAGAGGCTTCGCCAACGCCTACTCGCAGAACCAGACCCCCTCGGCCAATCTCGCTTTTATCTGGCGCAGGTGGATTCAGTACCTGCTGAAGCACCTGGTTCAGATTGCGTGTCCCTGCTGCACCTCCCGTCATCGGACTCAGCACCTTCACATCTTGAATGGGATCGCACCCTATCGCTGGCATCAGCTCTTTGAGGATCATCTCAATACTGCGCACCCCGTCTTCCGGCTCCGGCGCACCGAGCCACAGACAATCGGTAGCAGGATTCTCCGACACCGACACCAATGCTGGATAGCGCCCCTGGTTGATTGCATAGGCATTCTGTACAATCTGACTGGCCTGCGCTTGCCGAAACACCTGCGTTAGCCGCAGCACCGGCACTTGCGCTGAGGCAATCAGGTCACCCAACACGTTCCCAGTCCCTACACTGGGCAGCTGGTCAGTATCGCCTACCAGCAGGAGCTGCGCCGTGGGCAGAATGGCCTTGAGCAGAGAATGCGCTAGAAACAGATCGAGCATCGACGCCTCATCGACGACCACCGCATCCACTGGCAGTGGGTCATCACTATCTCGCTTAAAGCACATCTTACTCGGGTCGAACTCCAGCAGCCGATGAAGTGTCGTAGCTTCTTTCCCTGTGACCTCACTCAGTCGCTGTGCTGCCCGCCCAGTCGGAGAAGCCAATGCAATCGACTTACCCATCGCTTTCCACAACGCCACAATCGTACGTGTCGTAAAGGTCTTCCCCGTCCCTGGCCCACCCGTCAGAATGCAGAGCCGCTGACTAGCGGTCATGCCTACTGCCTGCTGCTGCTCCTCGGAGAGTGTCATGCCCGCTCGGTCAATGAACCGCTTTATCCACTGCCGGACTCTGGGCATATCCACCTCCAGTGGCGCAGCCAGTATCATTTCCACTCGCGTCGCTAGATTCCGCTCTGCCTGATAGAACGGTGGGGCATAGCAAGCACGATAGTCGGCTTGTGCCTCCAGCATCAGTTCTCTGTCATTGCCCATCTGGACAATCAACTGCTCCAACTGCTGAGCGCTTGGCTGATGATTGTCCAACGTCAGGCATCTAATGCCACTAGGAACTAGCTCGCCTTGAGGCAAGAAACAGTGGCCATCTTCAGCCGCCTGATTGAGCACATGCACTAGCCCACTGCGATAGCGAAAAGGAGAGCCTGGTTCAATGCCTAGATTGCGAGCGATGGTATCGGCGGTGATAAAGCCAATGCCATAAACATCTTGCGCTAGCTGGTAGGGATTCTTGCTAACAACAGAGATCGCATCCTGTCCATACTGCTTGAAATTCTTTACCGCGTAGGTGGTCGAGACCCCGTTGCCCTGAAGAAAGAGCATGACTTCTTTGATCACCTTCTGGCTTTCCCAAGCCGTCTGGATCATCTTCACGCGCTTCTTGGCAATGCCTGGCACCTCCTGCAAGCGCTCAATCTCTTGCTCGATCACATCGAGCGTCTTTAGCCCGAAGTGAGCCACGATGCGTTTTGCCGTGACTGGCCCAACCCCTTTAATCAGGCCGCTGCCCAGATACTTCTCTAGACCTGTTAAGGTCGCAGGCTTTGTCTCACGGTACTTAAAGACCTGGAACTGCTCGCCGTACTTGGGATGATTGCGCCATTGTCCAGTTAGGTGAAGCGTCTGCCCTGGCTGAATATTGGCGAAGCTGCCAGTGACGGTCACAGGCTCTGGCGTACGCGGCACCTTGAACCGGGCCACAGTGTAGCCAGACTCCGTTGAGTGAAAGGTCAGCCGCTCAACGACGCCTTGCAGATATTCAGCCGGTTGCTCACTCATTGCCTGAACGCCAGACTATATCTAGTACTAGCGTCCTATTTTAGTCGAACTGGCGTCAAGGCACTGCTCTGGCCTTACAACAGCCCTTGCTGTTTACGTTTATTTCAACTCCAGCTGGTACATCCGCAGAGTTGGATACTCCGACATCAGTCGCCAATAGTATTTTGCTGGAGGCGTCATAGGGCGCTCGCCGCAGCGGTATAGAAAGATTGGCTCGCAGCGCCTCAAGCTGCCTTTCGGTAGGGCATCTAGGCTGATGTCAGTTTCTGGACTATCCCAAATGATATGTGCTTTAGCTTGATAGCCAGCCGCTATCAGGCTCTGCCCCAACCACTTCATGACATCTTTGACCTGATCGAAAGGAATGCCGCAGGCTTCCTGGCCGTGGCTGCTGATAGTCAGTTGACTGGGTTGGGAAGAAGGGAAGAGCGCTCGGAGTTGCTTCCACATAGTCGAATTACTTCGGTTTTGTTATTCGAGGGTTCCCGGTGACCTGTGTCGCTAGACCGTTTTGTGAAGACCGCAAGAACTTAATTTCAAGCTCCGTTGATGTGCTCTAAAATGTCCGTTTCTTAGAGCGCTTGCACCGTAGGACGAGGTCAGTGTTTCCCAATTCACTCATGTCAAAGCATCACAATAGTAAAAAATGGTATCAACAGAAACGGTGGGTTATCGGTAGCCTGCTGATATTTCCGCCGCTTGGCATCCCACTGCTGTGGCTAACGCGCTGGCCCCGTGCCGGTAAAGTTGGGGGTTCTGTACTCTCAGGCATCCTGCTGCTATCAGCGCTGACTAGCGAACCTAGCGAGCCGACCTCTGTTGCCGTCCACCAGCCCGCGACTGTCGAAGCTCCTGACGCCTCGGTGCAGCCAAAAGCTGAGCCATCGCCTGCATATGAAGATGCGATCGCCGAAGCGACAGCGGCGACAGCAGAACTTGCTGCCGCAGAATCAGCAGCGGACTGGAAACGTATTGCTGAGAGATGGCTACATGCAATTACATCGCTTGGTGACATTCCCCTCAACAGCGACGACTATATCCAAGCGCAAGTAAAGATAGCTGAGTACGAGCGTAACTACGAGTCGATCGCACAGCAGCAGGCGGAAGACCAGGCTGCAGCGCGGCGGCAGGCGGCGGCGGCAGAAGCACAAGCAGCGCCACTAGTTGTAGGAGCTGGAGGCGGTTATGTCAGTGGCACCTGCAAAGAGCTGGCAGCTAGTGGCGTCGGTAGCGACTTCACCCCAGGGGATGCCAACTACACATCAAGACGTGATAGAGACAATGATGGTGTTGCCTGCGAGTCATGAATTAGAGACTGCCGTAATAGTTTCTCGAACGGCGTAACCCTGACATTGACAGAAACAGCGGGCATATTTAAGGCACTACTAGGCTTTGACGATGGCCACTCTTATCCCTTCCTATCGCAGCAGCGCTAGCCGTATGACCTCTGGAGAAAGGCGGCTAGCACAACGGCTTGAAGCTAATCTCGAAGACGACTACCTGCTTTGGTACGATGTGCCAATCGGTTCCAAACGGCTGCACCCCGACTTCATTATTTTGCACCCATCACGCGGCATATTTGTCCTAGAGGTCAAAGATTGGAAGCTGGATACGATTCAATCTGTCGATCCTAGAAGCTTTGAGATTGCTACACCCTCCGGCGTCAAAAAGGTCGATAACCCGCTGCACCAAGCCAGGGACTACGCGCTAGCCATCTGCTCACTGTTGGAAAAAGACGAGGCGCTGGTTCGGAAAGAAGGCCGCTACAAAGGGAAGCTTTCTTGTCCGTACGCCTATGGTGTGGTGCTAGCCAACATCACTCGTCGTATGTTCGACTCGCAGCCAGTACTGGCTCAGGTCATGGATGCCCACTTAGTCATTTGCAAAGACGAAATGACCCAAAGCGTTGATGCTGGCCTTTTCCAAGAGCGGCTTTGGGCGATGAGCCATTACAACTTCGGTATCACCCTCACGTCTGAGCAGATTGATCGCATTCGCTGGCACCTCTACCCAGAGATGCGCATCTCTACTAAGCAGCTTTCGTTCTTTGACGATGAGTCGGAGGAGACACTGCAAACAGCGATTCCCAATGTGCTCAAAGTCATGGACTTGCAGCAAGAGCAACTGGCCCGAAATATCGGTGAGGGGCATCGGGTAATTCATGGTGTTGCTGGCAGCGGTAAGACGCTGATTCTGGCTTATCGCTGTGAACATCTAGCGCAGGCGAATCAGTCAGTGCTGGTGCTCTGCTTCAATGTCGCGCTGGCTTCTCAACTGCGATCTCTAACTGCTGCAAAGGGGCTGAGCGAGCTGGTGACTGTACGTCACTTTCACGGCTGGTGTATTGATGTGCTCAAACGCTACCGGCTACCTCGCCCTGATGCCAAAAGATATCGAGGCGTAGAGTACATCAGACAGTTGGAGCAGGCTGTTATCAGTGCTGTCGAAGCAGGCCATATTCCCAAAGGTCAGTACGGCGCGGTGATGGTCGATGAGGGGCATGACTTTGCCCCTGAATGGCTGAAGTTGGTTGCCCAGATGGTAAACCCTTCAACTGACTCCTTGCTACTACTCTACGATGATGCCCAGAATCTCTACAGTAAGCGGGCCAGTCGTCAGTTCAGCTTCAAAAGCCTGGGGATTAAAGCACAGGGCAGAACCACAATCTTGAAGCTTAACTATCGCAACACGGCCCAAGTGCTGATGTTGGCCTATGAGTTCGCTAAAGAGATGATGCCGCCTACGCTCAGTGCCGATGACGATATACCGCCACTGGTCGCACCCAATAGTGCAGGACGAGAAGGGCCAGTTCCAGAGCTAGTGAAATGCGCGGACTACAAAGCGGAGATAGCCTATATCGCGCAAAGAGCAAAAGCGCTTCAGGAAAGAGGCATTCCTTGGTATGAGATGGCAATCATCTACCGGGCTAAGTGGATGGGTGAGCGAGCATTCACAGAGTTACAGCGAGCAGGTGTTCCAGTGGCTTGGGTCAATCAGAACAGCAGTAGCCGTAACTTTGATCCGCTAAGCCCAAGCGTCAAGCTGGTGACAATGCACAGCAGTAAAGGGCTAGAGTTTCCGGTGGTCTTTATTCCTGGGCTGGGCTATTTGCCGAATCGTACAGGAGAGATTGCTGATGAGGCGCGACTGTTGTACGTGGCGATGACGCGGGCGATTGAGCAGCTGGTGCTGACGGGTGATCGCAGATCGGAGTTTGTGAAGCGGCTGAAGAACGCCGCACAGAGGAACGCGACCACATCAGTTTGACCAAGGGCGCTGATTCGTCAGTGAAGCTTTAGCTCGTGCTCATATCCTTGACATGTCTATACAGACGATGCTCAGAGGTCAAGATAGAGCCTGCGCATAGAGTTAACGCTGTAAAAAGGGGTTCCAACTGACCACTGTCTGGATGATTGTACCATCGGTTCAACGTGAGACCTGCGCACGCTAATAGCCCTATTCCTACTCCCCGAGCCGATGATGCAAGCAGAAAGCATCCTAGTTTAAGGATAGGGTTCCTGAGCTGATAGTCGGGTTTTATAAAAAGTAGTGGTAGTACGAAAAGTACTGCAATGAGCAAGAGCGTTGATAGGTCGCCTTTTCCTGAAAGCAAATTACTTGTGCGAAACATAGTCAGGACAGAAAAAAAGAGTATCCCTCCAGTGAGCTTCTTCCAACCAGTTAAGACTTCCACAACAGCTCCAAGTGAGAGAACCATATTCTCAGCAATGAAAATACACTCTCTTAGTCTCGCATAGAGGGGCTTAAGTGGCTTAGCTTGCTGATTCGATAGTTAGTCGTCCCTGAAAAACTACTCAAAGCTAGAGCACAGGGCTATTCCAGGAGGTA
>ERZ1740070.2393-NODE-2393-length-10838-cov-9.125383_pt1 | contig 10838 bp, 5 predicted proteins | sample MGYA00581734_ERZ1740070 | MGnify/ENA primary metagenome ERZ1740070 (study PRJEB43018, sample SAMN04849744) | marine metagenome | isolation source: floating plastic debris | place: Pacific Ocean | collected 2008-09-01 | study: EMG produced TPA metagenomics... | reverse complement strand
ACCAGGCTTCTACTGTAGTTCCCTCCTGTAAAACACTTGTACCTGCAAATCGTGACCGCCATCCTTCTTACCAGTAAAATCATGCTTATTAGTTCATTGAAAGTCTTAAGCCCTTTAATTATTCTACAGCTTGTGCATATGAATCTTGATGCCTCCATAGTAGGCTGATTTCCAACTGTTTCGATAATGATATATATGATGATCTATGATGATATACTGATGCACTTTTTGTATGTTTATAGGTAAGGGATTAGCTATCGATGATGATGATTCTGGTCTGGTAGCTCAGATAAGAACACTGCTGGAGTATTCTGATAAGAGCAAAGCCATTCCCTCTGATAGCATCACACAGCCTGAGCCTGACACGGCCAACACAAACAACAGCAATAATACTGCCAGTGAGGAGACGAACACCGAAGACGAAAATAATGTTGGGAATGCTGCTGAAAATACTGATGCAGACGCCAAAAATACTGAAAATGCCAGTGACGTGAGAGATGACGATGTAGATAGCAAGACTGAAAAGGCAGAAGATAAAGTGAAGAAGGCTAAGAAGTCTGGTGGTAATAAGGGTGGGTCTAGCTCGTCCCCAAACAACAAAGGCTCTGGTGAGGGTTTTAAGGCTAGCAAGCGAAGCATTGGGTACCCTTGATGTAATATACGTACAGAAAATCATGGCAGCATTGTTGTGAAAAACATAATTACTATGTTTGTGGACAGAATGCTGTACTGTAAACAGAATGAGTTTCATGACCACTGTTAAGGTATGTTCGTGCATGCAGCCTCATAATGTATATTAGAAAATAGCAAGTGTAATGCTTCTGAATAATGGTCGGCGGTCTTTTCACCAACAACTGGTCAGTAGAACTGGTCATGATCCCTAACTTTATGTCTCATGCTTGTTGACTTGTGAACTGACGGAATTGCCAAAATTAAAATTTAGGTAATTACAAAACAAATGGCTTCTGATAATGAATTTTCTGTATAATAATGCTTCACAGCCCAGTGTTGAATGTGGTTACAACCATTTTATTTCAATATCCCATGAAAAATCATTTGCGGTTCCTATTATGCTAATTTTTTGGAGTCGTATTACATCTAAATATTCAAATGCGTTTCTTCCTAATTTTAATTATCTACATTGACAATTGTGAGACATAACAATACATGGTACGCCATGTACCTGACATGACCTAAATCTGGCTACCTGTTTGTTTCGTAAATTACCTGCTCTTATTATGGCCAGGGTCATGTTGTACACACATAACTTTTCTTAGTCGGTACAATGAGAACTCAAGTACCGTGCATTCACAATTTGTTCATGGTTTTTGTTAGCTTTTCGGCCTATGGGCCTATCGGTGTGTTGTCAGCAATCAGCATGTTGACCTTTGTTCTTGGATGTGGGCTCTGTCAAGTTGTCTGTTCCACCGTTGATCTGTGCAGGTTTTGTGTATTTTCACTGCACAGGGAGGTGCATTCCACTACCGTGGCACTTCTTCTATTAAACAGAAGGTTTTGATAGCTCTCCACGCAGGAATCATTGAACCATATTTGGACAGCCATTTTCTTCCTTCTCTCTCTCACCAATCAAGATGGTTGTAGGGCTCTTCATAGTTTGCGCTGATTATTGGTAGCTATTTGATATAGGGCATAGGCCTATTGTGTTGACATTCGTCATAAAATTATGTGCTGTCAAAACAAATATTGCTCAAAGATACCTCATTGGATCCCATATCGAAATGTGTTACATTAAAATTGCTTACAAACTTCCAGAGTCTTTGGCAGGTTTTTCTGTCAGATCCTCTGACTATACCAGTTTAAGGCCATAAACTGTTGTCCAGGGCCCTTATATTGAGGCAGTCCAGTGGTTAAATCCATGACCACTGAACCGCCTCGATATTAGGGATGACAGTTTATGGCCTTAAACTATTGCTCTACACCAAAGCGGCAAGGTACCGGTACCTTGTTTTGCATAATACATGATCATGTTACACAAAGTGCATTCAATATCATTCATTATTTACTACAAATATTCAGGTCACAAAACCACACCTGACCACTCCCTATACTTCAAGCCAAGAATTAAACTTGTTCCTCTCATACCACGCTTAACGGGTCAACTAATTTTTTGACTTTAGTCGGGTAGTGGGATGATCATCCAGGCATTGCTATCATGAATGCGTGATTCTTAGCCATATTCGTGGAAGTCCGCAACTTAAGCACTTCCTGACTTTAAGAACAATCCCTTCCTCCCACAATGCATGCTGGCTATCTGGCATTATGATCTGTGCCAGAAATTACTCACAATAATCCCATCATGCTACCGAATACCTTTTAATGCGCTAATTTTTACTCTACTTGTGAATTTCATGTTATTTTAATTAGCTAAATAATTAGCATTTATTTATTCATAGTTTTCTACCATCATTTGGCATTTGTCTGCATACACCCTAGCTGGCCAGGTTGGTAATTTCTGCTCTCTGTGGTGGTTTCAATTGGAAACACTCAAAACAGTGCCTGTGTTGAATTGAGCCAAGCAGTTTTTTTACTGATGGCTACGCTGAGCGTTAAAATCGAACATCCCGGGTAAGTAAGAAATTTATTATGCATTTCCAGACAGTTTAATGTACAAATTTCTAAATTAGTCTGAAAATGTTGCCAAATTGGCAACCTATTGAACCTTCCTTGGCATATTACAGTGAATATCAAATTGAGTTTTATTTGTATTCAATGAATATTCATTTTACCATCGTGATCATTATTTATTGTATCTCTCACAATTTCGATCATGAGAATGGCAGTGCATACCGGTATTTGAATAATTTTTATTTCTATTCAATGAATATTCATTTACCACCAAAATATCACATATTGTAGGCAAATGTACCACTCACAGTTAAGAATTGAACTCAAGAGCTCGAGTTTTGATAAGCGGCACACGATAGAGTTTAGAATATTCACTTTTGTATTGACAACTTTTTAAACTTTTTTGATAGGCTAGGATTTACACCAGCTCCACCAACTGACTTCGGGGATTCACCAACGCCCCTACCACCCGCATCTATAATGGCAAGTAAGTCAGCTAAGCCGAAGTTTGCACAGAAGGGCAGTGCTATGAGAACTAAAAGCATGCCACACTTATTGCACAAGTCGCCAACGGGGTCATCGAGCAGCTCGGAGAGGTCATCAGGAAGCAGTGGCACTCTACAGAGGAGGAAACATCATGTGAGTCATTATCTATATACGAAAATCTTGAGGCCACACTCAGGGACGTATTGAACACCCCAGACCCCCAGATATATCTGTGGTTGATGACTGGAATCTGGGCTAGTCTGGGGTTGCATTTTGCAATTCTTTCAACATTTTACCCTGTTTTAGGCCTTTTCATGGTCAAATTTGGCCATATTTTAACATTTTTTCATCCAAGTCTGGGGTTGACAACATGATTTAATACGCCCTGGCCACACCAGTTGAATAACTTGATCTAGATAACCGGTCCTCTACGTAGAGCATGGACCATAAAATGAAACTCCAGCCAACCTCCAGCATAGTTTTGGACATGGTTAAAATAAACTCAACCTACCTCCTCCCAAATTAACCCAATAAAATGGTGCCTCCTCTCCAAAATTACCTATAAAATGGTGCCTCATCTCTAAAATCGCCAATAAACTGGTGCCTCCTCATTTGAAGGGTATACAAAAAAAACATTATACAGCCAGCCCTCCAGCTTCACTTGACCATTCGTCAGATCGAGAGACTTTTTTGGTGTAGCCTGAGCTTTTACCTGTCGCTATGGTAGTAACTTCGCTACTTTATTTGATTTCACATGATTATCACACAATGTACAATTACATGTATAAAGAAAAATAAAAGATGACGATGAATAACTTCTGTGTAAAGGGTAAACATACTAAACGAACCTTGAATTTTTCAAGGGCTTAAATTTCACTGGTTCAGCGGAAATTGGATACTAATTCTCATGTTTGTTATTTCTGCTGTCACCTAGGGAAGTTTGACAGACTTGGCGAGTTGTGGACATTGTCTGGAGAGATTACCGTATATGATAGATCCTCGTAAACTACCCTGTGGTCACATGTTCTGCTTCGCTTGTCTGCAGACCGAATACAGAAAATATGGAGAACTCAAGTGTGAAACTTGTGGGTAGGTGTGCTGCTGGGTTTTTTTATGTGTATGCAAAACCATCTCTTAGTAAAGATAGAAAGACCGATATGAATTGTTGGATGCGGGGAGATCGTTAACATTCAACAACCATTATCAGTAGATTCTATGGTAGATTCAAATATTGGAATAACTTGAAGAGATGGTTGAAAGTATATCGAGTTAAGGCTAAATGGCAGCCCTCCAAAAAGATTTCAGAATGCTGCCTCATTCATATCATCAAATTGGTTTTTATTCCAGTTTATCTGATGGGATTGGGTCAGTATTAGGTTTTTTATATGTGGGTTAGAGGAGGCCATTGTCACTATGCCCCACACCACATGGTGAGGCTGTGTTGATAGTGAGTTACAATAACAGCTGGTTGGAAATTGGCTCTACAAGTGTTCCTCCCACCACCAAGTAACTTGGTCGCTGAAGCTAAGGCCAAAATTATTCCTTGTTCTGCATCAAGAAATTTAAAAGGTGGTCGCGAGGGAGTCTAGATCTTCATATTTTATTTTAGTGACAAACACGTATGAGGCTACTTTTTCACCTTGCGACAATGCAATGCAATGTAATGTAATGTAGCATGTGAGAGTCAAGCGCGAGCTTCTACTTGTTATTTGCTCAAATTCACATGCTGGATTATTTTGGTTTGATGGAGAGTTGTACGTGTCGAGTTATGAGGGATTTTATTTTATTATCCAAGTTTTTGACCACAATTGAGTTGATATAGACCAAGACACTTCTCTACTTCATTAGTAAGGTACATGACTCGCTGGATCTGGACCGTGTTACCAGAGTGCTGAGAATGAAGCAGACCTCATCTCGTGGTGAATCCGAGACAAGAACCGTACCTTGTGACGTGTGTAAGAAAGATGCGGACAATGCAGTGACTTTCTGTGTCGACTGCGGCAAGAAAATGTGCCAAAAACATCTGGAGGTGGGTGGATTCTCAAGAAATAAATCAATATGAGTAGATTGATATGAGCCCTCAAAATAGCATGTTATGCATGTCTCTAAAAATATACAATTGGAATTGCCACCAAATTGGGCCAACATAATAATGTTGGGACTCCCAAATTCAATTCGCAAAATTGAGTGATAAGGCTTTATAATGGCACTCTTTTTGGTTTTAAAAAACTTTAAAACAGCTTGGCAATGGAGATAATGGGGTCTCACTTTGCGTATCTTCTTTTTCTCCTTGTGCTTTTAAATACTCAAAAAGTCAGCCAACATCAGATCAGGAATCATAGCTTTGTGTTGAAAGTCACTTTGTTTGGAGCACTTTTCGGAAGTCTGTTTTTTAAGTGCCAAAAACTAATTTTGGTACTGGACGTCTTTGTCTTGTCCAAAGAGACAGAACAGAATGTCAATTGCATGTTCAATACTCCCATTTCTGATGTCATGACATACGAAGGGAACAAGGAAACCAGCACCACCATGGTTCAGTGACTAAAATTGGTATTGATTTACATTAGTAATGAGCCATATTAGTTATGCTCACTCTTGGTACCATGTATCATTGAAATAGAGGTCATACATAATATATTTTGCTGTTTAATTCATGGTAGCTAAGTTCCCAGGCGTCTATTGAAATAAGTTACAGAATAAATAAAAAGGCAATCATGCTTATCTTGCACACCAGCCTGTGCTGTTCCACAACCAGGGAGGTTTTTACAACAGCCTTATATTGCAAGCATTGGAGTTTCCCCCCGGACGAGGTCAATTTACCTTTAGATGGAGTACTATCCGTATAAGGACAAAAACAATGGTAGTTCTGCAACACATAATTGCTTGAATGATGTTGTGTTTTCGGGAAAATTTCAATTGCCTAGTGATATGAAGCCCCACTAATTATATTTGTTTACCTTATGCTTACCTACATTATATTCTGCTCGACATGTCACATCACATACAATCGTTTTCCGTCCTTCCATAGTTGTCTGCTGACTTGCACTTAAGTGGTTTTTCTCCCTTCCAGTTTCACGACGGATATCAGATGGATTTCTCCAAACATGAGCACAAAAAGATCAGCATTGATGTCTACTTGTCTTCCCCTAACAAGTTTGAGGTTTGCGACAAGCCGGGACACAAAGATCAAATGTTGAAGAAAGCGTGTAGACTGTGCTACAAGCTATTCTGTGATCGATGTGATACTGCTGTCAACTGCAATTTGATGTCATGTAAGTTTTCCCTCATTCATCTGTTGCATAGTTACATGTGAATGTAAATGTATGTACTCGTATGTCCCTAACTTGTAAGTAAAAATTAGGCTAGCTACTTTAACACTTTGCCCATTTGATATTTGATGCACACTTCTTAGGGGTAGCACATTTCTTAGTTTTACGGTTGACCTTTCCATAGCAGGTTTTGTGTCCACCACCAATGTGATAATATTACATAAGATTGCAACTCTAGGTATATGCCATCAATTTAGATGCGGGCACTGTATTGGTATTAGTTGTACTAATGATCTGTTAATGTCTCGTGTATTATCACGGCAAAGGGAGGTGGGAGGTGTCAGACATCGGGGCATTCCGCTAAGAGCTGTTGTACAGCCACTGCCACTGCAACTGCCACTGCTGCTATTAAACAGAAGATCTACACCATAGAAAATAATGTTCGATCAATCAAGGGCATGGTATTACTTTTGTGAATTGCGGCAGTGATGTCATGTTTTGCATCTGTATTTGTATGAATATATATCATCGCCATGATTAATATACAATTAAGTTGACAAAGTAGGAACCGCCATCTTGCAACAGTGTTGTGGGGTACCAACCAATAAGGAAGTCATTGAATATTCATGGAAGAATAAAAAATTAAATAAAAACAACAGTAATATGGGTGTTGGTCACCGCTTCAAAGCATGACAGGATGTGTATCAATAGTTTTGAATATGATTTGCAAAGTTGGCGCTTTCATGTTTACGGAATTGGCACGGGATGCCTACCTGTCTTGATTGGTTACTTTTGATAGCTTAGGCATGAATGTGTTGCAAGAGGTTGATATGGCATGGGTTGAATGAATTGTATTGCATTATTGACTCAAAAATTTATCTCGTTTGAACCTTTTACTTCCATTATTAGGGGCTTAGAATACTATACACTAACATACCCAGGAAAGTTTCGCCGCTACAAAGTCGGGGTTTTTGGTGTTTTAATTTTTTACTTGATGGTTGAAACTAAAAAGGACAAAATGTCTAGAAGTTTTCGCCGATGATGAATTACTTTTTTCTAAGTAAAGTACTTAGCCTTAACTTTGCATCTTGTTCCTCATTTACAGCTAGAAAGCATGATGTGAGAGCGTTAGAGGATCTTGCCTCCGAGTGTAAAGAACAGATGAATATGAAGATGCGAAATGTTTCTAGTAAGATAACAGAGATTATCCGATTACAAAAGAATACTAGTGGTCATGTGGCTGATATCGAAGAGAAGGCTCACTATATGAACGCAGAGGTGGACAGAGTCACTGATGGGCAGGTTTGTTACCAAATGGATATGCTATGGAGGCAAGCTGCAGGTTTAAATAGAGCAAAATTGGAGCTTGAATTGTGTGCGAATCTTGCACTTATTTTTGTGGACATACTCAAGGGAAAACTTATGCCTCTTATAGGGATATCAATATAATCAGGAGCAAGCTGATTTCACCTCAAACCAGTCTGAGAACTAAGGTTTCGTCGGCCCCCGCTAGTAAAGTCGGCTATCACATATTAAACGCAGTCAACCATTGACAAATCAACAGGCCCAAATACGGCCGGAGTTCGCAATCACCACAGATGCTCTCCTCGTTGCAGCAAGATTGCTTAGACTTATGTTGATTAGAGCAACGGCAATTTACCTGTTACATAGTCTGTGAAGAAAACTTCCAATACATTGTGTGCATTCATGCTTGCAGATAGCGGAGATAAAGCGTAAGGCGGAGTCGCTGAAGTCTGAGATTAATGTTTATCTGCATCAGTCAGTAAGCCAGGCTGAGATGTTCTCAAACTCTCTCATGATAAAAAAAGACCTGCTGGATGAATTGTGGAAAGCTTCCCAGAACCTCGTAAGTCTTTGTAATGGTAATGTGATCTTATCGTGGTAATGATAATAGCTGATTGTCATGTGGATTTTTACAGCTCATATCAAAACAACAGCATGCATGTATACTTTCACTTGCAGGTACTTGTAGAATAAGTCTGCTTGTAAATCTCAGTTATAAGAATCACTCAATTAAAATTAGGAGTTGTTCTCCCATACTGATTCAGTAAGAGATTGTCAAGAGCTCATAACTCTTAGTCATAAACAAGACCGCAAGTCTTAGAAAGGATGAAGCCAGAAATATGTTACTCCAAAAAATAGTTCACATTGCATATCATAATCATTAGAATCTGAATAATCTTTTGAACTGTTCGATGTGGATCTTTCAGCCGAAAAGGTTGTTCACGTTGCCAATACGCTCACAAATGTATTTCTTTGATTTCCCACATTCGGAATCGTCCCACTTGAACACCTGCCTGCTTCTTATCATCACACATTGTTCATCACCGTCTGAAGCATAAAAAAATCAACCAATCAAAGCACTGTGACATCTTTATGTCATTTTGTTGACCAATTAGGGTAAAGTGTTAGCTTATAGAGATTTGCCGTTTGACAGTCTCACGCCCCAGTGTGTTAGCGTATAACGTATAATCGAAAATGGCTAAAAATGTTAGGCAAAAGGGATGCAGCTGGTTGATAAGTAACCCAGCATCAAACTTAGTTACTCACTTGCCACCAAGCCTCCCTGCCGACACTGACTTAGTTCAATTTTTCCTGGAGTTGTCCTCTTTATTTAAAAGAAAAATCACATGAATCTTGTGTATAACAGGGATTCCAATTAATCTGTATCTCATGCATGATTCGCTGTTTGCACAAAAGATATTTATTATATGAGATCTGATCATAGAACTGCATCGGATTCAGATAAATCGGTCTATTCATTTACCGCAGTATAAATTGTAAGGATCTGTTTATTGAGTGTTACTGTTATGTTACTCTATATTATACTAGTATGAGCTTTGATAATGTCTTACTATTAGCTGGTTTGCCTATCATCCATCGAGTATAAGATAGCTGCTTCACATAGGCATATCTGGATGTCCACTCAAATTTGTTATAACGATCCCGCTTTGCAGCTAGCCACCATCCATCATCCTTCAAATCTGCCCAACCTGTTCAAAAGAGGTTCGGGAACTTGGGCAGCGGCTTATATTTTGTTCTACGTTTACATATTCGCCTGCGTGGGCTTGTCTTGGTATTAATATGCATGCACAAAATTTCAAGTTCTGGTACCTGGCTGTTCGTGCTTTATCTGAATAGGTTGTGGCATCCGCGCCAAAAATTTGGCTGTTTCAGGGTTGAGCATTTTCTCTGGAGAGGAATTCAGTTGTGCATATCACCTCAACACCAGAGAATATTGCTTTCTCACTCCGACAGCGACAGCTTCGCTACACTAAAAATTAACTTGAAAATAGTAAAACGATGATTCATATTAGACCTACCTCGGAACGTGATATATCCAGCAACAAAGGCTGCCTTAGTTTCCGTGTCGAGTGTGACCAGAGCACCACTTAGATTCTGACATGCTGCTTCTGCTTTACTCCATGATGCCGGCTTAGTAACAAACTTGTAGCAACCATTGGTAATTCCAGGTACCCAGCCACTCTCACATGCCAAACCTGGATATTGGTAGAAATGTTAGGTTCCTAACGGAAGCAAAATCGGTAACGCTGTACTTCCTGTCGGTGCGGGCTTTCGCAAGTCCTTATTCTGGCGTCAGCTTGTCCTAGGTTTCTGTCCTCGCAATTGTCTTTTTTTGTCATTTTGTTGTCATAACGATGCATCTGTGATGACCGTTAAGTCCCAACATCTTCTTTATTCAAGGGCCACACTGACAGAAAGTACGATGGGAAATCAACATTACGCTTCACAAATTATGGGTGCACTACTATGATAGTAGTTGATATTCCTAATGTAAAATGTTTATAAATTGATTCCAAGTCTATTGCATTTCCTGTAAGGGAAGAAAGAATTTTACCTCTGACGTGATATAATATTGAATATAGTATTTACGACTGATCTTAATATTTAGTAAAACGAAGATTCAGGTTTTTGTCTCACCTGGTGTGAGTTGATCAGCTGACAAGACCACGAAGCAGAGGAAGAGGAATTTAATTGTAGAATAACTCATTTTCTTGTATCTATCAGCTTGTGACCTTGCTTTTTACCATTTTGCGGTCTTCATGCTGAGGTGGAACGCCTGGAGTAAAGTGCCGCACGTGTGTGGCTTGTGTTTCACTTGTAGGGATTATCATAGCCCGCATCGTTGCTGCATATGCCTGTTCCCATACCATCCATGTATGTCATTGATAGTACAATACCAAATAATTTAGAGAAATTTAAGGGAACTGCCTATGAATTATGTTTGTTTGAGTCCAAATCCATTTACCCATTGCACAAACCAAACATGTTCTTTTAGATCGCACTTATCGAGGCTTGGTACAAATAGCCACCAACTAAGCAGCTGTTGGTTTATGAGTTATATTGTCTGACTCGGGCATAGTTATTCATGTTATGCAAACCTCATCACTGACTCATAGTATGGAGTGCCATCTGTAAAATTATTCCGTGGGCAAAAGTGAATTCTATATGTCA
>ERZ1740070.2388-NODE-2388-length-10857-cov-6.732179_pt1 | contig 10857 bp, 8 predicted proteins | sample MGYA00581734_ERZ1740070 | MGnify/ENA primary metagenome ERZ1740070 (study PRJEB43018, sample SAMN04849744) | marine metagenome | isolation source: floating plastic debris | place: Pacific Ocean | collected 2008-09-01 | study: EMG produced TPA metagenomics... | reverse complement strand
GCCCGACAGATATATCCTTTGGTTTAGGACCTAGAATCAATGCTGTCAGCCGCATCCAAGGAGATGCACGCTTTTGCGTCGAACTACTAACCAGCAGCGACCAAAAGCGCGTCAGCGAACTAGCAACAGTTACCGAACTAGCAAACACCCGTCGTAAATCCCTACAAAAAGACGTAGCTCGACACGTCACCCAAAAACTTTCTCAAATGGACTTATCAACCACCAGCGTTATAGTCCAATCAGACCCCCTATTGGCAGTAGGAGTTTTAGGATTAGTCGTCGGTTAAGTAGCGCAAGATATAGGAAGACCAACAATTTTACTAAGTACAGAAGTTGTAGAAGAAGACAATGAGACAAGGGGACAAGGGGACAAGGAGAATATTGATTTATCTTCATCCCCCACTTCTCCAATCTCCCCCTCCCCCGCTCCTCTTTTGGCAAGAGGTTCCGCACGTTCTGTTAACTCAGTTGATTTATATAAACTAGTCAAAGCTCAAGAACATTTATTGCATCGTTTCGGAGGACATCCTTTTGCTGCTGGTTTGAGCATTTCCGTAGAAAATCTTGATTTATTTACCCAAGCAATTAACCAGCAGCTGCGACAGATAACCGGAGGTACAATGCCAAAACCGAAAGTTGAAGCAGATTTAGTAGTTACCGTCGCAGACTTAAGCAAAGAATTATTTTTAGAATTAAAGTTATTAGAACCTTGCGGAATGGGTAATCCCGTACCAAAATTATTGATTAAAAACTGTTGGTTTGAAAATACTTGGCATCGCAATCAACAAGATGCAAAAGGGAAGAAAATTCAATATATAAAAACAGAATTTAGTATCCGTGATAGCTCTTGTAAAAATAATTTTCCTGGTATTTGGTGGGGACATTATAAAGACGAATTACCACCTCAAAAATCCGACTGTATAGTTGAATTAGATTACAACACTTTTAAAAGACGTTACGAAATTAGACTGATAGCAGTACGTCCTGCCATTAATGAAATAAATCCAGTATCTGAATGCTCATCAATTTTAGATTGGCGGAATCTTTCCCCCAATAAATATCCCTCATTATCAGAATCTCCCCTCGTCCTTAAAGAATGTCCCACTCGCTGGGATGATTTACAAGTCTGGTTAAGACGTTCATTTCATAAACAGCAACCTTTAGCATTAGCATGGTCAAAACCAAACTTCCAAGCACCAAGAGAAATTTGGTTAAAGCTGGTTGGAATAGCCAAATACTTATGTCGTACAAACCAAGCCGCAACTCGCATACAGTTTCTAGAAAAATTATCTATCAGCAACCAAACATTGTACTTAGGCTTTCAGGCTTTAAAAGCATTAGGATTTAAAATAAAATCACAAGAAAATTATCTAATATTTAGCCCTATTGATAGTAAAAATTCAACTCATCAAATAGAAGCAGCAATAGATAAATTTACCGCAGCAGTAAAAGAAGAAGAATTTCAGAAAAACTATTTCAACGAAGTGCCGATATCAATTATCAATTTTCACCTGAAAGGTGTGGATCATCAATTATCAGTGAGCAGTGAACAGTGAACAGTGAACAGTGAACAGTGAATAGGGAATAGAGAATAGTTATTAATTTAATTACGAACTCATAACTCCCAACTCCTAACTCCCAACTCCTAACTCCTAACTTTCAATCCAAAATCCAAAATCCAAAATCTAAAATCTAAAATCTAAAATCCTAACTCCTAACTCCTAACTCCTAACTCCCAACTTTTAAACCCCCCTGACGTTCGCATTTAAAACCGCGACTTTGCCATTCTTGTAAATTAACTTGATTAAGCTGTGTAACTTTTGAACATTGTGGTTTGATTACTTGACTAATACCTGCCCAAAATATGCTTCGGGTAATATCTAAACCTGTTTTCCACCAGTATTCCCGATTTCCAGGAATTCCTTTTTCTTGAATTATGTCAGGGGAAACCCACATTCGATGGGAACCTAAAAGTATTTGTGCCATTAATTTGGCTCGTGGTAAATGTGTAGTGGAGGTAATTAATTTCACGTTATGCACGCCCCATTGTTCTAAAATTGGAATACTATAATAAAAATTATCAAAAGTAGAATCAGCACATTTTTCTAACCAAACATTATCTATAGGAACAGTTTCTCGTTGAAAAATCAGCCAAATACAAGGGTCTTTAGAGCCGCTAGAAATTAAAATTGGAATTTGAGGATATTTCTTTGCTAGCTGAGCAACATAGATTTCTCGTTTAATACTTCCACCCAAAACCAAAAAGGCATCTACAGGCTTGGAAGATGCAAAAAAGACAGTTATAGTAGTAAGAAATAACCAGATAGCAACCAGTAAGCTAATAACAATCGTAAATCTTCGTAAAAAATGCCACCGTTTTTGATTTTGACTTTTTCCTCGAAAAAATCTGTCATTTTTTACTTTACGATTCATAGCAAACCTGAATAAAATGGTAAACGTTACCTTGGTTAAAATCCAAAGTTAATGTAATTAATATAGCTAAGTCATAGTCTAAAAAAAGCAAGGTAAAATTGGTTGCTAGTATGACACTGATGAAAGTGGCATAAGAATCAATTAAGCTTGCGGAGAAGATTAACTAAATTAAGAAGCCATAATCAGGGCTTGCAAGAGGGTGTTTTGAGAAAGATATCAAAATTCAAGTTAGATTGCCTCTCAGCAAAACTTATCAGTTTCTAGATTATCTGATTGCTAAACTGTCAAAAACACCATTATTCGTGCAAATATACATGAAACAATCAGCGAAACGTCACTCGCCGCTGCGTTCGGCTTTTATTGGTGGAGCAATAGCTACTACAGCAGCATTGTCTGTATTTGGTCCAGTTTGGTGTCGGGAAGTAAAAGCAGCCCTGCAAGATAGTCCTAAAGCGATTGTTGACCAAGTATGGCAGCTAGTGAATCGCGAGTACGTGGACGGGTCATTTAATAACCAAGACTGGTTAAATGCGAGAAAAACATTATTAAGTAAAAATTATACTTCTCGCGAAGAAGCTTATACTGCTGTTCGTCAAGCTTTAAAAAGATTGGAGGACCCCTACACCCGTTTTATGGACCCTCAAGAGTACCAAACTCTTACTTCTCAGACTTCTGGAGAAGTTTCGGGGATTGGTATTCGGATGGAGGTAAATAAAGCAACTGGTCTTTTAACCGTTTTAGAAGCTTTAGAAAACTCTCCTGCATTGAAAGCGGGTGTCAAAGAAGGTGATGTAATTGTCTCTATCGACGGAAAATCCACCAAAAACATGAAGATAGAGGATGCATCGAAGTTAATTCGAGGAAAGGTGGGTTCTTCGATTAATTTGCGTTTGGAAAGGCTATTAGAAGGAAAATTTGACGTTAAGCTAACGCGGGCAACAATCGAAGTCCCAACGGTGCGCTACACCCTTAAGAAAGAAGGTAATCGTAAAGTTGGCTACATTCGCTTACGGGAATTCAGCGCTCATGCAGCAGAACAAATGGAGCGAGCTATCCGTAAATTGAATGCGAGTAACGTTGACGGTTTTGTGATGGACTTGCGAGGAAATCCTGGAGGTTTGTTAAACGCAAGTATTGAAATTGCTCGGATGTGGCTTGATGAAGGTGCAATCGTTCGCACCGAAGACCGCAAAGGTGGAAGCGAATTAACCAAAGCCAATAAAACAGCCTTGACAAATCGCCCTTTGGTAGTATTAGTTGATGGCAACTCAGCTAGTGCTAGTGAAATCCTTACAGGAGCGTTAAAAGATAACAAGCGAGCTACTGTGATTGGTTCTAAGACCTTTGGAAAAGCACTAGTACAATCAGTCCACGAACTAACAGATGGTTCTGGTGTCGCTATTACTATTGCTCATTACTATACTCCAGAAGGAACAGATATCAATAAAAAAGGGATTACACCCGATATAGAAATGGATTTAACAGTATCCCAGCGTCGTCAGCTTGCTACTAATCCAAGATTGTTGGGAACGAATAAAGACCCTCATTATTCCAGAGCGTTATCGATTTTATCAAATAATTATTTTGCATCCCAAGAGCAAAATCAATATTCTCGTAAACCTTCGCCATTTCGCACCCGTTAAATTATTCTTAATACTTGGAAAAATCGAAACATATACCGCGACCATAAACCATGATTTATGGGTAAGTTGAAATGCGTGGTGTGACTTTACTTATTTTGCGGATAGATTACCTCGTCCGCAAAATTTTAGCTATTAAGATTATAATTATTCTTTTTTATTTTTTACTATTTAGTTATTTAGCTATATTACTTGCTACTTGATTTCATAAAATTATTGATAATGCTTTTTGGATTGGGAATACTGAAAACTAGAGGGTTAGTAGTTTTTCACTAATAACCAATAATTCCTAGTCCTTTTATTTCTTCATTTATGAATAACGAGTCATTTAAGACATCCGCGACCAATACCTTTAAACCAGAGGTATCAGTTGTGGTTCCTATTTATAACGGTACAACAGATTTACCAGAATTAATTAACTGCCTATTGGCTCAAACTTACCCAAAAGATAAGGTAGAGTATTTGCTAGTAGATAATAACAGTAGTGATGGTACTTTTGAATTATTAAAACTAGCTTTAGAAAATAGCCCCATAAAAATTCGCGCTTTGAGCGAAAAAGAAATTCAAAGTTCTTATGCTGCACGCAATACGGGTATTCGTGAAGGGTCAGGTGAAATTATTGCTTTTACCGATGCTGATTGTCGTCCTCAGCCACAGTGGTTAGATGAATTAGTTCAACCTTTTATCAATGACAATATAGTAATAGTCGCAGGTGAAATTACGGCTTTACCAGCGAATGGTTTATTAGAAAGATACGCCGATAGACAAGAAACTTTATCGCAAAAACATACATTAGCGAATAAATTTTGTGCTTACGGACAAACTGCAAATTTAGCAATTCGTCGATTTGCTTTAGAAAAAGCAGGGCTATTTCGTCCTTATTTAACAACTGGGGGGGATGCTGATATATGTTGGCGAATTTTGCAACTTGAAATTGGAAATTTAGAATTTGCTCCTCAAGCAATCGTCCAACATCGTCATCGAAGCACATTCAAAGAATTAAAAAGCCAGTGGAAACGCTATGGACGTTCAAATAGCTATCTTCACGAATTGCATGATGTCGAATTGATGCGCGAGATAACCAAATATGAATGTTACTACCGCTTAGCACGCTGGCTTTTCAAGGAAGTACCCAAAATTAGCGTCAAAGCCTTATTAGGTAAAGCAAGTTTCTTAGACTATGTTAATACACCAATTGGCTTGTTTACCGCTAGAGCGCGTTACATGGGACAGCAGCAAGCACAACTACCTCCTCAAGCCAAGAAAATTGAATGGCTATGAAAAGTTAGTGGTTACTAGTACTTTGCCATATTAATTTTGCGGAGTTTGTACTAAGGAGTATACTCTAGCTGCCACGCTATGCTAACAGTCCTTCAACGGTTATTTGGGGGATAATAGCAAGCTTTTCCGTTAATACGAACTTTTTAAACAGCAAAATTAATGTGGTCAAATACTAGCAATTAGCAAAGAATATTTCTTCTTCTCCCACTCCCGATTTGCTTAGGCTATACTTGCCAAAGTGAAAAATATTTCAATAAATATCTGTGTTCCCCAGTAATGAAGATTCTGCTTATAAATGATGATGAGCAATTCACTAACGAACTAAAAGCGAATTTAAAACAACATCGATATGTTGTTGATGCTGCGGTAGATGGACAAGAAGGTTGGGAATTTGTTGAAGCACAGGAATACGATTTAATTGTGCTGGATGTAATATTACCAAAGCTGGATGGGATTACTTTTTGCAGTCGTTTGCGTGCGAAAGGTTGGCAAGTTTTGGTGATGTTTTTGACCCAAAGAGCCGCGAGCGAAGATAAAATTAGGGGTTTGGATGCTGGTGCTGATGACTATGTTGTTAAACCAGTACCTTTAGCGGAATTAACTGCTAGAATCCGCGCTTTATTGCGAAGAAAGGCTACGACAGTATCGACCATATTGGAGTGGGGAAAACTTTCTTTGGAAGCAAGAACTGGAGAGGTCAAATACGCTGATGTCCTTTTAAATTTAACGAAGAAAGAATATGCTCTTGTAGAGTTATTCATGCAGGATGCACAGAAGATATACAGTCAAACCAGTATTCTAAATCAACTGTGGACTTTTGAAGATGAGCCACCAACCCGTGATGCTATAAGGACGCTAATCAAAAGACTGAGACAAAAATTGAAGGCTGCGAAAGCTCCCGATTTAATTGAAACAGTTTTTGGAGTCGGCTATCGTTTAAATCCTGCTTTGCAAACGGTGTCTTCTACAGATAACAATTCTACATTAAGTAAGAAGCTACTACATTCTAATGCTTCTTCAACTTCTCAAAGCGCAATACAGAAAAATCAAACAACACTCGTTCCAAACAAGCAAACTCCAGTTGATTCGGATAAACCCCAAACTCGTTTGCTAATTGTAGATGAAGATAAAGAATTTATTGATACTTTAGTTGAGCTTGCAACAGAGCGGGGATTCCAAACGGCGATCGCACCCAACTCAAAGCTTGCAAGAGATTCAATACAAAGGATTCGTCCAGATGTTATTTTACTGGATATATCTGTTAATAAAGGCGAAAATAAATTCGTTTTTTTGGAGGAAATGTCAAAACAACAACCTCCAATTCCCCTACTTATATTTACTAAACAAGAATTATCAACGGACAGAGTTGCACTTGCTCGTCGTAAAAGCCAAGGCTTTTTTCACAAACCGATTTCCTCTAATCGAGTTCTAGAAATTATTTATCAAACTATAAAACCAGCGAAAAGACCCGAAGCTAAAGTAATGTTAGTTGATGATGACACAATGGTTCTCCGTCTGGTAAAAACATTGCTTGAACCTTGGGGAATAAAAGTTAATATCCTTAGTAATTCACTGCAATTTTGGGAGGAGCTTGAATCTGTAAAGCCAGATTTACTCATATTAGATGTGCAAATGCCAAATATTGATGGCATTGAACTCTGTCAATTATTACGTAATGATTCTCGGTGGGCTTGGCTACCAATCATTTTTCTGACGGGACAGCGAGATGGTGAAACCATTCAACAAGTATTTTCGGCAGGGGCTGATGATTTTATCAATAAACCGGTTGTTGCTCCCGAATTAATTACCCGTATTTTCAACCGCTTGGAACGTAATCGTTTGCTGCGAGAGCAAGCAGAAATTAATCCCCTAACTGGTTTAGTAAATCGTCAACGTGCTACCCAAGATTTAGAAAAACTATTACGTTTAGCAAATCAGTATCAACAGTGCTTTTGTTTCGCAATAATCAAAATAGATAATTTAGATAAAATCAACCATAACTACGGACATGGATTCGGCGATAAAATGTTACGTTGTTTAGCTTCTTTGTTGCAGAAAGAATTACGAAGCGAAGATATCGTCTCTTCTTGGAATGGTGGAGAGTTTTTGGTCGGGATGTACGGTATCAGTCGTGGTTATGGGGTTGAATGGTTAGCAGAAATATTAGAAATACTACGCTCCACAGAATTTGAAATTAACGAACAAATAGTGAATCTGACTTTCAGTGCTGGGGTTACTCAATACCCTCTTGATGGAAGCGACATAAAAACACTCTACCGTTTGGCCGCTTCAACCATGGAAAAAGCTAAAGAATCTGGAGGAAATCGCATTGTACCTTTTAATTGGAAACCGCTTCAATCTAATCAACCAAAGCTTCATCAAAGTGTGATTCTCTTACACCAAGATTCAGCTTTCGCGGATTCAATCATGAAAGGGTTGTTAACTAGAGGCTATCATGTCCATTGGCTCAAAGACGGAAAAACAGCATTAGAAGCATTAACAGAAAACAATCCTTCGCTACACGGGGAAGTTATTTTGCTGGAAGAAAATTTACCAGGTTTAAACGGTTTAGAAATTCTCAAACACTTGAAAAAACATAAAGTTATTCAGCGTTCTAAAGTGGTGTGGTTATCTAAGACTGCAAATGAAGTCGAGAAAGCTTTGCATTTAGGATGCTTTGATTATGTTAACGTTCCTTGCAAGATTTCAGCCTTTATGTATCGTCTGCGTCATTTTGTTGAAGGATAGGATGATTTTGGATTTTGGATTTTAGATTTTAGATTCTGGATTCTAAATTGAAAAAGTATATTAATTCCAATAAATTGTAGAGACGTGATATATCACGTCTCCTCACAGTTGTGAAAATAAAGAACTAATTTAAAGACTAATAGAGGTAGGTAAAAACAGGAATTACATTGCAAACTGCGGTTCCGATGCTTTACCGGATGAAATCTGCTGTTCCAAATTAGGTATTGGCTTCTCTAAATGCTTATTTATTGCAGCTAAAAGCTTTTCGGCTACTATCGGTTTAGTCATAAAGTCAGTGGAACCAGCAACTTTAGCGCGGAATTTATCAAACAGTCCATCACTACCGGTTAATATAATTATCGGAATATTGGCAAGTTTACTAACTCGTCTGATTTGGGCACAAACTTCGTACCCATTGACAACTGGCATCATTAAATCTAAAAATATCAAATCTGGTGTGTTTTCTATCAAAGAAGGTATTGCTTGAATCGCATCTTGAATTTGAATAAACCTCATACCATTTGACGTAATAATGCTCCCGACAGTTTGACATACTTGAAGGCTGTCATCAATACAAGCAATAAGCGGAGCTTTTACTTTTTGTTGAGAAGCAGACGGGATATCTTTCTTGACTTCTTTTATTGATAAAGTTAAATCTGGCAACTCCGACATTTGAATAAATCCTCTAAGAATAAAAGGTAGTAAATCAGAGGATATTTTCAGAATATTAAAATTTAGTTTTATAGCTAAATCTTGTAAAGTATATTTGCCATTAACGAAATTAACAAAGTTTTGGTAAACATTCGGAGTAACAAGCTGTTGGATTTGCTTTTCTTGGAGTAAGATAGGTGATAGATGAGGAGTAAAGTTTGCTAATCCAGCCCCAGCCCAAGCACTCCATTCTTCTTCCATTCGCTTCAAGAAGAAATCTGTATTCATGAAGGTCAGGGATATGTCTAAGATAACTTTAGGATTGCGACTACAGTATATATCTTCAAAATTTGCCTGCTGTGCAATATCGAATAATACTTCTGATATCACATTTTTTGCGACACCATCAACTTGAGTTCTTTCTACTTTTTTTTGTTTGTATAAAGTGGTTAATAACTCATAATCCCAAAGCGAATTTTTTTGTTGATTGGGTTCTAATTTTATCTCATCAATTTTGATTTGAGGACAATATTGGCTGACTTTTCTGTGCCAGCGTCGCACAGGATGAACTCCTCCTGTTGCCCAAATAATTCTTCCAAAACGATAGTATAAACTCCATTTTTTTGTAGAAGAATTTACCTGTAACTTGCCGCTATATTGATTTGCTGTACAAGTTTTAAACTGTTCAATTAGGTCTTGATATGTGACGAATTCTGTATGCACCATGATAACTTTCTTCTTTAAAAAGAATACAGATGGTAGAGGGTAGATATTAGAAGAAAAGATTTTTTTAATTTAACGAAGGTTGCAAATTTAATTATTAAAGAAAAATGATAATAAGTTTTTGCACAAAACCCTAGGTATTTACATTCATAACACTAATGAAAAAATGTGACAATGCCGTGACACCGGTCACGCAGTCAAATTCAAGTTAAGAAAGCTTGAGAAAAAATATTTATTATCCCTGATAGAAAGCGATTATAAGTGGGAACAATAAGTAAGTGATACAAATTTCTATGGATTTATGCTTCAGATTGCAGAAGTTATAATCTGAGATGAAGTTTGATAAATAACTTTAAAAATCAGTACATCTACGAGAAGGAATAGGCCCAATGACTCAAATGCTTAGAGAAGAAGTGCGGGAACGTCTTGGTAATATTGACCAAATCCGCGACATCATTTTTGGGGCACAGATAAGAGAATATGAAACCAGATTTGGCAAGCTAGAATCGGATATCTCGCTTCTACAGCAAGAAATGCGCTCTCATGTCGAACAGCTTAAAATTAATTTTGCATCAGAATTAAAAGCAGGATTTGAAAATTTAGAGAAGAAGCTGAAATTATTTAATCTCAACAACGAAGAAGAAGCTGCTGATTTACGTCTTTCAGTAGATAGATTAAATAGAAAATTATCTAATTCCGTACAATCACTAGATGAAGAATTAGATTCTCAAACCAAATCAATTCGAGAAGAAGCTTCTCAAACAAAAGTTCAATTTGAAGAAGAAGTCTTAGCTTTACGAGATTTGGTTCTAGAAGAAATTGAGCATCGTTTCTCTAAGTTGAAACAAAACAAAGTTTCTAAAGACGATATGGCTGAGACATTATTCGCTTTAGGAATGCAACTCAAAGAAAAAGAATTCATTCCCATGCTTCGAGAAGCTGGAGATGAAAACGGCGAAAATAATTCGATGAAAATGCTTAGAAATGGAGAGAAAAAGTTATCGGAATTATTAACTAGCTCCAACGGTTCGGGTAATGGTTCAAGCAACGGTTCCTCTGAAGCTAAGTCTTAGTAAAAAAGATGGGGGAGAGGGGAAAAGGAGAAGAAAATTGAGTGAGGGAGTGAGGGAGTGAGGGAGTGAGGAAAGTCTCTAACTCCTAACTCCTAACTCATAACTCATAACTCATAACTCCTAACTCCTAACTCCTAACTGTTACTGTATGTCCTTCCGGGACAATCTGACGCTAACATTGGTCACCGTTAATTGATGAAATGTCTCAATATGCTGACTTGAATCGGGAAGAAGCTGAACAGCTTGAAAATTTAGTGAATTTGCTTGTTGATTTATCTATAGTCGAACCATCTGAGCAAGTTTCTGAA
>ERZ1740070.2387-NODE-2387-length-10860-cov-4.919574_pt1 | contig 10860 bp, 12 predicted proteins | sample MGYA00581734_ERZ1740070 | MGnify/ENA primary metagenome ERZ1740070 (study PRJEB43018, sample SAMN04849744) | marine metagenome | isolation source: floating plastic debris | place: Pacific Ocean | collected 2008-09-01 | study: EMG produced TPA metagenomics... | reverse complement strand
GGCTGGGCCACCCCGCTCCCTCCACCCTTCCACCCGTATCTAAACCCGGCGTGATAATCCGGGTGTATGGGTGGAGGGTGCGGGGTGGCTACAGTGCGAGCGTTAGCGAGCCGAAAACAAACTTCAAGGCTTCCATTCAAGAAACCTCGCGAGCAGCTCCAAGCCGTATCTCTGGCTCTTTTCCGGGTGGAACTGCACGCCCACCACATTGTCGCGTTCGACAGCGGCGACAAGACCTTCGCCATGGTCGGTCATCGCGGCGACGTCCGACGGATTTTCGGCGGCGAAGTGGTACGAGTGAAGATAATAGGCGGTGCCCGGATCAATTACCTCCGACCCGCGAGCGTGTGGCAGCAGGGCGACATCGTTCCAACCCATATGCGGGACCTTGATGGCCCGGTCGCGCGGTTCGATCAGGCGCACCTCACCCTCAATCCAGCCCAGCCCGCGATGCGTGCCGAACTCTAGACCCCGATCCGCCAGCAATTGCATCCCTACGCAAATGCCAAGGAACGGAGCGCCGCCCACTTGCACCCGCTCGGTCATCGCCTCGATCATGCCGGGCACAGCTTTGAGCCCATCGCGGCACGCCTTGAACGCGCCGACACCGGGCAGAACGATCCGGTCCGCCGCGCGCACCACATTTGCGTCTGCGGTAACCTTCACATTGGCTCCTACGGCCTTCAACGCGTTGTGCACCGAATGCAGGTTGCCCGCGCCGTAATCGACAAGGGCGACGACCTCAGCCACCCAACTGCCCCTTGGTGCTGGGGATCGCGCCGCCTTTGCGCGGGTCGCGCTCCACCGCGATGCGCATCGCGCGAGCAAAGCCTTTGTACAAGCTCTCGCAGATGTGGTGATTATTGACACCATAAAGCAATTCCATGTGCAGCGTCAGGCCTGCGGATTGCGAGACCGAATGGAACCAGTGTTCGATCAACTCGGTGTCCCATTCTCCCAGCCGTTCCTGGCTGAACTTAGCGTTCCATACAAAATAGGGCCGCCCCGAAATGTCGAGAGCGACGCGCGTCAACGTTTCATCCATCGGCGAGTAGGCGTGGCCATAGCGGCCAATGCCCGCCTTATCGCCTAGCGCCTCCGTAATCGCCTGGCCTAGCGCTATGGCGCTGTCTTCGGTCGTGTGGTGTTGATCGACATGCAGATCGCCTTCGACCTTCATGGTTACATTGATCAAAGAATGCTTGGCAAACTGCTCGACCATATGGTTAAGAAAGCCGACCCCCGTCGACACGTCATAGGCGCCCGTGCCGTCGAGATTGACCTCGATAGCGATCTTGGTTTCGGCGGTGCCGCGGCTGATAGACCCGGTGCGCGCGGGAAGAGCGGGATTGTCAGACATGGACTGCGCTATAAGCGGGTGGCGCGTTGGTGCAAGAGAGAGGATGTATAGCCCGCGCGAAGCGAGCTTCAAACCAACACATGTCCAGAGAAATCAACAGCCGCGTCCAGTTTGATTGACATTTCCGCGAACGAAAGTCTTGACCGCGCTCGCGACGCGCTTCACCACAGGTGTTGTTATGACGGATGAAACCCCCGACAGCCTCATCCCATACGATGAGATCGTCCAGGAAGCGCTTCGCGCGGTGGTTGGACGCGTGCTGGGCTCGATCGAAGAGGGCGGCGGCGAACTGCCGGGCAATCACCACTTCTACATTACGTTCAAAACGGGGGCTCCGGGCGTTTCGATCCCGCCGCATCTCAAGGAACGCTTTCCCGACGAAATGACGATCGTCCTGCAGAACAAGTTCTGGGACCTCGAAGTGCGCGAAGATGGCTTTGCCGTCGGTCTTTCTTTTAACCAGATTCCGGCCAAGCTGGATGTGCCTTTTGCCGCGATCACCGCTTTCGTCGATCCCGCGGTCGATTTTGGCCTGCAGTTTCAGGCAACGGTCGCGGATATGGAACCTGAGGCGCATGACGACGCTGAGAACGATGCTGAGGCCACCGAGGGCAATGATGGTGATGGCAACGACGACGGCTCAAACGTTGTAACGGTTGATTTCGGCCGCAAAAAGTAGCGCCAAACAACCACTCCGGGCGCGCCGGTCCTGCAATTCCGGGGTGATGCTGGTGCGTTAACCACCCGCGCGCTATACCAGTTTCATGCCCAAGCCCGCTTCGCCTTCACCCCGCAAAGATCGCGTCTCGCGCCAGATTGACGCTCAGGCCGCGAAAGAAAGGGTTGACCCGCCCCGCTTGCTGCCCAGCCCCAAGGCGACCACCAATCTTCTGATTGCGGATATTGTCGTGCGCAGCGCGTCGCGCCTGTTTCGCCAGAACGTCGAAAAGCGGGTCGCCAAAGCCAGCGCTACGGACGAGCAAGAGGCCGAAAACCTGCTGGATGGCGCCACGCTGATCAAATCGCTAGCGATCTACGGAGCCAGCAAGTTGGCGACGCGGTCACCTCTGGGCCTTGGCCTTGTCGCCGGCGGTCTGGCGGTCAAGACCTTGTACGATCGCGGCAAAGCGCGCCAGCGGCGCGAAGCTCTGGCGGGTCAGGCCGCGCCGAAAGACGCCGAAAACTAGGTGACCCCTGAGCAAAGGCCTTGCCATCGGGGGCGCACCTGCGCCATCGGGCCCTATGAACCAACCCCACACACCTCCTGATAGCGACAAGCTGCACCGGCGCGGCTTGCTGTTCATTCTGTCCTCGCCAAGCGGCGCGGGCAAGACGACGCTGTCGCGCAAACTGCTTGAAGCTGATCCTGAGATCAGGCTGTCGGTCAGCGCGACCACACGATCGCCCCGGCCGGGAGAAGTGGATGGGGAGCATTACCATTTTGTCTCCGACGCGCGCTTTGACGTGATGGTGGAAGAAGACGAATTTTACGAATGGGCGCACGTGTTCGGCTATCGCTATGGCACGCCCAAGGGCATTATCCGCGAAGGCCTGAAGAACGGGCAGGATTACCTGTTCGACATCGATTGGCAGGGCACGCAGCAATTGAAACAGAAGGACGATCAAGACGTCGTCACCGTTTTCGTGCTGCCCCCCAGCCTCGCCGAATTACGCCGCCGGCTTGAATCGCGCGGGCAGGACACCGCCGAAGTGATCAACGCGCGCATGGAACGCGCCAAGGCCGAGATCAGCCATTGGGCGGAATACAAATACGTCGTCATCAATGACGATGTAGAGGAATGCTTCGCCAAAGTGCAGGAAATCCTGCATTCCGAACGCATGCTGCGCCGCCGCCAAACGGGCCTTATCCCTTTCGTTCGTGAGCTGATGGACTAAGCTTCGGCATGCACAGCACGATTGTTCTGGAAGCGCTGGAGCTGGCGCTCGATCTGGGCACGTATGGCCCCGACGACGTCAAACCGGACGCGCATTTGCTTGATCTGACGTTGACCATTGACACCGATCTAGTGCTGATCCCGCGCGATCGCATGTCCTACGTGTTCGATTACGACCCACTGATCATGGAGATCGACCGGCTCGCGCGCGATGGGCATTATGAAACCCAGGAATGGCTGATGACCCGCATCGCGAAGGCCTGCGCTGGATACCGCGTGATCGAAGCGGTGGAGCTGAAGCTTTACAAGCGCACCGTGCTGCGTGGACCCGATGGCAAAGGGTCTGGCACGCTGGGCGTGATCCTGTCGCTTGATCGAGCCGAGCTTGACGCGCTGATGGCTGGGTAGGCGTCAAGGAAGCCGTGTACCGCTTCGTTGCAGCGTGAACTCATTGCCGATCGGGTGCAACTCGCGCGGGCCCAGACGGCGATCGTGCGCCATACGGACGGAATGAATCGCCGCTTCAATCTCGTGCCGCCAATGGTCAAGAAACCGGAACAGCACTGGGTAACCGGGCGCTTCGTCGTAATCCTGCCAGCCGAACTCCTGAATGATCGAGGGATAGTCGGGTAGAAAATAGAACACTTGCGCGGTCAGCAGGCCTTCGCCGCGCAACTGTCTTTCAAAATCCGGGTCCACTCTTCCAGTCAAATTCATCCCTCCGCGCGTGGTCGCTGCGTTGTTGATCCCGAAGGTCATGCTGCAAAACGCGCAGCTTATGGTCAAATGTTTCTAGGAAGGATATTCTTGTATATTTTTCAATCAATCCAGTGAGATAAACCGGTACTCTCTTGCGCGAGTGCTAGAAAGCGTGTTCAGGAGGCGCGCATAAAAAGGGCCGCCGGATCGCTCCAGCGGCCCATTGTAATAATGGCTTACGCCCTTATCCCGCCGGGTCGGCGAAGTGGTTGGGAAGCAGCGCGTTGACGATGCCGCCATCGACTTCCAGCGTGTTGCCCACCACATAATCGCCCGCACGGCTGGCGAGATAGATCGCGGCCGCAGCCATGTCTTCGGGCGTGCCAATGCGCTTGGCCGGGATGCCCGCAGCGCTTGCATCCGGCGCGTTTTTGGCGACCTTGTTCATCTCGCTCGCAAAGGCGCCCGGCGCAATCGAAGTGACGATGATGTTGTCCTTGATCAGGCGCGCGGCCATCCGCTTAGTCAGCTGGATCAGGCCTGCTTTCGAGGCCTGATAGGGATAGGTCTCCCATGGATTGATACGAAGGCCATCGATCGAGGAGACGTGGATCACCTTCGCAGGGTGATCGCCCTGCGCGGCGGCGACCAAAACATCGTGCAGCTTTTGCGTCAGGAAAAACGGCGTTTTGACGTTCAGATCCATCGTGCGGTGCCAGCCCGCCTCGGTGAATTCGAGGTACTCCTGACCCCAGGCCGCGCCAGCGTTGTTGATCAGGATGTCGAGTTTGCTCTCGTTCTCCTTGATCGTGTTCGCCAGCGTTTCGATGCCGTCCATCTGGCTGAGGTCAGCCTGCACGGCGATCACCTTATCGGCGCCAAATTCTTCGACCGTCTCGGCCATCTGATCCATCTTGCGCGCCGAGATATAGACCTTCGAGCAGCCCGCTGAAAGCAGCCCCTCGACAAACATCTTGCCGATCCCGCGGCTGCCTCCGGTGACCAGCGCCACGCGACCTTCCAGACTGAAGAGTTTCTGTACGTCCATCATTTTCGTTTTCTCTCCCTACGCGGCGCTTAATAGCCGCTCATGTCGGCCACGCGGTTGGCGTGGAAAAACGCGTCGCCTAGAAACTCGGACAGAGCCCGGTCGCGCTTCATGTAAAGGCCGATATCGTATTCGTCGGTCATGCCGATGCCGCCGTGCATCTGCACGCCTTCGCGCACCGCGAGGCTCGCGGCTTTGGCAACCTTGGCCTTGGCGACCGAGCTCATCAGCTCCGCGCTTTCCGCGCCCGCATCGGCAAGCTGCTGCGCCTTGATGACGACCGCGCGCGCGATCTCGACCTCGGAATAGAGGTGGCTGGCGCGGTGTTGCAGGCCCTGAAACTCGCCGATCAGTTTGCCGAACTGCTTGCGCTGCTTGAGGTAGTCGATGGTCATATCCATCGCGCCGCTTGCAACACCCACGCCTTCGGCTGCGGCGCCAAGGCGACCCGCGGTGAGCATGGCGTTGAGGACGTCGCGTCCGCCATCAACCTCGCCGATTACCGCGTCGCCGTCCAGCTCAACGCCATCGAACGTAATATGGCTCGCCATTGAGCTGTCGACGAGGCGCACCGGGTCTTGCGTCATGCCGCTTGCGTCCTTGGGCACAGAGAACAGGGTAATCCCGTCCTCGTCCTCATCCGATCCGCTGGTTCGCGCGGCGACGACGATCATGTCCGAACTGGGCCCTTGGACCACAAAGCTCTTCGAACCCGACAGCTTGAAGCCGTTACCCGATTTTTCAGCCTTGGTGGTGATGCGGCTCGGGCGGTGTTTTGCAGTTTCATCGACGGCGACGGCGTACACGCTTTCGCCTTCGATCAGACCGGGCAGATAGCGGCCCTTCATATCGGCTGACCCGTGCTTGAGCGCGGTTGCGGCCAAGACAGAGGATGTCAGAAACGGCGACGGCGTCAGATTGCGGCCGATCTCTTCCAGAACGATGCCCGCTTCGACATGGCCCATGCCAAGCCCGCCGTCCTCTTCGTCGAGCAGCATGCCGGTAAAGCCCATTTCGGCCATTTGCTTCCACAAAGCGTGGCCAAAGCCGTCCTTGCAATTGCGGTCGCGCCAATGGCGCAGCTGTTTGGCGATGTTGCCTTCGTCTGCCATGAAGCCGCTGGCGCTTTCCGCCAGCATGGCCTGATCTTCGGTATGAAACAGGGGCATTTTCGTGTCTTCCTCTCCCTAAACGTCACCCCGGCGCAAGCCGGGGCCCAGATAAGAACGATCTTCGTCGTTACCGCATTTCTGGATTCCCGCCTGCGCGGGAATGACGAGAATTCCTATTCTAGTTTAAGCCCCCGGCAGATCGAGAATGCGCTTGGAAATCACGTTGAGCATGATCTCGCTGGTGCCGCCTTCGATTGAATTCGCCTTGGTGCGAAGCCAACTGCGCGCCGGCGTGCCGCCGCGTGTTTCTTCGCTTTCCCACTCAAGGCTGCGCGAACCGCCGACCGCCATCATCAGTTCGTGGCGGCGCTTGTTCAGCTCGGTGCCGGTGTATTTCATCATGTTGGGCTGGGCCGGGTGGCCCTTGCCCGCTTTCATCTCGTCCATGAACTTCTCGCCCATGGCGGTGAAGGCCAACGCGTCGACGTCGAACATGGCGAGTTCGGCGCGAAGTATCGGATCGATCTCGTCGCCTGTTTTGGCGGAAAGGCGCTTCATCGACGCGCCGATAGCGGCTGTGCGTTCACCGCCGCCCATGCCCGAAATCATCTCGCGCTCATGGCCAAGCAGATATTTGGCCACGTCCCAGCCGCGGTTCACCTCGCCGACCTGCGCCGGGATGCCTTCGCCATAGCTCTTGGGCACTTTCACGTTGTCGAGGAAGGTCTCGCAGAAAGGCGAGGCGCCGCTGATCAGCTTGATCGGCTTGGTCGAGCAGCCTTCGGTGCTCATGTCGATCAGGGTGAAGGTGATGCCTTGGTATTTGTTGTCTTTGTCGGTGCGCACAAGGCAGAAAATCCAGTCGGCTTGGTCGGCGTAGGAGGTCCACACTTTCTGGCCGTTGACGACCCAGTGATCACCCTTGTCTTCGCCATAGGTCTGCAAGCTGACTAGGTCAGAACCGCTGCCCGGTTCCGAATAGCCCTGGCACCAGCGCACTTCGCCGCGCGCGATCTCATTGAGGAATTTCTGCTTTTGCCCCTCGGTGCCAAATTTCAGCAGCGCCGGGCCCAACATCCAGATACCAAAGCTTGAGAGCGGCGGGCGCGCGCTGATGCGGTTCATTTCTTGACGCAGCACCTTGGCTTCCGCAGCGCTTAAACCGGCGCCACCATATTCTTTGGGCCAGGACGGGACGGTGTAGCCCCTATCAAGGCACGCCTCGAACCAAGCCTTCTGCGCGTCGTTCTTGAAGGTGGCGCGCTTCCCGCCCCAATAGACGTCCGCGTCGTCGCGCACCGGCTCGCGCATTTCTGGCGGACAGTTTACCTCAAGCCACGCGCGCGTTTCACTGCGGAAAGTTTCGATATCGGACATCATCCGACTCCTCTCTCAATTGATCCCACTTAACGGGCACGTAACGTGATTTGCGCGCGGGCCGCAAGCGGTGATTGCGCACAATATGCATGCCGTAGCGTCATCATGTCGAACCGCTCGCACAGCTCGCCAAACAGCGTTGACCTTGGCTCTCAGCCCCCTAGGCTGCCCGCAAAACAAGTGGAGAGGGAGTTCGGGGATGCGATTCTCGGGTAAAACCGTCGTCGTTACAGGCGCGGCGTCGGGTATTGGCGCGGCGGCGGCCAAGCTGTTTGCAAGCGAAGGCGGAACCGTTTTTGCCGCCGACATCAACGAAGACATGGGCCGCGCGGTGTGCACTGAGGGAGAGGGCGATCTTCGCTTTGTCCATTGCGACGTTTCGGACACGGCCAGCATCAAGGCGCTGATGGACCAAGCGGCGGCGGAAACCGGCGGCATCGACAGCGTGTTCAACAACGCGGCCGCGGGCGGCGCACGCCCACCCATCCACGAGATTGAGCCTGGCGAATGGGACAGCTCGATGAATCTGATCCTGCGCTCGGTCGCCTTCTGCATTCGCTACGCGGTGCCGCACATGATGGATCGCAAGGGCGCAAGCTTTGTTAACGTCTCTAGCGTCGCGGCGATTGGTCCGGGCTATTCACCCACCGCCTATGCGGTCGCCAAATGCGGCGTATTGCACCTCACCAAATGCGCAGCGGCCGACTTGGCGCAGTTCGGTATTCGCGTGAACGCGGTGCAGCCGGGCTTTATCAACACCAACATCTTCACCAGCTCGCTGGAAATCCCGGAAGAGATGAAGACCATGGCCAAGGCGGTGATCGCACAGGCCTCTTCCAACGCGCAGCCCGTGGCGCGCGGAGGCCAACCGATTGATATCGCCAACGCGGTCGCCTTCCTGGCAAGCGACGCGGCGAGCTTTGTCACCGGCACCTCGATGCTGGTTGATGGCGGGCTGACCATCGGTCCGCGCCACAGCTGGGACGCAGATGGCGAGGGCCCGCTCGAAGCGTTAATGAAAATGGAAGAGCAGGTAAAAGCCGCCGCCGCCTCAGAGAACGCGGCCTAACCATGGCGTTCATTGAGGGCAAAATTCCGATGCGCGTCAAGCTGATCCACGGCTTTGGCGCGGTCGCTTTTGGCGTGAAGGATGGCGGGTTTCTGTTCTTCCTGCTGTTCTATTACAGCCAGGTTCTTGGCATGGACGCCGGCCTTGTCGGCCTGATCTTGCTGGCCGCCCTGCTGATCGACGCGGTGGTCGATCCAATTATCGGTTATATGTCGGATCGCACCTACACGCGCTGGGGGCGGAGATTGCCGTGGTTATACGCCGCGCCCATACCGCTGGCCTTTATGTGGGTTTTGCTGTGGTCACCGCCTGGAGGCGTTGCGCCCGGCCCGCTGGGCCTCTTGGGCATCATGGTGGGCGTGCGCGTGCTGCTATCCGCGTGCGAGGTGCCCTCGGTCAGCCTAGTGCCCGAACTGACCTCAGACTATTCAGAGCGCACGACCTTGTTTCGCTATCGCTACCTGTCAGGCTGGATGGGCGGCATCGTGATGATGCTCCTCGCCTATACGGTGTTCATGCCGGGCGAGAACGGCCTGCTGACGCAAGACGGCTATGGCGCTTACGGCACCTTTGGCGCGGTGTTGATGGCTCTGGCGGTGCTGGGATCAGCCTGGGGCCAGCATCGCATCGTAGCGCAGTTGCCAGAAACAAAGCCCGCGCCCTTTAACCTGAGCGACGCGTTTGGAGAGATCAAGGAAGCCTTCAGCGAGAAAGCCTTCCTGATCTTCGCCGCAGGAGGCCTGGCCGCCTATATCAGCCAAGGCATGACCTTCTCGATCACCAACTACCTTAATATCTATGTCTGGCAGCTTGACCGAGTGACGTTTGGTTGGGGCCCCGCCTGGCTCAACGGCCTCACCGCCTATCCGTTCATTCTTGGCATCTCGGTGGTGGGCATGTTCCTGCTGGTGGGCCCGATGCACGAGAAATACGGCAAGCCCAAGAGCGCCGCGATCGCCGCGATCGTTGCGCTGGTGGTAGGCCTTATTCCCTATGGCCTGTTCCTTGCGGGACTTTGGCCCCAAATCGCCACGATCCCTTCCACCGCGCTCTATTTCGGATTTCTGATCTTTGCCAACATGTTTGGCGTCGTGATCATGATCTCCGCCTCTTCAATGATTGCCGAGATTGTCGAAGCGTTCGAGGAGCGCACCGAACGCCGAGCCGAAGCCGCCTTTTATTCGGGCAACTGGCTGGTCCAGAAATGCGCAACGGGGCTGGGCGCGGCGCTGACCGGGCAGATCGTCGCCTTCTCGCAGTTGGAGCAAGGCGCCGACCCCACGAACGTTCCGATGAGTGTGCTAAGCACGATGATCCTGACCTTCGCCGGTGCCTCCATCGTTCTGGCGCTGCTGGCCGCCTATTGGCTTGGGCGCTTCCCGATTACCCGCGAAGAACACGAAGCGCGCGTTGCCGCGCGCGCCGCATCCACCACCCCGCCCGCGCAGGAGCCATCGCTTGCGCGCTAATCACGCTGAGACGCAAAATGAGTGGTTGGCGCGAGACCAGCGCTGTGCCACCAAGCGGCGACAAAAGATTCAACCGGACGAGAGAGAGGATCACCCACATGGATTTTGAACCCACCGAACGCCAAGCCTATTGGGCTGGCCGCGTGCGCGATTTCATCGAGAAGGAAATCCGCCCTAACATGGATGTCTACAAACAGCAGGACGCCGAGGGCGACCGCTGGAAAGTTATCCAGATCATCGAAGACAAAAAGAAGCTGGCGAAAGAAGCTGGCATCTGGAACCTGTTCATGCCCCCGCGCAACGACAGCCACCATCATGTCGATGAAACCTATGAGTTTGACGGCCCAGGCCTCACCAACCTTGAATACGCCCTGTGCGCTGAGGAAATGGGCCGCATCGGCTGGGCTAGCGAAGTGTTCAACTGCTCCGCGCCCGACACTGGCAATATGGAAGTGTTCTTTCGCTATGGCACACGCGCCCAAAAGGACGAATGGCTGACCCCGATCATGAACGGCAAGATCCGCTCCGCCTTCCTAATGACCGAGCCTTACACCGCCTCATCCGACGCGACCAACATCGAAACCCGGATTGAGCGCGATGGCGACGAATACGTCATCAACGGGCGCAAATGGTGGTCATCGGGCCTGGGCGATCCGCGCTGCAAGATCGCGATTGTAATGGGCAAGACCGATTTCGAAGCCAAGCGTCACGCGCAGCAATCGATGGTGCTGATGCCGATCGACAGCCCCGGCGTGAACATCATTCGTCACCTGCCCGTGTTCGGCTATGACGACGCGCCGCACGGCCACATGGAAGTGGAAATGAAGGATG
>ERZ1740070.2386-NODE-2386-length-10860-cov-6.522351_pt1 | contig 10860 bp, 10 predicted proteins | sample MGYA00581734_ERZ1740070 | MGnify/ENA primary metagenome ERZ1740070 (study PRJEB43018, sample SAMN04849744) | marine metagenome | isolation source: floating plastic debris | place: Pacific Ocean | collected 2008-09-01 | study: EMG produced TPA metagenomics... | reverse complement strand
GACAAAATCATCATCATGACCGACGCCGATGTCGACGGCGCCCATATCGCATCGCTCCTGATGACCTTCTTCTTCACCCAAATGCGCCCGATGATCGACGCGGGCCACCTCTATCTGGCCTGCCCGCCCCTCTTCCGGCTGACCCAAGGCGCCAAGCGCGTCTACTGCCTCGACGAGGTTGAGCGGGACGAATGGCTTGAGAAAGGTCTGGGCGGCAAAGGCAAAATCGACGTCAGCCGCTTCAAAGGTCTCGGCGAGATGGACGCAAAGGACCTCAAAGAGACCACGATGGACCCCGTCTCTCGCAAGCTGATCCGTGTGACGATTGACGAGGATGAACCGGGCGAGACGGGCGATCTGGTCGAGCGCCTGATGGGCAAGAAGCCGGAGATGCGGTTCCAGTATATTCAGGCGAACGCGCAGTTCGTTGAGGAGTTGGATGTTTGAAAATTTCTTAGCGAGTCCTTGGGGGAAACGCTCTTAGAGAACTGAGAACTCTCTCGATATCACCATCGAGTTTTAGATCGGAAAGTTCGTGGATGCACTTGATTCCAGTTCCCAAAACGCTGCCACGGTGGTCGCATGCAAAGTTGCCCCCCAGTTCCCTTAAGTAACGCGGCTCTGGAATATGGTAGTTCTTCGGCGTTTTGTTCACACATTGATACACTGCATGTGAAACCACATCAGCAATTTTCAGGAGAAATTCTTCGTTTTTCTTTTTATTGATTACTCCGAACGGATAGATAGCTGCGAGACCCTTTGCCTCAGTGTGAAAAGGAGTGTCCTTTATTTTTCCCAAGTATCGCCGTAACTTATCGAAGTCGTGATTACGATCTTCAAAAACAACGGTTGGTTCCGTAAGCGTATTATCGATTGACGCAAGATAAGACCCTACTTTCTCCAATAAGTAATGCGCGCATTTATTGTAGAATTTATGCGGATCCCAGTCGATTTCGTTAGCATAATCTCGAAGCGTGTCCTTTTTTGAAATGACAGCGAAGAACCTCGAAGGAATTTGAGAAAGTTGGCGCGATAGATATACTTTTTGTGCGTGATTCAGGTCAGTCGCGTGAGCCCACGACTTACCAAATTCTACCTCAAGCCGATGGAGGAGTTGCTTCGACTGTATTTGAGCGCTCGGTTGCAGTACTGCCGCAGCCATTACGAAGTATGGGCTTGCACCCGGTTTTCCGTCACTTCGGACCTTAATAATCCCGGTATCGCCGCTTTCGTCGATAAAAACTGTGCATGACAAGTTAAGCACGCCCTTTACTTAGTGACCTCTTACAATGGACATAACGCTAGGTAACAAAAGGGTCCAACTCAACTCAAACGGGCGCGACTTGGTCGAAAATTGAACTGATAGCCAACAATTGCTGCGCTCTGCGCGGCAGCGCCCGAACCGTCCCCGTCGCGCCGAAGGCGTGCCTGCAGCACGACGCGGGCGCTTCGCTTCATGTTCCTCGGTTCAGGCGCGCATTTGGTTCAGAAGCCTGCGCTGGGGATTAGCGCAAAACCAACCCGCTGACCTCAGCCCGAATAGCTGTCTCGGTATCATCACTATCCGCCGACACAGCCACCCCCACCAACGCATCCGGCGCGCCTCCAAACGCCTTCGCGTAATCCGCCGCCAGATCAACGCTCTCGCTGAACGATCCCGTCCCCGCCCCGCGCCGGATCAGCGTTTTGCCGCGGTTGTCTAGATAGGGCGAGGCCAATACCTGCCCGCGTGAATGATCTCCGCCCCAGACATAGACCAGCATCCGGGCGTTCTTGTTGCCCAGAAGCGAGCGCAGGCGCGGATTTGGCCCGGCCCGCTCGGCTGAGGCGCGGTCCATGAACACGAAATAAAGCGAGATGTTGCGGTCATCGCCGCCTTTTACGCGCAGGTCTGTGGGCGGCACGGATTGCGACACGCTCCAGTTCCAGGACGCCGCGCGTTTGTCCCACATGTCCTGGCCCAGCGCGGAATAGGCAACCGAGACGCCCATATCCGACGCAATCCCCAAAGACCCACCCCTGAAGGCGTAATCATTGTCGGAAACGCGGAAGAATTTCTGCTCTTTCCAACCAGAGAAAGACACAGGCCCCGCCAAAGCAGGCAAGGTGGCGAGGGACAGCGCGAGCGCGAGGGCAGAACGGTAAAACATGAGGGTCTCCTTTGCCCGATGTTAAACCGCGCGTGACCGCTCACACGCAACGCACGTTCCCGCGAGGGCTAGCTTTGGATCGCCTGCAGATAGGCCACCAGATCAGCAATCGCGGGGCTGGTCAGAATGGGCGTGCCATCCGGCGCGCTCAACACTGCGCTGGCCGCACCGTCCAGGTAAGGGCCGAAGATCGGCATCGGGCCGCCATGGGCCATCATCGGATCGCGCCCATCGATTTGAAAGACAACGCGCACGATTGGAAAAGTGCCGTCATTCGACGCGGTCAAATTCGTCAGATCAGGCGGTGCGATGGTCAATGCCTCGGTCATGGGCCCGCCACCAGTGGCATCCAGCCCATGACAGGCCGCGCAGATATCACCGTAAAGCAGCTTGCCCGCTTCCACGTCCTGCGCAACAGCAGGGCCTGCAGTCAAAAGCATAACGGCCAAGGTCAGGCTTCGCATGTGGGATCCTCCTTGTTTGGGTGGGATCAGTGTAGCAAGGCCGTGAGCGCGCGCATTGATCCGGATCAGATCGGGCTTGCGCCTACGTCGGGGCTGACGGAAAGTGCACGCAGAAGGAGACCCCATGCCATTCTACGCCATGACCATGCTTGTCGCCGGGATCGGAATTCCCGTGCTGGCTGCACTCAACGCAGCCCTTGGCACGCGGATCGGATCGCCCGCAAGCGCGTCGGTCGTGCTGTTCGCGGTGGCTTTTTTATGCGCAGCTCTGGTCGCTTTGATCCAAGGGCCCAGCGCCCTGGCCAAGGTTGCGAGCGCACCAAAACACTTGCTGTTGGCTGGGGCATTGATCGCGTTTTATGTCCTTACGATCACCGCAATTGCGCCGCGCTTTGGCGTCGGCAATGCAGTATTTTTCGTGTTGCTGGGACAGTTGATCTCGGCGGCGGCGATTGACCATTTCGGCCTGTTCGGCGCACAAGTCTCGGCCGTGTCGCCCCTGCGCGCAGCAGGGATTGCATTGATGGCAGTCGGCGTTTTTCTTACGCAGAAAGCCTAAGCGTCAGCGCCCAAAGCGCCTCTGGGACGTCAACATCTGTCATTGGTTTGCGATGGGCACCAGGAATGCGCGCACCTTCTTGTGCTTCGACGGCTTCGATCACGCGGACCATCCGCGCGCCAAACTCCGGCGAAACTGTCGGATCAAGGATCAGGTAGGGCTGTCCCAAGCCATGCGGCGGACCGTCCGGCAGCTTTAGCCCCCCGACGTCCAGCGAATTGACAGAACCGGTCAGCGCCGCGGCCATCACTTCGCCCATCAAGCCAAAGCCCCAGCCTTTATAGCCGCCAGTGCTGACCAGCGACCCTGCCAGCGCGGCGTCTGGATCGGTTGTGGGCTGGCCGTCGGCATCCACGGCCCAGCCCAGCGGGATCGCCTCACCCGCCGCTTTAGCCATGGTAATTTTGCCCAGTGCCACAGCCGAGGTCGAGAAATCAAACTGCATCGCCGGGCTGCTTTCGCCGGGCACCGCCATAGATATCGGGTTCGTTCCGATCACGCGGTTCTTCCCACCCGGAGGGGCCACGATGGGCGATGCATTGGTAAAGCCAATCGCGATGAACCCAGCCTCTGCAATTTGTTCGGTGAAATACCCCAGCGACGTGCAGGTATGCGCATGCGCGACCGCGAGCGTCACTGTGCCGTTGGTCTTCGCCGCCTCCAAAGCCATCGGCAGCGCCCGGGTGAAAGCCGGTTGCGCAAAGCCATACCGCGCGTCGGATTTGATAAAGCCGGGCCGGATCATCTGAACCTCAGGCTCGACATCGCCCTTTACGCGGCCTGATTTCAGCTGGATGCAGTAACTCTCAAGGTAATAAAGCCCGCAGATGATATTCCCCAGCGCTTCGGCCCGCGCGACGGCCTTTGCAACCTCGTCAGCGATCCAGGGCGCAGCGCCATGCTTTGTTAACGCAAGACAGCTTTTCTCGTAAATATCGGTAACGGCAATTTGGGGCATATCAGGTACTCAAATGGCCTTCATCAAGGCGTAAAACGCGATCCATCCGCGCTGCAAGATCAAGGTTATGGGTTGCGATCAAAGCAGAGAGGCCAGTGGTGCGGACAAGTTCCATCAGCGCTTCAAACACACGGTCAGACGTTGCAGGATCAAGATTTCCCGTTGGTTCATCCGCCAGCAAAAGCTGGGGCTCATTGGCCAACGCCCGGCAGAAAGCGACGCGTTGTTGTTCCCCGCCCGATAAGGCGGCGGGACGGTTACCTGCGCGATGCTCAACACCGACACGGGTCAGCAGATCATTGGCCCGGGCCTGTGCTGCCGATTTGGACACGCCATTGGCAAGTTGCGGTAGTACGATGTTCTCAGCCGCCGTGAACTCAGGCAGAAGATGGTGAAATTGGTAAACAAAGCCCACGTTTTCGCGTCGAGCCGCTGTGCGCCGACGATCCGACAATTTCGTCAGATCGGTGCCTGCAATTTCAACCGTGCCCGCGTCAGCGGCATCCAGCAGACCGGCAATATGCAGGAGCGTCGACTTACCCGCGCCGGATGGCGCCACAAGGGCCACAACCTCGCCCTTGCCGACTTCCAGATCAAGGCCGCGCAACACGCTGACTTCGTTCGACTTACTTTTGTTATAGGCCTTCTCGATCCCTGTCAGGCGGAGCGTGACATCACTCATACCGCAACGCCTCCACCGGGTTTAGCCGGGCTGCGCGCCGCGCCGGAAAGATTGTAACGATGAACGACAGACCCAACGAAAGGCCGACAGCCGACAACACATCGCCCAATTCCAGCTTTGCCGGCAAAGCGTAGATCCCTCGGATCGACGGGTCCCAGACCCCCCCGCCCGAGATCATATTTACCACACTGAAAATCGGATCGATATAGATCGCAAACAGGCAGCCAAGGATCACGCCTAGCGCAGTGCCGATCAGCCCGGTAAACGCGCCGCAGATGAAAAAAACGCGTAAAAGCGATCCTTCGGTCAGCCCCATTGTGCGCAATATCCCGATATCGCGACCTTTGTTTTTGACCAGCATTATCAAGCCGCTAATGATGTTCATCGCCGCGATGAGAACAAGGATCGACAGGATGATGAACATCACGTTGTCCTCGATATCAAGCGCGCGCAAGAAGCTGCCCGACGCGTCCCGCCATGTCCATAAAAGTGCACGCTCTCCACCGGCTTGCAAAAGCGGCAAGGTCAGATCATCAATCGCCTCTGGCTCCTCTACCATGACCTCTAATTCGTCGGCGACACCATCGCGGTTGAAATACATCTGTGCCTCTTCAAACGGCATGTAGATGCGCGTTCGGTCGATATCATAGCGCCCGGCGGTAAAGATATAGACCACCTCATAGGCATTTACTCGCGGGCTGGTGCCAAACGCGGTTTTGACCCCATTGGGCGAGATCAGCTTGATCCTGTCGCCCACGCGCAGCCCCAATTCGCGCGCAATGCCCGAGCCGATGGCAACGCCTTCCGTAAACCGGGCGATATCACCTTCAGACACCTCTGGATTGGCCACGCGCGGGATCGTGTTGAGGTCTGGCTCGGAAATGCCAAACACCTGCACGCCACTGTTGTTTTGCCCGGCATTGGCCATCACCTGCCCTTTGACCAGAGGCGCCACACGGGTCACACCGGGGATCGCACGAATACGCTTGGCCATCGCCTCGTAATCGTCAATCGTACGGGATTGGACGCCAAATTCATTCACAACGGTTGAATTGTAGACCGTCACATGAGCATTCGCGCCCAGGATCGTATCCACAAACTCTGCCCGAAAGCCAGATCGCACAGCAAGCGTTGCGATCAGCGCAAAGACCGCCAGCGTGATCCCGATCAGGCTGATCCACGTCATCGTGCTGACGCCGCCCTCGGCGCGTTTGGCGCGCAGGTAGCGCCACGCAATCATCCATTCAAACGGCGCAAAGGGTGCTGTTTTGCCAGCCATTACTGTCCTCGATCTGCTCACGCGGGACCGTGGGGGGTTTGACGGGAATGGTCAAGCCAAAGGGCCGTTACCCGGCGGGCAAATAGATATTGAACCGCGCGCGGATCGCCTGATCCACATCGGGCGGCAACCGGCATTGGCTGCCCTCAGCCAGGATCGCCTGCATCTTGGCTGTCGCGTTCTCCAGCAGGTCAGGCTTGCCCAACTCTTCCCATTCTTTCGGGGACGACCGATCTGCTGTTGCCGGATAGATATATTCGGTCTGCATCAGACGCAGGGTCTGATCGCTGCCGAGGTAATGACCCGGACCTCCAAGACAGGTGGCCTCCATCGTCTCAAGGCTCAGCGTGTCATCGCTCACTTCGATCCCACGCACACAGCGCAGAGCCTGACCCAAAAGATCATCGCCAAGGACAAGCGATTGCTGACAAAACCCCAACAGGGACGCGTGCATGCCTGCGGCCTCGTAGACCATGTTCAAGCCGGACAGCCCGGCCATAACATTCGACATCGCCTGCTCCCAGCCCGCCTGCATATCGGGCAGCTTTGCATCGGCAATCCCGGCTGCTGCACCGCATGGCAACCCGTAAAACCGACCCATTTGCGCGCAGCCAGCAGTCAGCAAGGCTTGTTCCCCCGATCCGCCAGACATCGCGCCGGTGCGCAGGTCACTGACAAACGGCCATGTCCCGAATACCGCAGGATGTCCCGGCGCGATGGCGTTGACATAGACGACACCCGCCAGACATTCAGCCACGGCCTGCATAATAGCGCCCGCGATTGGAGCCGGGGCCGTGGCTCCGGCTTGCCCCGCCGATAGCAACAAAACCGGCATGCCGCCACGGATCATCGCTTCCATCGTTTCGCAGGATTCAGTGGCAAATTTCATCGGCGGCACAACGAAACAATTCGAATTCAATACGAACGGCCGTGCGCGCCACGCGTCTTCCGATCCGGCGATCATGTGCAACAGCTCAAGGATATCACCGCAAAAATCGGGCTCGGAAATCGAGGTGCCGATATGTTTGGTGGTGCCGCTCGCGCAGGCATAGATTGTGTTCAGGTCCATCTCGCGGTTATCCGCGATATCACGCGCCACAATGGGACGTTGCAGAAAGTGTATGTTGTCCAGTCGATCAACAAGGCACGCAGAATCGTAAAGGTCCTGCAATGTGCTGTCGCGATAGCCGCCGGTGACAGGGTCTGCGATATGCACCGCAGCGCCCGCCGTGCCATAATGCACCTTGGTACCCGACAGATGCAGATCATGCCGGGGCTCGCGGGCAAAAAGCGTGACATCCTTTGCGGCCAGGTCCAGCATGTCTTCAACAAGCGCGCGCGGAAACCGCAGCCGGCCATCCTCGCCCAGAACGGCACCTGCTTTCGTCATCACGTCGACCCCACTGGCAGGCGCGTCGGCAAGACCGATGGTTTCAAGCGCAGTCAAAGCAGCGTTGTGAATGCGCGCAATATCAGCGTCCGAAAGAGGGGTGTAAGCCCCCCCTTCAAGACCTGCGCGGACAGGGCGAATATCTTCGGTCAACGGGGCAGCGCGCATCGCTTTACGGGCGGCACGGCCTCCGGAACGGCGGGGTTTAAGCTGGTTCATAGCGAACTCCTTGATCTAAGCGAAAAGGGTGAGGCTTAGATCAAAGGAGCGCCACGCGCGGCGCGGCCACGTTGCGCACCGATGGTGCGAATGGTCAGTAGCAGACGCCAATAGTCCTGCATGGCCGTCCTCCCTTACAGGACAGCTAGGCCATAATACCAGAAAATGCTGGCTTAAAACCGACAGAGCGTCGTTTTCAGACCCTCAAAGCGATGCGTAGATCTTTGCGACCTTCTCGACCGCCTGCTCCGGCGGCAGTTCTTCGCTCTCACCTGTGCGGCGGCTGGTCAGCTCGACCACTCCGTTCTTCAAGCCACGCGGACCAACAGTAATGCGCCACGGCAGACCGATCAGATCCATCGTTGCGAATTTGCCGCCTGCCCGCTCGTTGCGGTCGTCATAAAGCGGATCAAGGCCCAGTGCAGTCAGCGATGTATATAGCGCATCGCAAGCTGCATCGGCTTCTTCATCGCCCTGTTTCAGGTTCACGATGCCGCAATGGAACGGTGTGACGCCTTCGGGCCAGATGATGCCCTTATCGTCATGACTGGCTTCAATGATTGCGCCCAGCAAGCGCGATACGCCGATTCCATGGCTGCCCATATGCACCGGCACACGGTCCCCTTGATCGTTGACAACCGTCGCACCCATCGCCTCGGAATACTTGGTGCCGAAATAGAAAATCTGCCCCACCTCTATCCCACGGGCTGTGCGGCGCCGACCTTCAGGCACATCGGCAAAGACCGCCTCGTCATGAGTTTCGTCGGTGCGGGCGTATCGGGTCGTAAATTCCTCAAGAATGGCCTGACACTGCGCGTGATCGTCGTAGTCAATCTCGCGGTCGCCGAAGGTCAGATCGGTCACGGCGCTGTCATAAAAGACCTCGCTTTCACCGGTTTCGGCCAGCACTAGGAATTCATGTGTGTAATCGCCGCCAATCGGGCCACCGTCCGCGCGCATCGGGATGGCTTGCAGACCCATCCGTTCATAGCTGCGCAGGTAGCTGACCAGATGCCGATTATACGCATGCAACGCATCATCCTTGGACAGGTCAAAATTATAACCGTCTTTCATATAAAACTCGCGGCCGCGCATGACGCCAAAACGCGGGCGAACCTCGTCGCGGAATTTCCACTGAATGTGATAAAGCGTCAGGGGCAGATCCTTGTAGCTGCCCACATGGCTGCGAAAGATATCGGTAATCAGTTCTTCATTGGTGGGGCCATACAGCATGTCCCGGCCGTGCCGATCCGACATGCGCAGCATCTCTTCGCCGTAGTCATCATAGCGCCCGCTTTCGCGCCAAAGATCCGCCGATTGCAGCGTCGGCATCAGCATCGGGATGTGGCCCGCGCGGATCTGTTCTTCGTGCACGATGTTTTCGATGTTCTTGAGCACCTTGAACCCCATCGGCAGCCACGAATAAATCCCGGCGCTGGCTTGCTTAATCATTCCGGCACGCAGCATCAGCCGGTGGCTGACGATCTGCGCTTCGGCAGGGGTTTCTTTCAAAACGGGCAGGAAATAGCGGCTCAGGCGCATTGGAAGCATCCATAGTCAAAGAGTGGTTCCAAGGGGTGTAGCGACGCCGCCGCGCACAAACAAGACATCACAGTGGGTAACAGACGCGTCAGAGCGGTGAACCGCCCTCACGCGTCTGCCGTAACCCTTTGCACATGCAAAGAGCATGGTTTGCAAAACAAAGGTAAGAACGATGAAAAACATCTTCAAGATCACGGTTGCTGCTGCCGCTTTCGCTGCAACCACAGCCGCCAACACAGCCACCGCCAACACCGTTGTTGATATCGCCGCGGGAGACGAGCGGTTCAGCACTCTTGTCGCCGCCGTCACCGCAGCCGGTCTGGCCGAAACCCTGTCCGGTCCCGGCCCGTTCACGGTCTTCGCACCCGTCAATGATGCTTTCGCCGCCCTGCCCGAGGGCACGGTCGAGACGTTGCTGCAGCCCGAAAACAAGGATCAGCTGACCAATGTGCTGCTTTACCACGTCGATGACCGCAACCTGAGTGCTGCGCAAATCCCTGCGGGATCGAACTTCTTCAAGCCGATCCTCACCTCCGAGCGGACCTGCATCACCAAAGACGCAAACGGTGTGACTGTCGCTGATGGCACCGGCGACACAGCCAACGTCATCATTGCCGACATCAAAGCTGATAACGGCGTGATCCACGTGATCGACAAGGTATTGCTGCCCGGCACACGCCCGGACTGCCATTAATTCGGTCGCTCCGCTGGCCTCAGGCTGGCGGAGCACCCTTGCAAGCCCGACCGCAACGCGCAATGTAGATCAGAACCAGATATCTTGAGGCGCTCATGGGCTTACCCGTCGAACAACAAGCAAAGTACTGGGGCATCGCGACGGCGGTGCTGTTTGTCGTTATGTGGTTTCTGGGCGATGTGATCTTGCCCTTCGTACTGGGCGGCGCACTTGCCTACTGCCTTGATCCGATTGCCGACCGCCTTGAAAAAATGGGCCTCAGCCGCATTCTGGCGACGATCGTCATAACGCTTGTCGCACTTTTGGTGTTTACGATCCTGATCCTGCTGGTGGTGCCGACATTGATCCAACAGGCGGGCGCCCTGATCCGGTCCGCCCCCGACATCTTCAATAACCTGCAGACCTTCTTGGCCGAGCGGTTCCCCTCAATCATGGTTGAAGACAGTACAATCCGCCAGCAGCTCTTGAAAATCGGCGAAGCCATCGAATCCCGCGGCGCCGAGCTTTTGAACACTGTCGTGACCTCGGCTGCCGGGCTTGTGAATGTGCTGATCCTGGTGGTGATCGTGCCCGTGGTCACATTCTATCTGTTGCTTGACTGGGACAACATGACAGCGCGGATTGATGATCTGCTGCCCCGCGATCATGCTCCGGTCATCCGCGATCTGGCCAGCCAGATTGACAAGACGCTGGCCTCTTTCATTCGTGGGCAAGGCACCGTTTGTTTGATCCTTGGCACCTATTACGCCGTCGCCCTGATGGTGATCGGCCTGAATTTTGGCCTCGTTGTGGGCTTCATCGCGGGTCTGATTTCGTTCATCCCCTATGTCGGTGCAATCGTGGGCGGTGGTCTTGCGCTTGGTCTAGGGATTTTTCAGTTCTGGGGCGAATGGTACATGCTGTCTGCTGTCGCGGCTGTTTTC
>ERZ1740070.2385-NODE-2385-length-10861-cov-6.901536_pt1 | contig 10861 bp, 10 predicted proteins | sample MGYA00581734_ERZ1740070 | MGnify/ENA primary metagenome ERZ1740070 (study PRJEB43018, sample SAMN04849744) | marine metagenome | isolation source: floating plastic debris | place: Pacific Ocean | collected 2008-09-01 | study: EMG produced TPA metagenomics... | reverse complement strand
TCGGATATCGACAAAAACTTTGCGCTTCCGCCTATCGCCGCTTTTGAAGAAAAAATAACCCCACAAACCAAAGCCATTCTTATCTGCAATCCAGGAAATCCCACAGGATATCTGTACGAGAAAGAAGAATTGGAGCAATTGGCCGCTTTGGTTAAAAAACACAACCTTTTCTTGGTTGCTGACGAGGTTTATCGCGAGTTCAGCTACGATGGAAGTGTTCACCACTCTATTTTGACTTTTCCAGGTCTGGAAGAACACGCTATTATTGTGGATTCGGTCTCAAAACGCTACAGCATGTGTGGCGCACGGATTGGATGTTTGGTATCACGAAACAAAAACGTAATAGCCACAGCCCTTAAATTTGCGCAAGCCCGTTTGTCCCCTCCCACTTTTGCCCAAATGGCGAGCGAGGCAGCATTGGACACACCAGAATCCTATTTCAAGGAAGTAAAGGAAGAGTATATGGAACGCCGTAATCTGCTCGTTGCAGCCCTTGAAAAAATTCCGGGAGTTAAAGTAGCGAGACCCAAAGGAGCCTTTTACTGCGTAGCGGAACTGCCTATTGAAGATGCGGATGCTTTTGCCCAGTGGTTGTTGGAAACTTTTGAACTCAATGGCAAAACAGTGATGGTGGCCCCAGCAGCGGGATTTTATGCTACACCGGGATTGGGAAAAAACCAAATCCGAATTGCATATGTTTTGGAAAAAGAACAACTTCTTCAAGCCGTTGAAATCTTAAAAAGCGGATTAGAAATTTTTGCAGCAAAGTGAACATTCAAGAAAACATTTCACTAAAACCGTATAACACTTTTGGCATTGATGTCAAGGCGCGGTTTTTTGTTGAAGTGCAATCGCTTTTACAACTCCAAAAAGTATTGGAGCTAACCGCCTACCCCAATCGGTTCTTTTTGGGAGGCGGAAGCAACATGCTTTTGACACAAGATATAGACGCTCTCGTCATTTTGCTCAACCTGAAAGGAATTGCAGTAGTTGAAGAAAAGGAAGACCACGTTTGGGTTGAAGCCAAAGCGGGCGAAAATTGGCACGATTTTGTACGTTGGTGCTTGGAACGTGATTATGGCGGACTCGAAAACCTTTCCTTGATTCCCGGCAATGTAGGAACAGCGCCCATACAGAACATTGGTGCTTACGGGGTGGAGTTAAAAGATGTATTCGCGCATTGCAATGCCATGGAAATTGCTACCACCGAAATGTTTGAATTTGATAAGGAGTTTTGCCAATTCGGCTATCGTGATTCCATATTCAAAACCAAGGCTAGGGGCAAATATGTAATTACTTCAGTGGTATTCAAGTTGACCGCTAAAAACCATTCGGTAAATACAGGATACGGTGCCATAGAAAAAAAATTGATTGAAGACGGTATTGTGCACCCTACAATTCAAGATGTTTCACGGGCAGTAATCGCCATCCGCGAAAGCAAATTACCCAATCCAAAAGTGATTGGCAATAGCGGGAGTTTTTTCAAAAATCCCGTAGTGACTCTTAAATTGTTCAACAAACTGCTCAATCGTTTTCCAGAAATGCCCCATTATGAACAACCTAAGGGCGTCAAAATTCCTGCGGGTTGGTTGATTGAAAGCTGTGGATTTAAAGGGTTGCGAAGAGGTGACGCTGGTGTTCATGACAAACAAGCGCTCGTTTTAGTGAATTTTGGAGATGCGAAGGGCTCTGAAATATGGGAATTGGCCCAAGAAATACAGGCTGAAGTGAAAAAGACCTTTGGAATTGTGTTGGAACCCGAGGTTAATGTGCTTTAAATAAAATAACCCCCGCCTTCAAGAGAATGACGAGGGTTATACCAAACCAAACTAACCAAACTTTATATACTTTCTATGTCGATTCCTTTAAAGCTTTTGAAAAAGCAATCAAAGGCATTTTATTTCATTTGTTTGATATATATACGGCATAAGCACTAATTTAGATTTTTGAATATTCAAAAATTTGGATAATCAACCGAAATATTATGGCCTCACTCATTGAAAAACATATTGTATCGCTATTGGCCGAAAAAGATGATAAGGCCATTGCGTTACTGTATGAACACTATGGGGATACGCTCTATGGGGTCGCCTACAAGGTGGTGAAAGATGAAGATTTGGCGCAAGACATTCTACAAGAGAGCTTCGTGAAAATTTGGAAAAAAGCCGATTCTTACGATGCCACTAAGGCCAAACTGTTTACCTGGTTATTCCGAATTACCCGTAACACCGCCATAGACAAACTGCGAAGCATTACCAACAAATCCGATAAAGAAGTCCAAATCGACGTTTCAGACGTATATAACGTAGGTGTCGCAGGACTTAATCCCGATTTTCTTGATGTAAAAGAAAATCTTGGGAAAATAGAACTGAAATACCAAATCGTTTTAGAAGCCCTGTTTTTTCAGGGTATGACACAGCAAGAAGCAAGCGAAGAACTTGATATTCCGCTAGGTACGATTAAATCAAGATTGAAAATCGGACTAAGGGAATTGGGAAAGATTTACGGAACCGTTACGCTGCTTCTGCTTTTGATAAAAGTTATTCTATGAAAGAAAAAATACAACGTTTCCTAGAAACCGATACCCTTGAAAAGTATCTTTTGGACGATACTACCCGCGAGGAGTCTTTAAAGGCCGAGCGATACATCGCCATGTATCCTGAAGTGCGCAAGGTATACAACGAGCTTCAAGACAATCTTGAGATTTTCGCGAAACAATACGCGAAAAAGACCCCTGAAGGACTCAAAGAAATCATATTACACAATGTTGGGCGCAACAGAAAGGCTACAAAACGCTTGTATCGCTATGCCGTAGCAGCAAGTGTTGCCATAATGATGCTAGCTGGTTCAGCGGTGTTCTTCTGGAATCAAAACCAAAGTCTGCAACAAGAAAATACTTTGGTCACCAACAAGATGAAGAATTTGGAGATGGACATGAAAACCCAATTGGAAGACGTCCGAAACCAATTCATCGTATTGAACAATCCCGATACCCGAAAGTATGCAGTTCGCGGTAAAAAAGAAGGAAAAGAGCTCAAGGCCATAGCTTATATCAATCCTGTAAAGAAACTATCCTACATCAATGTGAGCAATGTACCGGAATTACCTGAGGACAAATGTTTCCAGATGTGGGCCGAGGTAAATGGTGAGTTGGTCAATATGGGTGTTATCAAGCAGTTTGATGACAAAGACAAGCTGTTCGCCCTTCCCTATGCGGATGATGGGATAGGTTACATTACCGTGGAGCCTAAAGGAGGGAATGTATCCCCGACGGTACAGAACATTGTTGCCAATATCGCCTATCAATAGGTTTTCCTTAAAGTTCACACAAAGGATAATCACCATCGCTTCGTATTTTGTATTTTTGCTTAAAATTCGAATATGAAATTGGCGTTATTGACTATTGGTCTTTTGTTGTTGGCTTTTGCTGGAATCGCCATCAAAATCTGGTCAAAAAAAGACGGTAAGTTTGCTGGAACTTGTGCAAGCCAAAATCCGTACCTCAACCAAAATGGCGAGGCCTGTGGTTTTTGTGGAAAATTACCCGATGAACAAGACTGCAAAAAAGATTCGATAACCGAACTTTCTTCATAATCAGGAATCTCTCGCAACCCAAGTCTTTGAGTACTTCAGACCTTATCGCGGAGCATATTAAAAAGGCCAAAGAGGGGCAACAAATCGCTTTTAGTTTTTTACTCGACCACTTTTGGAACGACGTATACGGTTTTCAATTGCTGCGTACCCAAAATGAGAATGACGCTGAGGACATCACCTTGCGTTCGTTTTCCAAAGCCTTTGATAAGATTGATACCTACAAAGAAAAACATTCCTTTTCCACATGGCTTATTGCCATATCCAAAAATCTTCATGTTGATTTGATTCGGAAGCGAAATCGACAACGCGCAGATGAAATGGAAGCGGATGCCGAAATGGTCAAAAAAGTAGTCGACGATGCTCCTACTGTGGAAGACCAACTTATCAACGAGCAGAACCTGGCCCATCTGCTACGGGACATCAAAAAACTAAAACCACACTACCAAAAAGTCATCAATCTGCGGTATTTCAATGAAATGAGTTTGGCCGAAATTGCTACAGAATTAGATGAACCCATCAACAACATCAAGGTAAAACTGCTTAGGGCACGTAAACTCTTGGCTGAAATCATAAAGGAGCGGTAGTTTAGGTCATCCGAATGGTTACACATTTGTTTCTTATATTTGTACTTCAAAAAAATTGTAATGAGCGTTACCCCCGCAAATAGTGTAGCACCACCGCCAAAAGGAAAACCCAAATGGTTACGGGTAAAACTTCCCACAGGTAAAAAATATACGCAACTTAGAGGTTTGGTCGACAAGTACGATCTGCATACCATTTGTACCTCTGGTAGCTGCCCTAATATGGGCGAATGTTGGGGTGAGGGTACGGCTACCTTTATGATTTTGGGTAATGTTTGTACCCGTTCCTGTGGATTCTGCGGTGTGAAAACCGGTAGACCGGAAAGCGTTGACTGGGCTGAACCGGAAAAAGTTGCGCGTTCCATTAAAATCATGAATATCAAACATGCAGTGGTCACCTCTGTAGACCGCGATGATTTGAAGGATATGGGGTCCATCATTTGGGCTGAAACCGTAAAAGCCATCCGAAGAATGAATCCAGAAACTACCCTGGAGACTCTGATTCCAGACTTCCAAGGTATCGAAAGTCATTTGGATAGAATTCTAGAGGTAGCACCGGAAGTGATATCCCACAACATGGAAACGGTACGAAGACTTACTAGAGAAGTGCGCATACAAGCCAAATACGACAGAAGTCTTGGTGTTTTGGAATACCTCAAGAAAAATGGTGCCCATCGAACCAAATCCGGAATCATGCTGGGACTTGGCGAATTTGAAGAAGAGGTTATCGAAACCATGCAAGATTTACGCAATGTAGGGGTTGATGTGGTTACGATTGGACAATACCTACAACCTTCAAAGAAACACTTGCCCGTACATGAGTTCATCACACCCGAACAGTTTGAAAAATACCAAGAAATTGGGCTAAAAATGGGCTTTAGACATGTGGAAAGTGGTGCATTGGTACGCTCATCGTACAAAGCGCACAAACACATTCAATAAGCCCCAAACTACCATTATGCAAAAAATCAGAGTGGGCATCAACGGTGTCGGTCGTATAGGTCGCACCCTGATTCGGCTTTTGAGCTTTAATAAAAACATTGAGGTAGTGGCGGTAAACGACTTAGCAGACGCCGAAACACTCACTCATCTACTAAAATACGATAGCATACATGGGCATTCCAATGCAAAGTTTGGTTTTGAAGGGAACTTGATTTTTTGTGAGGAAAAACCCATTCAGGTGTTCAATCATGCGCACCCGAAAGACATTCCTTGGTCAGAGATTGGAGTAGACATCGTGGTTGAAGCCACGGGAAAATATAAATCCAAGGAAGCCTTACAGTATCATCTTAAAAATGGTGCAAAAAAGGTAATTCTCTCAGTTCCTCCGGTTGATGATACCATTCCAATGCTAGTTATGGGCGTAAACGAAACAGTATTGGAGAAAAGTGACCATATCGTGTCCAATGCTTCCTGTACAACCAATAATGCAGCCCCCATGATTCAAATCATAGATGAACTCTGCGGCATTGAGCAAGCGTATATTACCACAGTGCATAGCTACACCTCAGACCAAAGTCTTCATGACCGACCTCATAGGGATTTGAGACGTTCTCGAGCTGCAGGGCAATCCATTATTCCAACGACCACTGGGGCCGCTAAAGCACTGACCAAGGTGTTTCCGCATTTAGCAGAAGTAATCGGAGGTTGCGGTATACGAGTTCCCGTTCCAAATGGCAGTCTTACGGACATTACCTTTAACGTAAAGGAAGAAACATCGATTGCTGCGATAAATCAGGCTTTCAAAACCAAGGCAGAAAACGAGTTTAAAGGCATTTTAAAATATACTGAAGACCCTATTGTTTCTATAGATGTGAACAATAGTTACTATTCTTGTACGTTTGATTCTTTAATGACCTCTGTGATAGGCAAAATGGTCAAAATCATAGGGTGGTACGATAATGAAACGGGCTATTGCTCCAGACTTATCGATTTAATAGATTTGTTTATAACGAAGAAATACGTTTGAAATTTAGTTTTTCCCATACGCTTCATCGGGTAGTGATGATAGTTTTGGTATGCTTTTCAGTATGCCACACATCAGTTATGGCCCAAGATGACGTAAGCTCTACAGGAAAAGTGCAACAAATTTTTGACGATTTTCTTCAGTATCGCCATCAAAACAAAATCAACAAAGCGCTAGAAGTTTTGAGCGAGGCCGCAAAAATTGCGGAGAACAACGAAGATGCTAAGCTGCTGCTGGACACCTACCATCAATACGCCCGATTGTTTTTGGAAGAAGGGGACCGGGAAACTGCTATTTTCTATTTGGACCGGGCCAGTATCCTACTGAGGGACCTATCCTATCCTTTTGGAGAGGCATTCCATAAATACTTGGAAGCTGCGGTTCGGTTCGATGAAGGCAACAACTTTCAATCGCTTAAACTATTGGAAGAAGCCCGTACCCTCAGCAACAACCGGAATCTGGGGAATAATATCCTCCTTTTGGAAGGCTATATCTTCACAAATATTGAAAAGTTCGACGACGCCAATACCAATTTGAATGCGCTCATCGTCAATTCAGATGATAAAGAAAGACCTTACCTAGCCACTAAGGCGAACATACAGCTCGCACTGATTAGTAGAGAAAAGGAAGACTTTGAAGACGCAGTGATTCACTCCAAAGCTGCTCTGGAATTATCCCAAAAACACAAATACTTCAAAGAAATTCGGGTTTCAAACGAATTACTTTCTTCCATCTATGAAAGTTTGGGCCGCTTTGACCAATCCCTGTTTTACAAGAAGAGCTTGGGGAACATTAAGGATTCGATTTTCAATATCGAAAAAGTAAAACTTGAAGCGAAAATCGCCGACCGCATTCGTTTTGAGCACCAAATGAACGAAATCAACAAGCTGACAGCCAAAAATGAGGAGTTGAGCGAGTCAAAAAACCGTTCGGAAATCACTGCAATTTTAACTTCGGCTTTTTTGACCATTATCTCGCTGTTGGCGGTATCCCTTTTCCGAAACAATCAAATCAAGTTAAAGACCAACGACCTGCTTTATACCAAAAACAAAGAGTTGGAGTTGGCCCGTGATGCGGCGGTATCGGCCATGGAAGCAAAAACCAATTTCCTTTCAACCGTTACACACGAGTTGAGAACACCGCTATACGCGGTTACCGGACTCACACACTTGCTCTTGGACGAGAATCCATCCGAACATCAAAAGGAGCATTTGAAATCGTTGAAATTCTCGGGAGATTATTTGTTGAATTTCATCAATGATATTCTCCAAATCAATAAAATTGATGCAGATAAACTCGAACCCTTGGAGATTGAGTTCAAATTGCACAAGGTTTTGGCCGATGTGGTGGATTCACTGCAACAAAATGCTAGTGAAAACGAAACCAAACTGATTCTTGATTACGACCCTACCATCCCGCAACATTTGCTGGGTGACCCCATAAAACTATCACAGATTTTCATGAATCTAGTGGGTAATGCCCTCAAATTCACGAAAAAAGGAAAAGTAGAGGTGATTGCAAAGTTGCTCCAAAAATCTGAGGAAGAAGTCAAACTGTATTTTGAAGTAAAAGACAACGGTATCGGTATTTCTGAAGAACAACAGAAAAACATCTTTGATAGCTTTGAGCAAGGCTCTGTACAAATCAACAGGGAATATGGAGGTACTGGATTAGGTTTGACCATCGTGAAAAGTTTGCTAGGGCTATTCGACAGTAAAATCCATTTAGAGAGTGCCGTGGGTCATGGAAGTTCATTCTTCTTTGAAATGGACCTGAAATGCGATGTGGCCGTATTGCAAGATGTAGCATTCGAATTGGACCCTGAAGGTTTTGATTTTAAAGGTCTGCACTTACTTGTGGTGGAAGACAACAAAATCAATCAGGTGATTACCAAAAAGATGTTGAACAAAAAGGAGATTACCTGCGATATTGCCAACAACGGTAACGAAGCAATTGATTCAGCAAAGGCGAACACCTACGACGCCATTTTAATGGATATTCATATGCCTGGGATTAGTGGTGAAGAAGCTACACGCCAAATTCGAAAGTTCGATAAGGAAATCCCAATAATAGCCCTAACAGCAATCTCTCTAGACGACAGTTTGGAAAGTTTCTACCAAGCCGGCTGTAACGATGTGGTGACCAAACCCTTCAAACCTGAGGTATTCTACCAAAAAATAGGGGAAAATATCTTCAAAAAGAAAATTGGAGTATAAGTTAGTCCAATAGTGACTTGACAGCTTTTTCTAAAAACTTTTCGTCCTCTTTTGAGAAGGTGTGTTTCACACTTAGGTAAAATGCATTCTTCAAACGACCTTCCAAGCGTACATAGTCTTTTTCAGTAGTAATGATATAATCATACTGCTGAAAACGCGTCAGTTCGCTATTGGTAAATGTATGGTGGTCGGGGAAATCTAAATGTTCAAAGGGGAAACCTTTACTTTTTAAATGTTTAAGAAATAGCGCTGGGTTGGCAATACCCGTAACTACCCCAACTTTTTTGGAGGACAATTCGTCCCATGCTAGCTCAACCCCTTCTCGGTTTTGAGGTTTTTCCGCATAGGAAAACCAGCAAAACAATACTTTTTGATGAGACAAAGGACTCAACTTTTTTTCAAAAGCCTTTCTTTCTTCACTACTGATATTTTCAGGGCACTTGGTCACTACAATAACATCCGCGCGCTTGGCAGCCACTTTGTGGTCCCTTAAATCTCCTGTCGGAAGGTACCAATCGGAAACATAGGGTTTGGCAAAGGTTGTTAACAGTATGGAAGATGTTGGTTGGATACGTCTGTGTTGAAAAGCGTCGTCCAATAACACCAGTTTTGCTTTGGATTGTGCTTTCAACCGCTTCACCCCTTTTACCCTATCTGCTTCTACTGCAACCGTAATTTTTGGGAACTTGCTATGAATTTGATAGGGTTCATCCCCTAAGTCAGAGACTGTGCTCTTTTCATCCGCCAAAAGGAAACCTTGAGACTTACGTTTATATCCTCGACTAAGCACCGCAACAGGCACACCATCCAGCAGTTCAATCAGATACTCAATCATTGGGGTTTTACCGGTTCCACCCACACTCAAATTCCCAACACATAAGGTGGGTATGTTTACAGTATGTGATTTGAACCATCCCAAATCGTAAAAAAGGTTTCGTACAAAAACAACCATTGCATAAAACAAGGAAATAGGGAACGCCAGTATTCGCAATACTTGAAGCATAGGGCGAAAATATATATTTTATCTTTAGGCCATAACTGAATTTCATGACCGTAAAAGATGTCGGCCAAATCCTAGAAGGTTTGGCGCCCTTGAAACACGCTGAAGATTTTGACAATGTTGGATTGTTAGTTGGGAATGCGGATGCAGAAGTCTCGGGCATTTTGGTGACCCTGGATACCTTAGAGAACGTGGTGGAAGAAGCAATCGAAAAGAAATGTAATCTGATTGTTAGTTTTCATCCTATTCTCTTCGCTGGAATCAAAAGGTTAACGGGAGCTACCTACGTCGAGCGTGTGCTCATGAAGTGTATTACGAATAACATTTCCATTTATTGTGTACATACCGCGTTGGACAATAGTCCTTTAGGCGTCAATCATAAAATTTGTGAAGTACTTGGTCTTGAAGACAGCAAAATTCTTATTCCCAAGAAAGGTACACTTAAAAAACTGACCACTTACGTTCCCGAAGGCAAAGCAAATGAAGTAGCCCAAGCGCTCTTTTCCGGAGGTGCAGGCGCAATTGGTCAATACCAAGATTGTAGTTTTCGTACTTCGGGTATGGGAACTTTCACCGCAACCGATGGTGCATCACCAGCAGCGGGAAGTGTTGGCAAACACCATCAAGAACCCGAAACGCAATTGAACATGGTGTATTCCTTTGAGTTGGAATCCAAAATCGTGAAAGCGTTATTGGATGCTCATCCGTACGAAGAAGTGGCTTATGAACTCATTACTTTGGACAATCCTCAACCCTATTTGGGTATGGGTCGCCTGGGAACTTTACCAGAACCTCTTTCCGAAACCCGCTTTTTGGACCTTTTAAAAGAAAAATTTAATCTTAGTATGGTCAGACACTCACCATTTTTGGAAAAACCCATCCAAAAGGTAGCCGTTTTAGGAGGCAGTGGTGCCTTTGCCATTGGAGCGGCCAAAGCCGCTGGGGCTGATGCTTTTATGACCGCAGACCTGAAATACCACCAGTTTTTTGAAGCCGAAAACCAAATCTTGCTGGCAGATGTGGGACACTTTGAGTCAGAGCAGTTTACAAAACAGCTTTTGGTCGATTATCTTACAAAAAAAATTCCTAGTTTTGCAGTCTCTTTAGCGGAAAGTATAACAAATCCCATTAAGTACTTTTAATTTATGGCGAATAAAACTGACAACATCACGGTTGAAGAAAAACTACGAGCGTTGTACGACCTTCAATTGATAGACTCCAGAGTTGACGAGATTCGAAATGTGCGAGGCGAACTTCCTTTGGAAGTACAAGACCTTGAAGATGAGGTGTTAGGATTGAAAACCCGAATGGACAAACTCAAAACCGATGTTGAAACCGTCAACTTTGAAATTGCCGCCAAAAAGAACCTTATCGAAGAATCCAAAGCTTTGATAAAAAAGTATGCCGAGCAGCAGAAAAATGTTCGAAACAGCCGAGAGTTCAACTCCTTGAGCAAAGAAGTTGAGTTCCAAGAATTGGAAATCCAATTGGCGGAAAAAAACAT
>ERZ1740070.2384-NODE-2384-length-10862-cov-10.478764_pt1 | contig 10862 bp, 10 predicted proteins | sample MGYA00581734_ERZ1740070 | MGnify/ENA primary metagenome ERZ1740070 (study PRJEB43018, sample SAMN04849744) | marine metagenome | isolation source: floating plastic debris | place: Pacific Ocean | collected 2008-09-01 | study: EMG produced TPA metagenomics... | reverse complement strand
CCAGCAGGAGTTGTACCACCAGCAGGAGTTGTACCACCAGCAGGAGTTGTACCACTTGCAGGAGTTGTACCTCCAGCAGGAGTTGTCCTCTCTGTCATTGTTGTAGTTTCTGGTACAGGTTTGAAGCAGCCCAGCAAATTAAGTTGAGCCTCCACAGGATTTGGGGATTCATTTGATTTGTAAAACCTCACTAGTACCTTGAATACAAGCTCATCTACAGAGTAATCTTTGTCGGGTTGCGGCTCCTGTAATGCAAAACAAGATACATGTATTATAATCAGCAACTTTCCCAATTCCAATGTTTAGAGAAAATATAAAATAATATATGTATAACAACATATAACAATATCACATTGCCAAAAACATTTTCCAAGTTACATCCTCACCATATTTACATGAAGAGCCACCAATCAACGCATATTTTAAAGAATAAGTACACGTATAAGAATTTCATATAATTTTGCAGTAGCTAATATATCTGTCATATTAACTTGCCCACAAATGCATGCGCCAGAGTAAGAAAACCCAGAAGTTCGCAGCAGCATGTAAACGCATGCTTCTGAAGTTCCTGTCTAATTGTTTTGCAGAAAAGCGACTGGATTTTTGATGAATGATCATAATGACAGAGATAGAAGATACTCACATTGTCAGTCAGTACAAGCTCCTCAGGTCCATCAAAGATCCTCACAACTCTTATCTGTACTTCTTCTACATTATCTAATTTAGTTACCGTAACTGTATCTAGGTAGGTAGGTTCTTCAGGGTCTTCTGACAGGGTGATAAGAACATCATTCACAACCTCTTCAGGTATCCAGGGAGCCGGTGAATCTGGTCGCAAACCGCTCTTATCTCCACTTGCCACCTTTAGTCAGATGAAAAACGGATGCATTAGAAAGAAGGTTGAGCTCAATAACAGGTGCCATTAGTCATCCAAATACTTTAAAGTCAAGCCCTTTAACGTCTCTGCCACCATTATCATATAAAATCAAACTATAGCGCATAGTGAGCCACAAAAACACATGTACATCTACAATAAGATTTTGAGGTGAGCCAAATCTTTGGGAGTTGAAACCTACTAAAATGCGATTATCATTGAAACTCTGTGTTGGTTGGGGACAAAACAACTTCTCGCACAGATAAGGGGTTGAATTGAACGTTCTTGTTTTGTCAAATTATGTCAATACCAGATTCTAATTTGACCAGGTTCTGAACGCCTCCATATGTTTAATAAACTGATATATGAATGGAATAAAGATGATATGAGAGAAACATGAGTATCTATGAAGGAAACTTACCACAATGAACTGATCAGGAACAAGCTGTGGATCATCCATACCCATAACTCTCTCACACACTTCACCAGGTGTTGTAGTTGAAGGCTGTTCAGTAGTAACAATCTCTCCTTCTGATGTTGTTCTTGCGGTTTGTGGTGACGTCTGTGCTACTGTAGTTGTTGTTGTAGGCACTGAAAATAAAGCGGGTTTGTAAGGTATAGTACTCACACTAATGTAATAACTCTATCCAAGTACAAAAGAAAAGTTTTATCAGAAAGTTATTTTTGTTTTGATGTACGCTTTATACTCTTTGCTTGAAATGAATGGTGTGTGACAGGTGTGACTGTGTCATAGACATAAGAGGTTTCTAGACTGGCAATTGTGTGCCCCTGCCTATTTAGAATTATGATCCTCTGTTACAGCCTTAGGCCCAAATTAGGTTGAATACTAGGCTATGTATCACCCAATCATTTCAAGACGTTGGTAGGTTTTAACAAACAAGTGGATTGATTGGTCAGCTGGTAGGTTTTACAAGACTTGTGAAAATGCTGTTAAAATAATATGCTGCGGGTAGATGTGCTATACACGACGTAAAAGTGAGGATGGTGTTGGTACACTGCGGGAGTCTGATGATGCAAACTTTTTGAAACCCAATGGCCAATCTAGAAATCTCAATGTCTATGGACTGTGTAATACTATGAGTTGTTCACTCTTGTTTTCAAATGGGTTTTCTCGAGCTCTTCTCCTGTTGACCTACAAAGGTTAGCATTTATTTTTCAATAGGAGTAGGCCTCTTCATACTCGCTTCCCTTTATAATTTTGCTACTAACTTCAAAAAATTGAAATTTTCTCTCCCTACTCACCCTATTTGTCTGATGGCATTTCTTATTACCAATTACTATAATAAACTGCCTTATGTAACCACCCTCCCAGGCAATAATGTTTTCCAGAAGTTCACTTAAAGATATTATTGCTATTTTTTATGGTCTTATATGGTCTCTATGGTCTTTTACGTCTTAAAGACTTGATCGGTTAACAAAATTGGTATAATGCATATACATATAAAATTATATATATTTATACCTCTTCTGTAATCGGCTCTGCCTAGTCCATGCTGCCATGAATGCCAACACTCTCTGTTTGTAATAGCCAAAAGAGAACTCAGGGTGTGCCCCCAATGGCCTATTAGTTGCCCTCGTACCAAGGGGCACACCTTTCTAAGGATAAAAAGGTGAAAATGAACAAAAAAAATGGCATTTGCAGTGATCTTGTTTTGGTATCGTTTGGTGTCATGAATAGTTCACTTACGTAGTTTGAAACATCCGATAAGAGAGACATCAGCTGTGACTGGTTCATATGGGTTTTCCTTAGTGAAGGTTATCACTATCTTGAATGGGTTCTCCTTTAAGGGCAATGTAGACTCTGTCTCCTACAAAGAGAAAGTATCAATGCGTGATACAGTAGTCTGGATCAGTAAGATTGGGCTTGAGCAACCTTCCGTTTCCTTCTGTTTATTCATGTCATTCATGTTTCATGGGTATATCTGTATTCCATTTTATTCTGGAAAAGTTGTAAGTCCTAAGGACAATAACTTCCTTTCACAATATTTCTTTTCACATAACAACATATGATATCATTACCTCTCCAGGAGTGACAGGCTCACTGGGTTCATCTCCTGTCTGAGTGAATACAGTGACCACAAAACTCTCTACATTGTCGAGCTGCATCAGAGTTATGCTCTCAACATACTCGTCAGGTTCTGGAGTTTCATCAAGTCTGATTGTGATTTCCGGATTTTCATCTCCAGGAGTAGAAGTCCAAGGGTCATCACCTGGTCTTGTGTCTACAGGATCACCAGATGTAGTCGATATCCAGTCCTCTGGTATGAGCTGAGGTTCATCCATACCCTCCACCAATGGACAAGGCTGTTCAGTGGTTGTTGTGCCTGGTACAGGAGTAGTTGTTTGTCTACCTCGAGTTGTCTCAGCAGTCTCCAGAGGAGTAGTACCAGCTGCAGTTTGTGTTACCTCACCAGTAGTTCCAGTGACTGCTCCAGGAGAAGTTGACACTCCACCTGGAGTTGTCCATTCAGCTGTGGTGGTTGTTTCAGGAACAGGTTTGAAGCAAGCAAGTATATCAAGTTGTAACTGAGCACGGTCTAGAGATTCTACATCCTTGACAATCACCACTAGGATGGCAAACACGGGCTCATCAAGCTCATATACTTCAGTCGGTTGAGGATCCTAAATGAAATAATTCATATTCCTTTTAGATTCGATGCTGTATTATGTATGATTGATTTTAGGCCTGGTTTATACACGTTCTTTGAACCCCCCACTGCAGAGCAGCATAGTGACAAATCTGGACTTACATCTGCAAATTTTGCAATTGGTTCGAAAATTTGAAAAATACTGCAGTTGATACTTTGCTATGTGCACACTTACTAAGTGGCCTATAGAGTTGGTCAGTCACCATCTTAGATCCAACAAGTGTGTTAGTGAGGTAAAGGAGAAGCTAACCCTCCGTTATATGACAAAACAAGTAATAGTGTAGACACCGAAGAAGTTATAAGATTTTCTAAAAATTCTATTTCTAATAGGTCAGTTCCTTTTCTCATACTTTTGCAACATCATGCACACCAGTAAATTAAACCAGCAGACCACCAATGTCATTACAACCATTGAACTGAAATTACATAGGGTGATGATACAATGTCTGTTCTTGATAGCGAGGTACTCAACCATCAGATTTAGCAGCTTGGAATGCAGATAGCCAACAAGTGAGATTACTTATGACTTATGACATATTTACACATCGAAGACACAATAACTCACATCATCTCGTTCCACTATTAGTTCAGGACCATCAAATGTGGTAACTTTGCGAATTTCAATTTCATCCACATTGTCTAGAGCTACGATGTTGACAGACTCCACATAGGTTGGTTCTTCTGGGTTCTCGGACACAGTAACCTTCACTATCTCCACAGTGTTGTCTCCCGTCCATGGTGTGGGAGAATCTGGTCTCAGATCACCCTTATCCCCTGATGTTACCTGAAAATCATATCGACATTATGATATGGTACTTAGTCTAAAGAAATCATGCATGGTACAAAACTACTTTTGAGACAAAGCATGTTCAAACCACAAATTTATTGACACAATTTACCCATGAAAGGGTGCCCCAGAGATTTGGATGAGAGCAAAAATTGGATTCAGCAAGCCCGTTAAAACAGCTTTCAACCTCAACACTTGGGTTGCCAGATAGTACCAGCCAAAACAAGGCATGAACAAGCTGTCATTAATGTACAAGGAGTGGAGCGCTTTGAAATTACAAGTATGCGCTGAGCTATGAGCACTTTCATAGCAAGAACCAGCACCAGATATTTGTGGTAGTGAAAAACTGAACTATAAGGGTTCAGATTAACCAGATTACACTGTGTGTGATCACAACAAGAGGAAATTAAGAACTCCAACCAAGCATTATGGTAAGCATCACATTCCATATTCGTATCTATACATACCACAATAAAGCGATCCGGGACCAGCTGCGGTTCATCCATACCCAGAACTCGTTCGCACACTTCTGCAGGGGTAGTTGTGGTAGGCTGCAGTGTAGGTGTAGTGATTTCTCCCTCTGAAGTTGTTCGAGGTGTTGGCATAGGTGTTGTAGTCAATACTGGAAAATATCAGCAATAATGTCTATGGAGATAAGCAGGGATGTAAATAATCTAGACTTCCGTGGAACAAAATGAATTTGTTTGTGCACCAAATCAAGCATCAATGCACGCATCTGTGTCTATAGTCATGAACATTGTAATGCATAAGTTTCCAGTTCCTCTTGCTATGCATTAGGAACCCACCTGGCTTGAAGCATCCAGTAACAGCTACTGAAGCAGTCACAGGCAGATTTGGATCTAGTTGGTCGAATGCAATTGTCAGTTTCCATACATTTTCACGCACAGGGAATTGTGAGTCTTCATCCTACAATGAATCAGAGAAGGTTGAATTTTAATCTTTGGTTAAATCTACACAGATTTGAGAGCAATGAGAGTGATAGAGAGCGTCTGGAACAGCGCATCACTATCCCCAGACAGCAAAGTCTGACCAAGTGACAATTTGAACATTGAAACCACGTAACGTTTGTCGATGGTGAATGTAAATGAATCAACTGACCTGAACAACTGTAGGGGCATTTTCCAGGGTTGTGTCTGCTTTACACACTGTAACTTGATATGATTCAACATTGGTGAGCCTTGTCAGGTCAATAGCTTCAATATATGCCAGAGGTTCAGGTACATCAAGCAAGTCGATGGTGATTTGTGGCTGATCATCATCTTCAGCAGAGGTCCAAGGAGTCACGGCAGTGGGTCGAATATCTGAGGGCAAACCTGACGACGCCTGCAACCAGCTGTCCTGGATAAGCTGAGGGTCCTGCATACCATCTACCTGCTCACACGGCTTTTGTGTGGTGATGAGTAACGGTGGAGTGGTCACTTCTTCACCAGGAGTTGTTCCTTCAGCAGGAGTTGTACCACCAGCAGGAGTTGTACCACCAGCAGGAGTTGTACCACCAACTGGAGTGGTGCCTCCAGCAGGAGTCGTCCCGGGTGCAGGTGTAGTTTGTCCGCCAAAGCATGCTTTCACCTCCAGACGAAGCTCAACAACCTTTAATGGATCATCCGGTACAAACTCAAGCTTCACTGCTGATACTTTTACAACACCATGGAATTCCATTATGAAGCCAGGTCCAGGCTGAAACTCAGGGCCATACTGTGAGCTACGTACTACCTCCATCCAATCATAATCTGGGGTTAGCTGTACATATACAACTATCTCGTCAGTGTTGGTGAGGGTCGGGAAGCGAATCTCTGATATCTCAACAGGCGCCCCATCCTCACTGAGGGTAATCTCTACTGCAGGGGTCACGTCAGGGTTCACAGCTGACAGCCATGGTTCCACTGAATCAGGTCGGAGTCCTTCCTTGTTTGATCCATCAGTAGTTGACAGAAATGAACTCGGGATGAGTGCAGGATCAGTCATTCCATTAACATGTTGACAGACAGGGGGGGCTGATGTCTCCCCAGTTGAGACAGGTGTGGTAACTCCAGGCTGTCCAGTCGTAGTTTCAGGCTGTCCGGTTGTGGCAGGTGTGGCACCTTCAAAACAAGCCTCAACAACGAGACGCATACTGACAGGACTTCCAACTTCTGAGGGTTCAAATTCCAATTTTACCGCTGCAACTCCGACTCCCTGGAAGATAATCTGAAATCCAGAGCCAGGTGTGAAATCCTCCCCGTATGCATCACTAGTGGCAACCAGATTCCAGTCACCTGTTGGTGTGAATTTAACAGACACAATAACCTTCTCAGCATTGATAAGTGTTGGAAAGCGTATTTGCTGGACCTCCACAGGTTGCCCGTCTTCACTGAGCGTTATTTCAACAGAAGGCTGCACACCAGGCTCAGGATTAGAGTTCCATGTCTCTGCTGAGCCCGGTCGCAGATTATTCTTATCAGAACCAGCAGTTGTACTGATCATTGAGCTTGGAATGAGAGACAAGTCAGACATCCCATCTACATAAACACAGGCAGCCGTTGTGGTGGAAAACTCTTCTGGTGAAGTAAACTGCTCTCCTTGAGTTGGTTCCACACCACCAGTAGTTGTAGATTCAAACTCTTCTGGTGAAGTGAACTGCTCACCCTGAGTGGGAACAGCTTCAGTTGTGATGACTTCTTCGACAGCTTCAAAGCAAGCTTTCACATGGAGTTTAGCCGTGATGGGGCCAGCATTGGGTGTCTGCTCCTTGTACAGATATATAACCAGCTCATCCCCAGCATCGTTCACAACATAATCCTCACTGGCTTGAACAGGCTATAAAAAATAGAAGTTAAATTCATATGCTTATGGTTTATTCAGACTTCTCTTGATCAAAAACAAGATGGGGCACTCTATGATCACAAAAACGGGACAAAATGATAATATAAGTTTATTTATATCCTGCTTAATATACTGTAATAGTACTTCTAAGCAGCACACTTCTGTTATTAAAGGTCCTGATCCGAAACGACCCTGAGGTCAGTCTGACCTTTGAAGGCATGTCACCGGCAGGAATTGATCCCAAGACCAGCTGATCTAGAGGCCAAATTGACTGGCAACAATCAACTTAATATGTCTCAAAACCATTACGGCTTATATATTTTGATGTTTTGGCTTTAAATATTTGGAGTTGTCTGCCTTAACTCAAACAAAACCTAGATATTTTCAATATATACATTGATGGAGGTTATTGCAAAGTGGTACAAAAGACTTTGAGAGCCAAAGTCTTCTGAAAAATAGATTCTAGGGTCTCCTAATGTCATGTCAGCATATTTTTGTGTGAGATTACGAAAAAAAGGCTGACCATTTTTATGTCAAAATATCAATCATAACCAGGATTTAATAGCAATCAGATGGCTATTGACCCGAGGGTTTCATACGATAGCTGTCTAACTGCAAGGACACATACCTCCACAGATGTCACAGTTTCCTCGACTCCATCTTTGACGAGTCTAACTCTGATCTTCTCCACATTTTCGAGCACCTCAAACTTGATAAGCTCGACATAAGTCGGCTCTTCCAGCGGTGACTCAGCTAGCTGAACTCTGATAATCTGAACATTCTCATCATCAGCCACCCATGGTGCTGCTGAATCTGGTCTCAAGTTCTGTTTGATGCCGGATGTCACCTGCATAAACAAACCCAGATTTCATGAACTTGCGGGCAAGAGAGGAACGGCGCAATTTTTTTCTCAATTCTCAAACGCTGCTTTGTTCTTAATTTTAGATGCAAAGTTATGTTTACATGCCAGCCATTACACCACTTGGCATGAATTTAAGAAAGACAGTACCAAATATTTTTGTGGAATGCAGTCAAATCGGTATTACAATATATATTGATATGGGAAACCAAATGCCTTCATGCCTTCAGATTTGGAATAATCACTGACTTGTATCTGAAAGAATAAAAGATCTTTGGGAATAACACAGCTTTCAAAACTCCCGAGACACTACTCGAACAGTTATCGCTGTTGCTATTTAATATTGCTGGTTTCTTACCTCAATAAATCTGACAGGGATAAAACTAGGATCATTCATTCCCATCACAGTCTCACATATTTTCTCTGTAGTGGTTGTCTCCCCTGGAGACGTAGTTCTGATAGTTGGTGGTTGAGTTGGGGTTGTCGGTGGAACTGTAAAATTATCAACATTATCATAATGTATACCATAGCCCGAAAATATTAAGAAACCAAATGACACAGAATGACAAATAATGCCAGGCTCCCAATCTTTAGAGTCGAGGTTGACCGAGTTACTTTACATGTACATCCATTTGTTATTCCTGCCTGAAAAATGGTAGGCAAGACATAAATAATATCTCTTTTCCTGCAAGGATATGTATGAGCTTACTTTCTTCAAAGCATCCATGTACAGACAGATAGGTGGATAATGGGGTGTTCTCCAGTAATGGCTCCAGCGTTATTTCTAGTTTGTACACCTCTGCACGAACAGGGAACGTTACTGGATCCGACTGAAAAAGAAAGCTTTTTATGACCATCAGGTTTACAATAATCCGCCATATTGTTTGAGAGGAATTTACACCTTTATTAAACAAATAACAGTCAAGACAAGCTGCCATATCTTGAAAAAACTGAAAAAAAAACAGATCTTTTGTGATTAAAGATGACGAATAAAAACATACAGCAGTCTACTTCAAGTCTAGCTTGGGTGCCATGGTAGAAAACAGAGAGTGGCAGTGAGACACACACCTCTACTTTAACAGGCTGATTACGGATAGTTATATCTCTAGTATAGACTGTGACAGTGAACTGCTCCACATCCTCGATATCAGAGAGAGTGACTGACTCGACATACACCAGACTGTCAGGTGCAGTACCAGCTTCTGTCAGGTCCACCGTGAGGACAGGAGCACCATCCTGGGCTGACGAGCTCCACCTCTCTCCAGATCTTGGTCTGAGAAGTACAGGATCTCCGCTGCTCACTGACAGCCATGAGTCGGGTATAAGAGCCAGGTTATCCATCCCCTCCACGTCCTCACATACATGAGCTTTGGTGGTAGTACCGGGTATGGTAGACAGAGTGATGACAGGTGTAGTTGTCAGTCCTCCTGGTGAAGTTATTGGTGGTCCGATAGTCGTAGTGACTACCATACCTGGTGAAGTGGTGATAACCCCACTGGGTGTCGTACTTATCTCTATAAATCTCGTAGTAGTCGAGACCACTGGAGGCGCTGAAATATAGACAATGGTATAAATGCTGCAGTTGCAGCGATCAGAGCACTGTGAAATAACTTCAATACCCAAGGAGAAACGTAGCTCAGCTTCTGACCCTACCACGCAGACACAGACAAGATAAACACAAAATTCAGTACATTTTGGTAGAGCCGTCATAAGCACTAATGTCCACTTGTTAATGCATACCTGTAGTTGTACACGATGCCTCATCCTCATTATTTGCACAATCAGGTTGTCCATCACATTTCTTTTCTGGCTCTATACATGTCTGGTCATTGCACATAAACTGACCATCCTCACATGCTGCAAAGTATGGCCATAAAATGTTATTTTCTGGCCACATGCACCATATTATGAGAGCAGTGAAATTCCTCATCTATTGACACTCATCTGAAGCACAAATACTTTGCGAAATATGAGGAATAGAAAATAAGTACATAGTAATTCACGTAAATATCATAAGAAATATCACCAATTTCAACTTCCCTCATGAGATCAGGTCAAATTCAATTAACTGACATCTGATAGCTAAAGGATGCAGCTTTTTAAGTACTTGTGAGGATGAGAAATTACATACAATGTGATTGATTTTAATTATACAGTATTATTTTACCATTTGACCATTCTTGATTATCTCATTATGACCTCAGTTGGGATTGTCTATGATAAACGAGATATTATGACGGAACATTGTATCAATAATACACATGTTGTACATACCACATTCCTCCTCATCCGAGTTGTCTCCACAATCATTCACACCATCACAGATTTTACTCGGATCGATACACAAGCAGCTGTCACATGTAAACGACTCCACACAAGCACACTCTGAAAATACATGTATATAATATAATAATAAAAATATAATACATCACATATACTACCATGAGAACAGGATCAGATATTCGAAACACATAATATGATTGACAGTTAACAGCAACAAGTAGAATAGAGTACCATAAAATACTGGATGAGGGTGAAAATTATATGGGACCCTAAACTTTTTAGTGAGTTTTAGCACAGCCAAACATTTAGGTTATCCATGCTAAGTTTCTATTTTGCTTTTTTCATTTTTGCACATACTAAAAAGCATTATTTAACTATGGTAATTGCCATAAATAAAAACTTAAAACCAAACAAATATAGAGATAAGAGACTGACCACAGTTGACTTCATCGAGACCATCTCCGCAGTCATCATGTCCGTCACATTCCTGTATAGCTGGCAGACAGATCTGTTCTCCATATGGATTAGTGCATGTCAACTCTCTGACAGGTATACATGGCTCCTCTA
>ERZ1740070.2382-NODE-2382-length-10865-cov-5.304070_pt1 | contig 10865 bp, 12 predicted proteins | sample MGYA00581734_ERZ1740070 | MGnify/ENA primary metagenome ERZ1740070 (study PRJEB43018, sample SAMN04849744) | marine metagenome | isolation source: floating plastic debris | place: Pacific Ocean | collected 2008-09-01 | study: EMG produced TPA metagenomics... | reverse complement strand
GCGGAAGAGCTTTCAGCCTTCTTTGATGACCTGTGCACGCCGCAAGACGGCAGCTTTGAATTGGCCGCGCCCGTGCCGATGGCCGCGCCTGAACCGGTCATCCTGGGCAAGACCATCGCGCTGGATCTGCAATCCAACTGGTGGGCCACATGGTGGCAAAAACAAACCGGCACCAAGGCGCAGACCGAAGAATTTCGCGCGCTGATCGCGGCAGAGACCGCCCCGATCCTGGAGGCACTGCGCGACGACTGCGCGGCGGCGATCTTGTCGGATGCCGAAACGCAATTGACCGAGCTGATTTCGGAACAGCGTCTGGTCTTGGAACTGATTGCGCAGGGGGATGCGGCGCAACCTGGCCAGACCCCCAAACTGGCGGCGCGGGCAGAGCTGCTCGACAGCGCGTTGCCCATGCTCGACGCCATGCTCTCGGAGGACGTGTAAGATGACCTACGCCAATGACAGTGCCCAGTTTGACCTGTCCGATCGTGCCAATGGCAAACCGCGCATCGCTTTGATGGGAGAGTTCAGCGCAGGCAAAAGTACCCTGTGCAACCTGATCCTAGGTGACACCGTGCTGCCCACCCAGGTCACGGCGACACGCCTGCCCCCGGTTTGGGTGGCCAAGGGATCGGGCGCGCCGGTGGTTGTGGATCACCTAGGCGAGACACAAGAGATTGATCTGGCGGATCTGACCCGCGTGAAGGCGGAGGACACCCGATACATCAAGGTGCACAAATCGGCGGATCTGCTGGACATGTGCGATCTGATTGACATGCCCGGCATCTCAGACCCCAACATGACAAGCCTGGCCTGGGATGGCGTGCTTTCAGAGGTCGACGCGGTGATCTGGTGCACCCATGCAACGCAAGCGTGGCGCCAAAGCGAGGCGGCGGCCTGGGGCGATCTTCCCGCTAAAGTGCGGTCGCGCAGCATGCTCTTGCTGACCCGCTTCGACAAACTCACCGCCGAGCGGGACCGTAAGCGCGTGATCCAAAGGGTCGAACAAGAAACAGCCGGTGGGTTTCGCGGCATCTACCCGATCTCACTTTTGCAGGCCATGGAGGCAGGCGACGACCCCGACCGCCTGCGCGCTGCCGGGGCTGAAGCTTTTGCCCGCGGAATCGTTGATCTGTTGGGCGATCTGGGCTCGCTCGACGCTTAAGCGCGTCTCGCTTCTCTCAGGTCACGCCCCAATGGATATCACCGAACCCCTTGCCATGCTTCGCCGCGACATTCCCGGCTGTCATGTGGCCGCGTTTCTGGATTTGTCGGCCCGAATGACCCTGGCCCATGATGCGCGCAGCAAAGCACCGCAAGAACGGTTGGACGGTCTGGCCGATCGGGCACAGCGATTGTTGAGCGTGCCGGGTTTGTCCGTGCCGGACCATGCGGTCGCACTCTCACCTGAAAACTTTGAGCTGTTCCTCCGCACCAATGAAAACAGCGATGACGGCCTTGCATTGGTGTGCGGTGTCGACACCGATCTTGATGCCGCTCTCACCCAGGCACGCGCCATGCTGACAGGGCTCAACAGCCATGCTTGATACCAGCGTATTAAAGTCCGCCCTGTCACGCGCCGCGCAAGAGGGCCAAGCGCTGGATCTCGGCCATCCGCAGGACTGCCTCACCCGGTTGATCGATCAGATCGACGCGGTGGTGCTGCCCCGCGACATCGCACTGGACAATGGGGCTCATCAAACCCTGTCCCTCACCGTCAAGTCGCGCCGCCTGATCCGCGTCAATGGGCCAGTGCCGCGTGCCTTGGGCGCCCTGCCCGGCGTGGCCGACGCGGAATTGACCGGTCAAAGCGATCAATTGGTGGCCTTGGCGCATCTGATGACGGCGTTTTCAGCCCATGCCACACAGTTGACCGTGTCGGTCACTGACCCGGCCCAGGCGCATTGCCTGAACGAACTGGGGTTGAGCGCAGAGGATCTCAAACGCGGGTTGCTGGCCGCCGGTTACTCCCTGCCAAACCAGGCTCACCATGACATGGCCGCATTGGAAACCCTGGCTGCGGCACATGGGCTTGACTGGGCCAAGTTCGACGGCGACGGACCCATGGACCCCGCCACGACGGGCGACACGCACCTCAAGATCTGGGACACCGTCTTACCCTATCTCCTCAAGGTGGATCGGCCCGCCGCGGGCAAGATAGCGGCTTGGCTGATCGGGCAAGATCACGGTCCACGCGTGGGCATCGCCGTCAAAGACACGACATGCCTGATCGCGCTGGTGCCCGCAGCGGCAACCCAGGCCTGGATCGCCGCCTCTAGCGGGCGGTGACCGCTTAACTGCTTTCGCTCATATTCATCGCTTCCGTTTCGATCTGGATGTCCACCTGATCGCCGACCAAACCGTTGTCCACGGCGTAAGTCATGCCAAACTCGCTGCGCATGATCGACGTGCTCATCGACAGGCCAAGCACCTCGCGTTTGTGGCCAAAGGGGTAATCCCCCACCTTGTTGAGCGTCACTTCCAGCGTCACCGGCTGGGTCACGCCGAGGATCGTCAACTCCCCTGTCACGGTTCCGGCACTGTCGGTCGTCGGTGTGCCCTCACTGGCGGTAAAGGTGATCGTGGGGTGCTCTACCACGTGCAGGAAATCCTTGTTGCGGACATGACCATCGCGGGCGGCATGGAAGGTGTTCACGCTGTCGGCCTGGATCGTGACGTTCACATCTGACAGCTCTTGCGTCTCGGTATCGTACATAAACGTGCCTTCGAGACCGGTGAAAATACCCAGTGTCTTGGAATAGCCGATGTGATCCACAGTAAAGTAAATCGCCGTGTGGGTGTCATCGAGCTGATAGAGCACCTTGTCAGCGAGGGCGGGCGTGGCGAATGCTGTGGTGGCGGCAAGTACGAGGGCTGGAATACGCATGATCTCTCCTGTTGGTGGGCGGTTATGGGTCAGATATAGGCAGCCTGTGTGGAATTGCTGTAACAAATTCGCGGGCGCGCCCTTGCTGCGCGGGTGTTGGCCATAGATTGTGGACAGACATGATTTGAAAGGGTTTGCGGTATGAAATGCGCCGCCTTTGCCGTGCCGGGCGACCTCAACACGTTGACCGGCGGGTATATCTATGACCGGCAATTGGTGGAGGGGTTGCGCACTCTGGGATGGGAGGTAGAGGTGCTGTCCTTTGGGACAACTTTCCCCGATCCAAGCGATGAGGACATGACCGACGCCGTGCAGCAATTGATGGGCCTGCCAGAGGGTTGCCCGGTGATCATTGACGGCCTGGCCTTTGGGGCGATGGACCCTGCTCTGGTCGCGGGCATCAAAGCGCCGATCGTCGCGATGGTGCATCACCCGCTGGCCTTTGAAAATGGCATCTCAGAGGCGGCAAAGGCACGGCTGTTACAGAGTGAACGCGCCAATCTGGCAAGGGTTGCCCATACCATCGCGCCCAGCCCGCACACCGCGCAGATGCTCAAAGACCCCTATGGCGTGCCGGAGGATAAGATCACCGTGGCCCGCCCTGGCACCGTGCGACCCACAAGCTTTCCCGCGCCGCAAGACCCGCCTTTGATCCTGTCGGTGGGCATTCAGGTGCCGCGCAAAGGGCATGATGTGTTGCTGAGCGCGTTGGCGCAGATCACCGATGTGGCGTGGCAGGCGGTGATTGTGGGCGGGGTGCATGATGATGCTCACGGCGAGATGCTGGCCCAAATGGTAACGGGATTGGGCCTTCAGGAGCGGGTTGAGATGCCCGGGCGCGTGGCGCATGAGGCGTTGTCGCAATACTACGCGCAGGCCAGCCTGTTCGCTTTGGCCACGCGGTACGAGGGCTATGGCATCGTCTTTGATGAGGCCACGGTGCACGGGCTGCCAATTGTATCATGTCGCGTGGGGGCTGTGCCGGGAACCGTATCGCCAGAAGCAGGGCTTTTGGTGCCACCCGATGATCCCACATCTTTTGGCGATGCCCTGCGCCGGGTTTTGACCGACACTGACCTGCGCGACAGCATGGCCGCTGCGGCGTCTAACGCGGCCCATGATCTGGCCACATGGGACAGCACAGCGCGCACCGTCGCGGCGGTTTTGGAGCGGATTGGCAAAGGATCGCCGGACAGGTAAGCGCTTCGCGTTGCCGAACCCCGCCGCTCGCACTAAATAGTAGAATATGTTGACAGAATCTTGCGTCAGGCAAAAATGACAGTCGAAGCGTTATGGTGCATATCGCCGGGCGAAGCCATGGTGCAACCGGGTGCGGAAGGCGAGGGCGTTCTGGTTGAGATGCTCTATTCCGGCATCAGTCGCGGGACGGAGCGCTTGGTATTGGAAGGTCGGGTGCCAGAGGACCAATACGCCCGTATGCGTGGGCCTGCCCAAGAAGGGGATTTCCCATTTCCGGTGAAATATGGCTACTGCGCGGTGGGTCGCGTGGCCGAGGGCGCAATGAAAGGTCAGACCGTGTTTGCGTTGCACCCGCATCAGACCCGGTTTCGCATGGCCGAGGCCGCTTTGACCCCCCTGCCCCAAGATTTGCCCCCTGAACGCGCCATTCTGAGCGCCAACATGGAAACTGCGCTGAATGTCCTTTGGGACAGTGGCGCAGGCGCTGGTGACGCAATTGTGATCATTGGTGCTGGGGTAGTTGGCGCGTTAACAGGCTATCTAGCGGCCATATTGCCAGGAACGGAGGTCACGCTGGTGGATATCAACGCCGACCGCGCACGCCTGGCGGATCACTTGGGCTGTGCCTTTGCCGTGCCGGACGCCTGTCCGGTTGACGCGGATGTGGTCGTGCATGTATCCGCGAGCGCCGCAGGGCTGGAGACCGCGAGCAATGCCGCAGGCGATGAGGCCACAGTGGTGGAGGCCAGTTGGCATGGCGCGACACCGACGCCCGCACCTCTGGGCGGGGCGTTTCACAGTCGGCGGCTGAAGCTCGTGAGCTCTCAGGTGGGCAATCTGCCTGCCTCGCGTCGGCCTTGGGGGGATTATGCGCGCCGGTTGGTCAAGGCGGTGTAGTTGCTCTGCGATCCGAGGCTGGACATCTTGATCTCGGGCGAGACCTCGTTTGAGCAATTGCCCGCCCATTACGGCGCGATCCTGAACGATCCGGCAACTCTCTGTCACCGTGTGCGTTATCAGTAAGTTTTGAAGGAAGACCTGACATGTTTGCCGTAGAAGTTCGTGACCACATCATGATCGCCCATTCGTTCCCTGCCGAGGTGTTTGGCCCGGCGCAAGGCGTGCATGGAGCGACCTTCACCGTCGATCTGGCGTTTTATTCTGAGACCATCGACCAGTACGGCATGGTCGTGGATATCGGTCTGGCGCTGGAGGCGTTGAGCGAGATCCTCACCCCGCTCAAATACAAAAACCTCGATGAGGTGCCTGAATTCAAAGGCAAATTCACCACCACCGAGTTCCTGTGCCAGCACATCTTTGATGCCATGGCAGCGCGGGTGCGGGCGGGGGACCTCAATGATGAGGGCCGGGTGATAAAGCTGCGCGTGAAGCTACATGAAAGCCATGTCGCGCGGGCGTGGTTTGAAGGGGATATCTGAGCATGGGGTTCACCGCAGATTGGCTGGCGCTCAGAGAGCCTGCGGACGGGGCAGCCCGTGACGCAGCGCTTTTGGCGCGCGCGGCTGAGGTGGCCGGGCCGGAGCCTGTGATCCTCGATCTGGGGTGTGGCACCGGGTCAACGACACGCGCGATGGCGGATCTGTTGCCTAAGGCAACGCGCTGGCGGTTGCTCGATGGCGATCAGGCACTGCTGGATCGTGCGCGAGCAGAAACGTCGGCGGAGGCTGAGTTTATCCTGCAGGACTTGTCGGATGTGGACGCTCTACCGTTGGCGGGCGTGACATTGGTCACCGCATCTGCGCTGTTGGATTTGGTGTCAGAGGATTGGGTGGCAGCTTTTGCGCAACGCCTCAATGTGCCGTTTTACGCGGCGCTAAGCTATGATGGTGCGATGGAATGGGCGCCCGAGGCCCCCGATGACCGCGAGGTCGAGACGTTTTTCAATCGCCATCAGCGCTCTGACAAAGGCCTGGGCCGTGCGCTTGGGCCGGATGCCGGACCCCGCACCGCGGCCATTTTTGAAGCCGCTGGATTTGACGTGAAATTGGCGCAAAGCCCGTGGGAGTTAGGGCCGGATATGGCCCCGCTGCAAACCCTCCTCAATGACGGCATTGCAAGTGCCGCAGAGGAGGCCGGCCTGTCCCATGCGCCGAAATGGGCCGATCAGCGGCGTAAGAGCGCCGAACATGGCCGAACGCGGGTGGGTCACGTCGATTTGCTTGCACTTCCCGATACAAGGTTCCAGAAGACGAGTTGACATGAACACAGAGATTACACCCAAAGTCTGGGACCAGCTTCTCAGCATGCGCCGAGGCACTCTGTCGAAAGTCTTGAACGGGTTCAGCCCGTCTGAGGCGGCGGCGTGGGATCTCTATTCTCCGCTGGCACGACGCGACACCGGACCGATGACCGTGGCCCAGATCGGGCAATCGCTCGACGGGCGCGTGGCGACGACGACGGGGGATGCACAAGACGTATCCGGACCCGACGGTTTGGCCCATTTGCACCGGATGCGGGCGCTGGTGGACGGCGTGATCATTGGCGTGCGCACAGCGCTGCATGACAGCCCGCAACTGACGGTGCGGCTCTGCGAGGGGGATAACCCGGCGCGGATCGTGATCGACCCCAGTGGCCGGTTGCCCGATGACGCGCGGGTTTTGACGGATGATGGAACAAAGCGCTTTGTGGTGCAGGCAGTGGATCGGGAGCGGCCCGAGGGCGTGCATGTGATCCGCCTGCCGCTCAAGGGCGACTTGATTGACCCGGTGGATATCGTCGCCGCGCTGCGCGCTGAAGGTTTGAAGAACCTGCTGGTGGAGGGCGGTGGCATCACCATTGCCAAGTTCCTTGAGGCGGGGCTGCTCGACCGGTTGCAAATTGCCATTGCACCACTTCTCATCGGTGACGGGCCACAAAGCCTGACCATGCCCAACGCAAGCGAACTTTTGTGCAACGCGATCCGGCCCAAGATGCGGGCCTTCGCGCTTGGATCGGACGTGGTGTTTGATTGCAGCCTTGGCGGCGTGAGCGAGGCGCGCCCGTAAGGACGCGGGCGCGACCCGAGATGCCGACCGTTTCTGAAACGCCCCTGCCTGAGGACAGCCTGCTCAGGGCCTCAAGCGCGCAAACCGGCGGCTATGCGGACTGCTTTGAGGCTCTTGTGCCGTTAGGTGATGCGCCAGACAGGGCCTTTGAGCGTTTCGTGTTTCTGTTCTTTGACAGCTGGCTCTTTCGACTGGAGCGTATCGTGCTGCGTCTTGCGGGCAAAGGCCCCAAGACCCTGACCGACCCGCTGGCGCTGGCACGTGATGACGTGGGGCGCTTTGCGGCATGGCACGTCGAGGACCGCGGGCCGACCGAGCTTCTGATGGCAGTGACCAACACACCCATTCTCACCTGGCTCTCAATCGCCGAGGACGGAGGTCATGCGCGCCTGCGCTTTGGCTCAGCGATCCGGCCGCATGTGGGATCCGGCCGCATTCATTGGGGGTTTCGCGTGACAATGGGTGCGCATCGCACCTATTCCCGGCTTTTGTTACGGGCCGCAGTTGCCGATTGGATGCGCGGCAAATCCCTGCCAGACACGTAGATCAGGCGACATCCGCGGCGCGGTCAGGCGCTGCTGCGGGCGTGAGCGTGATCTCTGGCGCATCTGTTGAACGGTCTTCCGGGATGTCAAACAGACCCGTGGAGATGGACAGTTTGTTGACAGACGGCAAGGTCGTGATCACCGCGATCGGGATGGCAAAAACCAGTGCGATCAGCATCGGCGCGCCGAAAATCAACGCGGCCGGCACGAAATACGCAAGCCAACCTGTCAAGGCGATGCCCGCCAGGGTTTGTGGCCATAGCACGCGCGCCGCCTCAGCCCAGCTCAAGTAGGCCCGGCTGCGCTGTTGCGCGTCCCAACCGACACGGCGATTGAAGAAGAGGCCGATGACAAAAACGGTTAGGCCAAAGGCCACGATCGGTGCCGTCAGCATGGACACAATGGTTTCGACAAAACCACTGACCACAACGCGCATCCGCCCACCATAGGCCGCGGACATCTTGGAACTGAGCAACACTTGCACCAGTCCCATGAACTTGGGCATCAGGTTCAAAAGCAGAACCACAGCAAAAAGAGACAGCCCCATCCACACCGGCGCGCCCGCAAATTGCGTGGCCGATTGCAGCACCAAGAGCGCGCCAAGGGCCACAAACGCCATCCAGGCGGGTGCGGCTGCGTACATCTGGATCGCAAGGAAAAGCTGCATTCGGCTCATCGGTTTCAGACCAGGCAGGCCCAAAAGGCGCAGGTATTGCATGTTGCCGTTTGCCCAGCGCAGCTCTCGACGGATGAAATCCGCAAGGCTTGGCGGATTTTCTTCATGGCTGTCGGACTCTTCGGCCAGCACGCGCACTTCATAGCCCGCGCGGCGGATCAGAGTGGCCTCAAGCTGATCGTGGCTGAGGATATAGCCCGAAAGCGGTCCTTTGCCGGGCAGCACAGGCAGCATGCAGTTTTCACGGAACGCGTCCGCTCGGATCAGCACGTTGTGACCCCAGTTGGGACCGCAATCCGCCTGCCACCAGGCAGACCCCAGCGTGTAAGACCGCATCCCGTGACGCATGCCAAACTGGAACGCGCGGGTGAAAAACGTCTTGGAGGGCAGGCCTGTGACCAAGCTTTGCAACATCCCGATCTCGGGGGAGGCTTCCATCACGCGGATAAGGCGGAGGACGGCATCAGCACCCATCACGCTATCCGCGTCGAGCGGCAGGAAGAAATCGTACTTGCCTTGATGATCGTCGAGAAACTCAGCAATGTTGCCGGCTTTGTAGCCCCAATTGTCCTCGCGCCTGCGATAGCTGATCGCAACACCCGGTCGCGCCGCGCGCCATGCTGCGACACCTGCCTCTTCTTTCAGGGCAATGGCGGTGCGGTCGGTATCGCTCAGCACGTGGTAGTCGAAAAACTTGGCGTAGGCCGTGGCCGACAGCGCTTCTTGCAGGCCCCGCAGACGCGCCAAGGACGCGTCTGGATCCTCATTGCGCAACGGCATGACAATAGCCACGCGGGAGCGCACCGGCTCAGACCCGTCTACGCGGGCCAATGCCGGGGTCACGACGGTGGCTGCACCGTCACCGTGCCGGATGCTGAGTGCCAGACCGATGACCGCGTTCCACAGGCCAATGGAAAGCCAGGGCAGCGTGATCGTGTAGGCCGCAAGCATCGCAATTTCGATCCCGATCAGCCCGCCATAGGACAAAAAGGTGGTCATGGCGGCAAAGAGCGCGCCGATGGTGAGGACATTGAGCGTCAGAACAAAGGCGCGACGCCGGGCGATGGCGCCTTTGGTGGGGTTGATTGCATGAAGATGGTCAGGCTTGGGCGAAGGTTTCGCCACAAAGTCACTGGTCGCCACAACACGGCTGTCAAACTTGGTCTGGTCGTTCACTTACATCACCCCGAGGTCTGTCACTTGGTGGTAATTGAGGTTTCATGGCTCAAGGTCCACTAACAATTTCGTTTATTTCCGTAACTTAGGGGGGTGCTGGCCTGTCTCGGCGCGGTTCTGCCGACGAAATAGACGAAAAACGGCTGAATAACGCGAAAACAGCGTGGTTTGGCGATTTCAGCGGTTTGGGGAGGAGGGAGATTTGGAGCGGGTGATGAGATTCGAACTCACGACATTTACCTTGGCAAGGTAACGCTCTACCCCTGAGCTACACCCGCATGCCAATGGGTGAGAGGGAGATATAAAGTCTGGACCGTGGCTGCAAGGGGAAAATGGCGGCTGTGATCGATAAAAAGACCGCTCGTCGCTCCCTTACGGTCGCGTCTCGCTCATCCTCGGCGGCGTCAGATAACGGCCAGGATGAACGCCAAGATGGCGCTGAGCGCCAGCATCGAAAAAGTGAGCAGCATTCCGACCTTGCGCAGGATCAACACCTGGGGGCTTGAGCCTAGCCCCCGCGCGTGACAGACCCGGCCTGTGACCAAAATGATGCCCAAACCATGCACAATCAGCGCCGAGGCGCCAGCCAGTTCATTGACCAGCAAAAGTAACAGCCCCAAAGGCGCGTATTCGGCGCAATTGGCTTGAACGCGGATGCGCTTGATCAGATCCTCGTCGCCGCCATCGCCAACCGACACCCCAGCCGCCATGCGGCGCTGAACCACCCGAGCGCTGAGGCCAATCAACAAAAGCGCAAGGATGGCCGCATAGATGGGCGTAACCGCGAGGGTCATTCTTCCAACTCGATCATCAAGTCTTTGGCGTCAATCTGACCTTGGGGTTGGACATGGATCGCCTTTACTGTGGCCGCGCGTTCGGCATAAATGCCGGTTTCCATCTTCATCGCTTCGATGGTCAAGAGCGGGTCACCTTCTTTGACCTGCTGACCGACCTGCACAGCGACCGAACTGACCACGCCAGGCATGGGCGCGCCGACATGGTTGGGATTGCCCAGTTCGGCCTTAGGACGCGAGGCGGTGGTGGATTTGACCAGACGGTTGGGCACGCGGATGATACGCGGCTGACCGTTGAGTTCGAAAAACACGCGCACTTCGGCGTTTTCATCGGTCTCACCAATGGCCTGCAGGCGGATTTCCATGGTTTTGCCAGGGTCGATTTCCACGCTGATCTCATCGCCGGGTTGCATGCCATAGAAAAAGGTCTTTGTGGGCAGGGTGCGGACCGGACCATAGGTGCGATGCCGGCCCATGTAATCGAGGAAGACTTTGGGATACATCAGATATCCGCTCAGATCCTCATCATCGACCTTTTTACCTTCCAACTGGCTTTGCAGGTCTTTGCGCGTCGCCTCGAGGTCC
>ERZ1740070.2380-NODE-2380-length-10870-cov-5.215811_pt1 | contig 10870 bp, 10 predicted proteins | sample MGYA00581734_ERZ1740070 | MGnify/ENA primary metagenome ERZ1740070 (study PRJEB43018, sample SAMN04849744) | marine metagenome | isolation source: floating plastic debris | place: Pacific Ocean | collected 2008-09-01 | study: EMG produced TPA metagenomics... | reverse complement strand
TTTAAGATCAGCAAGCTGTTTTTTCGCTTCAGCTCTAGTGCATTTAACCCTGCGCGCAACAGATTAAAGTAGTAGGTGTCAGAGAGATCGACGACTTCTGGACTCTTACCAGGAAGATATAAAATTCCCTGTCGCTGGGCTAATTGAACAACGAGCAGCTGTCCTTCTCCGTTACGGATCTGTAGAGATTGGGAGGTGTTTTCCTGCTCAATGGTGCTGACGTAGCGGCGTTTACCATAGAAAAATTCTGCGTGGATCGCGGTTGCTCCAGAGGTTACGGATTCAGGTGCATCAGTAGACAGCGTTGGCAATGATTCGGCTGCTTTGGGACTCGTACTATTAATTGAGGGTAGTTTAAGCGGCTGGGCATCGAGCTGCTGCTGAGCCGGATCGAAAAGCGAGTCTGTTGACTGGGGTGAGCCCGCGCTTTCAGGCGCACGTTTTTTGGGAGTCACTCTGTTTTTGACAGCCGAGTCAGCCGTATCTGACCAAGGAGGAATCGAGCTAGCACTCAAGTCGGGCTGGGCCAGTTTGATGCCAATTAACTCTAGCTCCATAGACTGTTGCCCCTGCCACTCATTAAGCCGAATCTTGTACGCAATATCGACCTGATGCGGCAGCGGGTGATACTCGGCCCAGCGCCAGGCAACGGCTTTAATGGAGGTAACCTGCTGGGTTTCTGGGTGGGTGTGGGCTAAGGTTAGCTTTAGATGTTTGCGGTCTTTGCCGATGATTGTTTGCTCAACAACATTGACCATGGGAGTCCAAAAAATAGGCTCACTATTTTGGATGCCGCAGGGATGAAGACCGTCGATTTGTTCATATAAAGAGAACGTAATATCTGCCAGGTTTGCTCTGACGTCTACCGTAATCAGCGGCTTTAAATATTCTGGCTGAAGATGCTGACAGGCAAAGTGACTGAGGCGGGCGCTCACCTGACGCAGGTGCTTAGCTGCAAAGGTAAAGCCACCTGCGGCTCTGTGACCGCCGTATTTGTCTAATAGATCGTCACAGGCTTGGAGGGCTTCAAATACATTAAATTCGGGAATACCTCTAGCGGAGCCGCGAATTTCTTTTTTATCGTTGTCTTCGTAGGTGCCAATAAAAACAGGCACGCCGTAGCGCTCTACTAAACGAGACGCCACAATGCCAATCACCCCGTGGTGCCATTCGGGTTGAACGATTACTAGCACCCGTTCTTTGAGTAAATCTAACTTACCCTGGGTCTGTTGTTCTTCACACCAGGTAACTGCCTGGGTCTCAATCAGCTCACACATACGCTGACGTAGGGTGTTTGTCTCTTCGCACTGCATGGCGCGCTGGAGGGCGACTCCCACATCTTCGGTAGTCAGCATGTCGATAACAATTTGCGGGTCGGCAATGCGGCCTACTGCATTGATACGGGGACCCAAGCGAAATCCAATCGCTTCAGGCTTGAGGGCTTTTTTTCCCTGGTCTAGTCCGGCTACTTCAATCAGGGCTTGAATTCCGGGGATACGAGACTTTGGCAACAGCTGCAGTCCGCGCCGTACCCAGCGACGGTTGACGCCTACTAAAGGGGCGAGATCAGCAATAGTCCCCAGGGTAAACAACTCTAACGACGATGCGGTGAGATCCTGGGTGCGGTTGAGAGCCTGGGCCAGACATACCGCTAGAATGTAGGCGACACCAACTCCGGCCACACCATAGTAAGGAGAGCTAGTCGGCAACAGTTTTGGATTGAGGATGGCCTGGGCCGGGGGCAGCTGTTCTGGCAGATCGTGGTGGTCAGTAATGATTACCGTCAGCCCTAATTCGATGGCTCTGGCAATGGGATCGTAAGCAGCAATGCCGTTATCCACGGTGAGAATGAGTCCGACTCCGTTGGCATGGAACTCTTCTACGATGCGGGTATTGATGCCATACCCTTCTTGCATGCGGCTGGGAATGGCATAGTGGGCGTCGGCTCCTAAGTGCCATAACGCTCTGAGTAACAGCGCCGTACTGGTCATCCCGTCGGCATCGTAGTCACCACAGACGGCTATTTTTTGGCCCTGGCCAATGGCGCTAATGAGAAACTCAACGCTCTGGGCGAGATCAGGAAATTCATCGAGCGGTGACGGCAGCTGCTGGGTTTCTGGATCTAGATACAGCCATGCCTGCTCGGGGGTTTGAATCCCTCGGTTGATGAGAACCTGTGTGAGTAGGGGTGAGAGCTGCGTAACCGTGGCCATCCGTTGGGCCTGCTGGGCCTGGGGTGGGAAAATTTGCCATCGCTGTTGGGGAATCGTTGCGATCGCAGATTCCTGACTAGCAATGGGTGTGGCAGCGGTCTCGCTCACGGGATACGGAAATGAAAGTAGTCCTAGATTAGGCCAAATTTAAAAAATAGCAAGCAGCGATCCTGGACAATGTCTGAGAGCTGGTAGCTTACCCCTGACTTGACCTGTCTATTTATCACTACACCTAATATATAGTGCATTTGATCTAATCAACATCAGGGATCAGCGTCTGACTATTTTTGTAGGTGTAGGGCGTGCTTTCTGGGTCGTGCTGTAAAGCCGGTAGGTTTCGGCCTGTCGGGTCTCGACGTCGTCATGTTCAGCAATCCGCTCGACATAGTTGACCTTGACCTCTTCTAGCAGATCGTCTAACAGGCTCTGTAGCTCTGTTAGGGTGTTGCCCTGGCGCATCTCGTGCCGCAGATTCTTGCCAAAGCTATCTATAAGTTTGGCAAATAGCGCCGCTCCTTGTTCGTCGGCTAGGGCACCCTGCAGCGCGCCGTAGAGATTTTTGGAGACCTCTGCTGAAATTTGCTGGGTGAGCTGGGTGGAAATATTAGTAAATCCAGGCAGCAGCTGTAGTCCTTTGTAAGCAGGAGCCTGAGCTAGGGCTCCTGTGACGGTATGGCTCAAGACGGCATCCAGCTCAGGTTTAATCTCAGGCAACACTTTATTGACAACAATGTCGCTAATTTTTTGGGCGATGGTTTCCACCTCATTAACGTCGTTGAGATCGATGTAGCCTTGCTGGCTCGTCATCTCAAACACCCAGCGGCTGACCTGACCTTCTTTGACTAGATTCTGAGCCTGGTCGAGCATGCGCAAAAAGACAACTTCGGTTAGTTCAACGGCAAACTGACTAATCAAAATCCGATTGATCCGCCCCTGGATCGGATCAAGATGGGAGAGCTGGGCCTGATTGGAGCGAATCACGACCGGAATCACCCGCAGCCAGCGCCAGAATGGCAGAAATAAAGGAACATCGTAGATACGCCACAGCATGGCATCTATCCAGGTGGTATTGGCATGGCGACGGCTCAAATACAGCGTGCGGACCAAAAATTCAGCCCCAAACAGCGCGATAAACGGCATATCAATTAGCCAGAAGCGGTCCGTTGGCAGACCGTTAAAGCCAATACCACGCCAGTAGTTGGTTTCGATGCGGGGCCGAATCTGTGAATTAAAAAAGTCCAGCTCCTCTGACCAGCCTTGTTCTAAGTAGTCCTGGCTCCAAAACATGCGAAAAGCCGCTTTAGACGAATTTTCCTGCTCGGTGCGATCGCGCATCGCCTGTTTGATCCGCTCTAGGGTGCCAGACTTGTTGGCGACCGCAAACGGGTCTTCATCGACGATGGTGACGCTGCTTTCTTGGAGTACTGCCAGCTGTTGCTCTGCAGCGGGTGAGTCTAGACCTTCGGCCTCTAGGATATTCTGTAGCTCATCCACGTCTTCTAAATAGGCTTCGGTGACCCGATGGGGCTCGATGCCTTTAAAGGTTGCGCCATACCAGGTGGTGGGCTCGGGCAAAAACCTTAGATACTGATCGCGAAAGCGAATATAGCTGAGGTCAAAAAAGACTAGAAGTAGGTTAATGGTTGCGATCGCAACCATCAGCCGCTCAAACCACAGCTGAAATGTACGAACACGAGAAGAACGAATGGATGTCATGACAGAAGGGCATCACAGCACACTGACAGTACATTGGCGTCTAGGGCCCGCTAATCCCCTAAAGGGACTAATCTGAACAGTCCTGATATCAGCCAGTCTGTCAGATCGATTGCTAGCATCAGCAATAGCACTTTACCGCCTAGCCAGCAGCAAGGATGAGGAACCCACGATAGACTTAAGCAAGTAACGAAATATTACAGCTCTGTCATTTACCCATGCCCCTTGCAGCAGCCCCCGCCATTGGCAACACCTGGACCTGGCGCAACTATACCGTCTACTACGTTCGTGCTGGAGAGCCCCGCATGGACCACCCACCGCTACTGCTGGTCCATGGGTTTGGCGCATCGACCGACCACTGGCTCAAAAATATTGCCGAGCTACAGCAAGATTTTGAGGTGTGGGCTATTGACCTGATTGGTTTTGGTCGCTCATCTAAGCCTGCTAGCGGCTATAGCTCGGATCTATGGCGCGACCAGCTCAGCGACTTTGTGGAGCAAATTATAGGTCGTCCGGCGGTGATCGCAGGGAACTCCATCGGCGGCTACAGCTGTTTGTTTACGGCCGCGACTCGGCCTCAGTGGGTCAAGGGGGCCGTGCTGCTCAATGGCGTCGGTTCTTTTAAGGATCAGATCCCCACGCAGGAACCCAATCCGTTTAAGCAGGCGGTGGGCGAGCTAATCAAGAACATTATTCTAAGTCCCATTCCCAGCTGGTTTGTTTTTCAGTTTGTTCGTAACAAGTCCTATATCCGTAAGACTCTTAAGCAGGTCTATGTCAATCAGGAGGCCGTTACCGAAGAGCTGATCGACAACATCTACCGCCCAGCAACAGAGCGAGACGCACCAGCCGCATTTGCCGCTCTGTTTAAGGCTCCTAGAGGTGAGCGAGTAGATGTGTTGTTATCCCAGCTAGAACGCCCCTTGTTGCTGCTGTGGGGAACAAGAGACCCCTGGATGAACTGTGAAGATCGTAGTGGGCTGTTTAGAAAATATTACAGCGATATTGAAGAACACTTTTTAGAAGCTGGGCACTGCCCCCACGACGATCGACCTGAATTGGTTAACCCGCTGATTAGAGACTGGGTCTTGCAAACCGTGATTGCTTAGGGATAAGAGTTCAACAGATTCTAAACATAGGTCTGAAGCAGTTCGAGATAACATTGCCCCTCCTCGGATGGGTATTTGGGTGGGTTGACCGTTAATCCTAACAATCGGAACCCACCTCGCCTTCGGCACTCCTCCCCGGAGGAGAGAAATCGGCATATCGAGAAGATTCCTAATTCTTAGCTATCAGACTCATTAGCTAATTTCTTGAATGGCAGCCTCGGGCGTATTGCCCTGGCGTTAGTCCTACCATGCGCTTGAAATGACGGTGCAGATGGCTTTGATCGGCAAAGCCGGTAGCGAGTGCGGTGTCGGTAATAGATTCTCCTGCTGCTAGGTGCTGTCTGGCTTGGTGGACGCGGATGTGATTGAGGTAGGCATGGGGGGGAAGTCCAATTTGGTTCTTAAAGGCTCTAAGGAGACGAAATGGGCTTAAGTTGACCAGTTCAGCTAGCTCGTTAAGCGATGTATTACGGGTATAGTAGGCGTTGAGATAATCTCGTACTTGCTGGACGGCAAGATTTTCTTTGCCAATAGTTTCCACCTGCGGATGATGGCTGGCATACCCATGAATCAGCTGTGTCAATCCCCATAGAAAACAAGATTCTTTTTCTAATGATGAAGACGACGTTTCAAGGGTGCGATGCAGATTGATGAGCTGCTGGTTGAGCGCCTTATCGTGAATGACCGGGGAGGAAAAATAGGGAACGGCTGAGCGTTTGCTGAGCTCTGTGGCCGCCTGCTGGAGCCAACTCACCGCCGGTAGCAGTGTGCGATAGGTCCATCCAGTTTCTAAGACGGCCTGCCCGGTGTGCATTTCTCCAGGCTGGGTGACGACTACACTGCCTGCTGGAGCAATATGGTGCTCTCCACGATAGGCAAACTCCATGGCTCCCGATTCGACAATGGCAATGCCAAATCCTTCATGGGCATGGCGTGAAAATGCATAGTTGACGTAGGTAGCGTGGAGCATTTCTAGACCGTTGAGCAACGGGTCGCGCCAAAATTTTACTCGTTCCTTGGGAGCAGCTCGACGACTCATGGTAGCCCTAGGGAATAAGGATTGTATAAGCTCTAGAGAGGCGTTCCATGGAACGCCTGTACGGTAAAAAGTAGAGCGGCATGTCAATGGTTCCTCACAGCCAAAATTATCTCGACAGATCGGCCATGTCTGGTTTTTAATCTACCCAGGACACGGGAAGCTGTCTTGTCCGTTTTGCACCCGCTGTTGCGCCTATTGGGAAAAGTGACCCGCCGCAAAGGGATTAAAGTTGGTGCGACGGTCGTAAAAGTCTTCGTTTTCTTGCCGTTTTAGCCAGCTGGTCAGACCGTAGGTGATGGGTGTAAACAGAATTTCTACACCACACTTAAAGATATAGTTGGACACAATTAGGGTAACAATCAGGCTTGGGGGAAAGAGGCCCCAGAATGCGATCGCAATAAACAGCCCTGTATCTAGCACCTGCCCCACCAGTGTTGAAGCAATGGTTCGCATCCAGAGACGTCGGCCCTGGGTCACCACCTTCAGCTTGGCTAAGATAAACGAGTTGGAAAAATTCCCAACGGCATAGGCAATCAGGCTAGCGGCTACGATACGTGGCGTCAGCCCTAAAATCTGGTCGTAGGCATCCTGATAGGTCCACTCGGGTGCAGCGGGCAAACTACCCACCACCATAAAGGTGACAGACATGATGAGAGCCGCGATAAATCCGGTCCAAATGACCTTACGAGAGCGGGCATAGCCATAGACCTCGGTAAGCACATCGCCAAAAATGTAGCTCAGAGGAAAGAGCAGTGTGCCACCATCAAAGGTAAAAAAGCCAAAATCTACGATTTTTGTAGAGGCCACGTTAGAAATCAGCAGCACAGTGACAAATAACGCGGTAATAGTATCTAGATGTCTAAAGCCTCGCATGGGGTGCTGGTCTACTCTTGTAGTCATAGGGCCGATGTTCAGATGCAATGTATAGACCAGGATACTAAGGAATAGGCTATTCCTGTCAGGTTCGTCATAGGGGCAGCAATACTGATCCCTGTTCGAGGAAGTTACGCGTAAACAGGGATGGGACTATGGACTATCGGACATTAAAACAACGGCTGGATGGCTATGCTAGCCGAGAATTATCACAGCGTACGACCTGGTATTCGAGCGTGGCGGCTGCCTACAACCAGGTAAGACCTCGCTATCCCGCATCGCTAGTTGCCCAAGTGATTGATACAGCAGCGCTGTCTTCTGAGTCAGCCATTTTAGAAGTGGGATGCGGCCCAGGAACGGCGACCGTGTCCTTTGCGCCGTTGGGATGCTCTGTGGTTTGTGTGGAACCCAACCCCGATTTTGCCCATCTTGCCAAGCTTAACTGTCGCACCTATCCTAATGTCCGCATTGACAATGTGTCTTTTGAGGAATGGCCTTTAGCTGAGAACAGCTTTGATGCGGTGCTGGCGGCTACCTCGTTCCATTGGATTCCTGCTGAGGTCGCCTATGCCAAAGCTGCTCAAGCTCTAAAAGAAAATGGGCGACTGATTTTATTGTGGAATAAAGAACTGCAGCCCAGCTATGCAGTGTATCAACGCCTAGCAGACGTTTATCGGCACCATGCGCCTTCGCTAGCCCGCTATGAGGATAGGGTTGAACAGGAGAGGATTCTACAAAACTTGGGCGATATGGTGAGCGAATCCCGACATTTTCGCGATGGGGTCAGCGGTCACATGATTTCTAACGTTGTGTATACAACTGTGGAGTATCTGACGCTGCTTACAACCTACTCGCCGTATTTACAGCTTGACCCCTCGGTGGCAAACCGCTTATTTGAGAATCTGCGATCGCTAATTGATCGAGACTTTGATGGAAAATTAGAGCTGACTTACACGTCGGCGTTTCATATAGCTCGAAAAGTTTGAGGGACAGGCTCCAGAACAAAAACTAAGACATAACTATGGGGATTTTACTTTCAGCGATCTTGCCCGTCGTGCTGGTGGCGCTAGTCGGCGTTTGGGTCGGGCGGATGTTCACGCTGGAGCGGCAAACGCTGGCTCGGCTGAGCGTTTATGCCCTAGTGCCTGCTTTAGTACTCCATAGTTTGGCAAAAACAACGTTAGAACTGAGTAGCGCGATCGCAATCCTGACAGCTTTTCTGGTGCATACGTCCCTGCTGTATCTCTTGGCAGTCACGTTAGGTCGTGTGCTTAAATTCTCTTCTGATGAAAAAAAGAGTCTAATTGCGACAACAATATTTGCCAACGTCGGCAATATGGGACTGCCCTTTGTACTGTTTTCTTTGGGCGATGCCGGTCTGGAACGCGCCATTGTTTATCTGGTAGGCTCTAGTCTGATGACGGCCAGCGTTTTTCCCATTGTGCTGAAAGGGGAGGGGGTGCTGAAGGGGCTACGCTATACGCTGTGCTTGCCGGTTTTGTGGGCTGCGATCGCAGGTGTTGCCCTGCAAGGAACCGGCACCGTGCTTCCGATCCCGATTGATCTCGGTGTGACGCTACTCAGCGACGGTGCAATTCCTGTAGCGCTGCTGCTGCTGGGCATTCAGCTATCCGAAACACCCTTTGCGTTTGGTCGTTATGAGCTATTGGGAGCCGGACTCCGGCTAGTGGTGTCACCACTGCTGGCGTTTAATATTGCTAATTTAGTCGGTCTTACCGGCATTGACCGTCAGGTTGTTGTCTTACAGGCCGCCATGCCTGTCGCAGTTACCTCTCTGATTTGGGTAACAGAGCTGGGGGGAGATACAGTCCGCGTTGCCAGAACTATTGTTGTTTCCACATTGTTGAGTCTGGGGACGCTGCCGGTGGTGCTGTGGCTAAGTAGCCGCTGACACGTAGGCCAGCGTTTCTTTTGCTGTTTTGCAATCTTGCGCAATCTGTTGTTTTAACTCGTCAAGGGAATCAAACTTTTGTTCGGGTCTGATAAAACTCTCTAAGCTTACGGTTAAACTTTCCCCATACAGGTCGCCTTCCCAGTCCAGCAGATGTACTTCAACACTCAAATCTTGACCGGCAACGGTGGGGCGATTACCAATATTCATCACCCCAGGCAGCGGCTTTTGCTCCGGTAAAATGCCAAAAACTTTGCCGCTGTAACCGCCCTGGCGGGGAATAAATTTGTCGCTGGGAAGCTTGAGGTTAGCGGTGGGAAATCCGATGGTGCGCCCCAGCTGCTGACCTGAAATTACGATGCCTGTCAGAGTATACGATCGTCCTAAAAGCTGATTTGCTCTATCCAGTTCGCCATCGGCGAGGGCCTGACGAATGCGAGAGCTGCTGATGCGGCCTGCAGCATCGTTTTGTAGGGGAACAATGGTGATTGGGATATTGTGACGGGCAGCGATCTCACCGAGCAGTTCCGCATTTCCTTGACGGTCTTTACCAAAGTGAAAATCGCTGCCAACGCTAATGTGGGTTGCCTGTAACTCCTGGAGTAAAATGCGCTCAACAAAAGTAGCTGCATCCAAATTGGCGAGTGTCGCATTAAACGGTAGCAGCACCAGCTGGTTTACCCCCAGACAGGCGAGCTGACGGCTTTTTTCTTCAAGGGGCGTGAGTAGTGAGCGAGTCTGACCTGAAAAAAATTCCCTAGGATGAGGGAAAAAAGTGACCACTGATGCCCATTCAGATAGCTCTGAGGTGGGCTGAGCTAGTGCTGTACCAGGTAAATGACTATAGCCAGAGGCGGCGGCCGCCTGCAGACACATATCCTCAGCCATAACCAAAGAGGGTTGCCCCTCGCTATGGGTCAAAACAGGCTCGATAACACGCTGGTGGCCAAGGTGCACACCATCAAAGTTACCCAGAGCGATTTTAGTTGGCCGTTGAGCCGATGTCGGCGATGAAGTAATCCACACGCTTTACATTCTGACATGAAACCCCGAGCATCGCTCGGGATTACTGCCGTATGTTTGGGAAAATGTTTAGTGAGACTGCTCGACAGGCTCAGTCATCGCCTGAACAAAGTCGCTGTGTGGGCTAACCACTTCTATATTTGCCAGGTCTATAGTTGTAATGCCTGCAATCATCACTGCAACCATCCAAAAGAATGGATTGAGGTCATTCAAAATCTTATCCATGTGTGCTTAATCTCCTGAAGAAAAGTGTGTTGCAGAGCGTTTGAGATATTGCCGACCCATTGCTCTAGAGAAGCGATACAGCGCCCATATCTAAGGTTCCTCACGCGCTGTATAAAGTTTCCAGCAGAGATATTTCTTAGTGCATCATGCCGGGGACATAATTCATCCGTCCGTCTGCTCGTCTATTAGCTGCCCAGTAGAGCAAAAACAAGCAGAATGAACTATCCCATGAGCATCACCGTATCAATCACGTGAATAATCCCGTTACTAGCTTCAATATCCGCCGCTAGCACAGTGGCATTTTGAACCTCTAATGGATTGTGACTGCGAACCGCTATGGGGGAGCCTTCGACTGAGGGTAGTTCCGAGACGTCTCCAATGCGAACACTGTTCCAAATACCCGAGACCACGTGGTAACAAAGAATTCGTCCCAGCTGCGGTGGATTTTGCACCAGATTATTGACGGTATTGGGCGGCAGCTTGGCAAAGGCATCATCGTTGGGGGCAAATACCGTAAAGGGGCCGTCACTCTGCAGTGTTTCAACCAGGCCAGCCGCTTGAACCGCTGCCACCAGAGTTTCGAAACCGGGTGTACTTAACGCAATATCGACAATTGTTGCCATAGCTATCTAAAGGTGAGGAGCAAAAAAATATGGGGTATTGCTGATCCTCGAGATGGCTTGAGCTACAAGGGATCGTCAAATAGCAACGGCAGCGACCCATTCCCTCAATCAGCAATCGCAATGGTGGCGGCTAGCCGGGC
>ERZ1740070.2379-NODE-2379-length-10870-cov-15.517429_pt1 | contig 10870 bp, 10 predicted proteins | sample MGYA00581734_ERZ1740070 | MGnify/ENA primary metagenome ERZ1740070 (study PRJEB43018, sample SAMN04849744) | marine metagenome | isolation source: floating plastic debris | place: Pacific Ocean | collected 2008-09-01 | study: EMG produced TPA metagenomics... | reverse complement strand
AGCCATTTTGCTATCAAAGTTTCATTCACTTTTTCTTATCCAATTTGTAATTTCTTTCAATGCAATTGGCGAGAAAGTCTGCTCTATGGTTGAGAACTCATCTGGCAGACCTGTTTCGGCTTCTTGAAACAAATGGTTCAAATTTGGTAATTTTTTAATCGTTACTTTTTCATTCCCACCTTTTTTTAAAGCTTTTTTAATTGCGTCTAAGTTTTCTTTTGGAGGGATTTGTAGATCTTTTCCTCCATTAATTGCCAAAACAGGGCATTTGACATTCTCTAAACTAATGCCCGGGTTATACCGTAAGATGTTTTGAAACCAGGGAGCTGTAAATGTCTCAACAATGGCATCTACATTCTCAGCTTTCATTCCTTCCGGTAAATGCTCCGGATGTGCTGTTAATGAGTCTGCCAGATGGGACTTGGCTTTTTCTAAATCACTGGCTGCTATTACTACATCAAAAATGCCTTTAAGGAAGGCTAATTCGACCTTTATCTTAGCATCACTGATGCCTCTAGCCTTATTACGTGTTTCTGTCTGTAATAAAATCATGTCGTAACCCGGGATCGCCGGAGCCGCCAACAAAACAATGAAGCTTATATCTTTTTGTCTTGAAGCAACTCGGGGAGCAATAAGTCCTCCTTCACTGTGACCGATCAAACCAATTTTCCTTTTGCTGATGTCTTTTCTGGTTCTCAGGTATGCAATTGCGCTTTCGACATCACTAGTGCGGTCAGTGTAAGCCGCCATTTCATATTTTCCTTCTGACTGCCCAACACCCCGGTCGTCATATCTCAAAACACCTATTCCGTTCCTGGTTAGGTGATCAGCAATTACTAAAAATGGTTTGTGTCCTGCTATTTCTTCATTTCTATTATAAGGACTACTTCCGGAAATCAAAACCACTACCGGAAAATCGTTTTTGTTTTTTGGCAAAGTCAATGTGCCAGATAAGCTAATTTTTGCTTCCTGGTTTTGAAACATGACATCTTCCGAGAAATAAGGGTATGGCTTTTTTGGTTCTTGAGGTCTTTGTACAACTTTAATACCCTGAGCTACTAAAGAATATAAAGTGAATATTGAAAGGAATAAAACCAAAAAGCTCTTCATATGGTGACTGTTAATATATTTTGTTGATATGGTTTGTTTCAACATCCATTTTATGAGGTGTACTCACACTTTATGGACAGCGCTAAATAGTACAGGCTTGGCGGCGGCTCCAAAATCCTCCTAACAAAACTCCCAATTAAAGTCTCCAACTGCTCAAATTTTACTCGGCTAATGCACTTGACTGGCAAGTTCCGATGCAGCATAAATAAGTATCTAGCATTAAGCCACAGATTCTCCATCAAGATCAGAATAAGGATAATGACCCTTTTCCTTCAAAAGTTTCATAAGTTCATCTGTCCCGTTTTCTCGAGCGAATTCCATTTCGTTTCGAAATACCTGCAAGCAAAGCAAAAGATGATGTTCTCTGTTCCCGATTCTAAATTTCTTCCCCTGAGGTTCGTACAAGTCAAGAACCATGCATGTATTTTCTTCTCCTTCACCATTAGGAACCTCCATAGTTTCTTTGGGATTCAGAATTGCTTGAAATGAGTAGTTCCCAATAGTTGTGAAGAAACCACAAACATTGTGTTCAATGAGGTTAAATGGAGTTGTTTCGTTCTTGCTATTTTGATAATCGTGCTTTGTAAAAGCGATTAGTTCGTAAGTTCCAAGTCTATTTTTCAATGGCCCATTTCCAGCCGGGTCCAAAAGTTCCATTGTCACAAAGCCAGTTCCCTTAATGTGATTTGGAAAGTAATACATATCCACTGCTCCTCCAATTTCAAAAGGGACTATAGCGTATCCGACCAGATTATGCATTTTACCGAGAACATTTTCTAAACCTTCTGATTTTAGTTCGTAATTCTTATCATGTTCCTCTTGGATAAATTCTTGATTGGCTGGTTCTTTTTTCCAAATATCCTTTTTAAAAAATTCATCTCTTCTCTTGGGGTAGGTTCTGATTATACACAACGCTCCTAATAAACCGTCGTTTTTAATGCGGTTTATTTAATGTTCCGTGCAGTTTTTCATGTACGTAAAACAACTCTAATATTTTATCTCCTGCTTCGTCCATCGATTTGCCAAAAACAAGAATACCTTCCTCATGACCTCCCATAATAATGGTGCTGTGTTTTTCAATAGCGCATTCTTCAAACAAGCGTTTTATTTCCATGGCCATTTCGGGGGTTCCATAAGCAACCGAAGCATTTGTGGTCGGTAGAACATGCAATAATTCACTCCAAAGCTTCATGCTGTGAACGTGAATTACAGCATTCACCGAGGGATCACATTCATAAATAACCGCATGCGAGAGTGATTCAGAAGAGGCCTTTATTGGCCCTTTACATGTCAGATTATTCTGTTCCAGATTATAATCGGTAACAACCGTGTAATGATCCTTATTCGGTTTTGGTATGCTTCCGGTAGCCGAACCACTTATTAAAAAATGGTTGTTTTCTAAACGGGAACTGATGTTTCCAAAGCCAATTCCATTTTCATAAACCCCAATTAATCCAATCCCACGTAGTCGATTTCTCCATAAATTGATATCACTGATATTGATCCCGTCATCTGACTTTTCCTTTAACCATTGGCAGTTAAATTTTATATAACCTTCATCCATCCGTTTTCTTTTCGGGAAACATCTCTAAAATACTTGTTTTGTTAGCATTGCAAATTCCCCTTTCCGTAATGATATTGGTGACAAGTCTTGCTGGAGTAATGTCAAAACCGAAATTCATTGCCTTACTCTTTTCCGGGGCCAACAGCACTTTTTTTATTTCGCCCTCATGAAACCCACTAATGTATTTCACCTCTTCTGCGCTGCGCTCTTCAATAGGAATTTCTTTAATTCCATCTTCCATTTCCCAATCGATGGTAGAAGATGGAAGAGCCGCATAGAAAGGAACGCTATTGTCTTTTGCTGCCAAAGCTTTTAGGTACGTACCTATTTTATTAGCCACATCACCAGTGTATGTGGTTCTGTCCGATCCCACGATGACCATATCCACCATACCATGCTGCATAAGGTGTCCTCCAACATTATCGGCAATAATAGTATGTGGCACCTGATGTTGCCCTAATTCCCATGCCGTAAGGCTGGCTCCCTGATTTCTGGGCCTGGTTTCATCTACCCACACATGAATATCAATTCCCGCATCAAAAGCTGCGTAAATGGGTGAAAGAGCGCTTCCATAATCTACAAATGCCAGCCATCCTGCATTGCAGTGAGTGAGGATGTTAACAGTACCTCCCCTTTTTTTCTGGTTTATAGCCTCAATAACTTCCAATCCGTGTTGTCCTATTTTTTGACAGCAATTCGCATCACTGTCAGCAATATGCTGAGCTGTTTTAAAACCCAAAGCTATTTTGTCTTCCACTGTTACACCTTGCTTGATAGTAGCCAGTTGCTTTTCAACTGCCCAAGACAGGTTAACTGCTGTAGGTCTGGAGGTAAGTAATTTTTCACTTGCACGGGATAAATATCCGTCGAAAGAGGGTTCTTTAGCAGCTTCTAAAGCTGCTAAATACATACCATAACCGGCTGTTGCACCAATTAGTCCTGCTCCTCTAACGTGCATGTCTTTAATCGAGGTTACAACCTCGTCTACCGACTTTAAATCTTCAATGACAAACTTGTGGGGCAAATAACGCTGGTCGATTATCTGGATTACTTTTGCATCAGTTTCCTTTACCCAAATTGTGCGGTAATGTTCTCCGTTTATTTTCATTTAAAATTATTTCTGACCTGTCTTTTACACAAAATGATGAGCTAAACGAAGTTCTGCTTCGAACGCGGTTAGGATAAAAATACGAAGTATTTTTGATTCGGAAGTAGAGCGCGAGCAGCAGGACCAAATTGCTTTTAGGGTCTATGTTGAAGTACGTCTACTCAGGTAAAGTGTGAGGCCGGATGTGCTTTAAAGGGCCGACTTAAAAAATCGAGCAGGTTGCGAAGTTTGATTTTTTTCGGCGGTGTGATGAACAAGAGTAGCAGCCAATTTTATTAGTCGCAAACTAACGTTAAAAACAAATAGGTCTCTTTTCAAACCTGCGGCCTGCGGTCACATTTTACAGAAGACAGCAAGGAGAGGGGCTATAATCCTTAAAACCGGATGGAAACTCCCATCAGTCCTTGCTCGCTTTTGTGGTTGGATGTAACAAGAGTTATTTACCGTATTTATCGTTCCATTCTTTTACTATTGCGGGTAACTTCTCTCCATCCGCCACAAAAATCAGAGAAGCAGAGTTCATGCAATACCTTAGCCCTGTTGGTGCAGGACCATCATTAAATACATGGCCAAGATGCGAACCACTTCCGCTATCGACCACTTCAGTTCGAACCATGCCGTGACTCCCGTCGGCTATCTCTTTAACAGCATTTTCATCAATTGGTTTGTAAAAGCTAGGCCATCCAGTGCCTGATTTATACTTATGTTCCGAGCTGAACAATGGCTGGCCGGTAGCTGCGGAGTAATATGTTCCTTTTTTCTTATTATCCCAATACGCTCCTGAAAAAGCATATTCTGTACCCTGCTGGCGGAGTATGTAAAATTGCTCATCAGAAAGAATTTTCTTCCACTCTTCATCGGTCTTTTGAATTGGGTATGAGTAATCTTCCATTTTTGAGTTGGATTTTGTCTGGCAGGCCCCAGAGATGTATGCAAGGCTAAGAATTAAAACAAGTGATAACCTCATAGTTTTTTCTTTTTTCCGATAAACGAAAGGTCAAACCATTTGTTTAGCAAAATCATGGATTAACTAGGAATTGTATGATAAGATCTTTCCAAATGTCGCTTCCACGATATGTATTTCCTGACATGCCCTTGATTTTGAGGTTGTCATCCGTTTCAAAAATCAAAATTCAGGTAACTAAAAATCTGAACTTTCCTCTTTTTCAAATGGTAAGTTTACCGTAAACCAACGGTCAAAAAAAAAGCGTCAAATGCGCTCAGGAGGTCTTGATTATGAGCTAGGTAAGTGCACGGTATTGGGCAATTTGCCCGCCAGGCAAGCCTTAGGCGGACAAGTTTTAGCGAGTCATTGAAGCACATTTCACTTAAAGGCCGGGAACGAGTGGCTTATTCAACGAAGCTTTAGCGCAGTTGAAAGCAAGAGTAGGGTTAAAGATGGCCAGGGCCAGATGTACTTTAACGTCTTGATATAGCACGTTCCTCTGGACTTTCAAATATCGTTAATGTTTCGTTTAAGATTCCTTATTAGACCGCTCAGAGGAGGCATGCGCTATATCATAGGTTAGCAACGGATTAATAGTATTAATGAATTCAAACTTTATTTATCTAATAGTAAATACCTTTCTTTTATTACATTGAAATGATGGATTTGATGCGCCGTTATTGTCAATCCAATAGTGTGCAAAGGCATTTCATATTCAAAAAACAGACAATTTGTGTTAAGAATTTCTTTATTAAAAGATTCAAACAGCATTATTGTTGATTGACGTACAACTCGAAGCTCATTTACTAATTGCTCGATTGACAGTTCATCTGCATTTGAGTTTTTACCCATGATTTCCTGGTCATGTGCATCAGGGATGGTTCCTTCACCACGAGCAAAAATTATGGCTCTGAAACACCAAATTCTTTCCCGGTCAATGAGATGTTGTAATATATTGTGAATTGTCCATTTATCTCTTTTATAAGTTTTTAAACCAATTCGATTCAATTGAGCAATGTTCTAATTCATTAATGCGATTCAGACTTATTTGTAATGCCTTACTAAGTTCTATGTCTCCGTTCAATTTCAAAACGTATGCTAAAAATTCCGGGCTCTTTCTAACCTCTTGTTTTTTCATGAATAATTATATTTTATGCTTAGTTTGATATAATATTCGTATGTGCTAGAAGGTCTAGATCCTGCTAATTCAGAGCTAGTCATCTGTAGCGCTAAAGCATATGAATAACCAGGTTGAAAAGCCTCAACAGCCATTATCCGCCTATAAAACAACACACGAATAAATTGATTAAATGAAAATGGGTTCGGAAGAATATCCGAACAAAGAATTATTAGCCTTTGAGTTTAGCGGCTAATAATCAGGCTATTATAAATTTCAGAATCACTCTCAAAATATGAACTATTTATGTATAGTGAATATATGCAATTTTGAGCAACCATATCATGAATGAAACCAAATTCGCTACTGTCCTTTTAGTCACTGTAATGATGCGCTAAACGCAGTGTGATCTGGCAGTAGAGTGCGAGTAGCAGCACCAAATTGTTTTTAGGGTCTTGTTGAAGCACATCGATTCGGGTTACTTCCACAGTTGTAGCTTAGTGCCTGCTATGTGTATTAATTTAATTTCGCGTTAGGTTTCATTTCCTTAATATAAAAGATACCATCGTAAATTTCTGGAAGTTTACCCCTCACATAGTCTGGTCGCCAAACTCTTATTCTTCTGTCCACATTTAACCAAGGATCGGACTCATTTTTGAAGTTTAGGAAGGCATATGGATGACCTGTTTGCTCCAGTTGATATTCTAGGCTCAGGCTGTCGACAGATTCAAACACTTCAGGAACAAACTGCCATTCTCCCAATTCCTGATCATAATTTAGCGTAGCGTAGGAGCCTTCAGATGAGGTGAATCCTATTGAATACAAGTCTTGACCTAAACTATCGAACAGAACTTCACCCATGGGATACTGTCTAACTTCAGGCTTGTATCCTTCTACTTCTACCTCAAATAGGGTATCTGTTTTAACCGTGTGCCCATTAGCGGCCCAGATAATAATCTTTTCATTTTTATATTTCTTCCTATATAACCATATGAAATTTTTGGCCATCTGAACATCTCGCCAGTTATGATCTGCCATATCCGCTTCCTTATCAATCCAGAAAAACCATGCGTGCTCTGCAAAACCTTTTAAATTATCAAGAGATTGAACCCAAAAAGAAGAAACTTCTTTATCAATAAATGATTTCTTCAAACTAGCAACGATAGCAAAAAATCTTTCTCGATCTTCTGGAGAAATTTCGTGATCATAAAAATGATCCATTAAATCATTGACAGTCTGATTGAAGAAGTTTAGTTCATAATCAAGAAGATCAATATTATTACTTAACAGAATAGAATCTATGCCTGGAATGAAATCACGTTTTGCTATGCTAGTAATTTGTTGATTGTCGAAACCTGCTAAAGAAATGGGTACTTCTGAGTTTTGAGAATATTCGACCATTTAAAAAAAATCCTGACACATTTTGCTTTCAGTCCAGAAGATATAGAGTTGACTTAAGACTTCTTCGTAGCTTATTTTCCCTGCCTCATAATCGTCCCAGGCCTTGTTTGCGCCGAAGAACCCAGATTCAAATGCCACCACACTAAAGCCCATTTCTCGATGAAAGAATTTGGCTAATCGGGATTTAGCGGCATAGGTAGAACCGTCTCCATGCTCTTGTTCGCCTAACATAATAACACGAGCACTTCCAATTTTTTCTTTAAGTGGTTGGAGGTCAGCGTAATCTTCATCTTGAGATTCAATAGATCGAATGGGTATTATATTACTATCAAGCCAGTCAGAATCTTTCTCGACTCTACAAGAAAATAACAAACTTAGGGTTAAAAGTGCTGAAAATAGTTTCATACGTTACGCATAACGTCAGATATGGCGCTGTGGCCTCCGAGCTTATTAATTACGATGAAATTAGCTTATCTACCGGTGCATTCAAAGTATCAGATAGGTACGGTACTACGCTATACAGATAAAAAACTCCCACTAGTTGAAGAAAGTAGAAAGCACAAAATAAGCTTGGCGGGAGAGAAATGGGATGTTGAGCGTATTCCCTGCAGATGGCTAAGTAAGGCCATACCACCATATGGTGTGTTATGCTCTTTCTTCCAGAATCTGGATTAAGTCTTGAAAGTTTTGAATGTAGTAGTTGGCATAGGAAGATTTAGGTTGACCAAGTTTTGCGACTTGAACTGTTGTAAGACCGAGTTCATTAGCAGCCTTAATTTCTGATTCAGGATTATCACCTATTACAATTAAGTCTAGCAGTTCCTTATCTTTTGAATTAATAAGTTGCTCAAATATGCCTTTTTTGTAAATTCTATTTGTGTCGTCAATTTCATCTATGTGAATTTCATCAAATACATCTTCTAAATTTAAAGCTGAAATTTTAGCAAGTTGAAGTTTTTAAAGCCTGTTGTTACAAGGGCCTTTCTTGTATCGATGTTGCGTACAAGCTCAAAATCTTTAAACGCCTCAATATCAAGATTATACTCTGTACTATTAATTGAGTTAGAAAACTGTTTTCTTACGGAATCGTTAAGGCTGTGCTTTTTGGACACATAGTCAAATGGATATTTCCATAGATCTGACATAATTAAAGTGATTTCTTGAGTTTTGAAAATTGGGCTGATGCTTACCTTAAAGTTATCGAGGATTGACGCTACATGATGTTTACCTATCGACTTTGTTTCAAATATTGTATCGTCTAAATCAAATATTAAAAGATAGTTATTGTTCATGTGCTAAGAAGCGCTGAGCATTTAATTATTTAATTTTCAATGTTAGGTTTATTTTAATTACTGCCATCGTCCAACGATAATCTGTAAACTGGACCTTTCAATATTTTTAAAAATATCGGATAGCGCTAGCCTCTGCAAATAGCTGGTCAGCTTATGGATGGAAGCGCTTATTATGCTCTTTATTCAGATTTGGGTTCGCCTTGAATGCTCAAATATTATGCAGAGGCGTATTTTTTTGTAAGAGTGTACTACGTAGTTGGTCTTCTTAATCAAGGAGCAAATTGAGACTAAAGAATGCATTGTTGGAGACTCACCAAATAACGACAGGTTGTTTAGCTCTAGGCCATAATAGAAGGGGTTAGTAGCCAGCCGCTTGACCATCTTTTCGCGATTCCGAAGCTCCGGTATATACTTTTGATGCCTGATTTACTCCAATGGCCTGATAACCTCCATAGATGCCCACACCGGTACCGATCTGGTGGCCTTTCTTACGTAATTCACGAACCGATTGATAATTAAATCCACTTTCAAGATTTAGGGTACCGCCATTTATCATAATAGAACCTGTTGGCTGTGAACTACCGATATGGCGCATACGAGGGGCATCACCAGCTTCTTGTAAGTTCATACCAAAGTCTATGAGGTTCGCTACGATCTGCGCATGGCCTTGCGGTTGTACTGCACCACCCATTAAACCAAAGCTTACCCAAGGCTTACCATCTTTGGTAATAAATGCCGGAATAATGGTATGGAAAGGTCTTTTGCCGGGCTCCAAAGCATTCGCATGATTACGGTCCTGTACATTAAACATCTGTCCACGGTTTTGGAGTACAAAACCTAGTCCGTCAGGCACCATACCGGAAGCAAATTCATAATAGATACTCTGGATTAGGGAAACCATATTGCCGTCTTTATCGGCTACTGTTAGGTAAGTAGTATTACCCGTTTCGATCTCAAAGTCACCGGTAGGGTAGCTAAGGGCTGCTTGATCAGGATCGATCAGTTTGCTGCGCTCAGCAGCATATGCTTTAGAAAGCAGCCTTTCAGTTGGGAGCTTATTAAAGTCGGGATCAGCGTAGAATTTAGCCCGATCTTCATAGGCCAATTTTTTTGCCTCCGTCAACACATGCAAGTATTCAGTACTGCCAAAGCCCATGCCTTTGATGTCATAACCTTCCAAGATATTCAACATCTGCAGAGCAGCCGTGCCTTGTCCATTGGGTGGTAGCTCCCAAACGTCATAGCCACGATAATTCGTACTTAGAGGCTCTACCCATTCTCCGGTGTGAGCAGCTAAGTCTTCATAAGAAAGAAAACCTCCATGTTTCTTCATGTAGTCATCAATCGTACGAGCGATTTCACCTTTATAAAAAACATCGCGGCCTTCTTCGGCGATCATTTCATAGGTATTGGCCAAGTCAGCATTGAAAAAGACTTCTCCCTTCATTGGTGGACGGCCATTTGGGAGGTAAGTCTCAGCAAAGCCCGGTAGGTCCGCTTTATTCTGGTAGTTAGTCGCCATTTCATGGGCGATTACTTCGGATACTGGGAAACCTTCTCTACTATATTGAATAGCAGGTGCTAGAATTTCCGTCATAGGTAGCTTTCCGAATTTTTCGTGCATCATAAACCATCCGTCAACTGTGCCTGGGGTAGAAACGGGAAGTGGACCAAAGAGCGGTATCTCTTCCATACCCCTATCCATGAAATAATCAATGTCTAGCGACTTAGGCGATCTACCGCTACCATTAAAACCGTAGAGTTTTTCCGTTTCGGAATCCCAAACAATCGCGAAAATATCGCCGCCAATTCCACAACTGGCCGGTTCTACCAGGCCTAGCATAGCATTAGCTGATATCGCTGCATCCATAGCAGAGCCACCTTTCTGTAAGATATCTAGCGCTACTTGGGTAGCCAATGGCTGACTGGTCGCAGCCATGCCATTTTTTGCAATGATCTCTGAGCGAGTAGTAAAAGTATACCCAGTGAGTCGATCCTGAGCTTGTATATTGGCCATAATTGCCAATAGGATAAATAAGGGAACCAGCCTTTTCATGATGAGATTATTTTAGTCATCAAAACTAAGAAAAAATGCAGCATGTTAGTTTCTAATGGTATTAATGGCACGAAGATCTGAATCAAAAGTTGGTTTTCAGCTTAAGCAAGGAAATAAAATTGAATTCCACACACCTTTTTAATGATATCTCTGTCTTGCAGAATAACATGCAATTGAAATTAGCGAAATGAGGTAGAATATGGATTTTACATTTAGCTATTTGCTTTCGCAAATGCCTCAGTTAGCCTATGGATTTGAACGCCTGTTACCGGCTTT
>ERZ1740070.2378-NODE-2378-length-10870-cov-22.282940_pt1 | contig 10870 bp, 10 predicted proteins | sample MGYA00581734_ERZ1740070 | MGnify/ENA primary metagenome ERZ1740070 (study PRJEB43018, sample SAMN04849744) | marine metagenome | isolation source: floating plastic debris | place: Pacific Ocean | collected 2008-09-01 | study: EMG produced TPA metagenomics... | reverse complement strand
CATAGCACGCTGCAAATTGGCCTTGCACCATTGCTACTGCCTCAGTTGTAGAGGTCCGCGAGAGCCCGACGGCAAAATCGCAGATTATGTTCAGGAAACAGCCTCCAGCGGGCGCTTAACGGCTCTCTGTCCAACCTGCGGGGCGGTTATGAACAAGATCATTCGCCGTGCAGATCTAGAAGCCAGTCAGGCCAAACTGGAGGTCACACTCCAACAAGCCTCCCCAAGAATAGTGTCGTGTACCGAACCCCATTCAAACGTCACTTTGATAGAGGAGCCCGAGACCCATGCCAAAACACACCTCGGATAACCTGCGCATCAAACGCAAGCACCTCGTCTGGCTGAAGGACGCAAAAGGGCTGTCGCAATCTTCGATCGACAAAGCCGCAGCATCGATTGCCATCTATGATAAATGGCTCAAAGGTAAGGACTACAGGGCGTTCCATTCAGAAAGGGCGCGCGCGTTCAAACGCCATCTGCAAGGTCTGCACAATGAACGAACAGGCGCGCCACTGTCAGCAGCTACGATCAACGGTGTGTTGCGCGACGTTATGAAGCTTTTTGACTGGATGGCAGACCAACCGGGGTACAAGTCCAGGATCTCGCGCGCAGATATTGCCTATCTCACGCCGGATCGCAAATCGGAACAGGCCCGTCGAAGCACCCTGTGGAAGCCGCATCCGTCCCCAGAACAGGTGCGCCATCTGTTATCGGTCATGCCTGGGGAAACGGAGATCCAGCGCCGCGATCGCGCCCTGATCACCTTCTTGTTCCTAACCGGATCGCGTGAAGGTGCCGCCATCACCGTGCGTATACGGCATGTGGATCTTGCCAATAAATGCGTGCAGTTTGACGGTCGTTCCGTGGATACGAAGTATGGAAAGTCGTTCACGACCAGCTTTTTTCCCTTCGGTGATGATATCGAACAGATCCTGCGGAACTGGATCAGAGAGCTTCGGCAGGACCACCTCTTCTCGGACACAGATCCTCTTTTCCCAAAAACACGCGTTGCTGTTGGCCCGTCCAGACGCTTCGAGGCGTTAGGCATCGCGCGCGAGCCGTGGGCAGGCCCGTCATCTGTGGCCAGGATATTCAAGCAAGCCTTCATCAAAGCTGGGCTGACACCGTTTTCGCCACACCGTGTACGTGATACGATCGCAGAGCTGGCAAAACTTCACTGCAGGACACCAGAAGACTATAAAGCCTGGTCGCAGAACATGGGACACGACTACGTGATGACGACGTTCAGCTCATATGGTTCTGTTTCACCTGGCCGTCAGGTCGAACTGATGGGGCGGTTTCGCCGCCGTGGACCTTTGCCAGACGAGGACGCGGTTGTTCATGAATGATCAGCTCCGGTGGCGCACCCGAACGACCACGCGCTCGGGAGCAAGCCGGTATCCGTTCCAAGAAAGATTTTCGATCAACTCTTGGGGCTTATCAACTGACAGACCAGCCGACTCGAATCTCTTTGCAATCGTGCTTCGCGCGGTCAGTATTCTCCGCCTAACGACTTCGTCGGTTTCAACACCTAATTTTTCTACGAGGTCGCCAGACTTCAAGCAGGGATACTCCAAAGGTTCGAGACCTTTGCCTGCCGCACGGAGCCACTCTTCAGCCAAAACGATCAACAGATCCACTGTGGCGTTTTTCTGAAGCTCAATATGTTCGCCGATCAAAACCAAACGTGAGTTTTTGTCGATTTCTATGGTCAGCGGTGGTTGCTCTTTCTCGTTTTTTTCAACTGACGCAGCAGGCACTGCCGGGAAGGTTAAGCCGCTCTGCATCTCACCATACAGCCTCGGCAAACTCTGTTCAGGGAACTCACCGGGTGACTTGCTTTCAAGAGTTTGACGCATCACCGATGTGACAGCCTTTCCATGACGGTTCAGCAAATCTGCGATCATCGATACGGCTGTGTCCTGCGGATTGTCGAGGTGATTGACCGCATCCAACACAACGGGGAAGTTTCGGATCAGTGCATCTGGCGTGGCGTTTTCAAGTAACACTGCATTGCGCACATAGGACAAAGCCATCTCCCGGTCGATCCCGTTCGGTCGAGCGTCCAACATCAAGTCCACGCGATACGCATCTTTAGGGTCAAAACGTTCAGGCCCTATTGAGAGCATTGCAAAACGCCGATCGATACACTGCGAACAGCGACCACAATGGAAGTATTGATTGGTTTGATTATGCACATCCGCGCAACTGCGCGTCTCGACAATTTGATCTGCCATTCCAAGTTGAGAGATGCGTTCCACGACTTCAGCTTTAGTGCGCGCGAAGTAGGGATTGTCGACGCGCATATCGTTCTCGAAAACAAGCCGCAGAAAACCGGTGAACAGGTTGAGTGCCTTAGGATGGGTCGTTCTCGTCGCTCGCATTCCAATGACACTGCCAACCGGCGGCAGGTTGAGGCTCACAACGCCGTTTTCATGGAACGACACGCGGTCCAGTCCGAAGGCCGTTGCAGTGATCGACCCAAGTACCGCGAACAAGAATGAGCGCGTGCGATGCGTTCTTTCCGCAGTCGATCGGTCCTTCAACTGGGCGGTCATGGGAATGTGACGGCACGTTTCCGGTCCGTACCGTTTGCTCAACGCTGAGATCAGCCGTTTCTGGACCGGCGCTATTTTCGTGGACGAGGCATGACTCACCAAAGCAACCCGATGCTTCTGTTCCACGATTTCTTCCAGAGCGCCCGCAAAGGAATCGAGGCCGCCGGAAAACATCAGGACGCGGTGCGGCTTCCATGAACTACTTCGGCCGAATTTGAAGAAGCGCGATCGCTCTGCATCCGGTTCGTCTTTGGTCGAAAAAGAAAATTCAAAGCGGTCGCCGGATAGAAACATCAACGTTTCTTCCAGAGCCTGTATTACGCTCTCACGTTGCCAGAAATCCAAATCGCGTACCGGCATGGTGGCTACGAACCGTCTGTGCCACTTCTCGCCCATTTTCTGATCCGCCGGGCCACCACGGCTGACTGCCGCGTCCGCGCAATAGACAAGCGCGGCAATCTCCAGAAAATCGAGTGCACGATCCTGCAGGCCCTCGACCAATTGACGGTTCAATTGTCCAATCCGCAGCGTCATTGCGACTTCGCGGCCAGCAATGTCGAGACGCAGGACTTCATCACCGCCGCTTTTTGTCAAGGGCGGCAACCATCTGACTTCAACTTCAGACAACGGCGCGCCGGCGCCCAAACTCCGAGCGCATCTTTTTGAACGCGTAAGCTGTGAACTTGTCTATTGCATCGCGATCAAGCGACTGCTTCTGCCAGACGGTTTTGCCATACCAGCCGCCCGCATATTCTTCCACAATTCTAGACACTTCAAATGTGTGCTGGGCGAGGGCTTGTTGAAATGCCACTCGCTGTGCATCGGTGGAAAAGCGTCGATCCTCGCCTGTATGATTGGCGAGTTCCCTACTGAGGTAATAGTCCAGAGAGCGGTAAGTTAGCCGGGCAAAGAAATCCCGCGCGAGGCTCGCAAATGCATCTCCCGAGGCAAAGCCTGCGAGCGCCTTCCGGATTTCCTGCGGCGTCGGCTCAAAAAGAGCTGGCAACTTTTCTTGCATCTGAACGGACAGGCTTTCCAGCAGCGCCGCCTTCGCCAATTCGCCTGCATCTGAGGAGCCTCGGAGGTCAAAGCTATTGCGATCAACGGCACGATCCAACCCTGCGAGCAACCCTGTCACAGAGGCAAGCTCCGATCCGTGGATACCAAATTCAGCTAGAGCGTCTTCGAAGCCAGGAGCCCTCGCAAGCAAAGGCAGCCTCACCAAAAGATCACTTACGAACTGAAACCTGGGGTCACCACTCGCGCGTGAGAGATCTTTGTCGGATGCATCCGCCGCGGCCTCGGCGATCTCTTCTACAGACGCATCGGTTGCGAGCAGTTCAACGACCTCGCGCCACTTCTTGGACCGAGGCAAAGTGCCAAGCCTGATGTGTCCCATCAGTTCCTCCCTTGTCTGCAGAGTCACGCAACCCTCGGGCGAAAGTAAAGGGAAAAATGGGCATCTACGCTTACCCTGCGCTTACCCGAAGCGAGTGTCACGCATGAGATCGCCTCGTAAGTCTTTGAAAAGAGTGGTGAGCCGTGCAGGGTTCGAACCTGCGACCCACTGATTAAAAGTCAGTTGCTCTACCAACTGAGCTAACGGCCCACTAGAGCGCCTAACTAGAAACACACTGCGGGTGGGTCAAGGGGGAATCTTCGATCCGTGACCAAGCGTCTGGATTTGCACAGATCAGATCGCTATATCCGGCCAGATGAACACTCGCGCGCATACAGGAATGCCTTTTATTAAGATGCATGGGCTCGGCAACGATTTCGTTGTCGTCGATGCCCGTGTGCGGGATTTGGAGATTGATGCAGCCTTGGTCCGCGCAGTGGGCGATCGCCGCCGTGGCATCGGTTTTGATCAGTTTGCAAAAATCGATCGCGGTCAGAATGGCGCGGATGTTCACCTGACCTTCTGGAATCCTGACGGGTCAGAATCTGCGGCATGCGGAAATGCCACGCGCTGCATTGCGCGGATGGTGATGGAAGAGACCGGGCGCAAGTCCGTCAACGTGACAACTGCGCGAGGCGACCTCTTTGCCGAGGATGCAGGAGGCGGCCTTACCTCCGTCAATATGGGCATGCCTCAGCTCAATTGGCGCGACATTCCCCTCTCTAAAGACGTTGATACGCTTGAACTGCCCATTCCAGGGGCCCCGACCGCCACCGGCATGGGCAACCCCCATTGCACGTTTTTTGTGGATGACGCGGACGCCGTCGCGCTTGAGGAATTTGGCGCCCGATATGAACATCACCCGCTTTATCCAGAGCGCACCAACGTGCAGGTTGTGCATGTGGTTGGACCGGATCACCTCCGCATGCGGGTCTGGGAAAGGGGCACCGGTGTCACGCTGGCATCAGGCTCTTCGTCCTGCGCCGTGGCTGTGGCGGCGGCGCGGCGTGGGTTGACGGGGCGGCGCGTGAAGATTGATCTGGATGGGGGGCAACTCAGTGTGGAGTGGCGCGAGGACGGTGTTTGGATGACTGGACCCACGGCCCATGTTTGCGACGGCGTGATCACCTCTGATTTCCTGGAACATGCCACATGAGCGCGCCCATTTTCACAACGATGGGCTGTCGTCTCAATGCCTATGAGACCGAAGCGATGAAGGAGCTTGCCGCTGAGGCAGGTCTGGACAATGCTGTTGTGGTAAACACATGCGCCGTGACTGCGGAGGCTGTGCGCAAGGCGCGCCAGGAAATCCGCAAGCTTAGGCGTCAAAACCCAGAGGCACGTCTGATTGTCACGGGATGTGCTGCGCAGACAGAGCCCGAAACCTTCCAGAGCATGGCCGAGGTGGATGCGGTCATTGGCAATATTGAGAAAATGCAGCCCGGTACATGGCGCGGGATGGCGGCCGATTTCATTGGCGACACAGAGGCCTGTCAGGTCGATGACATCATGTCGGTTACCGAGACTGCAGGACATTTGATTGACGGGTTTGGCACGCGCAGCCGGGCCTATGTGCAGGTTCAGAATGGATGTGATCATCGCTGCACGTTTTGCATCATCCCATATGGGCGCGGAAATTCGCGATCTGTGCCGGCGGGGGTGGTGATCGAACAGATCAAGCGGCTGGTGGATCGAGGCTACAACGAAGTCGTGCTCACGGGGGTGGACCTCACAAGCTGGGGCGCGGATCTGCCGATGACGCCGAGGCTGGGCGATTTGGTGCTGCGGATCCTGAAGTTGGTGCCAGATCTTCCAAGGCTGCGGATCTCGTCGATCGACTCCATTGAGGCGGATGAAAACCTGATGCAAGCCATCGCGACCGAGCCGCGCCTGATGCCGCATTTGCATCTGAGCCTGCAGCACGGCGACAACATGATCCTCAAACGTATGAAGCGGCGGCACTTGCGTGATGATGCGATCGCCTTCTGCGAAGAGGCCAAGCGGCTGCGGCCAGAGATGACCTTTGGCGCCGATATCATCGCGGGCTTCCCGACCGAAACGCCGGACATGTTTGAAAATTCCATGCGGCTGGTGGAGGACTGCGATCTGACCTGGCTCCATGTCTTCCCCTATAGCCCGCGCAACGGAACACCCGCCGCGCGCATGCCACAGGTGGACGGCCGCGACATCAAAGCCCGCGCGGCCCGCTTGCGGCGTTTGGGAGAAGCGCGCGTCTCTGAGCATTTGGTCAGACAAAAGGGTCAGGAACATCGGATCTTGATGGAAAACCCGCGCATGGGACGTACCGAACAGTTTGCGGAGACCCTGTTTGAGGTGGATCAGGCCGTGGGCGACATCGTCACGGCTCAGGTGACGGGTGCAAAGGGCAACCAGCTTTTGGCCGCGTGAGACGCTCTGCGCTCCCTACGGGCGCGCCTCGCTTGGGCGTCTTTCTTTTCTCAAGGACCCCGGGGGTTTTGGGGGCTGGCCCCCAAGCTTGAGCTCATGTCTGGCGTTAATGCGGCAAGTATCTGGCCCTAACCACTCAGTATGATGTGAGCCATGTTTAGCGGGCGACCTAAGGAGGGCAGCTATGCATCCCAACCGTGCGTTTCGTAAGTCGAGCGACGCTCGCAATATCAGATTTGCCCGGGAACAAGGGTTTGGTCTTTTGTGCGTCAACAGCGATGACGCGCCCCTGATATCCCATGTCCCTTTTCTGCTGTCAGAAGATGGCAGTCAGGTGGAGCTACATCTTGTAAAGACAAACCCGATGGTGCGTCTGCTCTCCGCTCCCGTGCGGGCGCGGCTCGCGGTGCAGGGACCTTATTCTTATGTTTCGCCCGATTGGTACGGAATGATCGATCAGGTGCCAACCTGGAACTATGTGGCCGTGCATCTGCAAGGGGCACTGGAGCTGCGCCCACAGGAAGAAATGTTTGACCTTCTGAGACGGCAATCTGAGCTTTTTGAAACAAAGCTGGCGCCCAAGCGTCCTTGGACGTCCAACAAAATGACCGATGGGATCATGGAGGCGATGATGCGGCAGATCTTGCCGTGCCGGATGGTCGTCGAAAAGATTGACGGGACATGGAAGCTCAATCAGAACAAACCTGATGACGTCAGGCTGCGCGCCGCTGATGCTGTTGAGGTGGTGGGCATGGGTCATGGCGTAGATGTTTTGGCCGCGCTGATGCGCAACCCTGAGGAGGAACGCCAATGATGACGCTCATCGCCGCGATACCGTCGCCGTTTGTGCGCAAGGTTCGCGTCTTGATCCTTGAGACCGGGCAAACGGAGGATGTGGATATCGTTTACATCGCGCCCACGCCGGTGAGCCCGGATGAGCAGGCGATGGCGGCCAATCCAACCGGTAAAATCCCGAGCCTCATCCGCGAGGACGGGCCCGCGCTTTATGACAGCCGGGTGATCACCCGATATCTGGATGCGCGGGTGGGTGCAGGTCTTTACCCCGAGGCACGTCTTTGGGAGACATTGACGCTTGAGGCGACCGCCGACGCCATTATGGATGCGGGCGTTCTGATGGTTTATGAGCATCGCGTGCGACCGGAAGACAAGGTGTTTGACGGCTGGATTGAGGCGCAATGGGGCAAGATCGAACGCGCCGTGCACGCCATCAACGACCGCTGGATGAGCCACCTGCTGGGACCCATGGATATGAGCCATATCGCCGTGGGCTGTGCCTTGGCGTATCTGGATTTCCGTCAGCCCGAGCGCGATTGGCGATCAAGAGCGCCAGAGTTGGCCGCGTGGTTCTCAGAGTTTGACACGCGCCCATCTATGCAAAACACCCGGCCTGAGTGAGATAGGATGGATCTCAAATACATTGAGGCGGGCGTCTTAGAGATCGCATATTTTGAAGCTGGTCCGAGGGATGGCCCTGCGGTCATTCTGCTGCACGGATTTCCATATGATGCGCATTCTTACTTGGACGTCATTGCGCGACTGGCTGAAAAAGGGATGAGGTGCATTGCGCCATTTCTGCGCGGGTATGGCGCGACGCGGTTTTTGTCGGATGACACGCCAAGGTCTGGACAACAAGCTGCCCTCGGTGCCGATCTCCTGGCCTTGATGGACGCGCTATCCATAGAGCAAGCCACGCTCGCCGGCTTTGACTGGGGCGGGCGCGCTGCATGCATCGTGGCTGCGCTTTGGCCGGAGCGCGTCACTGGGCTGGTGAGCTGCGGCGTGGGCTACAACATTCAGGATATCGCCCGGGCAAATGACCCCGCGCCCGCCGAGGAAGAGGCGCGATATTGGTACATCTACCTATTTCATACGGAACGCGGTCGGGCTTCCTTGTCCCATGATCGGCATGGGTTTTGTAAGTTCATTTGGAGGCTTTGGTCGACGTCCTGGGATTTTGACGATGCAACCTACGCGCGGTCAGCGCAGGCGTTTGAAAGTCCTGACTTCATCGATATTGTGCTGCATTCCTATCAACACCGGTTTGGCGGGATACCGGGTGACCCAGCTGTGGCAGATATTGAAGGGCAGCTGGCGCAGCAGCCCAGCATCACGGTGCCCACAATTGTCGTGCAGGGCACCGATGATGGGGTCGATCCCCCCTCGGAACCAGCGAGCATCCGAGCAAAGTTCACGTCTACATATGAAAGACGGGTTTTGCAGAATGTAGGACACAACCCACCCCAGGAAGCGCCAGACGCGTTCGCAGATGCGGTTCTTAGTGTTGCAGGTTGGACCGATCAGAAACTGTAGCTGACACCGAAATTGATCGCATGGGTCAAGATCTCTGTGCTCAATGCGCCGGGGATTTGGCCGACCATCACCGGATCGACTGTGATGTCATTATCCGACCACGTGAACTGATATTCGCCAAAAACGGCCCAATCCTCTGTGATATCATACTTCAAACCCGCCAAACCACGCACGGCAAAACCGGTATGCTCAAACCCAAAGGTCCGAGACGGCGCGCCAAGCAGTTGAATATCCACATGCGGGACCGCGATACCCAAGCCGCCGCCAACATAGGGCGTCAGACGGGTGGCCCCAAAGGCATTGGGCCAGCGTTTCATTGCATTTACGGTAAAGATATTGTGACCGTCAGAGAGCTCAAACCGTGCCAAGCCTAGCGCGGCAAGGTCTGCGCCGCTTGCATAAGCTTTGGCATGCGTGCCCTCTACGCCAAAACCCCAATTCGATTGGGTCCACCAGATAACGCGGCCACCGTAGTAATACGGAGAATCGAAACTGTCCCCGTCCCAATTGAAACTGCGATTAACCGGGACACCGCCAGGCAAAGTGCCCGAGACGGTGCTGTCTTCGGTTTCTTGCCAACCAAGGTAGAAGCTCAGCTCTAGCTCGGCTGCTGCGGGGGCTGCTGTTATGAAGAAAGCTGCAATCGCAGCTTGGATCTGTCGAAGCATTTTGGGTTCCACTTCGGGCTAATGAATTGTGCTTACACCCGCTGCAGCATGGCCACAAGCGCGACAGATGCGCACTTCTTTCAAATAGTGCCTTTGTTGCACTGGATACCCTTGATAACTCTGCTAGATAACTTTCTGATGCGCGGAACAGCCTTAGGTCTGCGCTGAGTAAACCGCAAGTCAGCCCACGGGAGAGGGCCAGCAATACGGAGAATTACCAGTGTCACACACTGAGAATGAAGAAGGTACTCGGAGAGACTTTCTATACTATGCAACGGCCGGCGCAGGCGCAGTGACGGCTGGTGCCGCGATCTGGCCGCTCGTGGATCAGATGAACCCATCCGCCGATGTTCAGGCGCTGAGTTCTATCCGCGTAGATGTCGCTGATGTCGCTGAAGGCACACAGCTTACGGTGAAGTGGCTGGGCAAACCTGTTTTTATTCGTCGTCGCACCGCAGACGAGATCGAGGCCGCACGGGCCGTGGATCTCTCTGACTTGCCCGACAATGACGCGCGGAACGCGAACAATCCGGGCGCTGACGGATCTGATGAAAACCGCTCGATGGATGAGGCGGGCGAATGGCTGGTTCAGATGGGCGTTTGCACGCATCTGGGTTGCGTGCCTTTGGGTGACGCGGGCGATTTTGGTGGGTGGTTCTGCCCCTGTCACGGGTCGCACTATGACACATCAGGGCGAATTCGACGTGGGCCGGCACCGTCAAACTTGCCTGTGCCTGTTGCAGAATTTGTCGACGAAACAACGATTAAACTGGGATAAGGAAACGCGCTATGGGTGGTATCCCTCACGATCATTACGAACCAAAATCAAAACCTGAAAAGTGGCTTCATTCGCGTCTTCCCATCGTTGGGCTGTTGTATGACACGTTGATGATCCCCACGCCCAAGAACCTCAACTGGATGTGGATCTGGGGCATTGTTTTGACATTCTGTCTGGCGCTGCAAATCATCACCGGCATCGTGCTCGTGATGCACTACACGCCGCATGTGGACTATGCCTTCTCCTCGGTTGAGCACATCATGCGCAACGTGAATGGCGGACATATGATCCGGTATTTGCATATGAATGGCGCTTCGCTCTTCTTCTTTGCGGTCTACCTGCACATTTTCCGCGGTCTCTATTATGGATCCTACAAGGCGCCGCGTGAGATCACATGGATCATCGGCATGCTGATTTACCTGCTGATGATGGGCACGGCCTTTATGGGGTACGTGCTGCCATGGGGTCAGATGTCCTTCTGGGGTGCAACCGTGATCACCGGTCTCTTTGGCGCGATCCCGTTCATCGGTGAGCCGATCCAGACCTGGCTTTTGGGTGGACCCGCGGTGGATAATGCGACGCTGAACCGCTTCTTCTCGCTGCACTATCTGCTGCCATTTGTGATTGCCGGCCTTGTGGCGCTGCATATCTGGGCGTTCCACACCACGGGCAACAACAACCCAACAGGGGTTGAAGTGCGCCGCACGTCGAAAGCGGATGCCCAAAA
>ERZ1740070.2374-NODE-2374-length-10874-cov-5.933173_pt1 | contig 10874 bp, 10 predicted proteins | sample MGYA00581734_ERZ1740070 | MGnify/ENA primary metagenome ERZ1740070 (study PRJEB43018, sample SAMN04849744) | marine metagenome | isolation source: floating plastic debris | place: Pacific Ocean | collected 2008-09-01 | study: EMG produced TPA metagenomics... | reverse complement strand
GGAAGTATGGCTGAGCACCAGATCAATCATGACCCGCACGCCAAGCTGGTGTGCCGTGTCAATCAATGCGTCGAAATCCGCAAGGGAACCGAACATCGGGTCCACGTCGCAATAGTCGCTGACATCGTAGCCGAAGTCCTTCATGGGCGAGGTGAAGAAGGGCGAAATCCAGATCGCATCGACGCCGAGCGAGGCGATGTAAGGCAACCGCTGGACGATGCCCAACAGGTCGCCAATGCCGTCACCATTGCTGTCTTGAAAGCTGCGCGGATAGATCTGATAGATCACCGCGCCACGCCACCAATCCGTGTCGGTCTCAAGACCTTTAACGGTCTGCATATCTGTGACTGCGTTCATAGTCGCCCTTACTTGACTGAGCCGGCCAGCAGGCCGCGCACGAGGTAGCGTTGCATTGTGAAGAAGACGACAAGTGGCACCGCGATAGAGACAAACGCCGCCGTCGCCAGGATGCCCCAATCGCCGCCGCGTGAGCCGAGAAGATCGTCTGCGATTTTGACCGTCATCACTTTGGACGCGTCGTCGGATGGCAGGAAGACCTTGGCCACCAGCAGGTCGTTCCAGGTCCACAGGAACTGGAAGATTGCGAAGGAGGCGAGCGCGGGGAAACTGAGCGGCAGGACGATTTTGACGAAGACCTGAAAGTCCGTCGCGCCGTCTACCTTTGCGGATTCGATGATGTCGCGCGGCAGGCCGACCATGTAATTGCGCAAGAGATAGATCGCGAGCGGAAGGCCAAAGCCTGTATGGGCGAGCCAGATGCCGACGAAACTTTGGCCGATGCCCACCTGATTGTGCAGATTGAGAAGCGGCACGAGGGCCAATTGCAGCGGGACGACCAAGAGGCCCACGACAGCCGCGATCAAAAGCCCCCTGCCCGGAAAATCCATCCATGCCAGCGCATAAGCTGCAAAGGCCGCGATCAGGATCGGGATGACGGTTGCCGGGATCGTCACCGTCAGCGTGTTGATGAAGGCCACGTCCATATTGTCGGAGGTCAGCACGGAGTTGTAATTGTCCAAGCTAAAATCCGGTGGGGTTTCTGCTGCGAAATAGATGCGCGGATCGCGACTGAACTCTTCGGGCGACGTGAATGTGTAGCTGCCATCTTCCAGAACACTCAAAGTCCGGTCGCGGCTGAGCTCACCCACCTCGCCTGGTTCAAAAGCTGTGGGGGCAGCGCGGGTGCCACCAAACGCAGAAATCAGGGGCGTTTCACCGCCAAACGCTGCCGAGATCAAAGGATCATCGTAGATATTACCTTCGATCACAAAACCATCGGCCTGCGCCACGGCATCATCGCCGGAAGCGCGGGTTGAGAAGTTCTGCTCCACCGGGAAGGGTGAGAGCCACCAACCGCTGGCGCTGATCTGGTCGCGGTCGCGGAAGGACGAGACCAGAAGGCCAATCGTCGGGATCAGCCACAGAAGGACCAGCACAACGACGGTGATGTTCATCACCCATGAGAGGCTCGTTTTGGTTCCGGCAATGTTATCCATGGGTCCCCTCCTCAGCGCATTTCTTTGCGTGCTTGCGCGATGTTCCAGATCATCACAGGCAGCACGATCAACATGATGACAAAGGCCACAGCCGTAGCGCGCCCGTCATCGCGGAACATGTAAGACATCATGTAGCTGGGCAGGATTTCAGTGCCGAAATTGCCCCCGGTCATCGTGTAGACGATGTCGAAAACTTTCAGAACCAGAATGGTGATCGTCGTCCAGACCACCACGATGGTGCCCATGATCTGTGGCACCTTGATCTTGAAGAAGATCTGAAAAGGGTTGGCCCCGTCTATGATAGCGGCCTCGACGGTTTCCTCCGGAATCCCGCGCAGGGCGGCCGACAGGATCACCATCGCAAAGCCTGTCTGGATCCAGATCAGGATCACCATCAGAAAGAAGTTATTCCAGAACGGCAATTGCAAGACGTCCACTGGGTCGAGCCCGAAGACATCGCGTACCGCGTTAATCATGCCGATATCGGGATTGTTGGCGTAGACAAACTTCCAGATCAGCGACGCGCCCACGAAAGAGATCGCCATGGGCATGAAGATCAACTACTTGGCGATATTGCCCCATTTCATCCGGTCCGTCAGTTGCGCGACCAGCAGGCCAAAGAACGTGGCAGCGGCAGGCACCACAAGCACCCACAGGAAATTGTTGAACAGCGACACGCGGAACTGGTCATCGCCGAACATCGTGATGTAGTTGCCAAGGCCGATGAATTCATCGCCTGCGCGATTGAAGAGCGAGCGCCAGAAAGACCCGATCACCGGGTAGACCAGATAGAGCCCCAGCGCGAGGATCGCAGGCAGCAGGAAAAGCCACGGGCGCACCATATTGGCACGGTTGATATTGCGCCCTGGGTTGGCGCCCTTGGGCGGGAAGATCACTTTGTCGAGGCTCAGGTTCGACGCGAAGAAAAAGCCGATACAGCCGCCAACGCCGATGATGATCGTCAGACCACCTTGGATAAGTGGAGACATGAGAACACCCCCCTGAAGGCTGATTGGCCAGCGTTTTTTCTGGGTATTGGCCTCGTGCAGGTGAGTGGTGCTGCACGAGGCCTTGGTCTCAAGCCGCGAAATTACGGCTTGGGCTATCGCTTTACTGGATGGCGTCCCAGCGTTCCTGAATGCCTGCGGCCACTTCGGACGCGTCAGCACCGGTTGTGTAATCCACCATGCCTGTCCAGAAGGCACCTGCGCCAATCTCACCCGGCATCAGATCAGAGGCGTCAAAGCGGAAGGTCGTGGCCCCCAGAAGGACGTCGCCCAGTGCTTTGAGCGTGTCATTGGCATACATATCGGTGTTCACGCCGGTATGCGGTGTCAGGAAGCCCGACTGCGCCATCCAGACTTCGTGGGCGATGGGGGTCTTGATGAACTCCATCAGGCCACGGGCGGCGGGGCTGTCATTGGTGATCGCAAAGAGCGTGCCAGCGCCAAGGACAGGCTTGCCGAGGTCCTTTTCCGCATAAGCAGGGAAGTAGAAAAAATCGACGTCCTCGCCCACTTCGGTGCCTTCGGGGAAGAAGGTTGGAATGAAGCTAGCCTGACGATGCATGTAGCACTTGGGCGGAATATCAAAGAGACCCGTGGGGCTTTCGCGGAAGTCGGTGTTGGCGACCGCTTGTGCGCCGCCGTCAACATAGGCGTCGTTCAGTGCGAAATAGCCAAACTCTTCGATGGCTGCGACAACGGCTGGGTCGTTGAAGGGCAGCTCATTGGCAACCCATTGGTCATAGACGGCGGGCTCTTGCGTGCGCAGCATCATGTCCTCGACCCAGTCGGTTGCGGGCCAACCGGTGGCTGCACCGGATCCCAGACCGATGCACCATGGGGTGCCGCCGTCTTCGACGATCAGGTCTGTCAGTTCTTTCAGCTCTTCCATCGTTTCAGGGATGTCATAGCCCGCCTCGTCAAAGGCTTCGGGGATGTACCAGACCAGCGATTTCACATCGACCTTGTAGAAAAAGCCGAAAAGCTCGTCATTTCCGTCTGCGTTGGCATAGGTGCCCAGATCAACCCAGGATTGACCTGCCGCATAGTTGTCGCGCACCCAAGCGGCGGTGTCCTCGCCCAGTGCCGACAGGAAGCCCCGACCGGCCATGTCAGAGGCGAGACCCGGCTGCGGGAACACAGCGACGTTTGGGGCGGAACCTGCTTGCGCGGAAATCATGATGTCCTGCTCGAAGCTGTCAGAGCCCGAGTAGTTCACCGTCGCCCCGGTCGCTTCCGAGAAATACGCCATGACCGAGTTCACCAGCTCTGCGTCCGCACCCGTCCAAGGGCCGGTAACTGTGATCTCTTCGCCCGAGAAGTCATTGGCATCCGCAAATGCCGTGAAGCTGTCCCAGTTGAAACCGCCCTCGCCCGGCGCGAAAGGCAGGTGGCCTGCACCTTGCGCGGTTCCAGCCGTCAAAGCAGCTGCGGCCACACCGGCCAACAGATACGTCTTCATAGATTATCCTCCCAAGTCGCGCCATTTGCAGCGCTTACCAGCATCCGTGCGCCCGGAATCATTTCCAAAGCGCTTTGGGTGGCGGTAAGAAAACCGTAAACAGCAAACCTGTCAATTCATCATCGCGGAACACGCGGGTTTATTCTGATTTTGCTGCAAGTGCGAAGAAATCTGCACGCGTGGCTTTGTCTTTGACCGATCCTGCTGTGATCGCTACCGTTCCGCGGAATTGAAAGCGCTTTGAAACGAAGAAGACTATGAATCTCAGGGAATTGGCACAGAATCTCGGGTTGTCCCAAACCACTGTTAGCCGGGCTTTGAACGGCTATCCAGAGGTCAATGAGGCGACCCGTGCCCGCGTCGTTCAAGCTGCAGAGCAGCATAACTATCGCCCCAACACCCGCGCCAAGGGTCTGGCCACGGGCCGCGCGATGGCCATCGGCCATGTGATCCCGATGTCAAAGCAACACGAGATGGTGAACCCCGTTTTCGGCGATTTCATCGCAGGCGCAGGCGAGACCTATTCACGCAACGGCTATGACATGGTTCTGTCACTGGTCGAGGATGGTCAGGAAGAAAAGACTTACCGCGATCTGCGCGGCAAGGGTGCGGTCGACGGGCTGATCGTGCATGGCCCCAAAAGCGACGATCCACGGATAGCGATGCTGGATGAATTGGGTGTGCCGTTCGTGGTACATGGCCGCGCCAGTGCTGTCACCTTGCCCTATGCTTGGCTTGACGTAAACAACCGGAACGCGTTTCAGCGTGCCACCGACTTCCTCTTGGATCTGGGACATCGCCGCATCGCGCTGATGAACGGTCTGGAGGAGCTGGATTTTGCCAGCCGCCGCCGCGCGGGATATCACGACGCATTGCAAGCACGCGGTGTGCCGCTGAGGCCAGAGTTCATGCATAGCGAGGAAATGACCGAACGCTATGGGTATGACACCGCGCGCTTGCTGCTGGCGCGTGACGACGCGCCGACCGCGTTCCTTGTCTCGTCGATGATAACTGTGATCGGGGTGCGCCGCGCCATCGAAGAACGTGGCTTGAAAATGGGGCGCGACGTTTCGGTCATCACCCATGATGATGAGTTGAGCTATTTCAAAAACGGTCAGGACGCGCCGATCTTTACGGCGACCTGTTCATCGGTTCGCGAGGCAGGCCGCCAGGCGGCGCAAATCCTGCTTGAGCGGATTGCACATCCGCATCTGCCGCCGCCCAATCGGCTGCTTGAAGCGCAGTTGGTCGTGGGCGGTTCGACCGGGCCGGCCCCCATTTCCGCGAAAGACTAAAGATGGATTTCAAGCGCTCTGACTTTCCTGAGGGCTTTCTTTGGGGAGCGGCGACATCGTCCTACCAGATCGAAGGTCACGGCTTTGGCAATGCGGGCCCGACCCATTGGGACAGCTTTGCCGCCACCCCCGGCAATGTGGTGCGCTTTGAAGACGGAGCGTGCGCTTGCGATCACTATCACCGGTTCGAGGACGATCTGGACCTGATGCAGGCGGCAGGCTTTGACGCTTACCGCTTCTCTACCAGCTGGGCGCGCGTGCTGCCCGAAGGGCGCGGAACGCCCAACCCCGAAGGCCTTGATTTCTACGACCGGCTGACCGACGCGATGCTGGCGCGCGGCCTCAAACCCTGCGCCACGCTTTATCATTGGGAATTGCCGCAACCGCTGGCCGATCTGGGCGGCTGGCGCAATCGCGATATAGCGGGCTGGTTCGGGGATTTCACCGAAGTTATCATGCGCCGTATCGGGGACCGCATGCATTCTGTTGCGCCGATCAATGAGCCTTGGTGTGTCGCCTGGCTTAGCCATTTTTACGGCCATCACGCACCGGGCATGCGTGATATCCGCGCCGCTGCGCGCGCTATGCACCATGTTTTGCTGGCCCATGGCACAGCGATCCAGCGGATGCGCGGGTTGGGGATGGGAAATCTTGGCGCGGTCTGCAATTTCGAATGGGCGGATCCGGTGGATAGCGCCGAGGCCGCACACGAAGCTGCGCTGGATTACGACGCAATCTATAACCGCTTCTTCCTTGGGGGCATGTTTCACAAGGCATACCCCGACCGTGTGCTGGCAGGACTTGAGCCGCATCTCCCCAATGGTTGGCAAGACGATTTCAACACCATCGCGACGCCTGTCGATTGGGTTGGCCTCAATTACTACACCCGTAAATTAATCGGGCCGACCGATGGTCCCTGGCCCGCGCATGAGGAAGTCGACGGCCCCTTGCCGAAAACCCAGATGGGTTGGGAGATTTATCCAGACGGCATACATCATTTCCTGACCCGCACTGCGGCAGACTACACCGGAGATCTGCCACTTTACGTGACCGAGAATGGCATGGCGAGCGCGGTGCCGCTGGATGACCAGGACCGGATCGCCTATCTGGACGCCCACATCGCAAAAGCCCGGCGGGCAATGGCCGAAGGCGTTCCGCTAAAGGGTTACTTTATTTGGTCGCTTCTGGACAATTATGAATGGGCTTTGGGCTATGAAAAGCGCTTTGGCCTTGTTCATGTTGATTTCGACAGCTTGCAGCGCACCCCGAAAGCGTCTTATGAGGCATTGAAGTTAGCGCTATCAAGATAAGGCACACGCAATGGCCAAACGCATCCTCGTTGCAGATATCGGCGGCACCAACACGCGGGTGGCGATGGCCCATGAGGCGGTTGTGCAAACCGCATCAATCCAGCGGTTTCGGAACGCCGATCACCCGGGGATTGCGACTGTGCTGCGTGCCTATCTGGCAACGCAGGACACCACGCCCGATGCCGTCTGTGTCTGCGTTGCAGGCCCTGTGCGCGACGGGGTCGGCGCGCTGACCAACCTGGACTGGACGATGGATGGTGATCTGTTGCGCGATGCAACAGGCGCGCCGGAAGCTGCTCTTTTGAACGATCTGCAGGCCCAAGGCCACGCGATTGATGCGCTTGATCCCAAAAGCGTAGCAGAGGTGACGACAGGTATCGCTGCCAAGCCGGATGCCAGCCAATTGGTGATTGGGTTGGGCACAGGCTTTAACGCGGCCCCGATCCATATCACGCGCCATGGTCGCCACGTGGCGCCGTCGGAATGTGGTCACGCAAACCTGCCGATCCGCACCGAAGAAGAGCTGCGCTTGTGCCAGTTCGTGGAAACCGCCCACGGGTTTCCGGCCATCGAAGACGTCCTGTCAGGCCGCGGGTTGGAACGGGTCTATCACTGGCTGGCCCATGAGGCCGGACAAAGCTCGGAAAAGTCGGCGAAAGACATCATGGACGGCGCGGCGACGGACCCGCGCGCGCAAGAGGCGTTGCGGGTTTTCATTCGCATTTTAGGCACTGTGGCGGGCAACCTTTCGCTGGTCCATCTGCCATTTGGAGGGGTCTTTCTGGTTGGCGGTGTCGCGCGCGCGATGCTGCCGCATCTGGGCCAGTACGGCTTTACAGAGGCCTTCCGTGACAAGGGCCGTTTTGCCGGTTTCATGGGCAATTTCCCGGTCTCGATCTTGCTGGATGACTACGCCGCGCTGACCGGCAATGCCGCCTATATGTGTGATCCTACATAATCCGACATCGCCGTCTTGAAGCCGCCTGCTCGGCTGCACATGTCTTGAGCGTTACTCCGTATACAGCGAAAGGAGGACGCCTATGCTGACGTTTGATCGTATCTCTACCGACCTTTTGGAAGTCACCGCCCGCGGCACTATTACAGAGGACGAAGTCCGCAGTTTCTACACACAGCTTTGGCCCGAAATCGCCGATGCCAAGAAGATCGGTATGCTCATCGATCTGACCGGCTTTGCTGACATGACGGGCCGCGCGATCCTCGAGGATCTCACCCATGAGGCAGGCGCCCTGCCCCAGTTGCACCGCTTTCCCCGCATCGCGATCCTGACCGACAAGCAGTGGATCCGCACAGCCGAACGGATCATGGATCCGATCCTGCCAATGACAAAGATGGAATGCTTTGACCCGGACGACCGCGAGGCCGCGCGCGCTTTTGCCCAAGATCTTAGCACGCCTGAAAAGAGCAAGGGTCAGGGCTTGCACATGATCGAAAGTCAGATCGACGGTGTTCTGGCGTTTGAACTGGATGGCTATATGACTGAGCCGCAAGCCGAAACCGTCGCCGCCGTCTTTCGCATGAAGATCGAGGCAGGCGAGACATTCGACGCCTTTGCCCGGATCAAGCATTTTGGCGGGTTTGATCCGCAAGTGCTAGTGCAAAAGGACTTTTTGCAAATGAAGATGGGCGCCGCCCAACATCTGCGCCGCTACGCAGTGGTCACCGATGAGCGCTGGATCAACCCGATGCTTGGCATCGCCCGTGCCGTCACGGATATCGAGATCGAGGTTTTCCCCGAGGCGCGTGAAGAGGCCGCGTGGGATTGGCTGCGCGGGATTTCCGAGGCCTAGCGCCGCCCTTCGAAAGGAGCGATGGTGATCCCGTCACTTTGCAAGGCTGCGCGTACGGATTTGGCGATATCCACAGCCCCGGCGGTATCGCCATGCAAGCAGATCGTGTCAATCGGCGTCGCGATCCGCTTGCCGCTTTCAGAGATGATCGCCCGTTCGCGCACCATCTGCGCGATGCGTGGCCCAGCGACGGTCGCGTCGTGGATCACAGCGCCTTCCAGCTTGCGATTTACCAGCGTGGCATCGTCATTATAGGCGCGATCTGCGAAAATCTCGGCCGCCCAAAGGCAGCCGATGTCTTGCACGGCTTGCTGCTGCTGCGTACCTGCCAGCACCATCACGATGATCTCGGGGGCAACGGCCAGCGCCCCCTCATAGCAAGCCCGCGCCATCGCGGCGTCGACCGCGCACATGTTGGCCAGCGCACCGTGAAGCTTGAGGTGGCGCACGTTTCCCCCTGCCGCGACAGCCATGGCTTGCGCGGCACCAAGCTGATAGGCAACCAGATGGCGCAGGGTGTCATGGCTTAGATCCATATTGCGCCGACCAAAGCCCTGCAGATCAGGGAAGCCGGGATGCGCCCCGATCCCGACTTTGTTTTTCACAGCCAACGCCATGGTCTGCGCCATCACATCGGGATCGCCTGCATGAAACCCGCAGGCGATATTTGCAGAGCTGATAATTTCGAGCAGCTCGGCATCGCGGCCCATCGGCCAAGGGCCAAACCCTTCGCCCATATCCGCATTCAGATCGACTTTCCGGCTCATCTAAGGCTCCTCGTCGCCACGCGCGACACCGCTGATAAGTTGATACGACAGCAAATCCGAAACGTCACCCGGATCGCGCAACATGGGGCTGATCTGCGTGCCAAGCGCGGCCATAGCTGCGCGATCCGCACGTTCGGCAGCAACGGCAGCATCGATGTCGATAAAGGTAAAACGCAGTGCAACGTCTGGGCGCGCCTGGATCAGCTTGGGCAAATCACACGGCAATACCGTCCCGATCCGCGGATACCCGCCCGTCGTCTGCGCCTCCGACAACAGCACGAAAGGCGCACCATCACCTGTCATTTGAATATCGCCGGTCATGATAACCTCGGACAAGACGGTCAGCCCCCCCTCGGCCTGAAACCCTGCACCATCCGGGATCAAACGCACGCCCATCCGGTTGCCGCGCATGTCGCGATGAAAGACAGTCTGTTCAAATCGGTGCAGCTCGTCAGGGGCGAACAGATTGGTCTGGAACGAACGGACAAGCCGGATCACGCCGCCCACGTCCCGCACAGCGCCATCAAGCCGCTGATTAACGGCCGTTCCCGGATCGGTACCGATGGGCAGCACAGCGCCGTCAAGCAACCGTGCGCCAATCTGGGAATTCAGATGCGCCGAACGCGCACCCATCACCAAAGGCGCGTCGATCCCGCCACCGACGTGAAGGTATCCATAGCCGCCCGACGCTGCAGACCCGATGCGCAGTTCGGCCCCGCGGGGCACCGCGTGGCTTGCGTTCCACTGCAATGGCACGCCGTCAAGGCTCGCCTGCATCACCGCGCCAGTCAGCGCGATGCGGATGTCATGATCGGCGACGAATGTGCCGCCAAAGCCCGCCATCTCAAGTGCGGCCAGATCCGCGCTTTGCCCCAACAGCGCAGCCCCTTCGGCCAAGGCGCGCATGTCCACGGCGCCGCCTTGGGACAAGCCTGAGGCCACGAAACCCACGCGCCCCCGGTCCTGGATGGTGACTGACGGGCCTATACTGTGCACCGCAAGCGAGGTCATGCGATCCGTTCCCTGACTGCGCCACCATTGCCAGAGCTGTCGCGGGCGCGGATCGCTTCAAAGGCCTCGCGGGTGACCGGCTCAAACTGCACCTCATCGCCCGCGCGTAATGCAAAAGGTTCGGCATCGTCAGGCAGAAAGCTGCGAAACGCAGTTTGGGCCACATGGCGCCAGCCGGTCGGCGCTGTCGTGGCAAAGAGCACAAATTGACGGATCGCAACAACCAAAGCCCCTTCGGGCACCTGCGATGTCAGCGCTGTTTGGCGCGGCAGGTTCCACGCCTCTGGCAGCTCGCCCAGATAGGGCTGGCCTGCGGCAAAGCCCAGCGTGATAACCCGCACCCGCGCGCCACTTAACGACGCGATCGCGTCTTGTGCGGACATGCCAGCGGCCTGTGCGGCTTCATTAAGCTGGGGTGCCAGATCGCCGCCAAAAACCGCCGGGATGCGCCAGAAGCGGCGCCCCTCTGGTGGCGCGGCTTGGAACCAGTCTTCTTGCGCCAACAAGCCTTCAAGCCGGGTACTCAACACAGCATGAGACAAAACCAGGGGATCAAACCGTATGAAAGCAGATGCCAAGGTCGAGGATGTTTCGATCACACCGTCCCAGCTTTCCCGTTCGATCCGGGCCCGAAACGCCAAAGCGGCCCGGTTGGACGGCTCACTTAACGCATCGGCAAAGCTGACCAGCATTCCGGTCA
>ERZ1740070.2373-NODE-2373-length-10874-cov-7.116462_pt1 | contig 10874 bp, 11 predicted proteins | sample MGYA00581734_ERZ1740070 | MGnify/ENA primary metagenome ERZ1740070 (study PRJEB43018, sample SAMN04849744) | marine metagenome | isolation source: floating plastic debris | place: Pacific Ocean | collected 2008-09-01 | study: EMG produced TPA metagenomics... | reverse complement strand
ATGGTTTGTCCCAGCCCCCACCCCAGCCATTCCATAGCCATGCGTCTTTCCAGCCCCAGCCCCAACCGAAGCCAGCACCGCCCCATCCCCAGTTGTCATATACGTTGATGGTAAGGTTTGAAGGATTGTCGCCCCAACCGGCATTGCCGTTGTAGACGTTGTTTTGTGCAAAATAGTCGGTTTGGGCACCTAGTGGGATACTGTCGTTTTCAACATCACTGGTGTAGTTCTCCACATCGGTGAAGATTTCGTCATCCAATATTTCAGCATATTCATCTGCCTGCTGACCAAAATAATCTTGGTACACATCAGAGTCGTTATTGCGTTGTGCTCTTTGTGTTCGTACAGGTCTAGGCTCTTCCCGCTCCGTGGTAGTTCTTGGAGGATTGTCCGAAGAAGCATAAATACCGTCGTCATCATAATATGACGCGGATTGGTAAGACCCACAGGAAGTTAAAAGAACTGCAGCCACGACAACAGCAAACAACTGATATTTGGTGTGAGGTAAAGACTTTGGCATAGCACGATTTTTATTGTTGAACATACTTAAAATAACTAGTTTTACCGAATTATTTTTCTATACAAGTCACAAGTTTTGTGCCAAAGTTAAGGTGATGGGTAAAAATTTAACGAGTCGTCAAGAGGATTATTCAAAGTGGTACAACGAGTTGGTTGTAAAGGCAGATTTAGCCGAAAACTCCGGAGTACGGGGGTGTATGGTTATCAAACCCTATGGTTTTGCCATTTGGGAGAAAATGCAGGCCGAATTGGACCGAATGTTCAAGGAAACGGGGCATGAAAATGCCTATTTCCCCATATTCATCCCAAAATCTTATTTGAGCAAAGAAGCAAGTCACGTTGAGGGTTTTGCCAAAGAGTGCGCCGTGGTGACCCATTACCGCTTGAAAAATGCTGAAGATGGAAGCGGAATTGTAGTAGATGAATCTGCTCGTTTGGAAGAAGAATTGATTGTACGACCCACTTCAGAAACTATTATTTGGGATACCTACCGAAGATGGATACAATCCTACCGCGACCTACCTATTTTGGTGAATCAGTGGGCTAATGTGGTACGCTGGGAAATGCGGACGCGATTGTTTTTGCGTACGGCCGAATTTTTGTGGCAAGAAGGGCACACTGCACATGCTACGAAACAAGAGGCCATGGATGAGGCGAAACAAATGATGGAGGTATACGCCGAATTTGCGGAAAACTTTATGGGGGTTCCGGTAATCAAAGGAACGAAAACGGAGAGTGAACGCTTCGCTGGAGCTGAGGAAACATTTTGTATTGAAGCACTAATGCAAGATGGAAAGGCATTACAAGCAGGGACTTCACATTTCTTGGGTCAAAACTTTGCCAAGGCTTTTGATGTGAAGTTTGCTACGAAAGAAGGAGGGCAAGACCACGTTTGGGCCACTTCTTGGGGTGTTTCCACCCGACTCATGGGAGCACTTATTATGACGCATAGTGATGATAATGGTTTGGTGCTACCTCCAAAACTGGCACCTATTCAAGTGGTAATTGTGCCGATATATAAAGGATTGGATCAATTGGATGCCATTGCCGAAAAGGTAGACCCCTTGGTGGCCACACTACGAAAGGAAGGGATTTCAGTAAAGTTTGATAAGCGCGACACGCATAAACCTGGATTCAAATTCAACGAATACGAATTGAAAGGCGTCCCTGTGCGCTTGGCGATAGGTCAGCGAGATTTGGCGAATGGAACCTTTGAAGTGGCACGCCGGGATTTGCTTACCAAAGAAATCGTACCTGCGGATGAGGTTGTGGAGCGAATCAAGGAACTTTTGGATGATATCCAAACATCTATCTTCCAAAAAGCGCTGGATTTTCGAAATGAAAGTATTACCAAGGCAGATACTTACGAGGAATTCAAAGCAATTTTAGAGGAAAAAGGAGGTTTTGTATCATCCCACTGGGATGGAACTTCTGAAACGGAAGAACGAATCAAGGATGAAACGAAGGCTACGATTCGCTGTATCCCTCTTGATGCGTCAGAGGAGGAAGGGCAATGTATTTTGACTGGTGCACCCTCCTCCAAACGCGTACTCTTTGCCAAGGCATATTAAATGCCAAAAATTGGATTTTACTGTTGCAATACTTAAAAATAGTTGTATTTTTGCACCCGCCAGAATGGTATCTTCTTAGTTGAGGGGGAATCATTTAGGTTTGACAAAGTGAAATTTTTGGCCCGTTCGTCTAGGGGTTAGGACGCCAGGTTTTCATCCTGGTAACAGGGGTTCGATTCCCCTACGGGCTACGAAAAAAGAAATTTAAGGAAATGGCGAATCACAAGTCAGCGTTAAAAAGAATTCGAAGAAATGAGGCGGTACGTTTGCGTAACCGTTATCAACATAAAACCATGCGTAATGCCATGAAGAAATTACGCAATGAGGAAGATAAGAAAGCTGCAGCGGAAATGTTGCCCAGCGTAATCGGAATGATTGACAAGCTGGCAAAGCGAAACATTATCCACAAAAACAAAGCAGCAAACCTTAAGAGCAAATTGGCGAGCAAAGTAGCTGCGATGTAATTTGATTTCTTTTGGAAAAAGTAAACGCCCCTTTTTGAGGGGCGTTTTTTATTGCGGGTTGTACTGGTTTTATTCTTTTAAGTTGGATTCATTTCGGTAACCATTGGAGTCTTTGTACCAGTCGGGATATGAACTACCGCCAGAAGACGCCCAAACATTGAAAAAGTTATACGCTTGGTTTACAGGCACTCTCTCTTTTGGTGGTTTAAAGTTGTGCACGATGTTAATCGCCCATGGTAAACCAGAATCTGTTCTATAATTTCCGTCTACATCTTGATTGGCACCTTCAGCAGAAGAAGCATCAGCTCCCAAAGTGGTTCGGCTCTTATTGGGTAAATGAATTTCCTTTTCTCTTTCTTTATTAATAATCAAGAAAGGATTAAATGGTGCAGTGCCTAGTGTGGATGTGGATATGGGATTCACAAACGCAATGGATACGGTACTTGCGATGTTAAGTCTGGTTTCGTTATTATCAAATAAGATGACCACCGCATTGTCTTGTCCTGCTTCCAAGCCATTTGCCGCTTCTGTGATATAGTTTTCTGTCAACACTGTACCCGTAACGGAAGCTACAAGACTAGGGTCCATATTCTCGAATTCAATACCAAAACCATTGGTGAAATTAGCCCCATCGGAGGTAACTTCATAGTGAATATCCAATTGCACAGCTTGGTTTTGGGAATTCAATACAGCTACAAAGCGATAGTTCACAGCGGTATCATTAAAATCATAATCTCCTAAAAACGGCCATAGGTCTTCAAAAGCTACAGTTCCCCAACCATATTTACTGGGCGTGAATTGCTCGAACGCTTTATCGGCATCTTCCGGAAAATCATCGTTGCTGTCCGTAATACCATCACCATCCGTATCAGGGTCTACAGCATTTTCGTCAATAATTCTAAAAGTAGTTAGGTCATTAATGGTTCTACCAAAAGTGACATTGGTGTTGGAGTTTGGTCCATAACTATACTGCCAACCACCGGTTTGTGTATCCATTACAATTAAATCTCCGTCTCCTGTACTGTTGGCCAACCATAGCTCATTGTTGGAATCAAAAGTCATGGATGTTGGATTGAACGGAAGGTCTTCTCCACTAATTCTTGTAGAATCGTAGTCACCTTCGTTGTTCAATTCCAAACGATATAGACCTGAGAACGTACAAAGGAAAAGTGTTCCGTCTTCAGCGAAGGCTAAATCTCCACCATTGGTTTTATCCAATCCATTGATGTCCCATTCGGAAAGAAATGTACCATTTATAGGGTCAATGGTGAACAACTTCGCCCCTGTGGAAAAATACAGTAAGCCATCTTGGTCATTATAGTCAAGTCTAGGGCCTCCTTTGTTCAAATTGCTTACGGTAGTCCAGCTGTCATTTACGATATCGTACTTCATTAAAGGATTTGGCTTACTTCGTCCTATGGAATACAGTACTTTGTTTTGTTGGTCGATGGCGGCCGTATAACTGCCCATGGGCATATCACTAATAAAGGTATAAGCCCCATCAACAGGGTCTACTTGAAATAAATCCCCGCTTCCATTTACACAATACAGATAATCTTGTACAATGGACCTTCCAGCTTTGGAACCCCTGCCGCTGTTCGGATTATGGGTATATATGATATTTCCGTCATTAATGTCAACTACTGCTGAGGAATACACAAAACCTTCTTTTCTACGGATGTATAGTTTTTCAAAATAGTTGGGCACTACAAAAGAGTGTTGTATACCTCCTGAAGAAGGCGCTCCTGAAAAGATAAGATGGTTCAAATTGTCAACAGCAATTTCGGTTTCGGTGACCTCTTCCTCCTCCTCATTAAGATAGGTGATTTGGTTGCTGGTCAGTCTTGACTCCTGGTAGGCATATACATCATATTTTACGTTGGATGCATTATCGTTGATAGTCAAGTTTACGGTTTTATCTGTCGCAAACTCAAAATCTTCAGGGATTTGCAGTTGTGTGATTTCCAACTCTTCGATGGGGGTTGGTGTTTCTGGGTTTTCTTCGCCATCTGGGTCGATTACGGTTTCGTCAAAACTGTCTTTCACACAAGAAGTAATGCTCGCCATAAGTAGTAGGGCCATTATGGAGCCCATGATTCGGGACGTTTTCATCTCTATGGTTTTTTGTAGGATTTGAAATAAAACTTAGACCAAAAGTACTTCTGAACCTAAATCGAAAAGCGTGATTTGTGATTAGACGCGATTAAGTGTCGATGAGTGGTTTAAAAAGTCCGATAATCTTTTTTACAGTACTTGAACGAAAAAACCTACAAACTATTTAAAATAATCGATGAAATGTCGTTTTGACGCGAATTAGCCCAATAAATAGAGAAATACACTTAGGTAAATGCCTTCTTCTTCCCAAAGATGAATCCAATATTAAAGAGGATATACATGGTAACAATAAGAATGCTCAATACCGTTTGGAAGTGATATTCGACCCAAATCTCGTATTTCGTATATCCGATAAGTTGAACGAAGGGAAAAAGACAGTAAAAAACCAATAACCCTAGGCTCACCCAGAACATTAGGTTATTGATAACAGGGTACTTTACGGTTTTTTTTGTCTTTTCCATAAAGTACAGAATGATGATTACCACCAAAGACAATGAACCTACCAAATCGGCATAATACAAACCAATATGGAAGGGGTCTTGAAAAAAGAGACTAATGCAGTACGAAGAAAAGGTTCCAATCGCTAAGAAATTAATTCGGCGTTTGTTTTCAGGTAGCAAGCACACTTTATGGTAGACCCAAAAGAAGTACGCGAAAACCACCACTTGGTATATATTGAAGATGATAACATTGTGCCAGTCAGTACCTTCAGCAGAGAAAAACTGAAAATCTTCATGAAACTTGATAAAGTATCCCAACAATTCCGTGAAGAAAGTATAAATGATGAAAATAGGTAAGTGCTTTAGCACCGTATCATCATAGCGCTTAAAACGTATCATCGCCACCACCCATGTCAAAAGGTATAGGGGGATGTAATACTCCTTTAGAATTTGTAGTAATATGTCTTTCGCCATCCAATATTAATAATCTGGCGGCGGCGGCGGGCCACTGGTTCCCTTGTTATAGGCCAAACTTTGGTCATCGAATAGCATAGGGGCTGATACCGTCAACATACTAGGATGCACTTTTTCAAGTTGGTTTTTCTTAAAAACTTCAGCGCCTTGTTGTTGTACGTCAACCCTAACTCTATCCTTAATAAGTTGTGCTGAACCATCGGCTCCAATGTAAAAACCATAGTTTTCTTTCCCTTTCTTTAAGGTCGGTACGAAAAAGATTGAGTTTTGATGGGTTTTCCCCCCTTTGTTTGCATAATATACCCGCACGGTAGATACATCAACGTCGGCCTTGGCTGCCGCTTGTTCTACGAAATCGAGATATTGCTTAAGGTCTTTGTAATCGAAATCGGTGTAACGAGCAGCCATAAATTCTTCGTTTTCAAAATTCTCCTTTTCAAACTTTTCAATGCTTTCTGCTCTGTATCGGGTGTAGTTGTCGTATAGTTTTTTAGATTCTTCTAGGGTAATAATTCCCTCTGGGGCTTTCACCTCTTGAGGTGGTTCTTTTTCAGGAGTTTCTTCCGGTTTTACTTCAGTTCTGCAGGCAACAAGACTGGTCAGTCCAAGGCCCAGCACTACGATTTTTAAGGAGTTGATGTTTTTCATAATAGTAGTTGTCAGTCAAGATTTATCAGTGTGGGAAACCTGACTTAAAGATATGGTATTTCTTTAATATGGGCCTAAAAAAGCCCTTCCTGAAGTAAGGAAGGGCTGTAATATTGTGTGTTCTGCCCAGAAAGTTGTAAAAATTTTCTACCCGTTCATCGTAAGCAGAAACTCTTCATTATTTCGGGTTTGCTTGATGCGTTGTTCCATGAACTCCATGGCTTCTACAGGATTCATATCTGCCAAGTATTTGCGCATGATCCACATCCGTTGAATGTTATTTTCGTCCAGCAACAAATCATCTCTACGCGTAGAAGAGGAGATAAGGTCAATCGCAGGGAAAATTCTTCGATTCGAAATTCTACGGTCAAGTTGCAATTCCATGTTACCCGTACCCTTGAATTCTTCAAAGATGACCTCGTCCATTTTAGAACCGGTCTCGGTCAAAGCTGTAGCGATGATGGATAATGAACCTCCATTTTCAATATTTCGGGCCGCTCCAAAGAAACGCTTTGGTTTGTGTAAAGCGTTCGCATCCACACCACCACTCAATACTTTTCCTGAAGCAGGTTGTACCGTGTTATAAGCACGTGCTAAACGCGTGATGGAATCCAAAAGAATCACTACATCATGACCACATTCGACTAACCTTTTCGCCTTTTCAATAACGATGTTGGCAACTTTTACGTGCTCCGTAGCTTCTTTATCAAAGGTCGAGGCAACTACTTCACCACGCACGTTACGCTGCATGTCGGTAACTTCCTCAGGCCGTTCATCAATCAACAAAATGATTTGATATACTTCCGGATGGTTTGCCGCAATAGCATTGGCAACATCCTTCAACAACATGGTTTTACCAGTCTTGGGTTGCGAAACAATCATTCCCCTTTGCCCTTTTCCAATAGGCGAAAACAAATCGATGATTCTAGTAGAAATCGTACTTTGTCTTTCAGCGAGTCGAAACTTTTCCTTTGGGAAAAGTGGTGTCAAGTGCTCGAAAGATACTCGGTCACGAACAATCTGCGGGTCCAACCCGTTGATTTTGGAAACCTTAATGAGTGGGAAATACTTTTCGCCTTCTTTCGGCGGACGTACGTTACCCAATACCGTGTCACCAGTTTTCAAACCAAAAAGACGTATCTGGGATTGTGATACATATATATCATCTGGAGATGATAAATAGTTATAATCCGAAGACCGTAAGAACCCGTACCCATCTTTTGCAATGTCCAAGACCCCTTCACTTTCGATAATACTATCGAATTCAAATTCAGGTTCCTTGTAACGGTTTCTTAAATCCTTGTCAAAGTTGTTGCTTTTAGGCTCTTTGTGCTGGTTCTTGTTTTGTTGGTTGTTCCTACGGTGGTTTTGGTTTTTAGCAGGCCCATTGGATTTATGGTCCCTGTTGGAACGGTTTTGTGAACCTTCTTCCTTACCACCCTTGTGCTCCTGGGTTTCTTTGTTGTCCTGAGTTGGAGTTGGTTTGGTTTCTTCCGATGATTCTTTGTTAGCACGTGAAACGCGAGAGCGTTTTGGTTTTGGCTTTGACTCTTCGGTTGATTTTGGTGCCGCAGTAGCCACCGATTTTGGATTGGAAGCTTGCACATCCAAAATTTGATATACCAAGTCAAGTTTTTTGTAAGACTTGAATTTAGGTATATTAAGTCCTTTTGCGATATCCTGTAACTCAGGAAGCTTTTTTGTTTTTAGGTCTGAAATCTCAAACATCAAATAGACGATAAATTATGATTCTAGAAATGAATAAAGTAGTGGATTATATTATCTGGGTACTACTGTTAGGAAAGACTCCTTTGACGGCTCTGCCGTCAATACTGTCGCAATGATACAAAATAATTTTAAACATTCTCGTTTTATTTCTTAAAAAGACTCTTATTTTTGCCTTCCGAAATTCATTCAAACAATGATTCAGCGGATACAAACGTTCTTTTTATTGATAGCTGCCCTCATCGCTGGGGTTTCGCCTTTCTTCCTGCCTTTGGGCGTGACCGAAGAAGGCGTCGCCAGATATGGGATTGACGAGCCATTGGTTTTAGTGGTATTCGTTGTCTCTGCCTTGTTGGCGCTATTGGTGATTTTCATGTACAAAAAACGACAAAATCAATTCGTAGTAAATCGATTGAACATCATATTGAATCTTTTTTTACTAGGATTTTTCGTTTACCGGTCGCTAAGCTTATCCGGAGGAACTGAAGTTCCTGAGAAGGGTATTGGGATGCTGATTCCTGTATTTTCTATCGTTTTTCTGGCTCTAGCCAATAGAGCCATCAAAAAGGATGAAGATCTTGTAAAATCTGTGGACCGCTTACGTTAAACCTAACATCTTAGTAGTATTAGTGCGAAAAACCCCGATAGCCATATCGGGGTTTTTATTTTTTACCTAATTCCACTACGGCCAAATCTTTGATGTTTTCACCTTCTATGGAAAACCGTAGCATAGTCCGCATTTGATGAAACCCTTGTTTTCCACAAGCCCCAGGATTCATATGTAGTAGCCCAAGTTTTTTGTCGTTCATTACTTTAAGGATATGTGAATGTCCACAAATGAACAACTTCGGAGGGTTTCGTCGAATCTCATCGCGTACCCTAATATTATATCTGCCCGGATAGCCGCCAATATGAGTCATCCAAACAGAAACCCCCTCGCACATAAACCGTAAATGTTCAGGAAACTCCCTTCGCACCAAATCCCCATCAATGTTTCCATAAACCCCTCGAACTGGGGCATGCTCGGCCAAGGCATCGGTGACAGAAAGGTCCCCCATGTCACCAGCATGCCAAATTTCATCAACCCCTTTCGCATATTTAAGAATGGTATCATCCATATGGTTGTGGGTGTCAGACAACAATAAAATCTTCATGGTACGCTAAAAATATGCTAAAATAGGGTAAGGCCCTTTGCACTGTTGCGCATTGAAGTATATTTATCCGTCTTAATTCAATTCCTCTTTGCGGTACTTTATTCGTTTTTCGTATTTCGGAAAGGCTTATCATGGTTGGCAAAAACAACCAAACGCCATAACGGTACAAGAAGTTTTGGAAAAAGCACTCTCCACTATTCTGCGGACCAATGTGGAAGTAGTAGGGGCAGGCCGAACGGATACCGGCGTGCATGCCAAAGAAATGTTCGCGCATTTTGACCTATCCCCTTTAGACAACCCAGAAGAATTAATGAACAGTTTGAATTCCCTTTTGCCCTCTGATATCGCAGTACAAGCTCTGGAAAAAGTCAAGCCCGAGGCACACGCCAGATTTGATGCTACCCAACGCACCTATGAATATTGGGTGGTTCGCGAGAAGCATCCTTTTTTTAAGGATCATGCACACAGTGTTCGGTTTCCTTTGGATGTAAAAGCAATGAACGAGGCAGCCGCCATTCTTATGGAGTATGACGATTTTGAGTGTTTTTCCAAAAGCCATTCCGATGTAAGGACCTTCATTTGCGATGTGCGTAAGGCCGCATGGAGCGAGCGTGAAGAACTTTTGGTTTTTACCATTGCCGCAGATCGTTTTCTACGTAACATGGTTCGAGCCATTACGGGGACTTTGTTGGAGATAGGAATGGGGAAAAGGAAAGTAGCCGATATGCATCAAATTATACAAAGCAAGAACAGGTCAAAAGCAGGTGTTTCCGTGCCGGCAAAAGGGCTATATTTGACTCAGGTACAATATCCAAATTCCATTTTTGATGAGTAACAATTCCGAAATTGGGAAAGCGTTTGACTTTGGTTTGTTCCAAAGGGTTTTCGCCTATACCAAGGCGTACCGTACCATTTTTTGGACGGTGGTAATTGCGGCGATATTGTCGGCTGCCTTTGCGGTTTTGATTCCACAATTGGTCAAAGCAATTATCAACCAAGCCCTTTCATCTAAGATGGGGAGTTATTGCTTTGGCTTACTCTAGGGATGTTAGGTGTGCTTTTGGGTCAAGTGATAGCGCAATTATCCTTTAATTATTTCGCCAATTTATTGGGCGAGTCTGTAATTCGAGATATTCGAGTCAAGCTTTTTCATAATTTGTTGGGTTTCATAATGACCTATTTTGACAACTCTTCCATTGGTGTTTTGGTATCCCGTGCCGTGGCTGATATGCAACGAATTGGTGAAATTTTCAGCCAAGGCTTTTTTGTTATCGTGTCGGATTTGTTGAAGATGTTGTCGGCAGCGATTTACATGCTATATTCTAATTGGCGACTAGCCTTGATAGTATTTGCCATTTTACCTATTATTTTGATTGCCACGCGCTTGTTCCAGCAAGCGATGAAGGTGGCATTTGTTGAAGTACGTTCACAGGTCTCCAATTTGAACTCTTTTGTGCAAGAACGCATTGCTGGAATGAAGATTATCCAACTTTTCACGAGAGAGGATATCGAGAAGAAGAAATTCCGCGACATCAACGAAAAGCATCAAAATGCTTGGTTGCGAACGGTTTGGTATAACTCCATTTTCTTTCCTATTGCGGAAATATCATATTCCATCGGCATTGGTATGGTTGTATATTTTGGGGTCATTCAAAATATTGAGAATGTTGGGCTTAATGATGAAGGATCCGTTTTCGCTTTCTTTTTCTTAATGGATTTGTTGTTCCGACCGCTGCGTCAGATTGCGGATAAATTCAATACCCT
>ERZ1740070.2372-NODE-2372-length-10878-cov-10.507161_pt1 | contig 10878 bp, 7 predicted proteins | sample MGYA00581734_ERZ1740070 | MGnify/ENA primary metagenome ERZ1740070 (study PRJEB43018, sample SAMN04849744) | marine metagenome | isolation source: floating plastic debris | place: Pacific Ocean | collected 2008-09-01 | study: EMG produced TPA metagenomics... | reverse complement strand
AACAATGCCTTTTCTGTATCCCACTCCCACAGACGTACCAAGCGTTTACAGCATGCAAATCTGCAGGACAAGCGGGTTTGGTGGCCCACTGGTAAGCGCTGGGTAAAGCTGCGCTTGTCAACCAAAGCTATTAAAACCCTTGAGAAGAAAGGCATTGAAGCTATGGCCCGTGAAGCAGGTATCAACCTAAGCAAGTACTAAACCTGCTATTAGCTCAGACCTTTACTCGCCAACAGTAGCCTCTAAATTTTTACGACTCTTGACCGGTTTTCCAAAAATCTAAAGTTTTGGTGTAACCACACTTAAGACCTCTGTGCTCTTCGGCCAGGGGTTTTACTGTCTAGAAAGTGGTCCAGGAAATCGTTGCAATGAGATAAATAAAGGTTATCCATTAATATACTCGTGTCTTAGTCTGACGACGGTCTGATCGCTTCATCTTACTAAATGGGTAAATTCTGAATTAAATACTCAGATATTACACTGATTACTGTTCGGGTAATTGAGGGTTTACCCTAGGCAAGTCTACTATGGGTTACATAGGTGCCGATTTGATCTTTGATGTTCCTTGAGGATTAAAATTCTGAGCCCCTTAAGGCTCAGGATGATAGTTACAGGGTGTTAAAATCACCCATTTTACTGCTACTGCTCGTTCCTAAAAGTCAGCGATGTCTACCCCAAAACGCTCTCGAGTTTCTAATCGTCATCGTGGCTCATTGAGCCAGCTTGGACAGTTGCCAAAGCAATTTGTAGCCTGGTTATTACGACTAGCCTTTATTAGTGCACGCTTTACTCGCTCTAATCAGGCCGGTTTTGTACTACCCACAACGGTGCTGTTACTGCTGATAGTTTCGCTGACTGTTGGCTCACTTAGTTTTCGCGCCTTTAGTCGCTCAGCAAGCGTTATTGCCGAGCGGGAGCAGCAGGTAGTGTACGGTGCTGCCACCCCTGCTATTGATCGGGCAAAAGCAAAGCTAGAGTACCTGTTTGATAAAAAGGTGCCTTCAAACAGCACACCCAGTAGCGGTGAGCTTGAAACTTTCCTACGAGAGGGAGATAATGCCCCTCCATTTACGCTACCTGACGAAAAGCGCGTAGACCTGAATAACGATGGCACACTAGATAATGCCTGGTGGTTTGCCGCAGATATTGATGGTAATGGGTCAACAGATGCGGCAAACGAGCGTATTGTCTATTCGATTTTAGTCAATCACGATGCTACGGACCCAGTAACTTCTACAGACGTCAAGCTAGAAGACAGGGTTAGCCAAGCAAAGGCTAGTGCCTTAGTGACTCGCAATGGTCCGATTGATGTTTCTAGTTCGGGTGCCAACTGTCCCGTAAGTCTGGGCACTAATGAAGAGGGCTGGCAAGAAATCTCAGCTGGAGCCCCAGAGATCAAGAAAAATTTCCAGATCAACGCCTTTACGGTGAATGCCAATCAAGCTAACCGTACGGTAAGTGCATTAGAAGTACAGCAGGTACGTGAATCACGTAAGGGTAGCAAGTGGGGGGCATGGTTTCGTAATGATTTAGAAGCATTTCCAGGTGAAGATTTCACCTGGAACGGTGCCATGCATACGGAAGGAAGTCTCTTCTTTGCGCCCGATGAGGATTTTCAACTCAGAATGATCAGTAGTCACAACTCCTGTCTCTACTCTGAGGCGGCATCGGAGATTGAGCTTGTCGATATACCTGGATATACGGGACAGGTGGTAGGCGGTGGCTTAGGTGGCCCTAGTGCAAGCACCGGCTTTATAACTGACGATACTGACATTGATTATTTTACCGGGGCAGGTACTGTAGCAGGGACCTTTGCGTTAGACAAAGGTGCTGATTCTATCAATTCTGAGCCACCCAATATCGAAGATATTGCCCTAGATCCAATTGAGGTCTTTACCGCCGATAGGTCTACTTACAGAAACGGTGGGAGCTGGACTGCAGAGAATGATGCAAATTTTTGGAATAAAAATACTGTTCGGAATCGCATTACCCAAACGACCGACTCCGAACCGCCATTTGTAGATGATACCTACAGGGCCGATGGGCGCTTTGGACCTAAAGCCACCTATGACAAGAGTAAAAATTTAGAGCTAAGTGTAGCTCAGGCAAAACTGGGCGATATTATCGCTGACTCAGCTGTTGTAACGGCAGCTCAAAAGACAGAGATAGATGATCGTGTGAACGGGTTAGACGGCTATTGGGAAAAGCAAGCCACAAGCAATGGTGCCAAAGTCATCGTTGGTGAACGATTGCAGCTAGGGGATCCCTTTGGTTGGGAAGGAGCCTACAGTATTGCTGGTGGAGAAAATGAGGTTAATCCCTTGTATCCAGCAGATAGCTCCATCAATGGTCTTGACAAACAGTCCTTGCTTTTACACCGTCGATCCCTGAACGATAACCTTGCGGCCGTTCAATCCATGGCAGTCTACCACTATAAAAACGGTGGTGGCAAGGAGTATCCACTAGCCTGTATGGCTTTGGTATCTCACCCAGGAACGCAGAGCACCATAGATCATGCCCGCACGTTTAATTTATTACCCAAAAACAACGGTGGTACGCTGTCTACAACCACTGGAACAGATTTGGTCAATGTTGATTTTGACGGTGTGGCTGGCAATGATGCCACGATAGACACTGACTTTTTCTTTGGCTATGGTACCAACGCCTGGGAATACGCACCGCCGCTGGGCACAGAAGGCGCATTTGAAACAGCCTACAACAGTAATTCAAGTCCTTTGAAGAAGGCCCTGAAGAACCTAGCCTTTTTTGCCGGTGATCCAAAAGGTGCTGCCCCCTCGTTTATACCAGTCCAAGGCCAGGCAGGTGGCGCGGATCCCTTTATTCATCCCTACCCGCATTTAGCAATGTGGGGAGACTTTTCGGCACTGCGGCGCATTTTAGAGCCTAAAACAACGGCAGACACCAGTGGTTTGGGCAATCCAGCCTATGCAAACTTGAGCATCGCAGATAAAGCGACTGTACAAACGGCAGCCTGTACGTTGGGAATGCTGGCTACCAATGTTCGCGTTGCCGATAGTCTGGACTATACCAATGCAGATGTTCAAGCTGCTCTAACAGCTCTAGCCACGGAAGTCGGTACTGTAACATCAACACCTGCACTTACGGTCAATGATTACCTGCCAGCGGCATACATCTCGGCCTTTGACCGTGCTGGTAATGATGCTGCCTTAGGATTAGCACGGTTGCTACATCTAAAAGAGCAAATTCAGCGCGATCGCACCTACGGATTCTTAAAATCGCCAACATTTAACTACTCAGTTACGTCAGCGCAAACAATTGCAGCAGGACAGACGATTCCGGTAGGTCCAGTCACCCTCAGTTTTGACCCAGCCGTAAACAACTACTTTGGGTTTGGTGCGCCGGGTAATGCTACAGATGAACTCCGATTCTTAAGACTTGCCGCCGTTGCAGGTGGCATTGCAGGAACCGGTGTAGTCGACGTTGGATTACCCGAATTTCCAGCACTCTATTATCTGTTTCCCTTAGCGGCGCACGACTACAAGGGTACGGGCACACTTGTTGTTCAGCCAGCCGCAACACCTGACTACGAGCCCTATATTGATCCAGATGGCAACCCGGCTACTGCCAATAATTATTTGGACACAAGTAACTTGGACAGTGGCTCACTGTACCAGTACCAAGCATTTACCGATGCCGATTTAGCCGCTGTTCAAGCTGAACCACGTGCCTCGGTAGCAAATTGGACGTTGCCTTACACCACAACCGTGGCAGGTAGACCCAACATCATCAGTGAAAATGGCACTGATACAGCCATTCTTTTCCAAGACAAATCCTTTTTGGATGGTCGTGAGATGTTGAGTGTTCGCACCGTCGAAGTAGATGTGAACATGGCAACCAATGGAGCCGTTATTCCAAATGGGCAAGTTGGCGGCCAATCTTGGTTTACTGAAGGCGAGCCGAATATTCAAGGAGGTATCTTCTACGCCTTTCGAGAAGACGCTCGCCGCGAAGACGAAATTTTAAGGCCAATCCCTACAGGAACCGCACCTGTTGGCAAGTGGGCGGCGTGTAACTCAACAGCAAACATTTTGACAGCGACCTGTCGGATGAACCTGGATGTGGGCTCAGAGCAAGACCCCCCGATCAGGCGTTTTGCTGCTGCTACAGACAACAACTACATCAACCCCAAGCCAGTTGATTTTTATCCCGACCCCGAGCGTCGTCCATACGGGTTTCGGTTATCCAATGGCCAAAAATTAGAACGTATAGACGACGTTTCTACAGGATTGACGTTCATCACTGATAACGCCCTGTATGTAAAGGGGAACTTTAACCTGCATATCGCTCGCAAAGCTGATGGCGGTGCAGGCGTGGCTGCAGGAGATTCGTTAGAAGAGTTTTTTACAGCGGTCGACGGCAATGCTGATGGAACCATCGCCAAGGCTGAATTTTATAACAATCGCGGTGCAACAGCTGCTGATTTCAACGCATCGCTGTTTGCCAAGGCAGATGGTGATGATTGGCGAGTTGTAGAACTGGTAGCGGATGCAGTTAATATCCTCTCTAGTGATTTCAACGATGGTTCCGTTAGAGATTACTTTTTAGAACCCAAACCCGCCAATAGAGGAGATGCGATTTCTTCGTATCAGAACGGTTTTAGGGCCAGAAAGCCCGGTCAGTTTGCCAACGGCGGCAGCAATCAATTCTTTATCTCAAACATCAATCGGGCGTATCAGTCACAATATGCGGCCACAGGTAATGCTTCGGTCGATGGTCAGCCCATTTGGCCCTTTCTAATCCGCCGAAACGGTGAAATATTAGGAACCGTCAATCCTGATATATATTTACCGGCTTCTGGTCTGTTTAGTGAACGCCAAAAAGACCAGATGAGAGCACAGGCAACCCGAGTAAACGCACTACTGATCAGCGGTATTGTGCCATCGCGTTTTGACCAGAGCTATGGTGGATTGCACAACTTCCCAAGATTAAATGAGTTTTGGTTGGATACCAGCTTAAATGGAGTTGATTTGGAAATTTCCGGTGCTTTTTATCAGCTCAACTTTAGTACAGCCTCCACAGGACTGTTTGAACATGATGTAAACACCTCCACCAGTCCTCCTCGCGGCGCTTGGGAGCCCGGGATTAATCCTGTTGCTGGTGACGCTACTTACTACTATGGTGCACCTAAACGAACATGGGGATATGACGTTGCCTTTCAATACGTAAGTCCTGGTCCTGTATCCCAACGATTTACTGGTAACGAAAGTGTGCGGAGTGAGTATTACAGAGATTTGGCAGCTGATGATCCATACATTGTTACCTTGCAATGTGCGAAGGAAACGGCGGCGGGACCAACTGTTGTCGCAAATCCAACAGTAACTTGTCCATAAGCAGGCGTCAGGTTGAAGGAGAGTTAGATATGAAGTGGAATCGTCACATCCTTAGAAAAGTTTGGTTGCCCTCAAATGACTCTATTAGTGGTTTAACGTTAATAGAGTCGCTGGTTGCGATTGCAATTATTGGCATCACAGCCGCTAGTATTGGCCCTGTAATCGTTATATCAGCGGCGACCCGAATTCAAAGTCAGCGTGCTGAGCAAGCACTGCAGCTTGCCCAAGGTGAGATTGACCGAGTTCGTCAAATCCTTGAACAGAGAATAGTGGACGATGGAGTAGGTGGTACGACTGAATACAGTACAGCTGATTTAATGATTGCTTCAACACCGACAACCATCATCAATACACCGGCTAATGCTTTGGGGCCTACTGCCGTAGCAGGTGCGTTTAATGGTGCAGACTACCAGACGGCACGGTCTGTTGATATAGACGGCGATACGGTTCCCGATTTTGCCGTACAGGCCTTTCGCTTTGGGGCAACGGAGCGCTCAGTGGGGGGGCAACCAATTGCATTTGAAATGGGTGTTCGGGTTTATGAAATTGACGCCATAGATGGGACAGGGACAGCACTATCTACAGCAGCCGCACGATTAGGAACAACTGCTGGCGAAGCTGAACGTAAAGAAAAACCCTTGGCGGTTTTATATACCGAAGTCACCAAAAGTGACGAACGTCAGTCGCTATGCGAATACTTCGAATTTAAGGGCAGTACAACTGCCACAATAGGGACGCTTGATTGTTCGTAGGTTGGGTTGGCAGATTTTCAGTAGTTTGCTGCAGCTTGAGTAGATATGGTCTTAGATAGTAAGGGTATGCTCCAGAAAATCTTGAAAAAACGCTTATCAAGGCGAATCCCGAGAGGGTTTACGCTCATAGAAGTTCTGGTTTCTATGGTGGTTGCTGGCTTTGTTATCTCTGGATTAATGTTTTTGGTCGTCGACCTGCTGCGTACCGATCAGCGAGAGCTAACCCTAGAACAAACGCAGCAAGATATGAAACGGGCACTGGACTACATTTCTGATGACCTTAGGGAGGCTGTCTTTGTTTACGACAATCCAACGGCCTTGGTCACAGCTTTAGGAGCTACCGATCAAGCTTTACCTGCTGATGCTGTGCCGGTATTAGCTTTTTGGAAGATTCAAGCCCTAAACGAGGATGCCAACGACTATACAAAGTTGAGTACACCAGGAACGGCTTCATGTAGTGGTCTGACCGCTGATCCGCTTGCCAACTGTAGAGCACTGTTAGTACGTCATGGCTATTATGAGTTGGTCGTTTACTACAGTACAGCATTGCCAGATGCTACCTGGGAAGGGGCCGCACGCATATATCGCTACAGTGTGCCTGAATACTCAAGAAATGCGCTGACCGATCCGGGAACGACACTCGCGACCGCTCCTATTTTTGTTGAAGATGGGTCTGCCAGTCCCGTACAAGGCGGTAGCCCTTCACCTGATTTTGCATCCTGGGTACCGAATGATGGCGGAGCTGGCACCGAGCGTGGAGATGCACTAGTTGATTACGTTGCAGATTTGGCAGCTGGGGCAGCCCCGAGTTGCGAAGCCGGCTATACTCAGTTTCCAGCCGCCGCAAATGTAAGCAACAGTTTTTACGTATGTGTGCGTCCTCGCAACGTCGCTAATGATTTCCTCAACCAAGACGTCACCGTCTATCTTCGAGGTGATGCGGATCCGACAGATGAGTCCTTGACCGTACAGGGCGTCAGTGAGAATACTGAGTTACCAACCTTGCAAACGCGAACGTTGGTGCGTGGCGTGATTGATAAGGATTTACCCAACTAACATTATGAAACGCTCTGTCTCACGCTTTAAATTTCAACGGCTCTCAACGTTTTCTACTAGTAGAAACAATAGAAACAAAGGCTTTACTCTGATAGAGCTGTTTGTCATTGTTATTATGGTTGGGATCTTGGGTGCGATCGCAGCTCCAGGATGGCTTGCATATTTAAATAGAAGGCAAGTTACTGCTACCCGTGATGATGTTTACCAATCTCTGCTCCAGGCTCAAACCAGGGCTAAGCAGCGTAGCGTAACCTATGAGGTTGAGTTTCAAGAAACAGCTGATGGAGTCTTGCAATGGTCGGTACATCCGAAAGGAACAGCCCCTTCTAGCTGGGAGGAAGCTTCGTCCGGCAATGTTGAAATTGACACTGGATGTGCCGGTGCTTTGGATCCAATAGGAGCTGGAGACAAGTTTGAGTTTGACTTCAAAGGCAACGTCAGCAGTGTTGGTACTCTATATTTTGCTAGCGAAACGAGTGCTGCTGTGGGGGATAACGACCAAACAATTAGGGCTGTGGACGTAGCTACACTGATTGGCGGACTGCGTAAAGTTAACAATCAGTGTGTTTAGCAATCTTGTTTAGCAATCTACAGCGGCACCGATTGATTGCCCATGGGCAATCTGAGTATAAAGCCACAGATAATCCAGAGAAAAGCACAAAGATAGGTAACTTCCTGGTGTATTACCCCAAATCTAGATAGTTAGGCTAAGGGCGTCTTGATCTGTTTGGGGTGTCTATGAACGGTGGCAATTTATTTCAGCGGCGCAAAAAGCATTCGTTACGCAATTCGCAAGATTTTCAGCGGGGGTTTACCCTGCTAGAGGTGTTGATCGTTTTGGTACTTCTTGGAATCTTGGGTGCCCTATCAGTGCCAGGGTGGTTCTCTTTTTTGTCAAGGTGGCAACTTACGGATGCTCAGGGAAACCTTTATTCGGCCATTCGTCAAACCCAGACTAAAGCCCGTAATAACGGTATAAACTGGCAATTTAGTATTCGAGAGACAGGGACTGGAGTAGTTGAGTGGGCGATTCATCCCCAGACCGAAATCCCTCAGGTATGGGAACGGCTAAGTCACTCCTCCACCGATATTGATGTAGCCAATACCACCTTAGATAAACGGAACGGTACCTATTACATTCGGTTTGACTATAAAGGTCGACTGGCATCCCGCACGCGTACACTCACTATTACCAGCAGTAGAACCCTATCCAATAAACGTTGCATTGTGATGTCGACAGTCTTGGGCACGATGCGAAAAGGTCAAGAGCAGCAGCAGCCAAGCTCTTCTGGACGGTATTGTTATTGAGTAAGTGACATCCTAAAAATCATAATGGACTCACTGGTTGATATCGACAGCATCATTTTTGACCTGGGTGGGGTCATTGTCAATCTAGACTATGCCCTAACCATCCAGGCGCTTAGTCAGCTGGCTGGGTACGATATTACGCAGCAATATAGCCAGCAAAGCCAGGCAGATATTTTCTCTAAATTTGAGGTGGGCAGCATTACAGCGGCTGAGTTTCGCCAGGGACTGATGCGGCTATTTAAGTTTGAGGCTGACGATGGGGCGATTGATCGCGCCTGGAGTGCTTTAATCCTTGACTTTCCACCAGAGCGGGTGGAGCTAGTGAGACAGGTTGCTCAACGGAAACGGATTTTTTTATTGTCAAATATTAACGAGCTGCATTTGGCAACAAGCGATCGCAAATTCGCTGAAGCCATGGGCACCCACAGCGGCACCCTCGCCGATCAGTTTGAGCGGGCCTATTATTCGCATTTGGTTTGCGATCGCAAACCAAACCCCAGCATCTTCCAACGAGTCATTGACGAAAATAATCTAACCCCCGCCAAAACACTGTTTTTAGATGATACGGCCCATAATCTAGTGGGAGCAAAACAGATTGGGCTACAAACGGTCCATATCACCCAGAAATGTCCCATTGAACAGCTAAACCTGCTGAATTTATAACTTTCCAGGCAATTTGACCACCAGAGAAAGGATAGAATATATGTCGGCCCTTTTGACGTTGCAATGGCAATGGTGAGCTATCTAGACTTTACCCTATTTGCCCTACTAGGTATGGGTGCTGGCACTCTGGCTGGAATGCTAGGAATTGGCGGTGGTATGGTGATTGTACCTGGGCTGTTCTATCTGTTTTCAGTAATGGATTTGCCCAGCCACAGTTTGATGCACCTCGCAGCGGGAAGCGCTACGTGCATCATGATCTTTACATCCGCATCGTCCACCTTTTCCCACCACCTGCGGGGCGATGTGCAGTGGGACATTTTTAGACGTATCATCGCGGCCATTGGTACCGGTGTCATCATCGGTAACTTACTCGCCAATCGTTTAGATACCCAGTGGCTAGAGACTATTTTTGGCGTATTTCTCTTAGTCGTTTCGATCAAGATTTTGCTTGATTGGAAACCCAGTTTCGAAGAAACCTCTTCCCCCCCGCTGTGGGTTGTTGCCACCGTCGGAGTGTTTATTGGCTTTAAGTCAGGCATCTTAGGTATTGGTGGTGGAGCCATCAGCGTGCCATTTTTGCTTTACTGTGGCCTACCCATGAGTAAAGCCAGCGGTACCTCAGCGTCATTTACCTTACCGATCGCCATTGTAGGAACCCTATCGTTTCTATTATTTTCCCAAGGATATCCTGACATCGCCTGGACCACAGGCTATATCTACTGGCCAGCGGTGGCTTTAGTAGCCCCATTTACTATGATTGGAGCACCCATTGGGACTAAGCTATCGCACGTTGTTTCACCCCAGCAGCTACGACGAGTTTTTGGACTGCTGCTAGTGGCCATTGGATTAAGAATGTTTAGCGGTGGAATCCGATTCTTAGCGTAGAAACCGTTAGCGAATAGGGGAACCGTTTTGAGGTTTGAGCCAGTGTCCGTCAGTAGGTTTGGCCTAATCCCAGGGGTATTCGCTTAAAATCGACCGCACCTGGACAAGCCCCACGGGCACAAACCTCAAAACTAGACCTCTCCCCTAGTGGTTTCCTGTCTGAGTCATAATTTTCTCCTTGAGTCTCTCGGGTACAGCGCTGAGATGGTCATACTGCCAACTAAAAAAGCCAACTCCCATGCTTAAAGAACGGAGTTCTAAAATAAGGGTCTGCATTTCTGCTACGGGCAGCTGGGCCGATACCTCATCCCAGCCGGGCCAGCTGGCGTTGTTGTTATATCCCATGACCTGACCACGGCGACCGCTGATCAGGGTAAGTACGTTAGATGTAAATCGGTTGGGTACCGATACAGATAGGGAAGCAATCGGCTCTAGCAGGGTGGGCTTACATTCAGGCAACCCGGTTTGCATCGCGATGCGAGCTGCTTGCTTGAAGGCCTGATCGGAACTGTCCACATGGTGATACGACCCATTTTTGAGGGTGACCGACACATCCACTACGGGAAAACCCAGAGGTCCCTGTCTGAGGTACTCTCGTACACCGGTTTCGACACTGGGAATGTACTGTCTGGGGACAGCGCCGCCCACGATTTTCTCATCAAACTTAAATCCTTCACCCCGGGGCAGTGGGGTGATGTCGATATAGATATCACCAAACTGCCCGTGGCCACCGGTCTGGTGCTTATAGCGCCCGCGAATATCGGCCTTAGCACTGCGAATAGTTTCCTTGTAGGCTACCTGGGGAGAATGGGTCGTCATGGACAGATTGTACTTACGACTGA
>ERZ1740070.2370-NODE-2370-length-10883-cov-5.678796_pt1 | contig 10883 bp, 10 predicted proteins | sample MGYA00581734_ERZ1740070 | MGnify/ENA primary metagenome ERZ1740070 (study PRJEB43018, sample SAMN04849744) | marine metagenome | isolation source: floating plastic debris | place: Pacific Ocean | collected 2008-09-01 | study: EMG produced TPA metagenomics... | reverse complement strand
AGCGCTTTGCATCGGCGCGAAAGAGCAAGGCGATCGCGGCCAGTTGCACGACCGTTATGATGAGCGTGAAGACCAGCGTCACAGCTCCCACGGTTGAAAGCGAAGAGGGCAGGAACAGCAGGCCGAGCGCGGTGATGATGACGAGGACCCACTTGGCAATATTGCTTGCCCGGCGCGCGATGAAAAACCAGAAAAGCAGCGAAATGCCCCAGCCAACTGCGGCTGTGCCAAGGATAAAGCCAGAGCTGGCGAAACCCATTTCAGCGACCGCTGGATCGGCCTGCAACTGGGCCATCATCTCATCATAGGAGAGGAAGTAATTTAGAATCCCAAGGGCCAAGGAGCCCAGATACAGACGCTCGAAATTGATGATGGATTGTGGTCGCACAGCTGATCCCCTGGTTGCTATGCGTCTGTTTACGAAGCGACGGGGTGAAATACTATATCTAATCCCTGCTTTTCTATTCCCGAAGGGCCGTCTCTATTCAAACGTTCTGGTCACCGGTTCCTGTTCCACAGGCTTCAACCAGCGTCCGGCCGAAGGGGTGAACAACAGGGCACACGCCAGGCCAAGGAATAGCGTTTTGATCACGGCTTCGGTTTCGAGAGGCGGCGTGCCCTGTGCGAGCGTGCGGATGAGGCCGACGAGCAGAAAGAAAGTGAAAAGCGTCACCAGTGTCCGGGCAAACCGCGCGCCCCAGATCCAGATCGCGGCGACGGGGATGCATACAATGGTGAAGCGCGCGAAGAGGGCTACGATCGTCCAGTCGCGGGTCCACGCGAAGCGAGGCGCAATGTCCGCTGTCATATCCTCGAGCGCCAACTCCCATCCTCCCAAGTCCAACAGCGCGCCGATATACGCGTCCAGTCCAACCGCCAGCGCGACCAGCGCGTAGGCGTGGATCGACCAAGGGCGGCGTTGAAACTGGCTTATCACAGAGGGGTGAAATCGAGCCCGACATCCGCCGCCGGGGCGCTTTGCGTGAGGCGGCCGACGGAGCAATAATCGACGCCGCTCGCCGCTTTCGCCGCGATAGTGTCGAGGTTGATACCGCCGCTCGCCTCGGTCTTCGCGCGGCCTGCGATAATGGCAACCCCCTCTTTGAGAACCTGTGGTTCCATATTGTCGAGCAGGATATGAGTCGCCCCCGCTTCCAGCGCGGGTTCGATCTGGTCGATCCGGTCAACCTCGCAGATGATGTCGGTGACGCCCGCCTCGACCGCGCGCCGCACCGCTTCGCCGACGCTGCCTGCGACGGCTACGTGGTTGTCCTTGATCATCGCCGCGTCCCACAGGCCCATGCGGTGGTTTTGCGCTCCGCCTTGCCGCGTCGCGTATTTCTCAAGGAAACGCAGGCCGGGCAGGGTCTTGCGCGTGTCGAGCAAGGTGCAGGTCGCGCTGCCGACCTTCATCGCGGCCACATAGTCGCGCGTCATCGTGGCGATGCCGGAGAGGTGCTGGACGATGTTGAGCGCGCTGCGTTCGGCGGTCAGCAGAGCGCGCGCGTTGCCGACCATGCGCATCAGATCGGTCCCCGGTGTCCCCGCGTCGCCATCGGCCACCAACGCTTCGATCTCGACGTTGGGATCGAGATGGCGAAAAAACGCCTCGGCCAGCGGAAGCCCCGCCACGACAATCGCATCGCGGCTGTCCATAACACCTGAAAAGCGCGCGTCGGCCGGGATCACGCTCTCAGAGGTGACATCCTTGCCCCCGCCCTCAAGGCCCACACCTAGGTCCTCCGCGAGCGTTTCGCGCACAAAGCGGTCCAGATCGAAGCCATCCAGCTGAAAAGTCATGGACTCCGTCTAAACGGTCGCGTCGCGACCGCAAGGTCAAGCGGCCGCCCGCAGGGTCCCCGCAGGTCAAGATTGGTCGGAGGGAACGGCCCCGAGGACTAAAGAATCAATGCACGAAGCGCGCGACCACGTCTCTGTACGAGCGCGAGACCTTCACTTCCTGCCCGCTGTCGAGCACGAGGAAGCATTCGCCGTTCGTGTGCGGTTTCACTTGGCGCACTTGGTCGAGGTTGACGATGGTTGAGCGGTGCACGCGCTGGAAGGTGCGCGGGTCCAGGCGGCGCTCCAGATCCTTCATCGTCTCGCGCAGCACCAGCGAATTGTCGGCGGTCGAGATGATCATGTAGTCGCCCGCGGCCTCGATCCGCTCAATCGAGTCCACTTCGACGCGGAAGATCTTGCCGCGATCTTTCACGTTGATCAGCTTTTCGAAGCGGTCCGCGCTGTCGCTTTCGCCTTCGGCGTCGCTAAACTCGGCGGCGCGATCGGGCGCGACTTCGGCCAGCACGTCGAGCAATTGTTCGGCGTCCTCGGTTGATTTCTTCTCCGCCAGACGCTGGCGCACGCGTTCAACCGTGTCGGCCAGCTTGTCCTCGTCCACCGGTTTCATCAGGTAATTGACCGCGTTCGCTTCAAACGCGCGGATCGCGTGCTCGGCGTAGGCGGTAACGAACACGAACAGCGGCGGTTCGATCTCCATCACGCCTTTGACCACGCTGAAGCCGTCAAAGCCGGGCATCTGGATGTCGAGGAAGACGAGATCGGGTTTCAGGGTCTTGATTTTGCGAATGGCTTCGCGCCCGTTTGAACACGTGTCGATGATCTCGACGTCCTCAAAGGGTTGAAGGCGCACTTGCAGACCCTGAATGGCGAGCTTTTCATCGTCGACGAGGATGGTGCGAATAGTCATGACTTACGATCCAATTATGATCCCGTGGCTGGGCCCATGGCGGGCTGCGGGGTGTTATATTGGGCGCCGTCCGGCGCCGGGGTGATGTCAGCGGGCTCCTCGGGGTTTTGTGAACCCGGGCTGACAGGTTCGTTCAACGGAGCGGTTTCGCGCGCCGAGGTGAAGGGAATTTCGATCAACACTGTGAAACCTCCGCCGGGCGGAGAGCGCGTTTCAAACAGATGGGCGGTGCCATAGGCCTGGACAAGGCGGTTGCGGATATTGGCGAGGCCCACGCCGGTCGATGTCGGCGCGCCCGGGGTGTTCACTTCGAACGCGCGCGCGCCGCCGGTGCCAGGGCCGGTGTCTTCGACCGAGAGGCGCAAACGCTCGCCCACCACTCGCGCGCTAAGCGAGATACGCGCGCCCTCTTCGCGCGCGCTAACCGCGTATTTGATTGAGTTTTCGATCAGTGGTTGCAGCAGCATCGAGGGAAGTTTCGCGCCCAGCGCCGCCTCCTCAATCTCGAAATTGGTGCGCAGCCGCTCTTCGAAGCGCATGCGTTCAATGTCGAGATAAAGCTGGAGCGTCTCCACCTCTTGCTCAAGCGTGACCTGGCTGCCCGGCTCGGTGATCAGCGTGTGGCGCAAAAAGCCCGACAGCCGCGTCAGCATCGCGTTGGCGGGCTCGGTCTGCTTCAGAAGCACCAGCGTGCTGATGGAATTCAGCGTGTTGAACAGAAAATGCGGGTTGAGCTGATAGCGCAGCATCGCGAGCTGCGCGGCGGTGGTCTGCGCTTCGAGCCGCTCAAGCCGGTCGGCCTGCATCTCAACGCGCAGGAAGAAATTGATCGCGTAATACAGCGCGCTCCACGCGCCCAGCAGCGTCACCGGAATGAACGACAGGCCGATGAAACGCTGGGCAAAGCTCGTCTCGCGCGATGTTCCGTAATAAAGGCCCTGCAGCCACGCGTCGATCGAGGCGTAGACAATCACCGCCGCGATCAGCGCGACCAGCGATCCACCCCAGGTGGCGAAGGGTTGGCGGTCAATCAGCTGGCGATAGACGACCGACAGGATCATGGTGATCGAAAAGCCGGTAACCGTCGTCACCAGCAGCACCGCCAGCAAGTCCATCGGCTGGTCGTTGGCGACGGCGACCACGGTGCGCAGCAGGAAATAGCCACCCCAGCCCGCCATTTGCAGGATCCAGAACGCCCGGTTCTTGCTGGCAAAAAACGGCGCCGGCTGGATAGGAAGCATTGGCAAGGCGTTAGACATCGGTGCTTGGTGTAGCCGATTTTGCGGCCAATGACACGCGCTTGGCGAGGATGGTGCCGTGCCTTCGCCGCGCGCACAAGGCGGGCGGGCGCGCGGCGTGCGTGTTACGAACCGTCGCGCTGGGCGATCTCCAGCCCTTGATCAGGGTCGATCTCGCGGCGGAAATGAACCGACCAGTCCGCTTGGCCTTCCTGTTCAATCAGCCGCGCGATGATGGGCATTTCGGCTTCGATAAACTCAACCCGCTCGTCCCAGCCATCATGCGTGCGCGCCCGGAAAAGGCCCCCGTCGTGCTTCTTGCCCCAGCGCGTCATGAAGCGGCTGGCGTCCATCGGGTCATAGCCCGCGTTGGCCAGCAGCCAGGGCATCAGCCGGTCCGCTTCGCGCTCGGTTAAGCGCACGTTGCGGCGCTTGCGCTTATTGCGATCCAACCAGTTGCGGTGGTCCAAAAGATTGTGCGCCAATTCGTGCGCGACGACGCCGGCAAAGACGCCATCTTCTTCCCATTGGAAGGCGGGAAAGCGTTCGCCGATAACCACGCGCGCGCCTTCGGAAACGGCGCGTTTAGATCGGCTCAGCACTTCAAAACGCGTCGCGCAGACGGGAACGGGTTCCAGCGTGCTTTGCGATCCATCGGCAAAGGCAACCGTGATTGCCCCCGCATCAGCCAGCGTTTTGTCGATCCAGTCATGCGCGCGGGTCAGGCGCTGCCAGGTCTTCTTGGGGTCCACAGGCCATTGGTTGGGATCAACGCCGTTCAGACCTGCGATCGGCCGGATGCTATCAAACGCGCCCGTTTCGCCAGCTGGGGAGCCGCTGGCGGCGGTTTGCACCGTGAACGGAGCGTCCAAGCTCAAAGCGGCCTCAATCAGATCGGGCTCTCCATATCCGGCGGTGTCCTGCAATTGGAGGCCCACCGATTGGATAACATCGGCGCAGAAGTCCGCGTTGCCGCGCACCAGTCGCCAGCCGACATCCTGCAAGCGTTGATCCTTACGCTGAAATTGGAAGATCGCCGCGCGGGTTGCCTCCAGCTTTTCGGGCTTGAAGCGTGGCTGAGAGGACGCTGCCAGAGAGCTCGTAACGACTGCGCCTGTCAGTAAGGCAGACCCTACGCCTAGCGCCGCGATGACGCGCCCGAAAAGGCGCCTTTCCATCAGCCCTCCGCCTCTGCGGCCTCGCGTCTGGGTCCGGCTTCGGCTAGCGCCTCTTTCAGCCCCTCATAGCCTATGGCGCCCCCAATCGCGGTGTCGCCGGTGACCCAAGCGGGTGTTCCGGTAAAACCGATCTGCCGCGCGAGCGCCTGATTGCGGGCGAGCTCGGTCGTGACCGCGTCGCTGACGGCGTCGGCGGTCGCGCGCTCCATATCGAGACCCACCAACCTCGCGGCTTGCGCGACCGTTTCGGGCGTCGCCGGGCCAAGGGCGAACATCTTCTCGTGAAATTCCGCGTATTTGCCCTGACGCGCGGCGGCGAGGGCCATGCGCGAGGCGACGTCGCTGCCCTCAAAAATCGGCCACTCGCGCACGATCACCTTCAAGTTTGGATCATCCGCCACAAGACGGTTCACATCTTTCAGGCTGGCTTCGCAGTAGGGGCAATTGTAATCGGTGAATTCGATAAGCAGTTTTGTGCCGTTCGGGTTACCCAGCATCGCTCCCGGAAATTCGGCAAACAGCGCGTCCCCGGCTTGCGCCAAGCGCGAGGACGTTTCGCGTTGTTGCAGCGCTTCAGCCATTTCGGGCAGCATTTCGGGGTTGTCCATCAGAAACGCGCGCGTGCGATTGTCCGCAAGACCCGAGATCGACCAGATCGCCGCTCCCAAAAAGCCGAAGATCAACGCGGTCAGCGCGGTGAGGATAGCCGAACGCGCGCTGGCGCCGCTGTTTTGGGAGGATTGATCCGTCATAAGAGTGCCGATGTAACGCGCGGTTTGGGCCGAGGCCAGAGGGCAAGGAACCGCTTTGCTTGAATTTAGCGCCGATCGCGCAGGCGTTCGAGCGCGGAGCGCGCTTCGAGCGCGATATCCTGCGCGCGGATCCAGTCGGGTGAGCCGCGCGGAAGGGCGGCTTCGGCTGCCTTGGCGTTGCGCAAAGCGGCGGGATAGGCGCGGTTCATCACCTGCTGTTCGGCGCTGGCCAACTGCGCGCGCGGAATGTCGCCGCGCGCGGCGTACACAACGCCCAGTTGATACCACGCAAACGGGTTGAAGCGATCGCGCGCCACTGCTGCGCGTAGCACCCGTTCCGCCTCGTCGTAATTGGATTCGTCCTCAGTCGCGATCAGAGCGTGGCCAAACATCGAGGCGATCAGCGGCTGGTTCACCGTCAGATTGGTCGCGCGGCGCAGCGGGATCAGCGCGTCGGTGACCCGGCCCGATTCGAGCAGGATCTGCCCTTGCAACTCAAGGTAATAAGGGTTGTCCGGGCTGTTGCTCAAAAGCACATCCGCCTCGGCCAGCGCCTTCTCGATCTGCGCGTCCTTGTGATAGGCGTAAGCCCGCGCGTAGTGCGCGGCGAGGCTTTGATCGCTTTCGGGATAAGAACTGAAAGTGCGCCGTGGTTCAGCCAGATAGCCGAACAGTTTGGCCCGCGTTTGCAGGAAACGTTCCTGCAAGTCCGGGTCGACCGGGTTTTCCCAGGCCGCGTCGCGCTCCAGCAATTCGCGCAAGGTCGCAATCCGGTCGCCGGAAAGCGGGTGCGTGCGGCCATAGGCGGCGTCGTCGCGCTGGCTATAACCGCGGCGAATCTCGAAATTGCGCAGCCGTTCAAAGAATTTCAGCATGCCGCGCCCCGATATCTCGGCGCCCGACAGATAGCGCGCGCCGGCCAGGTCGGTGGAGGCTTCCTGGTTGCGGTTGAAGCTTAGAAAATCGGCCTGTCCCGCCTGAATCCCGGCACCAAACAGACCAAAGCCCGCTTCAGGCGGCGCGCCCGCCAGCACCGCCGCCGCGCACGCCAGCAGCGACAGCAGCGTCATCGACAGCATGCCTTGAATGCGCTCTTCAAACCGGGCGACGTGGCCCGCGGTGATGTGCCCCAGCTCGTGCGCAAGCACGCCTTGGACCTCGTCCGCGCTTTCCGCCGCGTTGAGCAGGCCGGAATGGACATAGATGATCTGTCCGCCCGCCACGAAGGCGTTGATGGAAGGGTCGTTGATCAAAACGACTTCGACATTGCCGGGATCAAGCTCGCTCGCCTCGACCAGCGGATCGATCATGTCTTTCAGCAGCTCTTCGGTTTCTGCATCGCGTAAACGCGATTGCGCGCTTAAGGGAGCGAAGGCGAAGGTAAAGGCTGCCAGGAAGGCAAGGATCAGGGCCGGAGCCGAACGGAGGGGGCGCATGGCGCATCTTGTAGCGCCTCTTGGTCTGAACGGGAACTGAAAGCTTGTCGCGCCGCGTCGCGTGCTGAGCCCGATCGGCGGGTGGGGCGTTATCGTGCGACGGCCTCCTTGGCGAACGCGCTGATCTTGCGGGCCACATCGCGCCGCTCGCGCCAGGGCGAGGCGAGCGAAATCAGCGGATCGTTGTGCTCCATGTCCGGGTAAAGCTTGAGTGTGACCGAGCCGCCCGCCGTTTCGATCAGTTTCGCCAGTTCGCGCGAATTGCGCGGCCGAACCAGCGTGTCTTTGTCGCCATGCACCAACAGCACGGGCGCCGCGTCCCCGCGTACGTGGTTGAAGGCTTGCGTCGCTTCCGGGTCGTCGGCGGGTCCAAAGGCGGCGAGAGTGGAATCGCTGGTGAAGGGATAAAAATCGTAAGGGCCAGACAGGCCCACGATGCCGCGTAATGCGTCCGTGTCTCCTCCGCGCTCGTCCAGCCAAACGCGCTCCAGCCCGCTCATGACGACGTTGTACGCGCCCGCCGAATGGCCCATGACCACGATCCGGTCGGGATCGCCGCCCAATTCCGCGACCGCTTCGCGCGTGGCGAGGATGGCTGAGGCGGTGTCTTCCAGCATGGCGGGATAGACGCCGTCGGGCGCACCCTCTTTAACCAAACGGTATCCTGAAAGAGCAACAATAAACCCGTCTGGCACAAAAGCACGGGCGATAAAGCCGTAATCCTCTGGATCGCCCGATCGCCAGCTTCCGCCATGTGCAAACAGGAGCACGGGTAACGCCGCATCCTTCGGATCGCGCCGCTCTGGGCCCCAGACGATGACCTTCTGCGCGGGGTGATCCCCGGTCGAAATCCGCGCCAGTTGCACAGTCCCGCGACTTCCACCCGTGAGGCGATCGACCACGCTCAAGACAGCGGGGCCATTGCGCGCGATGGCAATCTGTAAGGCGACCCCGCCGAAGACGGCGACGACAACAAGCGCGCCCAGCGCCCACAAAACGATACGCAAAATGAAAAAGCCTCAGGTTCAAAAAAGAGAGAGCCTAAGGCCTTAAAGGGATGAGAAGCGATTAGCCAACCAGTTTGCGAGCGGCGCGCTCGACCAGTGCGGTGTCCTCGGTGATTTCGCCCAGGATATCGACCGCGCCCGATCCGTCGCGGCGCACCATGACCAGCGCGAATTCGGGGCCCTCGGCCGCGATCGCTTCCATGGTGAGCGCTTCGAGTTCGCGCAATTTCTTGGCCAAAGCCTCACGAACGGCGTTTTCCGGCTCAACCGGTTTGCCGCTTTCTTCGCGGCGCAGGCGTCGTTCGGCGTTGACGACGCCTTTCAGACCGCCTTCCGCGCTGGAAAGGAAATCGGCCAGACTGCCGCGCTCCAGTTCCAGGCGGTGCGCGTGGCTCAGCACGGCGGCGTATTCGGTCAGGCGCGTTTTGTCGTACTCGCTGCCAAAGACGAGCTTGACCACCGGCGTCATCGGCGCGCGGTCCTGCACGGTCAGCCCGCTTTCTTCGACCAGTGTGTCGTAGTCGGCGGGCGCTTCTTTGGCGGCCAGCGAAAAGTCGTAGGCCCGGCCCACCGCGGCGTAAAGCGCGTGGCGGCTGCGGTCTTCGGAGACGCGGGCGCTGCGCGCGAATTCGCGGGCGGAGGCGAGGCAATCGTGCAAGCTTGCGTCTTCTGCGAGCTCGGGTGCTTGCGTTTCGACAGGCTCGCTCTCCACCACAGGCGGCTGAGCGGGCTCTTGCCCAAAGTCGGGCGCTGGAAGGTCTACCGGCTCATAAGCCTGCGGCATCGGGGCTTCGGAGCCTCCCGTCTCAGCCGTCTCGTCGACCCGGTAGTCTTCCGGATCAAAGCGATCCGCGTCCAGATCCACCACCTTCTTGGCGGGCGCCTCAATGTAGTCTGCAAGCGAGGCAAAGCTGTACGACGCGCTGTCGCCTTCTTCTTCGTCTTCGTCCTTGTCGGGATCATCCAGCGTGTATTCGCTGAAATCGGGCTGATCGAAGTGAGCGTGGCCGAATTCCGGTTGAGGCAGATCGTCGTCGGACCCGTCCAATTCCTGGGCGCCGCTTGCCAGATCGAGCACGTTGTCGTCCATCATGTCGTCGGCGGGCGTAATCATCTCCGCCGGCTCACCGCCTTCGTGCGCCGGGGAATCGGCCCAATCGGCCAGAGTGTCTTCGTTGTGGCGCGCCGCGGTTTCGTCGGCTTCAAGCGCTTGATCGATTTCGAGCAGCAATTCATCCGCTGTCGCGGCGTCCGCCATCTCTTTCCAGTTGATGACGCCATAGATGAAATCGATGCTTTCATCGTCGCTTGAATAGGGCAGCAGAATACCGCGATACAGGATCGAGGCGCCGCGCTGATTGACGAATTCGGCTTCGAATCCGATCGGAGCCTGGTTAGCCATGATCTGGAGATAATGGTCGGTGATGCGGCTCAACAACGAACGCGGGGGGACATCCGACAAGCGCTGGATATGCGTTGTCGCGCCGCATTCCTGAGCCAGCGTGTCGCCCAGATACTGAATAATCGGATCATCGATACCGGCGGAGAAATCGAGCAGGACCGAATAGGGGCCAAAATCGGGAAGATCGGTGGGTTCAAGATCCTCGATAGAGGGGAAGGTGCGCTCGCCCAAAAGGCTGGCCCAATGGTTGTAGGCGCGCACTTGCATGCGCCGTTCGTCCTGACCAATCGCAGCCGGAGGCAGATCGCGCGACGCTTCGCCCTGTTCCGCGTCCGCGGTCAGATCCTGGATGTCGTCGAGATCAGTAGCCTCTGCGTTTGAGTCTGAACCGAAGCTCCCCCGAAGCGTGTCCATGGCGATTTTTGCCCCTTGTTAGCGTGTCTGGGAGCAGGTTTCGCCTTACGTGGTAAACATATCATTAAGTTGCGCCGGATTTGTCGCAACTTTTCGCGCGGCGCGATGCGTCACCGCGCGCGATGGATTGGCGTCACAGGAAATAGCGCATCGTGATGGTCAGGGCCTGGTCTTCGCCCGTGTGCTCGAACACCGCGTCTGTGAACTTGGGTGGCCCCATGCGCACCTTGGCGTCACGCGAAAAGCCATAGCCTTCTCTTGGCATCATGCCGAGAAACGCGCGGTTGGCTTTGCCGTCGTCATTCTCGTCATGCAGCAGGGCGATTGCGTAGTTTCCGGGCGTAACATCGGGGAAGCGGATCGTGACGGTCTCGCCGGCGGGCACGACGGTGCGGTATGAGGCGGGATCCTTGCGGCATTTGGGAAAGATGCTCTCCTGCGTTGTCATGCAGGCGATCACGCTGCCCTCGCTGGAACGCAGATCGGTGATGGTGATAACCACCTCCCCCGCCGCCGCCGGGCTGGCCGCCGCGCCGAAAGCCGCCACCAAAGCTAAGGCGCCGGCACGCATCAGATCGGCGCTTTTAACTTCTGCGCCGCGCGAGATCGGCGCGCCTGCGTGTCCGCGACAATCCGTTTGGATAGCCCGCTGTCGGTTCCGCACACGCGGTCCCAAAAGCGGAAGTAGAGCCCGTAATTGCATCGATATTCCTCGTGATGTCGCTCGTGATGGCTGGCGGTTATCA
>ERZ1740070.2369-NODE-2369-length-10883-cov-7.085704_pt1 | contig 10883 bp, 9 predicted proteins | sample MGYA00581734_ERZ1740070 | MGnify/ENA primary metagenome ERZ1740070 (study PRJEB43018, sample SAMN04849744) | marine metagenome | isolation source: floating plastic debris | place: Pacific Ocean | collected 2008-09-01 | study: EMG produced TPA metagenomics... | reverse complement strand
AATAGATTGAAACCCCTGCAGAAGCGGGGTGCCTGACTTTAACAGCAAACCCTAACTACTGACTCACTCGGAATACATGACCATCGGGATGCCTTAAATGACATTCTCTGGCTTTCCAAGGCATATCTGCTGGAGGAAAGACAACGTCAATTCCGTTCTCAACAGCAAGGGCATAAACCTGATCTACATTCTCCACCCAAATGGACATCCAAGCCCCCTTGTCTTGGGTTTCATCCCCATCCAGGCCAAATGTACGAGAGTTATTGCCCTTACCCCGACCGCCCTGACCATCCTGACACAAAAAAATCTCACATTCTCCAGACCCCACGGCTCCAAATTCAGGTGGGTCGCCCCAGTCCCAGAGCTTGTTCCATCCTAGCTTCTCAAACCATTCAAAACTGTCTTGCAAACTTGAAACATTAAGGATAGGGGTGATTGCCTTAGCTTTCATCTGCTGATTTCCTATGGTTTTAAATAATGCTGATAGTCTGCTTAGATTGCAGGGTACCACCAGAGATATGGAATAAAATCTATACCTTCGAATCTTATCTAGTACGTTTGTATTTTAGCCTTTTGCTTTACAGAACTTATATTGAGTTAGAAATTCTGTCGTGGTCTGCAGGCATATCGTCTAACATCCTGCTTACACCTAAAAAAGAGCCATTGACAAAATAAACTCGATTATTGTTTACAGCATCTAGGGAAGCTATTACAGGATTCTCTAAAAAAAAGGAGTTTTCTTTGCGGTCATAATCCATAATAAAAAGAATATCGGCATCATACCGATCTAAGGCTTCAATACTGACGGCATCTATTCGAGCTGTATTGATATTGTCTGTTATGCCAATATCTGGAAAGATTTCGTAGGAAGTGTACTCGAGGTCAGGAATATCGAACATCCACCTGAGTATTATAGTACGGTAACTTCTATGTTTTGATGCATATGCCTTAGGTGTTCGGCTGGGGCATGCTAACAAGATATTTCTCAAGGTCATCGAGAATAGCATTGATAGCAAAAATCCCTGCTGAGTCATGCCAGTAGCCATCTACGAAAAACACCTGATTATTTTGAACAGCCTTGAGGTTTTGCCACAGAGAATCTTTTGTAAGCTTGTTTAATACTTCTTTATCTTGTTCTTTGCCTAAAGACACAAAAAAGAGAATGTCGCCGTCAATGTCAGAGATTTTTTCTTTGGAAATGTTGGATATATAGAAAAAATTCCCTCTTTGTGCAGATGGACGCTTTAATCCAATATCGTTCAATACTTGTCCAGGGAAATGCTTTTCTCCGTATGCCCAAATTTCGTCTGAGGATGCACCAGCAACGGACACCTCTATTTGATTACGGCGTGGGCCTAAAGCTTGCTTGAGTTTCTCAATTCTTTGCCAATAGTCATCGATTAACTGCTGACTGTTGTCTTCTTGGTCCAACAGTTTAGCTAAGCTTACTAACTGTTCTTTCCATGAAGGAGGAGGATAAGGTAAATCTAAGATAACCGTGGGTGCAATACTAGATAATCGTTCGTTAATCATTTCTAGTCTGGAATTAGAAATAATTAAATCTGGCTTAAGTAGCGAAATTTTTTCTAGATTTGGGTTATTGATAGCCCCGACCAACTCAATGGTGTCCATTTTACTTTGAAGGCTTTTTGGGGGTGTCAGACCTTCCACAAAGACAGACGCAATCGGTTGAACATCTAACGCCAAACTATTGGCTAAATGGTCTGTTCTAAGAGTTATTACGCGTTGAGGATTTCGAGGAATGCAGGTTTCTCCTATCGCATGCTGTACGATTCGGCAATTGTTTGCTGTCTGGTTTGAGTTGACAATACTGCGGTCAACATCTTGACCGCAAGCTGAGGCAATGACAAACGTTGAAATTCCTAGCAGGAACAAGTAGACAAGACGGCGTAAAAATAGTTTCATAGATGACGGCTACGCAAACGATGATGAAACTTACCCGATATCTCTCGGTATCTTAAAGTGGAGAAAGCTTTACTAGACATCACGTATGCGGATACTCCAAATAATATAAAGTGGATAGCTATTAGAACCTTAGAATCGCCAGGATACTCTTCCTTGAACACTGAAAGGAATGCCTGGATCAACTCTTACTGCTGAACGAGCAGAGGCAAAGTAGTCTATATCAAAAAGATTGCGAAAATTGAGGGATGCACGAAATTGATCGCGTTCATAAAAAACAGCCGCATCAGTGCGGAAGTAGCTAGGTATCTCAAACGTGTTTTCTAAATCTCCTGGTCGATCATCTATGTAGTTAAAACCTAGCCCAAACCCCAGCCCCTGCAAATCACCTTGCTGTATTTTGTAGGTTGTCCATAAATTCAATGCGTGCTGCGGTGCATTCCGCAAGCGATTCCCCTCCGGGATTGAATTATCTTCTGTTACCCTGGCATCATTGTATGCATATCCCAAAACAATGTTCCAATTCGGTAAAATCTCGCCACTCATATCTAGTTCAATGCCTTGGCTTCTTTGCTCTCCGGTCTGAATCTGAAAAAAAGGATTATCTGGATCGCTCGTAGTCACATTTGAACGGGTTAAGTCATATAGCGCCAGTGTGGCCGAAAGACGGCTATTAATATCTGCTTTGACGCCGATTTCATATTGCGTTCCGCGTTCTGGTACAAAGGCTTGCCTATCAGCAGATGTGCCAATGGTCGGTGTAAATGAACGAGCATAGCTTGCATAGAGAGAGATTGCCGGACTAGGTTGATAGACAATTCCTATGCGTGGGCTGAATGCTGTATCTGACTGACTCGTGTCTTCATCAACAATTCGATCGGTTCTATCTTGGGAGAATGTATCAAATCTTCCTCCGACTAAAAGTTTTAGATTCTCTGCTAGGGTGACTTGATCTTGGAGATAAATACCGAGAGTATCGCTAGTTGTAATGTTACTCGATGTAGCTTGTCCGGTTGGGGTAACTGTTTGATCAAAAATAGGATTGAAAATATCTACCGGAGCGGCAGGACCAAATTCAAAGTCATTATTTTGGATAGATCGAGCTAAATCGAAACCAAATAACACTTGATGCTCGATTGAGCCAGTCTGAAAGCTTCCTAACAAATTGGTATCCAGACGATAGCTGTCGAAAAACTGACTGCCATCAAAAAATAGCCGATTGAGTGTGCGGTTATCATCAGCTAAGCTGCGGCTAAAGATGCCAAGGCTATCAGGATCGTCAAAGAAGGTATAAAGAAATGCGTTGCGCAATTTCAAATTCTCATTGAAGCGATGCTTAAGCCGATACCCAACCCTGCCGTTGATGGTTAAATTATCCTCATTTGGCCCGGCTGCATTAAAACTGCGACTAACGCTTCCATCCGGACTAGGAATTACTGTTCCTACAGCAGGTTGACCTTCTGGCTGTTGCATGTTGCGCTCTAGAATATTGGCATCCCCTTCTACGGTAAAGTCAGTATCTGGACCTAAGTTGAAGGTAAAATTAGGAGCAACAGAAAATTCACGACCTTCATCAAAGTCTAGAAAATTATCAAACTCTCGGTAAGCTGCGTTAAGACGGTACAAGGCTGATCCAGATTCATTCAAGGGGCCAGAGAAATCCAGTGCTCCTCGGTAATCATTAAAACTACCAGCACTAGAACTGACTTCATAAAAAGGTTCACGTAATGGCTGCTTGGTGATGACATTGACGACTCCACCAAGCGGGCCTTGTCCAAACAAAACCGATGCTGGTCCCTTTAGTACTTCCAGCTGTTCTACGTTGGTAAAGCTGCCATCTGAACTAATCTGTGCATCGGGTATACCATTAACAAGAAACCCGGTAAAGTTTTCGAAACCTCGAATCAATACGTTATCTCTGGAACCAGCAGGTTGGGATAATAAAATGACGCCGCTCACATTTTCCAACCCATCGGTGATTTTTGTTGCCTGACGGTCTTCTAAGACCTGCTGGGGCACCACCTGAATCGATTGGGGAATATCTCGCAGTGGCGTATCTGTTCGTGTTGCTGTACTGGCATTGGATGGATTATAGCCTTCGTTTTCTTCCCCAGTGACCACAATTCTCAAGGGCTCAACAGTTTCACCTACTTCGGCAATTCCGGGCATCACGCTTAACCTTACGCCTGCTGTATGTGAGCTTATGTCGACTATCGGCACCGCATCAGCGCCGGTGATGACCACCTGTAAACGGTTATCCGGCAGGGTGGAAACCTGCACCACAGCGATTCCCTCGGCGGATTCAAATTGCTCAAATATGTCTCCAGTAAGTACAGCATTGGCAATCTCAATAATTAGCGCATTGCCAGATACGGCTGTGGTCGGTGTTGAGAGTTCACCATCTGTCGTTTCTAATATTATCTGTAGACCCGCGTCGGTTTCTTCTAGCCGTACATTAGTAATTTGCACCAGCGATGTCTGAGCTAGGGTTTGAGAGGAAAGGGAAAAGAATTGCTCGAAGATTTCATCGCGGGGTTCGTCTATCAACTCATCAACGCTACCTTCTGCATGGGCAGGGAGTACCCGACCTCCTGCCAAAGTCAATATCCAAGCTAGCTGTAGCGAGACCCAACCAGACCACAAACGCATACCCATTCCTCACACAAATGCTAATCGTTCTTGATTGCAATAGGGAGAGTTTAGGCAACCCGCAGAGGCTGGTCTATCTAGTAAACGGCTTTTTATGATCCTAAAACGGACTTTTATCAGTAATAGTACAGAGCTAAGAACTATTAGGCCGATGGCACTAGCCAGTGCGCTTGCCCGCTAAGCATTGTCTAGGAGTGATGCCAAACTGGTGCTTAAAGGCAGCGGCAAAGTGCCCTAAATGGCTATAGCCCACCGTGCGAGCCACCTCGGTTACAGTCCATTCACCTTCCTGTAGCAGCTCTTTGGCTCGTTCCATGCGCTGCTGCTTCAAATAACCGATTACCGTTGTGCCGTAGAGTTCTTTAAAGCCCCGACGCAGGGTGCGATCGCTAATGCCTACCTGTTGCGCCAGTGCTAACAGCGAGGGAGGATTCTCTAGCTGTGTGGTTAAAATCTGTTGGGCATAGTGAATACGGTCGATGGTATCAGGCTTGAGACCCGAGTTTGATGCTTGGGGCTGATCGCTCAGTAAATCCAGATGCAGTGCCAGCAGCTCAAATACCTTGGCCTGGAGATATAGCTGTTTGGCAGCTCCTTGGTAGGGAACATGCCACATTTGATGGATTAGCGATCTCATCTGAGCCGTCACCCTTGGGTAGAAGGACGTCTTCCATTCCTCTGTCTTAAAAAGCTGTTGAATCGGACTACACTGTCGCTGTTGACCATTCAAAAACAGTGAGTTCAGCATTTCTGGCTGAATCTCAATATCGACAAAGCTAACCTGCTGATTAGCTTTATAGGTTTCCACATAGTCAGGGGAAATACCGCTACCAGAAAAATAGCCACGGGCGTTTCCCAAAGTGGGGTGAATACTGCAGCCCAAGAGTCCTGATAAAAGGATACAAATTTGAATCGGATGGTTGTGGGCAGACACCTTGCGCTGAAAATCTTGATGATACTGACGGTCCGAAAAGCTCAGCTCTATGCCATTTGCCAATGTAATGCGGCGAATGTAGCCCTGTCCCAATGAGGTTGATAGACTGCTCAAGGTGTCAAACTCATCAACAACTCGATTGGCAATCGTCTGGTTACAGAGATCTTGCCAATTAGATTCATTCAGAGTGGGGGGCATGGTAGAGCTAGTGGAAACTAATGAGAAATAGTTGCAATAAATTTATCATAGCGGCTCTGAGCTGTTCTACTAGAACCTAATAACTTGGCACCATCATCAGCCTACTGAGCCTTACCAGCACTACCAAACAACCTAATCTTTTGAGCAACAACCTCTTGCATGGCCCCCGTTGCCGATTTCTGACAATTTAAGAGATCGCTTTGAGAGTTTGTTTTGCCATACTCTCGCCAAAATTGAAGATATTTTTGCCGTACTTCAGTGTTGACGTTAAACTTACTGACTCCCAGCTCAATCGACTGCTGAATCATCATCGCAGGTCAACCAGACGCACCGTGTAATACCAGAGGAATATCAAGTCTCTGACGAATTTTAGTAAGACGCTCAAAGTCTAATTTTGGCTCGCTGAAATACTGACCGTGCACATTACCAATCGTAACGGCAAGAAAATCCACCCCTGATTCTGCTACAAATCTTGTTGCCTGGTAGGGGTCGGTCATTTTGGCCTCTTTTTCAGCCACCGTCATCCCATCTTCAGTCCCGCTAATTCTACCAATTTCTGCTTCCGCAGTAGCGCCCTTCGCATGGGCTAGGAGGGTCATTTCACGGGTAAACGCCAGGTTTTCTTGCAAAGAAAACTTAGAGCCATCCGCTAAGACTGATTGCACCCCGGCCTCTAAGGCAGTTTTGATAATGGTAGGATCGTCACAATGGTCTAAGTGAACTGACATGGGCACCTTTGCCAGGTCCGCTGCTTCAAGAAAGAGTTTAACCAGAGGCACCCCACCATACTCTAAGATATTAGGCAAAATTTGGATAATTGCAGGACTATTATCGGCCTCAGCTGCATTGACAACGGCTTTGACACCTTCGAGATTATATAAATTGAAAGCACCAATAGCGTAGGACTGTTTTTGGGCGGCCTCTAAAAGTTTTTTGGTAGATGTCAGCATGAAAGGGGACTGAGGTAAATGTCATTCCACGGGCTGGGGTCATTATGCCTTAACCCTCTATGTTTATGACATTGCACCCACAGACTTATCTATTTTGTTACCTGAAGCGGCCTATGAATCTGATTATGATATGCACCATCGGGCTGCTGCCCAGCTCAGCTGCTCAGTTTTACTCAACGCTATAATTGGCCCAAAGCATACCGAGGTAATGGCAATGTCTCCATTTCTTCCCTTAGCGATTGGTCTGCCTACTGCTGTCGGTGTGGGCTGCCTTTGTTTAGATATTTATCGTAATCGACATCGGTTAGGGCAAGAGCCAACTCCAGTGGTGGATATGACTGGCTGCGATCCTGGAATAATTCCTGATGGTGGTGATCTGCATGCAATTGGCCAGACGGTCAACCACGCAAGCCATGCGGTGGGCGAAGTATCGGGTAAATGTGTAAGCGGTGGCTTAGGACAGTGTTTAGATGAGATCGCTTACGTAATGTCTCACTAGCATCGTAAAGTCATTTGCCAGAAAACTCGCTGTTTAGTTGCTTGTCCCTAAAGATCCACCGACAAGATACTTTTTAATATCATCAAGAACGGCGTTAATTGCCAGAATGCTTCCGGCTTCTTGCCAGTACCCATCGACGAAGTAGACTCGGTCATTTTGGACGGTGTTGAGCTTTTGCCATAGGGGATCTTCTCGCAATTCTTCTTGATATTCTTCGTCCTGCTCCCTCCCCATAGAGACAAAAAAGAGAACATCACCATCAATATCAGACAGCTTCTCTTTTGAAATATTGTCGATATAAAAGAAGTCACCTCTTTGTGACGGTGGGCGCTGTAGTCCAATATCGTTTAGAACCTCTCCAACAAAATGATCTTCACCCAAGACCCAAATGCCATGCTCCAAAGATGAGTTAGCAACAGAGACCTCTAATTGATCAAGTTGAGGGCCTAAAGCATGCTTGATATTTTCAATGCGTTGCCGATAGTTATCTATCAATTGCTGACTAGCCTCTTCTTTGCCTAGAAATGTCGCTAAAGTCTCTAGCTGTTTTTTCCAGGAAGGAGGCGGATACGGCAAATCTATTACAACTGTCGGGGCAATACGAGATAGGTCTTCATAGATACCCTCTAATCTAGAATTTGCAATAATCAGGTCTGGCTTTAGTTGTAGTATTTTTTCTAAATTTGGCGCACTGTAGTCGCCAACCGATTCAACGTTGCTAACCTCATTTTGGATATCTTTCGGAAAAGGAAAACCTTCTGCAAATACAGATGCAACAGGCTCAATACCCAACGCAAAACTGTTAGCAAAATGGTCTGGTCTGAGCGTAACTACACGCTGGAGATCTTGGGGGATACAAGTTTCACCCATTACATGCTGCACGACTCGGCAATCTTGTGTCAACTGCTCTGGAGATGGTGGGTTGGTCCTATCAAGATTTCTCCCACAAGCTGAAACAGCAAAAAATGCCATGAAACTCAGCAGAAATAAGCATAGCAGACGTTGCAAAGAGAGTTTCATGGCATAACCATTATGCAAATGATGACAGAACTTATCTGATAGCTTTTGGTGAAATGAAACAGAACTTCGGCAAGAGCTTCTCTAGTAGCCATCCCCCATCAGCTCAACCGATGTAAAATACAAAGATGTTCAATCGTTAAAACTGCCAGGAAATTCTTCCTTCAACAGTTAGGGGAGCGGCAGGATCCACTCTGGTTCTGGATCTAGAAGATGCATAGTAGTCTATATCAAAAAGATTCTGAAAATTCAGTGATGCGCGAAACTGATCACGTTCATAGAAAACGGCAGCATCGGTACGGAAAAAACTAGGTAGCTCAAAAGTATTATCTAAATCTCCTGGTCTATCACCAACATAGTAGAAACCCAAACCAAACCCCAGTCCTTCTAAATCCCCTTGCTGTATTTCGTAGGTTGTCCATAAATTAAACGCATGCTCGGGGGCATTTCGCAAGCGATTACCTTCTGGGATTGAATTATCTTCTGTAACCCTTGCGTCCGTGTAGGCATACCCTGTTGAAATATTCCACCCTGGTAAGATTTCACCATTGACATCTAATTCGATACCCTGACTGTTTTGCTCTCCTGTCTGAATTTCAAAAAAAGGATTGTCAGGATCGCTTGTCGTTACGTTGGAACGGGTCAAGTCGTAAAGTGCTAGAGTAGCTGCAAGACGATCAGTGATATCTGCCTTCATACCGATTTCATACTGTGTCCCACGCTTTGGAGAAAATGTCTCCCCATTAGCAGAATTGCCAATGGTCGGTATGAAAGAACGAGCATAGCTAGCATACAAAGAAATAGCGGGAATGGGTTGATAGACAATTCCTACCCGTGGACTAAAAGCTGTATCTGATTGGTCAGTCTCTTGATCAGTAAGTCTATTTGTTGCGCGCTCTTCAAAGCTGTCAAATCGACCACCTAACAAAAGTTTCAAATTCTCTGCAATCGTGATTTGGTCTTGGAGATAAATACCGAGCGTATCTCTGGTGGTTATGCCGTCAAGGCCAAGTTGCCCAGTTGAAACTATTGTTTGATCAAAAACAGGGTTGAAGATATCCACTGGTGCAGCCGTACCAAATTCAAAAGCAAGATCAGTATCAAACCGATCCAAACTAAAACCAGCCAATACTTGATGAGCGATTGATCCAGTGCGAAATGTTCCTAACAAATTGGTATCTAGATAATATCTATCGCGAAATGAACTGCCGACAAAAAAGCTTCGATTAAGTGTACGGTTATCGTCAGCTAAACTACCGTTGAAAATAGCAGCGTTATCAGGGAAGTCATATACGGAGTATAGGAATGAGTTGCGTAGTTTCAAGCTCTCGTTAAAGCGATGCTCTAGTCTATAGCCAATTCTGCCATTGATTGTTCTATTATCATCTTGTGGTCCTGCTGCGTTGAAACTGCGACTAATTTCTCCATTCGGATTTGGAAGCACTGTTCCCTCTGCAGGCTGTCCTTCTGGGGATTGTGCATTTTGATCTATGATTGTGAGATCGCCTTCCACAGTAACATCGGTGTTTGGCCCAAAGTTGAAGGCGATGTTAGGTGCAACAGCAAATTCACGTCCATCATGGAAGTCCAGAAAGCTTTCATAATCGCGGTATCCTGCATTGAGACGATACAGAACTGTTTCAGATTCGTTTAGAGGTCCAGAGAAATCGAGCGTTCCTCGGTAATCACTGAAGCTACCGATACCAGCGCTAATTTCATAAAAGGGCTCGCGCAATGGTTGCTTGGTAATAACGTTTATGGTCCCACCAAGCTCACTTTCGCCGAACAAGACGGATGCGGGGCCTCTAAGCACTTCCAGCCTTTCTACGTTGATAAGGGTAGCGTCTGAATTAATTTGTCCATCTGGGATACCGTTAACTAGAAAATTATTATTTGCTTCAAATCCTCGAACAACTACAGTGTTTCTAGAACTAGCTGGTGAAGAGAATGCAATGACACCACTAACGTTTTCTAGAGCGTCAGTCAGTTTCTCTGACTGACGGTCCTCTATCAACTGCTGCGGCACAATCTGAATCGATTGCGGAATATCCCTTAACAGCGTATCTGTCCTCGTCGCTGTACTTGCACTCGACGGGTTGTATTCTTCATCCTCTTCCCCGGTTACCACAATTCTCAAGGACTCGCTTGTCTCACCCGCCTGAGCAACTCCCGGCATTATGCTCAGCGTCAGCCCTGCTGCATTCGTACTGATATCCGCTACTGGCGCTGCGTCGGCCCCGGTAACCACTACCTGCACTCGGTCACCCGACAGAGCCGACACCTGCACCACGGCAATCCCCTCAGCGGGGTCAAACTGCTCAATTACATCTCCCAGCAACACCGCATTTTCAATCTCAATAATCAGTGCATCGCCAGATACCGCTGTAGTCGGTGCCGACAGTTCACCCTCTGCCGTTTCTAAGACCACCTGCAGACCAGCATCGGTCTCTTCTAGCCGCACATCCGTAATCTGTGTCGGCGATGATTGGGTGAGTTCTAGAGCCGCCGCATCTACCGGGCTACTCTCCTGCGCCCACATGGGCAACGCCAGCCCACTAACCAAACCACCCGACAAAAGCGCCATCAGCGCCAGCTTTACCGAACCCTGTCCCATGACCAAACCTCACCCGAACACCACTGTTGCCAATCAGTCTTGATTGCAGTGAGGGTAGTGTACGGAAATGGCGCTAAGTGGATCTACTCAAATCCGGCC
>ERZ1740070.2367-NODE-2367-length-10891-cov-5.330288_pt1 | contig 10891 bp, 12 predicted proteins | sample MGYA00581734_ERZ1740070 | MGnify/ENA primary metagenome ERZ1740070 (study PRJEB43018, sample SAMN04849744) | marine metagenome | isolation source: floating plastic debris | place: Pacific Ocean | collected 2008-09-01 | study: EMG produced TPA metagenomics... | reverse complement strand
CGCGCCCTTGACGTTGTTGGCGGCAACTAACAGCTTGTCGGAACTAAGCTTGGTCGCGCCATACAGGTTGATCGGTGCGGCGGCCTTGTCGGTCGACAGCGCGACCACCCTTTGCACTTGGCTATCAAGGCAGGCTTCGATCAGGTTTTGCGCGCCCAGAACATTGGTTTTGATGCATTCGAACGGGTTGTATTCCGCCGCGGGCACTTGTTTGAGCGCAGCGGCGTGGACGACAATATCGATCCCTTCCAGCGCGCGCCTCAACCGCGCTTCATCGCGCACATCGCCCAGAAAATAGCGCAGCGCCGGATAGGTCGCGCGCGAGAAATCCTGCTGCATTTCGAACTGCTTGAGCTCATCACGCGAATAGACGACGAGGCGGCGGACATCGGGATAGCGGTCGAGCACGGTGCGCACGAACGCCTTTCCAAACGAGCCGGTCCCGCCGGTTACAAGCACGGATTTTCCATTCAGCATGTCGTAAACTCGCATGATCGGGCCAAAAAGCCGGAGTGGCCTGTGGCCGCGTCTTCGGACGCTGCGCCTTAAGACCTACCGCGCGTTTTGGCGTCGGAGCAACCGGTCAGGTCGCCAATTGCCTCCGCAGTGGAGCGAGTTGTTTCCCTCCATCCTGGAGGCAGTTCCTTAGAGCGCTCTGGCCGGAATATTATGACGAAGTTTCATGGTCTTGAAGCCATTCACTCCAAATCCGATTGGCTTTACTCCGATCCGGATTGACCCTGATCTTGTGCGGTTTCGCGCGCGTGTCCAACTGGCGCGGGCGGGGCAATGATGACGGGTGCGCGATCGCAGCCGCCTTGATCAAGGGAACCGCGCATTATGTTGATCCAGCCCACAGCCAACGCGGCGATTGTGACCCGGCCCCGAAACCCGATCCGATCCTCTCTTCGCTACGCCTTGGCCTGGGCGCTTGTGGCGCTTGCTCCCATGGTCGCCTTTGAGCTGAGCGGGTATCAGCGACCCTTTGCGGACCCGACTTTGCGCGCGACCATGATCGCAGCCAGCGCCGCATTGTTTGCGGGTCTGTTTCTGGCGGGCCGCGTGCTTGACCATCCCGGCACCCGCGCCACGCTGCACGCTGTGCCCATTATGGCCGCATGCTTTGCGCTGGCGGCTCTGATCCTTTTTGCCTTTCGTGTCGAATACAGCCGGATCCTGCTGTTCTATTCAGCCGCCACCGCCATGGGGATTACCGCTCAAATGCGCTGGAGCCGGCGGCGCTGGGATCGTCAGGGGTTCTATATCGTCCCCTTTGGTGATGCGCATTCGATCGCTTCGATTGATGGCTTATGCGTCCGGACCATGAAACGGCCGGATATCCCGCTCGATCGCGGCGCTAATATTGTCGCTGATCTTAACGCCGACTTGCCTCCCGCTTGGGTCCGGCTGCTGGCGCGCGCCAGTCTCACGGGTGTGCCGGTCTATCACTACAAGCAGCTGGCCGAGAGCCTGACGGGCCAGGTCAAAATTGAAAGCCTTTCGGAAAACTCGTTCGGATCGCTGATGCCCAACCGATCCTATACCCCGGTCAAGCGGCTGATCGATCTGCTCGGCAGCCTCATCCTTCTGGTGGTTCTGGCCCCTCTTATGGCCGCTGTGGCGGCTCTGATCTGGGCTGAGGACGGCGCCTCGCCCGTCTTTATACAGACGCGGACGGGACTCGGCGGGCGTCCGTTTCGCATGTACAAATTCCGCTCCATGACACAGCGACCGGCCGCCGCTTTTGACAGCGCGCGAAACGAAGCGGTCACGCAAGACGACGACGCCAGAATAACGCGGATCGGAGGCTTCATCCGGCGCTATCGCATTGATGAGCTGCCGCAGCTTCTCAATGTGGTGAAAGGCGAGATGAGCCTGATTGGACCAAGGCCCGAAGCGAATTCGCTGGCGGATTGGTATGACGACAATCTGCCCTTCTATTCCTACCGCAACATTCTGCGCCCTGGGCTAACGGGCTGGGCGCAGGTCAACCAAGGGCATGTCGCCTCGCTTGATGAAATCGACGTAAAGCTGCAGTACGACTTTTACTACATCAAGCACTTCTCGTTCTGGCTCGATGCGCTAATCGTCATACGCACGATCCACACCGTGCTGACCGGGTTTGGATCCAAATAGCCCCTCGCGAACAGCGCCGAAGGACCAAAACGCGCCTTCCACGCACCCCTGGTCCTATTTTACCAAGCCGATATCCGGCGCATCGACCTGCTTCATTCCTACGGTGTGATAGCCCGCATCCACATGGTGCACTTCGCCCGTGACGCCCGCCGACAGGTCAGAGAGGAAATAGAGGCCTGAGCCGCCCACATCATCCAGTGTGATGTTGCGCCGCAAAGGCGAGTTTAGCTCGTTCCATTTGAGGATATAGCGGAAGTCGCCAATCCCGCTGGCCGCCAGAGTTTTGACCGGTCCCGCGCTGATGGCGTTCACGCGAATGCCGTCGGGCCCCAGATCGTTGGCGAGATAACGCACGCTGGTCTCCAGCGCCGCCTTGGCAACGCCCATGACGTTGTAATGCGGCATGACCTTTTCCGCGCCGTAATAGGTCAGCGTCAGGATCGATCCGCCGGTTTCCGGCATCATCGCTGCAGCGCGCTTGGCCACCGCCACCAGCGAATAGGCCGAGATGTTCATCGTCATCAGGAAATTGTCGAGGCTGGTGTCGACATATTTCCCGCGCAGCTCCGACTTGTCGGAAAAGCCGATGGCGTGAACCACAAAGTCGATGGTGTCCCAGCGCTCTTTCAGCGTGGCGAAGGCGGCGTCGAGCGCGTCCATGTCGGACACATCGCAATCAAAGGTAAAATCGCTTCCAAGTTGCTCAGCCAAAGGCTTCACGCGTTTGGCCAGCGCCTCGCCCTGGTACGAAAAGGCCAGCTCCGCGCCTTGTTCGGCCAATTGCTTGGAAATGCCCCAAGCGAGGGATTTATCGTTGGCAAGGCCCATGATCAGCCCGCGTTTGCCCTTCATCAGACCGCTCATGCAGCCTCCTCCTTCGTCGTCTTATCCGCCGGGTCGTTCCCATCCGGCGCTCTCGCATCAGGCTCAGCCAATGCGGCGTTCAATTCCGCTCCGATAACGAGCCCAAGCCCAACGAGCCAGAAAAACAACAGCGCAATCATAATCCCCGCCAGACTGCCATAAACAAGATCATAGGCGAAAAAGCTTCGCAGAACGGGCGGCATGGCGGTAGTGACGGCCAGCCACCACGCGGCGGTGAACAGGGCGCCGGGCCATTTGGGATGTTGACGCCCGCTGTATTCGGCTGGGGTCAGCGCCCAGAACAGCAGATAGAGCGAGCCGAACAGGCCAAGCGCGGGCACAACGCGCGAGGCACCCATCGTGCCCACCGCTTCGCCCAGCTGCGGCAAAAGCGCGAGGATGAATTGCTGCGCGGCGCCAATCGCGACTTGCGCAAACAGCGAAAGCAGCAGCAACAAGACCGCGCCAATGATGAGCCCGGCTGACGCCAGGCGATAACGCCAGAAGGCCAGCACTGGTTTGGTGCCATAGGCGCGGCGCAGCACGTCGCGAATGGTTTCAATCAGGCTTGAGACGGACCACAAGCCCGCCGCCGCACCGACCCACAAAAGCCAGCCGCTGCGTGCGTCGATCACGCTTTCGGCGGTGGGAGCGATCACGCTTTGAACCGTGGGCGGCATCGCCTGGAGCACCGTTTCGATGATCATCCGGCGCTCTTCGAGTTCGCCGATCAACTGGAACAGGGCGCCGGCCAGAATGAAGAAAGGAAAGATCGCCAGCATCGAGAGATAGGCAAGGTTCCCGGCGTGGATGAAGCCGTCATTATAGGTGCCGGTCGCCGCGCGCCGGATAACCTCCCATGCGCGCGAACCCGGACCCATCGCTTTGCCGCAGCGCTCTTTCCAGTCGAGCGGCTGGCTGTCCACTTTTGGCTGCTTGAGGAATTGCGCCTGCGCGCGGCGGCGGGCCTCGGGCGACAGAGAGCGAATCTCTCCCTCATCGGGCGCCCTGTGCCATTGGATCGACCAATCGCTCGAGATGTCGGATTGATCGCCGGATGCGCGCGGCTTGTCCATGCCGGAGACCTTACGCCCCTTGCGCGCTCAGACCAAATCCGAGCGCGGGACAGGGGCGGTGCGCGCTCACAGCCCGAACTTCTCTCGCGGGCTGGCTGGGTCGCTCCAGTCGCCCAGTTTCTCTTCGAGCGCGGCGAGGTCTTCGGGCAGCTGGATTTCCAGCGTTACCAGCTGATCCCCGCGCGAGGGTTTGTCCGAGGTCGAGCCCGCCTTGGTCCAACCCTTGCCGCCAAGGCGCATCACCGTGCCGCCATGCGTGCCCGGCTTGATGGTAAGCATGACCGGTCCATCGACCGTCGGGCATTTGACGCGCGCGCCGCGCAGCGCTTCGTCCAACGTGATCGGCAAATCCATGCGCACGTTGTCGCCATCGCGGCGAAAGAAGGGGTGCGGGCCAACCTCGACGAGCACGATGCCATCGCCGCTGCCGCCGGGGCCCGCGTGGCCCTTGCCTTTGAGGCGCATTTGCGTGCCGTCATCGACCCCGCCGGGCAGTTTCAGACTGATCGTCTTGCCATCGGCCAGCGTGATGCGTTGATCGCATCCGGCGGCGGCGTCCACGAAAGGCACGGCGAGCCGATACTGGATATCCGCGCCCTTCTTTTGCGGGGGCGGGCTGGCGCGTCCGCCAAAGCCTCGGCGCGGGTCGGCTTGAGCCCCGCCGCGTGGCCGACCGCCGCCGAACAAGCCTTCAAACAGATCGCCCAGATCCATTTCGTTGTTGTCAAAGCCGCCAAATTCGGGGTCGCGAAAGCCGCCGCTTGGCCGGCCTCCTCCGCCCATACCACCACCACGACCAAAGCCGCCGCCACCCATGCCCGCAAAGGGATTGAGCGGGTTGCCTTCGTGATCGATTTCGCCGCGGTCAAACTGGGCGCGGGTGTCTTTATCGGACAACAGGTCGTACGCCTTGGTCACGTCCGAAAAGCGTTCCGCCGCTTTTGGATTGTCCTTGTTGCGATCGGGGTGAAGCTCCTTGGCGAGTTTGCGATAGGCGCTCTTAATGTCCTTTTCGGATGCTGTGCGCGCAACGCCAAGGGTGCGATAGGGATCTGCCATGGCGTGTTAGCTAGGTGAGACAGCGTGGGTGCGCAAGCGTGCGTGTTCACCTTCCTGCAATCGGCCAAGGGTCTTGCGCCCATCGCACTGGTAAGGTCGGGCGCCGTGCCCCATATGCGCCAGCGTCTTTGTAATCCGAGGTTATCAATCCCCATGACCAGACCCGACACGCTTAACGCCGCGCAGCTGGCGGACAGCCAGATCCCCGCCGACGCCGATCCGTTCGCGCTTTTCGACGCGTGGATGGCCGAAGCTGAGGCCAGCGAGATCAACGATCCCAACGCCATGGCGCTGGCGACCGCCAGTGGCAGCGGCGCTCCTTCGGTGCGTATGGTCTTGCTCAAAGGCCACGGCCCCGCCGAAGGCGCGCGTTACGGCGTCGAGGGGGGAGGTTTCACCTTTTTCACCAATATGGGCAGCCGCAAGGGCACCGACTTGGCCGAGAACCAGCAGGCCTCAATCCTATTTCACTGGAAGAGCCTGCGCCGGCAAATTCGTATTGAGGGTGAGCTGATCCAGGTCTCGCCTGAGCGCGCGGACGAATACTTTCACTCGCGCCCCTACAAAAGCCAGGTCGGCTCGGCGGCGAGCGATCAGTCGCGCCCGCTGCCCGACCGCCAAGTCTATCTCGACCGGGTAAAGGCGCTGTGGGACGAGCACGAGGCCGCAGGCGAAGTGCCGCGCCCGGATCACTGGACCGGCTTTACCCTTGCGGTGCGCCGGATCGAATTCTGGATCGACCGCGACAACCGCCTGCACGATCGGCGCGTCTTTAGCCGCGAAAGTGGCTCTGGGCCGTGGTCACACACGCTCCTATACCCCTAGCCGCTTGGCTAAGGAGACCGCTTGTGGGCCTGCAGATACCCTATTGGCATGTCGATGCGTTCAGCGCGAAGCCGCTGGGTGGCAACCAGGCCGCGGTGATGGTGCTCGACGAATGGCTGCCGGACGAAGTGCTCGTGAAGATCGGCGCTGAGAACATGTTCGCCGAAACCGCCTTCCTTGTGCGCTATGAAAACGGCGCGTCGGATTGGGAATTGCGCTGGTTCACGCCCACTTCCGAGATACGCCTGTGCGGCCACGCCACCTTGGCCAGCGGCCATGCGCTCTTGTCCCACTGGCCGCCGCACGCCGGGGCGCAGCGCGTCACCTTTCGCACACGCCAGTCGGGCGAGCTTGAAGTGCGCCGTTTGGGCGACGGCTACGAAGTGGCGCTGCCAGCGATTGAGACACACACGGGCGAATTCGGCGCGGCGGTCGAGGCTTTGGGCGCCTCTCCGATTGAGGTCTGGACCAACGCGCTCGGCTACAACCTGTTTGTGTATGAGGATGAGGCGGCGATCCGCGCTCTGGACCCTGATTTCCGGACGCTTGCATCCCTTGGTGATCATGTCTTTGTGTGCACCGCGCCGGGGGAAGACACCGATATCGTCAGCCGCGTGTTTGTGCCCGCTTACGGCATTGACGAGGACCCGGTGACCGGCGGCGCGCACGCGTTTTCGGTTCCCTACTGGGCAAAGCGCCTGGGGCGGGATAGCTTCACCGCCTATCAGGCGAGCGCGCGCGGCGGCACTCTCACCTGCCGGTTGGAAGGGGAGCGCGTCTGGCTGGGCGGTGCCTGCGCAACCGTGGTGGAAGGCACCTTTACGCTCTAAGCGCCCGGCGGCTTACGGATACAGCTCCAACACATCCGCCGCTTCCTGCAGCATAGGTGGGCGTTCCTCGCTTGTGGAATGGCCGAGGCGCACCATCGTCACCTTTTGCTCGGGCGAGACCAGCACATATTGCCCCATATGCCCGATCAGCGCGAACAGGCTCTGGGGCGCGCGGTTGGGGAACAGGGGATGCGGGTATTCCAGCCGCGGTTCGGGTCGGTTCATCCAGGTCTGAAAGCCGTAATGCTCGCTCGCCGGGCTTGGCTGGATCATCTGTTCGATCCATTGGCGCGGCACCAATTGCACCCCGTCCCTGGTGCGCCCGCCCGCGCGCATGAACTCGCCAAACTTGGCGTAATCGCGCGCGGTGGCGTGCATCAGGCTGCCGCCGATCAAAGTGCCGCTGGCGTCGAATTCGGGCACCATCGATTCCATGCCCAGCGGTCCGAACAAACGTGTTTGCACGAAGGCGCTCACCGCTTTGCGCCGATCATCGGGATCTTTGCTGTCCGTCAACGCCCGCGCGACAATATCGGCCAGGATCACCGTGGTGTTGGACGAATACTCAAACCGCTCGCCCGGTTCAGCCTCAAGCGGCTGTTCCTTCGCCCATTGCGCCATATCATCGCGCCCGTCGAGGAACAGCATGCGCACCTCGGAGCTGTCGTAAGGCGGATCGCCCGCTTCGGTGTGATCAAGGCCTGATCGCATCTGCAAGAGATGCCGTAAGGTAATTTCAGCACGCGGATCGCCGGTGCGCTGCCATTGCCGCACGGGCGCGGGCGCATCGAGGCTCAGCCGGCCATCAGCGACCAGCATACCCACCAGCGCGGCGGTGATCGTCTTGGCCATCGACCAACTGATAAAGCGCGTGCCTTCGTTATAGCCATCGCCATAGCGTTCCGCCGCGATTTGTCCGTCTTTGAGAACCAGCACCGCGCGCGTTTCGCCAAGGCCGTCTTTCGTGAACAGGTCATCGACTTCGCGCGCCAGTTCTTCCCTTGGCGCGCCCGCGTTCTCGGTCACCGCGCTCAGAGCAAATTGCGTCAGCGGCGCGCGCTCGGCGGGCGGTGCCTCACCGCAGGCGGAAAGGCTGGCGAGGGCTGGTAAGGTGGCCAAAGCGGCGATAGAGCGAAGGGCGCGCGACGTCATCGCGTCTTCAATTCCTTATGTGGTCGCAGGTTTCAATGGCTAAAGCGCAGTCTTCGGGTTTGGGCCGGTTCGTAAGCTGGGGCATGGTGGTCTTGCTCGCCGCGCTGGCGGTTGGGCTCTATGTCTATCGCGCGCCGATCTCGGGCTACGCCGATGTCGCCAGCGCTTATTCCGCCCGCGTCGCGTGTTCGTGCCGCTTTGTTGCGGGGCGCAGCCTCAAGGATTGCGAGAAGGACAAGCTGGCGGGCATGGAACTGGTGACGCTGACCGATGACGCCTCGACAAAGAGCGTCACCGCGCGCTTTCCTCTTATCGCCGCGCACACGGCCACGCACCGCGAAGGCTATGGCTGCGTTCTGGAAAGCTGGGAGGACTAGGAACTTACGAGGCGACCGAGGTGGTCGCATCGATCCAGCCACCGCCGACCACGCGTTCGCCCGCGTAAATCACTGCCGCCTGGCCGGGAGCGACGCCGAATTCGGGGGTTTCGAACCGAATGCGCGTGGATGCGCCTTCGCCCAGAGGCCCTTCGAGCGTGACGGGAACGGGCTTGGCCAAGCTGCGGACCTTCGCCGTCAGCCCACCAGAGGGCACCGAACCAATAGCGTTGGTTTCGATCAGCGCGGCGCTTTCCACCGCCAACATCCGCTTGGGGCCGACGCGCACGGCGCGGTTGTCGGCATCGAGGCCGATCACATAAAGCGGTTCGGGCTGGCCGCCGATCTCCAAGCCTTTGCGCTGGCCGACGGTGAAATGGATAATGCCCTTGTGCTCGCCCAGAACCTCGCCGGTGGCCGCGTGCACGATCGGGCCCGGCACCGCGCCCTCGGGACGAAGCTTGGTGACGATCTTGGCGTAATTGCCATCGGGGACAAAGCAGATGTCCTGGCTGTCCGGCTTGGCCGCGTTGCGAAGGCCAGCGGCTTCGGCCAGTTCGCGCACCTTCGTCTTGGGCAGGCCGCCCAGCGGGAAGCGGATATAGTCCAGCTGGTCCTGGGTGGTGGCGTAGAGAAAATAAGACTGGTCGCGCGCGGGATCGTTGGCGCGGTAGAGATGCGGCCCACCATCATCCTCGTCGGCGGTTTCGATCCGCTGGACGTAATGCCCGGTGGCCAGGCAATCGGCGCCCAGTTCGCGCGCCATTCGGAACAGGTCGGTGAATTTGGGGCCCATATTGCAGCGAATACAGGGCACCGGCGTTCGCCCGGCCAGATATTCGTCAGCGAACTGATCGACCACGTCTTCGCGAAACGCGCTTTCGTGATCGAACACGTAATGGGCAATACCAAGACGGTCGCACACGGCGCGCGCGTCGGCGATATCATCGCCCGCGCAGCACGCGCCTTTGCGACCCGTCGCCGCGCCATAATCGTACAGCTGCAGCGTGATGCCGATCACCTCAGCGCCCGTGTCCGCGGCCAAGGCGGCCACGACCGAGGAATCCACCCCGCCGCTCATCGCGACCACAATCCGGCACTGGTCTGCGGCGCGCGGCAGATCGAATAGGCTCGCGGTATCAAGCCCGAAGGCCTCGCTCGGCGTGGTCCCGGCGTTCAAAGATGTCGTGATGGTCATGATCTGCGCGCCCTATATAGGCAAAGCGCCCGCGTCGCCAACCCGTGCGCTGAGGGGCCTGAGATCGTGGTCTTTAAGATCGGCAGTAATCCTAAGGGCTGGTAAAGACGGGTTTTACCACATCTTGACGACCACGCTTTAGAGACAAGGGCATGTTCGAGACGAGCAAGCCCATTTCCAGCGCCTTTTGCAGCGACCCTTCCGAGGGAGATCTCCGAATCGTCGGCGATGATTCGGAGGGTCAAGAAGCCTATGCCAAAGCCGTTCGCGGCGGTGACGCTTTGCGGGCTATGGAATGGCGCGAGCTGACCGCTCGATTGAACGCGGCGCGCGAGTTGCGCCGCGAGCTTCGCGAAGAAGCGATCCTGTGTGCCGGCGCATCAGGCGCCACGTTTGGGGACGCGGCGGCGAGTTTTTTCAAGATAATCGGGGATGGCGAACGGCCTGTTAACCCTGAAGCTTTAGAGGGCTGCAAATCCTCCTGTGGCAACCCCTCAGATCAATCGGGGGCAGCGACGGAAGGTGGCGCAAGAGACGACTTATGATTGAGAACCAAGACATCCGCCCCGCTCAGGTAATCGGCCCGCTTGGCGAGCCGCTTACGATTGACGATTTGCCCTCGCCCAGCACAAAGCGCTGGGTCATGCGTCGCAAAGCTGAAGTTGTCGCAGCGGTGAACGGCGGCCTTTTGACCATTGACGAAGTTCTCGAACGCTACAGCCTTACGCTCGAAGAGTTCGCTTCGTGGCAGCGCGCCATGGATCGCTCGGGAATGAAAGGGCTGCGTGTCACGCGCATTCAAAAGTATCGCGAAGAGTACGAGCGCAAGCTGCGTTACTAAACCGGCTCTTCGCTAGCGTCTCGCCGCGCCGTCGACCACCGACTGTTTTGACCTGTTATACGCTCCCATTTCCCACGGGAGTTCTCCCTTCCTTGCTTTTCCGCTAGTCTTTGCCTGTTCCGCAAATGGGATTCGCGCGACATGACGCGTGAAAATGCGGAAGAGATGGAGGCACACGTGGGATTTATCTGGTTCATCATCATGGGTGGATTGATCGGCTGGGTGGCCAGCATGATCATGAACCGCGATGCGCAGATGGGCTATTTCTGGAATATCGTGGTTGGCATCGTCGGCTCGATAATCGGCAATGGTTTTTTCGGCTTCTTGCTTGGCGGCGGAGAAATCGGCGCATGGCCGCCGGACATCAGCGCCATTGTCTCGGCTTTGATTGGCGCGGTCGTCTTGCTCGGCGGCCTCAATTACTTTCAGCGTGGGCGCATAAAAGGCTGATTCGCCAAGCACAAACCTGATCAATAGGTGAGAAGGCGGCGCGGATTCTCTTTCGCGCCGCCCTATTTGCGTTTACGGGGTCT
>ERZ1740070.2366-NODE-2366-length-10892-cov-5.154194_pt1 | contig 10892 bp, 10 predicted proteins | sample MGYA00581734_ERZ1740070 | MGnify/ENA primary metagenome ERZ1740070 (study PRJEB43018, sample SAMN04849744) | marine metagenome | isolation source: floating plastic debris | place: Pacific Ocean | collected 2008-09-01 | study: EMG produced TPA metagenomics... | reverse complement strand
ATTTCTATTTCTTGTCACTTGCATCACCCCGCTCTCGTCAGTACCACAACACGACGCTCTTCAGATGTCTCCATATACGCTGCGACCTCTGTCAGCTCAGCAATCATCGCCCCCGACATCGCATTGTGCTTTTCCGGCCGGTTGAGCGTCAGCAGCGCCACGCCGCGCGCGTCCACGGTCACTTCCAAGGTCTCAAACACCGCGCATCTCCTTCGCTATTCCTGCAGCCTTGGCCAGCGCATCTGCATCAAGCCCTGTCTCAAACCCCAGCGCCCGAAGATGCCCATCCACCGCCTCGGTCGCGACATTACCCGCCGCCCCAGGCGCATAGGGGCACCCGCCCAAGCCCCCGACCGCCGCATCAAACACCCGCACACCTTGCGCCAGGTCGACTTCCACATTCTCCAAAGCCCGCCCCGACGTGTCGTGAAAATGCCCCGCCAGTCGCGCCACATCCACGGCATCACGTACCGCGCCCAACATCGCGTCCACCGCGTCCGGCACCCCGCGCCCGATTGTGTCGCCCAGCGACACCTCGTGGCAGCCCATCGCAATCAACGCCTCCGCCACGTGCACGACGGCCTCGGGCAAAACCGCCCCGTCATACGGGCACTCGACCACGCATGACACGTAGCCGCGCACCGGCACCGACGCCGCCGCGACCACGGCCCGCGCCCGTTCAATGCTCTCAGTGACCGAGCAGTTGATGTTCGCCTGTGAAAACCCCTCCGACGCGCTCAAAAACACCGCCACCTCGTCGGCGCCCGCCGCCTGTGCATCCGCCAATCCACGCAGGTTTGGCGCCAAGGCGACATAGCCTACCCCCTTTGCCCGCTGCATCGCGCCCATCACCGCACCGCTATCGGCCATCTGCGGCACCCATTTCGGAGATACGAAACTCCCCACCTCGATCCGCCGGAACCCGACATCAGACAGCGCATCCACCAGCGCGACCTTGCGCGCGACCGGGATCACGGCCGCTTCGTTCTGCAGCCCATCCCGCGGCCCGACCTCGTATATCTCAACGAACTCAGCCATCAGTCCAGACCGGGTAAAAATCGCGCGCATAAAGCCGACCGTCATCGGGAGGCAACGCCGCCTGAAACCCGGCGCGCTCCGTGATCCGCGCATACCAGGCGGACAGCTTCGGATAAGGGTCAAGCCTTACGAAATGCCGCGCCATGTAAACCGCCTGCCCGACCGAAATATCGGCAGCCGAAAACCCCGAGGTCAGTAAATAATCGCGCTGCTCCACCGGGGTATCAAGCCGCGCCTCAATCGCGTCAAAGCATTTGCCGATCCGCTTGGCCTCGATCTTCATCACCACGGGCGAACGCATCGCATCCTCATAAAGCGCCACATGCTGCTGGGTCAGCGCCGCCGTGTGCTGCGAGATCGTCTCGGCAAAATGCACCCAGTTGAGCCAATCCATCCGGTCCATATCCCCCGGCGCACGGCCCAAACCGGCCTCGGAAAACCGCTCGCACAGGTATTCGGTGATCGCACCGCTTTCAAACATGACCTCGCCGTCAATCTGCAGCGCAGGCACGCGGCCCACAGGATGCACGGTCATGTACTGGTCAGATTTCAGCGTTTGGTCAAAGGGGTAGACGAATAACTTAAAGTCGATCCCCAGCTCGTTCAAAAGCCACAGCGTGCGCATGGAACGTGTCTGATGGCAGTGATGCAGCGCAATCATGCCTCCCCCAATCGGATCAGCGCCGCCCCCGCTTCGACCTGCGCACCTGCGCGCACCAGCACCTCTGCCACAACCCCGTCACGTGCCGCGACCAGGCCGTGTTCCATCTTCATCGCTTCCAAAACGACCAGCGCGTCGCCCTTTTCCACCGCCGCTCCGGCCCGGACCAGAACATCGCGCACCAGCCCCGGCATCGGCGCTTCGATCAATGACGCGTCACCCGCGGCGCTGGCCACGACGTCCAGCGGGTCTTGCACATCGAAATGACAGGCCGTGTCCGCAAAGACCGACACACGACCCGGCGTGAGCACGATCTCAGCGTGCGTTTTCGTGCCGTTGATGAACCAGCCATCGCGTCTGTCGACCTTGAAAAGCACGTTATCCACCGTGACGTCAAAGCGCCCCGCGCCAAGGACCGTCACCTGTGCCGTGTCATCGCCAAGGCGTACGTTTTTACGCAGCGGCGTCCACAGCGAAAACCCTTCAAATTCAGTATTTTGCGTCAATCCTAACGCGCCGATTGCGGCCAGCGCGATCACCGCTTGCGATGGCGCAGGCGCTGCCACCAATGCGTCCAGATCGCGTCCGATCAGCCCTGTATCCACGTCGCCCGCCGCAAACCCGGCGTGATCGGCCAGGGCTTGCAAGAACGCCAAATTCGTCACCGTGCCAGAAACTTGCGTGCCGCGCAGCCCGGCGCGCAGTTTGGCCAAAGCGACCGCGCGGGTTTCACCTTCCACGATCACCTTTGCGATCATCGGATCATAAAACGGCGAAATAACGTCGCCCGCACGTACGCCGCTATCGGCCCGCACATCGCGGGGAAATGCAAGATGCGCCAGCGTGCCCGTCGCGGGCAAAAACCCTGCCGGAACATCCTCTGCATAAAGCCGCGCCTCAAAAGCGTGGCCGCGCAAAGGGATATCGCCTTGCGCCAATGGCAAGCCTTCGCCCGCCGCCACGCGCAATTGCCATGCAACCAGATCAACGCCCGTCACGGCCTCGGTCACCGGATGTTCGACCTGCAAGCGTGTGTTCATCTCCATGAACCAAAAGGCATCCGCGCGCAGCCCGTCTGATCCATCGACGATGAACTCCACCGTGCCCGCGCCCTTGTAGCCGATGGCACGTGCCGCATTCACCGCTGCCGCACCCATGGCCGCGCGCATCTTATCGGTCATGCCCGGCGCAGGTGCTTCTTCAATCACCTTCTGATGCCGCCTTTGCAGCGAACAATCCCGTTCATAAAGATGCACCGCATCCGATCCGTCGCCAAAGACCTGCACTTCGATATGGCGCGGCGTGTTGACGAATTTCTCGACCAACACGGCGTCATTGCCGAACGCGCCATTGGCCTCATTGCGCGCGCTTGCCAGCGCTGCTGCAAATCCCGCCGCATCTTCGACCAGCCGCATCCCCTTGCCGCCGCCGCCCGCGACCGCCTTGATAAGAACCGGATAGCCGATCTCTTTGGCCGCCTCAGCCAACACCGCGTCGCTTTGATCGGCGCCGTGATAGCCCGGCACAACCGGCACGCCTGCCGTCTCCATCAAAGCCTTCGCCGCGTCCTTCAGCCCCATCGCGCGGATCGCCTTGGCCGAGGGTCCGATAAACACCACTCCGGCCTTCTCAATGGCGTCCACAAAATCCGGGTTCTCCGACAAGAACCCATAACCCGGATGGATCGCCTCTGCCCCCGTCGCCAGCGCTGCCTCAATAATCGCGTCGCCGCGCAGATAGCTTTCAGCCGGGGTCGCGCCGCCCAAGCACACCGCCAGATCGCACGCCGCCACATGCGCCGCCTGCGCATCCACGTCCGAATGCACCGCGACAGTCTCAACGCCCATATCGCGGCAGGTCCGCGCGATGCGGCACGCGATCTCGCCCCGGTTTGCAATCAGAATACGCCGAAACATCAGGCGTAATCCTCGATCAGCCGGAACCGTTCGCACATCAGCATCATATGCGGCTTGAACAGCCCGTTGCGCTTGAAATACGCGGTATAGCCCTTTCGCCAATGCCACAGATCGCGGAACTCGCCTTGCGCGGCAACGAATTCCTCGTCCATCTCCGAGAATTTGCGCTGCGTGACCTCGACCGTTTCCAGCATCACCGCAGGCGTGCCGTCCCAGTTGAGCGCAATATCGCGCCGCCCGACCCGCGGCATCACATCATCGCCCTCATACACCTCCATCGCTTCGCATGTCGCCGTTTTCCGACCAGACCGCACAAGTACTAAGATTTCGTTACACAGCGCCTCGCTGTCACCGAAACGGAACGTGTCTGCGTCCGGGTTGGCGTCGATAAGGTCCTGAAGGGTCATGGCGTGTGTCCTGAAAATCTATGTACCGGGTCTGCATGCGATCTGCATTGGATGCATATCCGATCTGTATGTCCTGTGCTCACATCCGAAACACGCCAAACCGCGTGTCCTCAATCGGGGCATTCAGTGCCGCAGACAGGCTCAGGCTCAGCACGTCGCGCGCCTTGCGAGGGTCAATTATCCCATCATCCCAAAGCCTTGCGCTGGCATAAAGCGGATGCGACTGCTCTTCAAACATCTTGATCGTCGGCGCCTTGAACCTGGCTTCATCCTCAACCGACCAGCTTTCGCCCGCCCGCTCCAACGCGTCCCGCCTGACCGTCGCCAACACCCCCGCCGCCTGCTCACCGCCCATCACCGAGATGCGGGAATTTGGCCAGGACCACATGAAGTTTGGCTGATAAGCCCTTCCAGCCATTCCATAATTTCCAGCGCCGAATGAGCCGCCCACAACCATCGTGATCTTGGGGACAGAGGTCGTGGCCACCGCCGTCACCATCTTCGCCCCATGCCGCGCGATGCCCTCATTCTCGTATTTCCGGCCCACCATGAAGCCTGTGATGTTTTGCAAAAAGACCAACGGGATTTTCCGCTGCGAACACAGCTCAACGAAATGCGCCCCCTTCTGCGCGGCCTCGGAAAACAGCACGCCGTTATTAGCGATAATCCCCACAGGGCAGCCGTTGATATGGGCAAACCCGGTGACCAGCGTCTCCCCAAACCGCGCCTTGAACTCATCGAATCTGGAGCCATCCACGACCCGCACAATCACCTCGCGGATGTCATAGGGCGTGCGCAAATCGGCGGGCACGACACCTAGCAATTCCTCTGGGTCATAGGCCGGGTCTTCTGGCGTTTCCCACTGCACAGTCAATGGCTTATCGTGGTTAAGTGATCCAACCGCCCGGCGCGCCAATGCCAGTGCATGCGCGTCATCTTCAGCCAGATAATCCGCGACGCCGGACAGGCGCGTGTGCACGTCTCCACCCCCCAGATCCTCGGCTGTGACAACCTCCCCCGTCGCCGCTTTCACCAGCGGCGGCCCTGCCAGAAAGATCGTACCCTGATCCTTCACGATGATCGTCACATCCGACATCGCGGGCACGTAAGCGCCGCCCGCCGTGCACGATCCCATCACCACCGCAATCTGAGGAATCCCCTTCGCACTCATCTGTGCCTGATTATAGAAAATCCGCCCAAAATGGTCGCGATCCGGGAAGACCTCATCCTGATTGGGCAGGTTCGCCCCGCCGGAATCCACCAGATAAACGCAAGGCAGGCGACATTCTTCGGCAATTTCCTGCGCCCTTAGGTGTTTCTTAACGGTCATGGGGTAATAAGTGCCACCTTTCACCGTGGCGTCGTTGCAGATGACCATCACCTCATGGCCCTGCACGCGGCCCACGCCCGCAATCACACCGGCACAAGGGGCCGCGCCGTCATATAGCCCATGCGCCGCCGTCGCGCCGACTTCAAGAAAGGGCGATCCGGGGTCCAAAAGCCCCGCCACACGATCCCGCGGCAGCATCTTGCCGCGGCTTAAATGCCGATCACGCGCCTTCTGGCCACCCCCGGCTGCTGCCAAAGCGGCCGCCTCTTGCACGACCTTGAGCGCTTGCAAATGCGCCGCGCGGTTTTTCTGAAACGCCTCGGACGAGGGAAGCGCCTGTGAAGTAAGCTTCACAGCATCGTCCCCATCATCTCGCGGCCCACAAGCATGCGGCGGATTTCCGATGTGCCTGCACCGATCTCCATCAGCTTGGCATCGCGGAACAAACGCGCGACGGGGCTGTCGTTCAAAAAGCCCGCGCCGCCCATGGCCTGCACCGCCTGATGAGCCTGTTTCATCGCCTCTTCCGAGGCATAAAGCACACAAGCCGCCGCATCCTGGCGGGTGACTTCCCCCCGATCACAGGCCTTTGCGACCTCGTAAACATAGGCACGGGCCGAGTTCATCGCGGTATACATATCCGCGATCTTGCCCTGCATAAGTTGAAAGTTTCCAATGGGTTCGCCGAATTGCTTGCGCTCGGCCATGTAGGGCATGATCGCGTCCAGACAGGCCGCCATGATACCCGTGCCGATGCCCGCCAGCACCACACGTTCGTAATCCAGACCTGACATAAGAACCTGCACGCCGCGCCCTTCCTCGCCCAGCACGTTCTCAAACGGGACCTCGACATCCTCGAAAATCAGCTCGGCCGTGTTCGAACCGCGCATCCCAAGCTTGTCGAAATGGGGGCTGGTGCTGAAACCGGTCATCTCTTTCTCGATCAGGAACGCCGTGATGCCTTTGGATCCCAAATCCGGATCGGTCTTGGCATAAACCACCAGCGTATCAGCGTCCGGTCCGTTGGTAATCCAGTATTTATTACCGCTTAACCTATAGTGATCGTTGCGCTTTTCAGCCCGGAGCTTCATGGAAACGACGTCCGATCCAGCCCCCGCCTCGCTCATTGCAAGGGCGCCGACATGAGCACCCGAGATGAGGCCGGGTAGATATTTCGCCTTCTGCTCCGCCGTACCGTTCAACTTGATCTGGTTCACGCACAGGTTCGAATGCGCACCATAAGACAGCGACACCGACGCCGACGCGCGCGCGATTTCTTCAATCGCGACGGTGTGCGCCAGATACGACATGCCCGCGCCGCCGAATTCTTCGTCAACGGTGATACCCAGCAGACCCAAATCCCCCATTTCGCGCCAAAGTTCGGCGGGAAACGCATTGGATTGGTCAATCTCGGCAGCCATCGGCTTGACGCGTTCCTGCGCCCAGCGATGCACCATCTCGCGCAGCGCCTCGACGTCTTCGCCAAGGTCGAATTTCATCGATGCCATGAACATAACGGTCCTCCCATGCGCTTATTGAACACTTGTTCATTTATAGCGTCAGCAGCGCTTCCGTCAACTCATTCCGCAGCCATCTGGTAGGCCCGCCCACCCTCGTCGCGGATGATCCGCGCAATCACTGCACAGTCTTCAACGCTGAATGTCAGCGGCAGCCGCATATCAAGCACACCGTGCAGAACCCTGTCGGTCTGTGGCATCGGTTGCGGATTGGCATACCGCCAGCTGTCATATTTCGAGGTAAAGGCGACGGGATCATCGGCACCGAACCACTTGAGTTCGACCCCGCGGTTCAAGCACCCTGCGATCACCTTGCGGATCGCAATCGCATCCCAGTCCAGCAACAGAAACTGAAAAGATGACATGACATAATCTTCGGCCTCGGGCCGGTGCGGCAGATAGAGACCGGGGGTCTGCGCAAGGCCATCTTCAACCGCACGATAAAGATCGTTCCAACGCGCACATTGGCGTGGCAAGTCGCGCAGTTGCGGCCGCAGGATCGCAGCGCGCAGATTATCCATCCGGCCCGATATATTGGGCGTTTCCAGCCGAATGTCGTCGAAGACCTCAGGCGCAGGTGCTGCGCTGTGGCGGCCATACATCATGTAGCTGCCCGACAGCATGGTTGCGCGCGCCATCAGCTTGGGATCGTCGCCCACCAGAAACCCGCCCTCGCCCGAATTGACGTGTTTGTAGGTTTGGCACGAATAGCAGCCAAGAACGCCGTGGCGTCCGGACCATGTCCCGTTCCACTTGGCCCCCATCGTGTGGGCGCAATCCTCGATCACTGTGATCCCGCGTTCGTTGCAAAGCGCCATCAGCGCGTCCATGTCCGCGATGTGACCGCGCATGTGACTTAGCAACAAGACCTTGGCCTGATCCGCTTTGGCCGCCAGATCCGCCAGATCAATCGTCAGATCCTGTGTCACTTCGATAAAGACCGGCGTTGCGCCAACGCTGGCAATCGCACCCGGCACCGGCGCCAGTGTAAACGCGTTCGACAAAACCTGATCGCCCGGACCAATTCCGCAGGCGCGCAGCGCTGTTGCCATCGCATACCCGCCCGACGCAACGGCAAGGCAGTATTTCGCGCCCATCAGGGCCGCAAATTCCTGCTCAAGCAGGTCGGCTTCGGCAACTTCGCCTTCGACGGTATTGTATCGGTGCAAACGACCGTGTTTGAGCACGGCCAGCGCCGCCTCGATCCCGGTGTCGGGGATTGGTTCCTGCTGGGTGAAACTGCCGGTGAAACGCTCTGTCATAGGGCAGAGTGTGCGCCCGTTTGCGCGCCCACGTCAACCGATCAGACGTGCAACGACAGCGTCCAGATCATCGTAATGGTCCAAAAGTGCCTCGGGGTTCAGGGACGCGACATCGCGGCCGGTCGGGCCGAAGGTGACCAGCACCGAAGGCACCCCTGCCGCGGCGGCTGTTTTGCGGTCTGTCACCGTGTCGCCGATCAAAACGGACGCGCTGCGATCGCCTCCGACACGGTCGACAGCCTCAAAGAATGGCGCGGGATCGGGCTTGCGCACGGGCAGCGTATCAGCCCCCACCAGCGCGCCGAATGCGTCGCGCACCCCAAGACGTTGCATCAGCGTTTCGGCCAGACCTTCGGGCTTGTTGGTGCATATCGCGACGGCGTATCCGCCGGCTTTCAAACGCTCAACCGCCTGCATCGTGCCGGGATAAAGCACCGTGTGGCGATCAATATCCTGCGCATAAGCCTCCAGCAGCACGCCGTATTGGCGGTCAACCTCGTCTTCGCCGTAGCCGCTTGACCGCTCGAACCCCAGCCGCAGCATGGCACGCCCCCCCGCAAATGCCGTGGCGGCATCTGCAACAGGATCCAGCAAAGCACCCAGCCCAAGCCCATGAAAACAAGCGTTTGCAGCTGCAATCAGATCTTTGCTGGTATCGGCCAACGTGCCGTCGAGGTCGAAAACAACTGTGCGCATGGAACCCCGCTGACACGTTCAGTAATTGGATGTGATCCACCGACCCTTGCGGTGGCGCATCCGATGGATAAAACGGAGCCAAGAGAAAGAAAAGGGGCAGGCATGGCAACCGCACTCATTCTATTGGCGGCCGGGAAAGGCACGCGGATGCAGTCCGAGCTGCCCAAAGTGCTGCATGAGGTCGGCAATGCCCCGCTTTTGCACCATGCGATGATGTCAGCGGCCAGCATCGCGCCAGAGCGGCAGGTGATCGTCGCAGGCCACGGGGCCGAAGAGGTTGCCGCCGCCGCGCGGGCCTATGATGCAGATGTCGATGTGGTCTTGCAGACCGAACAGTTGGGCACCGCCCACGCTGTCGATCAGGCCCGCAACGTGCTTGAGGATTTTGACGGCGACGCGCTTGTTCTTTACGGGGACACGCCCTTCATTCAGCCTGAAACGCTTGAAGCCATGCGCGCCGCCCGGGCAAAGCACGCAGTCGTGGTGCTTGGATTTGAAGCAGCTGATCCGGCGCGGTACGGGCGGCTTGTGACGCAAGGCGATACGCTGGAACGGATCGTCGAATACAAAGACGCATCCGAGCAAGAGCGTGCGATCACCCTTTGCAATTCCGGTGTCATCGCAGCAGATTGCAAAACGCTGTTCAAGCTTCTGGCAGAGGTCGGCAACGACAATGCAGCGGGCGAATACTATCTGACCGACATCCCCGCCCTGGCGCGCGCAGCAGGCCTGAGCGCGGGTGTGGTCCGCTGTTCGGAAGCCGAAACGCTTGGCATCAATTCGCGGACAGAGCTTGCCCAGGCCGAAGCGATTTTTCAAAGCCGCATGCGCCGCAATGCCTTGGACACTGGCGTCGCATTGCAATCACCAGACACGGTGCATTTCAGTGCAGACACCGTTTTGGGCCGCGATTGCGTGATCGAACCAAATGTCGTCTTTGGCCCCGGTGTCACGGTGGAAACGGGCGCGCGCATCCGCGCCTTCTCGCATCTCGAAGGCTGCCATGTCGCCCGCGGCGCGATTGTCGGGCCCTATGCCCGCCTGCGCCCCGGCACCGAGCTTTCCGAAGACGTGAAAATCGGCAACTTTGTCGAGCTTAAGAACGCCACGCTTGCGGAAGGGGCCAAGGTCAACCACCTCAGCTATATCGGCGACGCAAAGATCGGCGCCGCCTCCAATGTCGGTGCAGGCACGATCACGTGCAATTATGACGGCGTTCTGAAACACCAAACCGAGATTGGCGCACGGGTTTTCGTCGGCTCGAACACGATGCTGGTTGCGCCGGTGAAATTGGGGGATGACGCGATGACAGCCAGTGGCTCGGTCATCACGCGTGACGTTCCGGCAACCGATCTGGCACTGGCACGGGCCCGGCAGGAAAACAAAACAGGCCTTGCGGTAAAATTGTTCGAAAAGTTAAAGGCCATAAAAGAAAAACGACAAAAGGATAGCATATAATGTGCGGTATTGTTGGTGTTCTGGGCACGCATGAAGTCGCACCCATCCTTGTTGAGGCGCTGAAACGGCTTGAATATCGCGGCTATGACAGCGCCGGAATTGCAACCGTGAACGACGGCGAGCTGGACCGCCGCCGCGCTGTTGGAAAGCTGGTTAATCTATCGGATTTACTGGTGCATGAACCGCTCGCTGGCAAGTCCGGCATCGGCCACACGCGGTGGGCCACGCATGGCGCCCCAACCGTCACAAACGCACATCCCCATCGCTGCAGTGATGTCGCGGTGGTTCATAACGGGAGCATCGAAAACTTCCGCGATCTGCGGGCAGAACTGGCCGAACACGGGCTGGCCAGCGAGACCGAGACAGACACCGAAACCGTCGCGATGCTGGCGCATCATTTCCTGCGGACCGGGGACACGCCGGTTGAGGCTGCGCGCAAAACCGTTGCCAAGCTTGAGGGGGCATTCGCGCTGTGTTTTCTGTTTCACGGCGAAGAAGATCTGATCGTCGCCGCCCGCCTTGGATCGCCTTTGGCCATCGGGCATGGCAACGGCGAGATGTTTGTCGGCTCTGCCGCCATTGCATTGGCGCCAATGACCGATCAGGT
>ERZ1740070.2365-NODE-2365-length-10895-cov-11.926199_pt1 | contig 10895 bp, 10 predicted proteins | sample MGYA00581734_ERZ1740070 | MGnify/ENA primary metagenome ERZ1740070 (study PRJEB43018, sample SAMN04849744) | marine metagenome | isolation source: floating plastic debris | place: Pacific Ocean | collected 2008-09-01 | study: EMG produced TPA metagenomics... | reverse complement strand
CGCCTATTATCTAGCCCATGGGGCTCCTGTGTATACAAGATATGATTACTCACAAAATGATAGAGACCGCAAAAGAGAACCCCACACAAAATGCAAGGTTCTCTTTGATTCAACAGGTGTGGCAGGCTTAAATCTGTCTCTAGATGGCAATGAGCTAGGGCAAAGCCACTAATCACCTTTTACTGGAATCCGCTTGACCTTTGTTGCCCAGCCCAGGCGCTCAAACAGCTGGATGGTGTACCAGGTAACATCGATCTCCCACCAGCGTAAACCGGTCTGGGCAGAGCGAGGATAGGTGTGATGGTTGTTGTGCCAGCCTTCACCATAGGTCACCAGGGAGACCCACCAGAGATTACGGGCATTGTCGTCTGCTTCAAAGGTGCGATAGCCCCAGGTGTGGGTGGCAGAGTTGACCAACCAGGTAGCATGCCACAGCAACACGGCGCGGACAAAAATGCCATAGATTACAAACGACCAGCCACCTAGGGCATAGAGCAATACTGCAAGTGGCACTTGAAGTAGCAAAAAATTATTGTTAAGAAAACGGTAGAACGGCTGACGCATCAAATCAGGCGCATATTTACCGTACTGCTGCTGATCGAAGTTAGCGCGGCTAGGGTAAAGAATCCATTTCATATGGCTCCACCAAAATCCTTTCTTTGCGGAGTAGGGATCAGCGTCCACATCCTCGGTAAATGCGTGATGTTTACGATGACCAGCTACCCAAAAGATAGGGCCGCCTTCCATGGCAAGGGTACCGCAAATGGCGATGATATACTCTAGCCAGCGGGGCGCTTGAAAACTACGGTGACTTAGCAGACGGTGAAAGCCCAGACAAATTCCAATGCCGCCACAGAGCCAGTGCAGCAGAATTGCAACACCTAGGGCTGACCAAGAAAAGAACCAGGGTGCCAACAGCGCTAGCCCGTGAAATACGGCAAAAAAACCAAGTGAAACCCAGTCTAGGGAAGGATTTTCATCTTTGAATCGGAGTTTGGCGCGGGCCTGTCGAGAAGTCAGTTGGGCAGTCATAACATCCTTGCAAAAAGAAGTGCTAGAAAGGGAAATAGCCAAGGGAGAAATCCGGTAGCCTTGGCAAACCCGGTAAGCTATGGCTATTATTTTTGCAAGCATCACTTGCAATGAGTTCACTGTAGCAATCCTTTTGCAAATCCGCAAGTGGCACTTGCATTTCTTTCGATATCCTATGTCTACGACTCGTCAGCGGCTTACGGAAGCAGCCCTGGAACTCTTTTTATCTCAGGGCATCAGCCACACTACGACCCGTCAAATTTCGAATATGGCTGAGGTGAATGAGGCCACCCTATTTCGCAACTTTGGCAACAAGTACGGGCTGCTGCTGGCAATGTTGCAAGAGGCACCTGCATTTGTGCCAGCGACGGCAATTCTATACGGTGAGGCGGTGTCGGACTCTCTGCGGACCTATGCCAGTGATTATTTATCATTGTTGGAACAGTATCCTAATTTTGTGCGCTCTCTGATTGGAGAAGCCGATCAGTATCCGCCGGAGCATCGGCAAGCATTGCACCTACGCCTCAGCGAGATTCGGCAGACCATGGCACGATACTTGGAGCGGCTGTTGGACGATAGTGCCGTCTCTGCAGAATCCATGGCAAATTTGCTGGCAGCTTTGCTGGTGGGGTATGTGGTGCTAGAGGCAATCAGCGGAAAGTCCCTATGGGAAAGTCGAGACCGCTTTTTGGATACCCTGGTGTTGGTCCTGACGCAGCAGCAGGTCCTACCGCAGAATAAAATGATTACCCAGGAATCGATGCCCCTGGTGGTGGACTTGCCGGCCAGCTGGGTGCAAATTATGATCAAGCAGGCTCGGAGCCTAGGTCCCCAGGACTATGCCCTGGCGTTTGTTTTGTTTGGGGCCGGGCTGCTGCCGGAGGAGATTGTGCAGCTGGAGCGATCGCACCAAATATGTGACAAGTCTCAGCATGTGTTGCGAATTGTCGCTCCGCCGCGACAGGTGCCGGTAAACCAGTGGATCCTGGGTAAGCGCTATGGGTCCTACACCAGCAATCCGCTGACTAAATGGATCAAGACCCGCCGGGACGGTGAAACCGCGCTCTTTATCAGCGACCTGGGGGGGGCGATGACCCTGGACGATATCTATGGGAGTTGGGACCAGTGGTGGCAGGGCATTGATGTGGGCACCGAGCCGCCCAAACCCATCCAGGCTCGGCAGACCTGGTGTGTTGAAATGCTGATGAGGGGCATCAGCCTAGAAAACCTGAGCATTTTAACTGGCTGCGACACCGCCACCTTAGAACCCTATGCCCATCGAGCACGGGAAAAAAGTGCGATCGCAGCGGCCACCCAGCTAGACCGTAAAGCCTCCCCATAATGGCTAAAAGTTGCCCGCAGGCCCTAGCGGGGGAAAACTTCACCACGTACCATAAGCCTTATCCCATTCCAATTAAACTATGACATCTATTTATGATTGCATTGTGGTTGGCGGCGGTCCGGCTGGTGCAACAGCGGCCTACCATCTGGCCAAACAAGGCCATTCCGTATTGATATTAGAAAAGAACCATCTGCCCCGCTACAAACCCTGTGGTGGCGGCGTTTGCCCAAAGGTAGCAGAGTGGTTTGACTACGACTTTGAGCCGGTCATCTCTCAAAAGGTCACCCAGGTGCGCTACACCTACAACCTGGAGGATGAGGTCATTTCAGAACTCTCGGAACCCATCTGGATGGTGCGCCGCGATGAGTTTGATCACTATATGGTGCAGCAGGCACAAAAGCAGGGCGCGATTTTACAAGCGGGCACCAAGGCCACAGGCATTCAATTTCAAGCGGGCTGCTGGCATGTCAGCACTTCAGCTGAGCCCGTTGTTGGGCGCTATCTGATCGCGGCCGATGGTGCCAAAGGTCCCATGGCAAAATGGCTGGGGTTCAAGCAGCGCAAAACTGTTATGGCCGGAGCCATCGAAACTGAGCCCCGGCTGTCGGTCCAAAATGGCCACATTGTCCATTTTGAATTTGGCCTGCTTAAAAATGGCTATGTTTGGAACTTTCCGAAAGCCGATGGCTACTCCCTGGGCAGCGGTGCCTTTATCTCAGCCAAACGTAAGTCCCGCGACCTGGTGCAGCCCCTAGCTGACTACTCCAAACAGTTTGGTGTCGATATTGAGACAGAAACTAAGCACGGTCATCCCATCTGTCTGTGGGATGGCGATCAGCCCCTCCACACCACCCAGGCCGTATTGGCAGGTGAAACAGCCTGTGTGGTAGATCCGTTTACCGCCGAGGGCATTCGGCCTTCGATCTGGAGTGGGCTCAAGGCGTCTGAGGCGGTCAACAGCGCCCTGGCTGGCAATACCGCTGCCCTGGCTGACTACACCCAAATTATGATCCAGGAATGGGGTCAGGAAATGCGCTGGGCCGCTCGTCTAGCCAAGGCATTTTATCTAGCGCCTAAAGTTGGCTATCGGGTGGGTGTAAAACATCCACGCGGTACGCAGATCATGGGGGATGTTTTTCTAGGGAAGCTGCGCTACTCAGATGTGGTAACGCGGGGTCTACGACGCCTGAGCGCTGGACTGATATCAGCGTGAGCAGCCCATTTCCCTGGCGATTTCCTCAGGGGCGTGCTATCACAGAGGCACATGTTTGCGGTAAATTAGTCGCAAGCGCAAAGCGTATGCCGCATGGGCACGCTTCACCTGCTTTGATGATTTCAATATCTTTGGTTGTGTCTTGCCAACGGGCTCAAATGAGCTGTGGTTGCTAGGTTTCCCATATCCCCGCACCACGATGCTGGTCCCACTGCACCAGCGTCAGTTCTCGATTGGATGTCACCACCGCTGCCCTGGCAGACGGAAGAGCCAGATCTAAAGCAGACAATTGAGGACAGTACGCTTTTTACTTTTTTACGCTGTCAGCGGCGGGCTTATCTGGATACCTACGGCAATACCGAGCTGCAGGCCACCCCGAGCGACTATTTGGTCAAGCTTAAGGGCGATAGTGCCGTACATCGCCAAACCATCTTGACTGAGTTTAAGCCCATTGAGCATCCCAAACGCCATGCCAAGAGCGTGGCCGCCACAGCCCAAGAAACCTATGCCCTGATGAAGCAGGGGGTGGACCACATCCGTCGGGGCACCGTTGCGGCCCTCAATACGGACGGTACCATCGGCTATGTTAGCCAGCCCGATCTCTGGATCAAAGAGTCCGGCGCATCCTGGCTGGGTGACTGGTACTACATCCCGCTGGATATCAAACTGGGTAAAAAGCCCAAGCAGGAATATCAGCTGACGGCGGCATTCCATGCCTATGTGCTAGCTGCTTGGCAGGGCGTATTGCCAGCAGAGGCGCAGCTACGGCTAAGGGAGCGCTACTACTTTATCGATCTCGAAAAACAGTGGCCTACGCTACTAGAGCTTTTAGACGCCTGCGAAACGGTGCTGACATCAGGAGCAACACCCGATGTCTTTATTAGCCGTAGCCGCTGTGATATGTGTGTGTGGCTCAACCATTGCTACGAGGTGGCCCAGACTCAAAATCACCTATCTCTGCTGCCTGGGGTTACCCTAAATCGCTACCGTCATTTAGAAAAGCTCGGGCTGACTACGGTTGAAGCTTTGGCCAGCAATCAACCCGCGACCCTAGCCCAGGCATCGGGATTTGAGCTAAAGGTGGCAGAAAAGCTGGTGCACCAAGCCCAGGCAAAGCTAACGGGGGTTGCGATCGCACGCACCGATGCCAACAATAGCTTTACCCTAGCGCCCCGCGAGCTGCCCAGCGCCCCCATCGAGCTATATTTTGACATTGAGGCCGCCCCCGACAAAGATTTGGTTTATCTCCACGGGATTTTGGTGGTCAACACCCAAGACCAGTCTGAAACCTTTATTCCCTTAGTTGCAAGAGACCCCGCGGGGGAAGCAAACGCTTGGAACCAGTTCCAGCATGTGATCGCCCACTATCCAGATGCACCGGTCTATCACTTTTGTCCCTACGAAGCCCAAACCGTCAGACGTCTGGCCGAGCAGTACGGCACCATTATCGACATTGATGAATTACTCAGCCGTTTTGTCGATATTCACAAACGCATTGTCGATGCAGTGACCCTACCCATCGAAAGCTATGCGCTCAAGCACATTGCCCGCTGGATTGGGTTTGAATGGCGAGATAGCAGCGCTAACGGGGCACAATCTATTTGCTGGTATGACAACTGGCTGGATAGTCAAGATGAGCAATATCTCAACGATATTTTGAAATACAACGAAGATGACTGTCGTGCCACGTTTTGGGTAAAGCGTTGGCTCGCTAACTTCGCCGCTCCCCTCTGGAAAAATGAGGCAGAAGCAGGATAATCTCTGACCCAGAAAAAATACAAATAACTGTTTGACAAAGTACCCATTCCTAAGCAGAATAGAGATCACCCTTATGGGCCTGTAGTTCAATTGGTTAGAGCACCGCCCTGTCACGGCGGAAGTTGCGGGTTCGAATCCCGTCAGGCCCGTTTAGTTCTCCCTAACACCGAACCCGCAACTTCTGGCAGCGGTGCTGACGTTGCGGCTAGTCACTACGTGACGGCTACGCCTACGAATCCCGTCAGGCCCGTTTAGTTCTCCCTAACACCGAACCCGCAACTTCTGGCAGCGGTGCTGACGTTGCGGCTAGTCACTACGTGACGGCTACGCCTACGAATCCCGTCAGGCCCGTTTAGTTCTGCTTAAAGCACCGTTATTAGAACGCTCACAATAACGATACCTAACAACATCAGCCAACCTGAGTATCTACGCCACCAGGGAATTGTATAGATATCCCTGGCAGCGAGGTGGCGGTCTTGGGGCGTCTGTATATCTTGATAAAGAGTACAGGTTGTAGCCTGGGGTCGCTGTGGAAACGTGCAGCTGTCATCGTGGTGATAGACACAGCTTGGACACAGATAGGTGCCCGCTTGAGCCCGGTGGAGATCAATACCTGGATGACCGTGGGCCTTGAGCTCTAGCCCGCAGTTGGCACAGGTCACATCGGTAACGGCTACGGGTTGATGACATTGGGGACATCTGGACATGGTCAGGTGCTTTTGCTATGGGTCAGTCCACCTCGATTATGTCGCAGGTACGTTAAATTCTTTGGATTCGAGCATGCTGTAATCGAACCCCAGGGCAGCATCAAAACGCTGGTTGATTTGCTCAAGCTCTGCTTCAGGAATTGCTTTCCATTGCTCACGGGTAGCCCAGGCAATCACAAAAATCACCTCGTCGTCATGGGTGGGGTCAAGCCAGATGGTTTTGTCTAAAAAACCAGGGTATGTTTCTAGGGCTGATGTCCAGATCTGCTCGTCAATGGCTAAGTAGCGAGATCGCTGGGCAGGATCCACCTTGAATTTTAACCATTCGATCACCATGGCTGGTTGAGAATTGGAGGTTACTTGGGCATTAACGGGCTGACTTACCCACACAACAGCTGCCCAGAGAGCAACTACACACCACAGAAGTCTCTGACCCATACGGTTAACCGCCCGTCGCTTACGTCAATAGTTTGCCAGAATATGACTATATAAATCGTAGCTACATCCAGAATTTTAGGTTTGTATAGGGGCAGCCAAATGGGCACAGCTGGGATGTGGTTTAGTAGTCTCACAGGTCAACTAGGGCAAGTTATGGACTCATCCAATTTACTGCGGCAGCTTTTGATGTTGGGCATTGGTACCACCTCACTAGTGGCAGAGCGGCTGCGTCAGGTGAGCGAAGATTGGGTGCAAGATGGCAAACTCAATCCTGAACAGGCAAAAGGATTTGTCGATGACTTTATGGCACAGTTCAATATCGATCAAGCGGCGATTGATGAACAGCTGCAGCGCCAGATTCGAAATATTATGCAGGATTTAGGTGTACCCAGGCAGGCTGAGATGGATGAACTGCGGGGCCGCCTGGATCGCCTTGAACGCCAGCTCCGGGATATAGAGAACAAAAACTGGCGTTAGCACTAGGTCAGAAATTTTTGCCCTAGATTCAATCTGATTTTTATGTTTCGTAACGTACAATTTGGAAGCAGGTTGCGAACTGTTGAATAGCGCTTGCGCGATCGCACTGGGAGAATACACTGTGAAAGAAGTTTTTATTAGTCTGGGGGTTTTCACCGTTTGCTGTGTAGTGGCGTTAGCTACCCAGCTTGGGGGCGGCAACGCCGTCGCAGGAAATCTGACTACAGATATGGCAACGGTAGAAAGCGCCAAGTCTACCTTGGTGGCCGATGCCGCTGACCTGCTGCCCGATGAACCCACTGAGGATATGACCGAAGATATGACAACAACGGATTCTGGCCTCATGTACGAAGATCTAGAGGTGGGTACCGGAGCCCTACCTACCCCAGGTCAGGCGGTAACTGTGCACTACACTGGCACCCTGGAAAATGGTGAAAAGTTTGATAGCAGTCGCGATCGCAACCGTCCTTTCTCTTTTACCATCGGCGTCGGCCAGGTCATCAAAGGCTGGGACGAGGGTGTTTCCACCATGCGCGTAGGCGGTCGTCGCAAACTGGTCATTCCCCCCGATCTGGGCTACGGCCCTCGCGGTGCTGGCGGCGTCATCCCCCCCAATGCCACCCTAATTTTTGATGTAGAGCTAATCCGAGTAGGCGGCTAACACCATCTGACGGGGTGTTCAAGCAAACGGACCAGATAGGGTAAAAAAGGTATGCTCTTCCAAAGGGCATACCTTTTTAGATCTGCCCCTATCTCCTAGCTGCCCCTCAGTCTGAATTAGTCTGAAAAACCTCAGATGGCACGTTTTCGAAATATGCTGCTTCCTCAGACCTATGCTGCTAGTAACTGATTCACCGATTTCGGCAAAAGTTGAAAAAATGCGCGATCGCGTGCGATGGCAGCATGCCGCCATACAAAAACGCCGTATTGACCAAACACGGCTTTGTATTGATGACGGTCATAGTAATGCGCACAAATTCTCCTTTTTGGTCCTTGGTGACAGTGGCACCGGACGCTATCGAGGAGACAGTCCTCAACGGCGGGTCGCCCAGCTCATGCACCCCCATGACGCCGACAGTCGCTTTATTCTGCACACTGGGGATGTTGTCTACCTGGTTGGTTCTCGAGACCAGTACTTTGAGAATTTTATCAACCCTTACCGCGAATACCTGGTAGGGGGTCAGCATCCGAAGAAAATCGCCTATGACCAGATGACCTTTCATAAACCCTTGCTGCCTTCGCCGGGTAATCACGACTACTACAATGTCCCTGTGTGGCTAGGTCTGCTATCGGTAGCCAGCCGACCTTTCCAAAGGCTCATACGCTCCTATGTCGATCTAGATATTAGCTGGCATGGCTCCTACACCGGGGATACCTACGCCCGTGCTTTTATTGATTATTTGCGTGGACTCAGCGAAGAACAGCTAGATAGTCACCTAGACAAACATTACACAGCCCACTACCAAGACTACCGCTGTCTGCGGTATACCCCTGGCGAATTTACACGCTTGCCCAACCGCTACTACAGCTTTCACTACGGAGGTATTGACTTTATCTCCCTTGACTCTAATACTCTCAATGCACCGTTACCACTGCCGGATAACAACGATGGGGTGGAGTCCCGACAACGTCTCTCTAACCGCTTAGAGCAGCTAAAGCAACAAAAAACAGAGCTGCTGTCGATCAAGACTGAAACAGCCCAGGACGATGATGATCACATTGATGATCTAATCGGCAAAGTTGAACAGATCGATGAACAGATTCGTGACATCGAAAAGCAGCTGGAAACATCCACCAAAGAGCAATCAGTCGATACCGAACAACTTGACTGGTTACGGCGTCAGCTGATTGAGTCCTGGACCAATCCTGCCGTTCGAGGCCGCATCCTTTACTTTCACCACCCCCCCTACGTTACCGAAGCCACCAAATGGAATCAAAGCCAGACCCTGGCCGTTCGTCATCGTTTGCGACAGGTCTTTGAAGGCGTTCGCCAGACCTTGGGTGAGCGTTTGCAGGGTAGAGCCGTGGTTGATCTGGTGATTAATGGCCATGCCCACTGTTTAGAGCATATCAAGACCCATCCCAGCTCCCTGGCCGATGCCAATATTAACTATCTCATATGCGGTGGGAGCGGCTACAGCCTGCGCCGACAAAGACCCGAAGGTCCCGAAATCAGCGAAGATATCGACGGAAATGTACGCCCCGTAGCTAAATCTCATCTGTTTGTTGGTCGCCATGGCCATGGCTCCCATAAACACCGGCCTTATTCCTGTGTTCGGATTGACGTGGACACAACAGAGACAAACTGTTCACCTAAAATAACTGTTAATCCCTTAGTCATCGATAAATACCATGGACAGTGGTCAGACCAATCACACTCTCCCATTGAACTAACGTACTAGCCCTAAACAGGCTAAAATTTTTCCCAAACCCTAGACTACATATGCAGATTCATCGCCTGAACGCCTGGTCAGATAACTACATTTTTTTACTTCAGGACGGGGCTACAGCAGCGGTAGTTGATCCAACCGATGCGGATCCTGTTTTGCGCAAGCTAACAGAATTGGGAGCTGTGCTTACCGATATTTTTAATACCCACCACCATGGTGATCACGTGGGGGGCAACCGTCAGCTGCTCACCAAATTTCCCGATGCCACGGTGTATGCCAGCGAAGCCGATCGAGGTCGCATTCCTGGGCAACAGGTCTATCTCAATGATGGGGATGTGGTCAGCTTTGGAGGTCGCACGGCTCAGATATTTTTTGTCCCTGGCCATACCAGGGGGCACATTGCCTACTACTTTGCCCCCATGAGTGAGCAGGAGCCAGGAGAATTATTCTGCGGCGATACGCTATTTGCAGGGGGCTGCGGACGACTGTTTGAGGGCACCCCAGCACAGATGGTAAGCTCCCTTAGCAAGCTGCGGCAGCTACCGGATAATACACGGGTGTGGTGCGCCCACGAGTATACCCTCAGTAATCTCAAGTTTGCGGTTACCGTAGACGGACAAAATACAGACCTACAGTCACGCTACCGTCAGGTACAAACAGCACGACAGCAGCAGCAGGCAACGGTGCCCTCACTGCTCGGTCTTGAGAAAAAAACAAATCCCTTTTTGCGTTGGGACCAGCCAGCTCTCCAAACCGCTGCTAGGCTAAACGACCCGGTACGGACCTTTAGTCGTATCCGAGGGATGAAAGATATGTTTTGAGTCTATTACCATCGTTGGTAACGAGACATTAGTAACGATTGAGCCTATCTATCACATGCCAGATGCCCAGGCATTATAAAACCCTTTTAGAATCAAGGCTAGACCACCCAGCGCGGTCATCATCATCAAGCTTGACCCATAAATCATGGGGTATTTGTTGTTTAGAACTACTCTCAAACCGTGGTCTGACAACCACACAGTCACAGTAGTTCTAGCAATCGGGATACCACTACACCCACCTGGCTCACTCCGTCGGGTGATTCGGTTTAAATTTGCCTAGGACGAGCTTAGTTCTATAGAATGGTAGACTGCACAAGTTTGATAACGGGTTAAAGAAGGAGACTGGGCCACGTAAACCGTTTTCACGTTTAGGAATGCCCCTGCCATCGGGGAGCCAATTCTAAAAGCGTGTCAAAAGCGTGATTTATCTGGGCTCGAGCAGAATTATTATGGCAAAACGAGTTCAGTTAGTTTTAAGTCAAGACATTAGCAAGCTGGGTAATCAAGGAGATCTCGTTGAGGTGGCCCCCGGCTACGCTCGCAACTATCTGCTGCCGCGCGGGCTGGGCTATCGGGCCACACCCGGTGTGCTCAAACAGGTGGAGCGCCGCCGTGAAGAAGAGCGTCAGCGTCTAGCGCAGATCAGACAGGATGCAGAAGCGATGAAAACTGCGATCGCAACCATTGGCCTCTTCACCATCAAAAAAGAAGTCGGTG
>ERZ1740070.2363-NODE-2363-length-10909-cov-5.096278_pt1 | contig 10909 bp, 7 predicted proteins | sample MGYA00581734_ERZ1740070 | MGnify/ENA primary metagenome ERZ1740070 (study PRJEB43018, sample SAMN04849744) | marine metagenome | isolation source: floating plastic debris | place: Pacific Ocean | collected 2008-09-01 | study: EMG produced TPA metagenomics... | reverse complement strand
TCGTCAATCGTCTTGGGATCGGTGAGGTCGCGCTTTTGCGCGGTGCGGCTCATCAACAGATGTTCAAGCACAAGCCACGCGACCAGTTCGGTCTCTGCTTCATCCAGGCCAAAGCGCGGGCACAGCCGCCGTGCGACACCCGCTCCCAGAATCGAATGGTCGCCGCCGCGCCCCTTGGCGATATCGTGCAGCAGCACCGCGACAAACAGCGCGCGGCGCGAAGACAGTTTGTGGATCTGCTTGGTCGCGCGGGGGTGGTCGGCCTCCAGAAGGCCGCGCTCGATCTGGCTGGTGAGACCAATCGCGCGGATAGTGTGCTCGTCCACTGTGTAGTGGTGGTACATATCGAACTGCATCTGTGCGTTGACCCGGCCAAAATCGGGAACGAAGCGGCCAAACACTCCCGCTTCGTTCATCGCGCGCAGCGCGCTTTCGGGATCGTTGCGTCCGCACAGCACATCTAGAAACAGCGCGTTGGCGCGGGGATCCTTGCGCACGGTCTTGTCGATTAGTTTCGCATCGCGGTCCGCCTGCCGCATGGTCTGCGGGTGGACGCTGAGCTGTTCGGCTTCGGCCAGCTGGAACACTTCGATCAAACGGATCGGGTCGCGGGCGAACCAATCATCGCCGGGAGCGCGAATGGTGTCGTCTTCCACCAGAAAGCCTGCCAATTCGCGCGGTCGGCTGGCGCGGCGTTTGAAGAAGACGCTTTGACGGCGCGACTTGCGGAACTCTTCCTCAAGCGCGGCGAGGAACACGCCGGTGAGGTTGCCCACCCGCTTGGCCTGCAGGAAGTAGAATTGCATGAAGCGTTCCACAGCGCTTTTGCCGGGGCGATCGGAAAAGTTCATCCGCTCGGCAATCTGGCGCTGAAGGTCAAAGGTCAGGCGATCTTCGGCGCGCCCGGCCAATTCGTGCATGTGGCAGCGTGTCGCCAAAAGGAAACTCTCAGCCCGGCGAAAGCTGCGATATTCGGACTTGGTCAGAAGCCCCACGCCGACCAGTTCGGCGGCGGTGTCGGTGCGGTAGATGTATTTCCCGATCCAGTAGAGCGTTTGCAGATCGCGCAAGCCCCCTTTGCCTTCCTTGACATTGGGCTCAACGACATAGCGGCTGTCGCCCATGCGCTCGTGGCGCTGGTTGCGTTCCTCCAGCTTCTGGTCGAGAAAATCACGTTCGCTGCCGCGCACAACTTCGCGCCAGAAGCGGCTTCGCGCTTCCTCATAAATCGCCGCATCCCCCCAAACCAGCCGCGATTCAAGCAAGGCGGTGCGGATCGTCAGATCCTCTTTCGCCATCTTGATCGTATCGCCAACGGTGCGGCTGGAATGGCCGACCTTCAGGCCAAGGTCCCATAAAAGATACAACATCGCCTCGATCACCTGCTCGCACCAGGCGGCGCGCCGCATAGGCGTGATAAAGGCGATGTCGATATCGGAATGCGGCGCCATCTCGCTGCGCCCGTATCCCCCGACCGCCAGCAGCGCGAGGCGTTCCGCCGCTGTACGATTGGGCGCGGGATACACATGCGCGGTTACATGGTCATAGACCACGCGCAGCAACTGGTCGGTCAGGAAAGCGTGCCCGGCGGTGCATTCGTGCCCCGCGCTGGGTTTATCCGCCAGACGCTGAGCCAACTCGCCGCGCCCTTTTTCAAGAGCGTTGCGAAGGGTGGTGAGGATGTAAGGGCGCGCCTTGTCGCCGTGCGCTTCAACCAGCTTGGCAATGGTTTCCGCGATCGTGCGCCGATCAAAAATCGCGCGCTGACGCGGAAGGCCCCGCGGAGATTTCGGCGCGCTCATTCGCGCCCTTCCACGGGGTCTGCCAGTGTCATGGCTGCCTCAGTGCGATCAGGCTGCGGCAAGCCGCTTGGTGTACTGCTCACGCAAGGTCTTCTTGTCGACCTTTTGGGTGCCAAGGCGCGGAAGTGTCTCATGCACAACGAAGATATGCTCTTCGAGCGGCACCTTGAAGGGGGCCGTGTTCTTGAGCAGGAATTCGCGCAAGGCCGTTGGCGTTACCGTCTCGCGGCCATCCTTGGTGAGGATCACAGCGGCGGGCACTTCGACAAAGCGTTCGTCGGGCAAACCAAAGACCGAGCATTCCGCAATGTCGTCATGCGCGTAGATTGCGTCTTCCACCTCAATGCAGCTGATGTTTTCGCCGCCGCGGATGATAATGTCCTTCTTGCGGTCGACGATATAGAGGTAATCATCCTCATCAAGGTAGCCCAAGTCTCCGGTGCGGAAATACATATCCTCGGTGAACGCGTCCTTGGTCGCTTGTTCGTTCTTCCAATAGCCAAGGAAGTTGGCGACCGAGCGGATGCACACCTCGCCCACGCTGCCTTGGGGCAGTGTGTTGCCGTCATCATCGAGGATCGCGAGATCCACCATCGGGCGCGACGCCGTGCCGGTCGATCCGGGCTTGGCAAGGTAATTCTCGTTGAAGTTGCCGCAGCCCACCGCGTTGGTTTCCGTGAGACCGTAGCCGAGCAACGGGAAGCCTCCGGGAAAGCTGTCCTTGATCTTGTTCACATGCTCCACCGGACGCGGCGAACCGCCAGCGGCAAAGCTCTTGCAGGCCGACAGATCGTATTTGTCGCGGTTGGGGTGGCTGGCGATTTCATAGCTCATCAGCGGCACGCCGACGAAATAGGTCACGCCTTCGGCTTCCATCAGGCGCATGGCGTCTTCGGCGTCCCACTTGGGCATCAGCACCAGTTTGCGACCGATGGCGAGTGATTGCAGGAACAGCGGCACTTCGCCGGTTACATGGAACAAGGGCACGGCGACGAGCGCGCAGGGCTGGCCACTCATGTCCTCGCCTTTGCCTTCCATGTACACCTTCGACATCGCGCTCTGGCTGACATAGCTCATCACGCCGTGCACGACGCCGCGATGGTCGGAATAGGCGCCCTTGGAATTGCCGGTAGAGCCCGAGGTGTAAAGGATCGTGGCGAGATCGTCGGGCGTCAGTTCGCCCAGCATCTTCATCGCGACCGAGGCTTGCGGAGCGGACGGCACGGCCCACACTTGCGCAAGGCCTTCGGACGGCGCGCCGCCGTGATCGAACAGCACGATCTTGGAATTGTGCTCAATCCCGTCGAGACGCTTGGCGCGGCCCGCATCGGCGAGCACGATCTTGCACTCGCAAAGGTTGATGCCATAGGCCAGCTCTTCACCCGACCAGAAGCCATTAACCAGCGTGGCGCAGCCACCCGCCAGCAGAATTCCAAGCTCGGCAATCATCCAGTTGGCGGAATTGCGAGCGGCAATGCCCACGCGGTCGCCTTTTTCGACGCCGTGCTTGGTCACCAGACCTTCCGCGACACAGGTCGCCGCGCCGAACACTTCGGCAAAGGTCATGCGCACATCGCCATCGACCAGGAAGATCGCGTCCTTGTGTTCGCTCTGCGTGCAGAAATGCGCGATCAGGTGCGCCATGGTCGGCGGCGCTCCGGCAAAAGCCGGCATCTCGACCCCGCCGCGTTCAAACGGAACGGTGGCAAAGGGCTGATCGTCAGCCGTCATGGCGGTGATGATGGTATCGAGCGTTTGGTCCAACTCAGTGGGCATGCTCTCGTCTCTCCTCTAGATCCCAATTCTATCCCATGGAGCGCCTTGCTTAGGGGAACAGGCGCCCTCAAATTCTTGTGACACACGCCGCGAAAGTCTGGTTCGCCGGGCCTTTCTCCCAAACCCGCCGTTACCCAAACGCAGGGGCACTTCCCCCGGATCGCTTCGTATGCCAAAGACGCGCGGCAGAAAGCCGCTCGGCTGATAATCACTCTTAAGAGGTTCGCATCGTGCTGTCACTACTTGCTGAAAGCGCCCCTATCGGCGGATTTCTGGCGTCCGTCGCTGGGGCGGCTGAGGCGGCGGGCCCGCTGTATTGGGAAGATCTGGGCATGCGCCCCTATCTCTTCCGGATCGGCTGGTTCGAATTGCGCTTCTATTCGCTCGCTTACCTTTTGGGCGTGCTGTTTGCCTATTGGCACACATCGAAAATGCTCAAACAGCCCGGCGCGCCCATGGCGCAGCGGCACGCGGACGATCTGTTTTTCTATTGCACGCTGGGCGTGATCTTGGGCGGCCGCCTTGGATACGCCGCGTTCTACACTGGCGGTGCGTCCGACATTCCCAGCGCGTTCACAACCTTTGTCGACGATGGCAGCTTTGTCAGCTGGCAGCTTTTGCGCGTCTGGGATGGCGGGATGAGCTTTCACGGTGGCTTGCTGGGCGTTCTGGCCGCGCTGGCTTTCGTGTGCTGGCGTGACAAGCTGACGTTTCTGCGCGTCTGCGACTACATCGCGGTCAATGTGCCAATGGGCATGCTGCTGGGACGCCTCGCCAACTTCAACAATGGCGAGCTGTGGGGACGTGAGACGGATGTCGCGTGGGGAATGATCTTTCCGAATGGCGGCGAAGTCGTGCGCCATCCCAGCCAATTGTACCAGGCGGGTCTGGAAGGGCTTGCGTTGCTTGTCATCCTCATGCTTTTGTTCTGGAAAACCGGCGCGCGCTATCGCACAGGGTTGCTCGTGGGCGTGTTCACGATCGGCATGGGTCTGGCGCGCTTTGTGAATGAATTTTTCCGCCAGCCGGATGAACAATTGCGTGGGCTCGCTGAGCAAACCGGACTATCGATGGGGCAATGGCTAACCATACCGCTGATCTTGGCTGGATTGATTGTCACGCTTTACGCCGTGACGAGGAAACCCGTGGGCGCGAGCGGGACGACCGCGACGGCCTGAATTCGCTCAGCCGCTATTCCAGCGGCGGGGAACGCGAATGGCGCAGCCGGCTCAAGCTGATTGAGCCGGACGGCACCGTTATTGATCTTTCTGATGCCGTAGTAACAGACGACGCCGCGCAAGAGCAGGCGCGCCTGGCCGCTGAAGAGGCGGCAAAGGAAGAAGCGCGCCTGAAAGCTGAGGCTGAGGCGAAGGCGGAGGCCGAAGCCAAAGCGGAGAAAGAGCGCAAAGCCAAAGAGGAAGCCGAACGCAAGGCGCGCGAAGAAGAGGCCCGCTTGGCCGCGGAAGCGGAGGCGAAAGCCAAAGCCGAAGCCGAAGCGAAAGCGAAGCGCGAGGCCGAAGCCAAGGCTCAGAAGGAAGCCGAAGAAAAGGCGAAGCGAGAAGCGGAAGCCAAGGCGAAGAAAGAGGCTGAGGAAAAGGCCAAGCGCGAGGCTGAAGCCAAGGCGAAGAAGGAAGCCGAAGAAAAGGCCAAGGCCGAGGCGCGCCGGATCGCGAAGGAAAAGGCCGAAGCCGAAGCCCGCGCGCGCGAAGACGAAGAGGCGCGCGCCGAAGAAGAAGCCCGCCAGAAAGCCGCCGCCAAAGCGAAAGCCGAGGCGGAAGCGAAGGCGAAGAAAGCGGCGGAAGAGAAAGCCAAACGCGAGGCCGAAGCCAAGGCCAAGAAGGAAGCCGAGGCAAAGGCGAAGCGTGAGGCCGAAGCCAAGGCCAAGAAGGAGGCCGAGGCAAAGGCGAAGCGTGAGGCGGAGGCCAAGGCCAAGAAAGAAGCCGAGGAAAAGGCGAAGCGTGAGGCCGAAGCCAAGGCCAAGAAGGAAGCCGAGGCAAAGGCGAAGCGTGAGGCCGAAGCCAAGGTCAAGAAAGAAGCCGAGGAGAAGGCCAAACGCGAGGCCGAAGCCAAAGCCAAGAAAGAAGCCGAAGAAAAAGCCGCCGCCTCCGCCGCTAATGTCGATCTTCTAGCCAGCTATCGCCGCCTGATACCGACGACCGGGCCCATAAGCCTGTCGCAATTCATGGGCGAATCCAACGCCAAGTATTACGCCAATCGCGATCCGCTGGGCGAAGAGGGCGACTTCATCACTGCGCCCGAAATCAGCCAGATGTTTGGCGAGCTTATCGGCCTTTGGTTTGCTGATCTGTGGGTCAAGATGGGCCAGTCCAAGAACATCCACTTTGTCGAACTGGGGCCGGGCCGCGGCACACTGATGGCCGACGCGATGCGCACCGCCAGCCGCTATGATTTTGATCCCACGATCCACTTCGTCGAAGGCTCGCCCGCGCTGCGCAAACTTCAGAAAGAGAAGTTTCCCAAGGCCAAGCACCACCACGACCTGTCGACCCTGCCCGAAGATCGCCCACTGCTTGTCATCGCCAATGAGTTTTTCGACGCCTTGCCGATCAAGCAGCTGATCCGGTCTGCCGACGGCTGGCATGAACGCATGGTCGGGCTGGATGAGGACGACAACCTCGCATTTGTGGCGGGCAAGGAACGCGTCGATGACCTCGTGCCTCCCAGCTGGCGAAAAGCCTCGCAAGGCACGATGATCGAGACCAGCCCGGCGTCGAACGCTCTGATGGCGGAGCTGGCGACCCGTTTGAAGAACCAGGGCGGCGCAGCGCTGATCATTGACTACGGGCCGCTTGAGGCGCGTTCGGGTTCAACGCTGCAAGCGCTCAAGGCTCACAAACATGTCGACCCGCTTACCCATCCCGGCGAAGCGGACCTGACCGCGCATGTCGACTTCGAACGGCTTTCGCAGGTTGCCGCGGAAAACGGCGCGGATGTGATGGGCCTGCATATGCAAGGCGACTGGCTGCACGCGATGGGGATCGAAACCCGGCTCGAAGCGCTCAAGCGCAAGGACCCGGACAACGCCGATGTGGTCCAGCGCCAGTTTGATCGGCTGGTGCGCGACGATCAGATGGGCACTTTGTTCAAAGTGCTGGGCGTGTGCGGGAGACGCTGGCCAATCGGCTTTGGTTTCGAGGAATAGAGGTGTAACCTTGCGCTGTGGCAGGGCGAACACCTTGCTGACGCACCACGCCAAGGAGGCCTGTTTTGATCGCCAGACTTGTTGTCGCCGCCACCGCTTTAGCCGCGCTGCCCACCGCCGCCAACGCAGCGGAACCTATCAGCGGGCGCTGGGTCACCGAAGAGGGCGACGCTATAATCACGATCGGGAAATGTGGCCAAACCACCTGCGGGCGCATCTCAACCTTTCTGGTGCCACCGCCCGATGGCCCGGACCAGCGCGATATCTACAACCCCGCTCCCGCCAAGAAGAAACGCCGCCTTATGGGCCTTCCCATTCTCACCAGCTTTGCCGAGGAAGAGAGCCTGTGGCGCGGGCGGATTTATGATCCCAAGAGTGGTAAGAGCTATCGCTCAGTCGTGCGCCGCAAAGGGCCGGGTGCCATCGAAGTGAAAGGCTGCATCAGCTTTTTCTGCCAGACTCAGATCTGGAAAAAAGCGAAATAGGTTCTGCGCCGCCGCGTGAGCTAAAGCCCGATTTGCGCCGCTAGTGCCCGTGCGGCGTCTTCGGGGCTCATCTTCCCATCATCCGTACGGTCCACCGAATAATTGGCCGCGCGCATCGCGTCGACATCGATCGCGCCCACCAGCGGCCTCAGCGCGTCCAGCGCCGCTTCGTTTTCCGACAGGCGTGGGCTGACCATCAGCATCGCGTCATAAGATGGCAGCGCTTCCTTGGGGTCTTCCAGCAGGATGTAGGTGTCTGCGGCCAGCCGACCGTCGCTGCTGTAAGCGCTGATCGCGTCCGCCTCGCGCGCTTGCAGGGCGTTGAACATGAAGGTGGGCGAGAAATTGCGCGTTTCCTTGAAGCGCATGCCATAGGCCTCGCGCACGGAAATCCATTCGGGCCGCTCAAAGAACTCCGGGTCTCCGCCCACCACTAGCGTCGGCGCAACGGGCACCAGGTCTTCCAGCGAAGTGACCCCCAATTCGGCCGCCGTGTCACGGCGCATGGCGAAGGCGTAGGCGTTCTCAAAGCCAAGGCGCCCCAGCACCAGCGTGCCGGTCTCCTCCGCTTCCCAGCGCACGATTTCTTCGAACATCGCCTCGCGCCCCGGATTGTCATCGCGCTTCAATTCGTTGGTCCACACGGTCCCGGTGTAGTCGACCGAGATATCAACGCTTGAATTGGAGACCGCGCCATGCAGCACGGCGGAACCCAGCCCGGTGCGGTATTCGACATCAAAACCGTTCTTTTCGAGCTGCTGACCGATGAGCTGGGCAAGGATATAGCTTTCGGAAAACTGCTTTGAGCCGATGATGATGGTGTTTTCGTCGTCGGCCTTGAATTGCGGGACCAAGGCCAGCGCCAAGCCAAGAGCCACGGCCGCCATGCCGCCGCCCCATTGCCATTTGGAGCGGCGCGCCAAGCCCCGCTCGATCAAGCCCAGCAGGGCATCGACCACGAGCGCCAACCCTGCGCTTGCGAAACAGCCCGCCAGCACCAGCGCCCAGTTCTGCGTCTGCAAACCGGCGAAGATCGGATCGCCAAGGCTGGGCTGGCCGATTGTGGTTGAAAGCGTGGCTGCGCCAATGGTCCAAACGCTGGCGGTTCGGATGCCAGCCATGATGAACGGCGCAGACAAGGGCGCTTCGACAAGCGTGAGCTTTTGCCAACCTGTCATGCCGACACCATCGGCGGCTTCGAGCACGCCGGGGTCGAGATTGGCCTGCGCGGTGACCGCGTTTCGAAGGATCGGCAACAGCGCGTAAAGCGCGAGCGCCAGCAAAGCGGGCAAGAAGCCGAGCGTGGGCAGGTCTTCGCCGAACACCGCGCGCAGGCTGAGCAGAACGGGGAAAAACAGCGCGAGCAACGCCAAGGCAGGGATGGTCTGAACAAGGCTGGCAAAGCCCAGCGCGACGCGCGCGACGCTCTGCGATCGGGCGGCCCACACCGCCAGCGGCAGAGCCACCAGGATACCAAAGCCGATGGCGCTGGCCGACAGCACAATATGCGCGGTCAGCTTGTCGCCCAGCGTCAGCAGGGTCTCCCAAAAGCCGTTCACGACGCGGCCCCTTTGGAAAGCGCCTTGGCCGCGATGCTTTCTTCCATCGCGGCGAGCTTTTCGGCTTGGTCCCTCGGGACCGCGACCAGGCTTTGCGCGACCTCGCCCCCCTTTCCGGCAAGAAGCGAGCGCGGCGTTTCATCCGCGACCAGATGGCCTGCGTCCATCACCAGCACGCGGTCCGCCAGCAGCAAAGCCTCGGCCATATCGTGGGTGACCATGACGGTGGTGAGGCCGAGTTCTTCGTGCAATTCGCGCACGCGCTCACCCAGCGCGTCGCGGGTGCCGGGGTCGAGCGCGCCGAAGGGTTCATCCATCAAAAGAAGTTCGGGGTCGCCCGCCAGCGCCCGCGCCACGCCCACGCGTTGACGCTGGCCGCCCGAAAGCTCATCGGGCATGCGGGCCGCCATGTCAGGGTCCAGTTCGACCAGCGTCAGCAGCTCGGCCACGCGCCTATCGGGCAGTTTCTCCCCGGCCAGACGCGGGCCAATCGCGATGTTTTCGCCCACGCGCATATGCGGAAAAAGGCCGATGCCTTGAAAGACATAGCCGACCCGGCGTCGAAGCGACGATGGTTTGAGCGTGGTCACGTCTTCGCCGCCAAACAGCACGCGCCCGCCCGATGGGGCGACCAGCGTGTTCACCATTTTGAGCAGCGTCGATTTGCCCGATCCCGACGCGCCCACCAACGCCACGAAAGAGCCTTTGGCGATCTCGCAGGTAACACCGCCCACTGCGACCACTTCGCCGCCCTGGCTGGCCGGCGCGTCATAGCGCCGCTGTGCCGCGTCAAAATGCAGCAGCGTTTGGCTCGTCACCGTGCGGTCCCCCTGAAATGCCGGTGTTGGATGGGCTCAGCCTTGATCTTCGGGCGCGGTGTCTTGTTCGCTCGGCGCCGCGTCATCACCGCTTGGCGGCGGGGCGTAGGCCACTTTCTTGACCTCTATGGCGCGCCCGCCCGCGGTGGTAGCTCGCATGGTCCCGTCAAGGCGCGGCAGCCCGTGCGACCAGCATGACACTTCACCCATATCGGGCGAAAAGCACAATTCGCTGTTTTCGTTCTGCTCCCACGACCCGCTATAGCGAAGTTCGCCTTCGTGAAGGTCGCGGTAACGGCCATCGCTGTCGAGATAGGTGGTAAACACCTCTCCATCCGCGCTGATCGAGAGCCAAGCGGTCTCCGCCATTTTCAGGCTTTCCTTTGACAGCGTGCTTTTCGCTTCGGCATCGGAGCCGGTTTCAGGTTCGGGCGTCGTGTCCCCGCCCGCGCAGGCTGTGACTGCAAGCGCGGCGATGCCTAGCAAAGCCGCAGTGTATGCCCTCGTAAAAATCATCATGGTTTTCAGCGTAGACAGGCGCGCGCGCCGCGCCAACCCCTCAAGGCCCGACGATCGGCGGGCGATCAATGTTCCAGGCGGGTAAGCGGAAGGCTAATCGTAGTCAAAAGGCCGCCGGTTTTCCAGGATTGGTCCAATGCGCCGCCCAATTGATGCGTGATGGTCATGGTCATCAGCCGAGACCCAAAGCCTTCGTTCTTTGGCGGTTCAATCTCAGGCCCACCGGTTTCGCGCCAGGTGATGGTCGCTTCGTCGTCGCCGCGCGCCAGATCAATCAGAACCTTGCCGCCCGCGACGCTGAGCGCCCCGTATTTGGCGGAGTTGGTGGCCAACTCGTGGAACACCAGCGCCAGAGGGGTCGCCGCGCGCGCGCCGAAGGACAGGCTGTCCCCTTTGATTAAAACCGCCTCAGCGCCCGGCGCGCCGTATGGCGCTATCAGGACCTCAAGCAGACCGGTCAGATCCTTGGCCTCGATACTGTCGATCTGAAGCGCAAATTCCTGAGCCCGCGAAAGCGCGCGGATCGTGTCGGTCAGGATGCGCGCGAAGGCTTCGTTAGCCGCGTTGCCGCGCGCGTGAAGCGAGATCAGCCCGATGATAACGGAAAAGATGTTCTTGATCCGGTGCGCCAATTCGCCCGCGACCAGCTCTTTCTCTTTTGCCATCCGGATGGCATCGTCAATGTCAGTCAGCGTGCCGAACCAGCGCGCGGTTTCCGGATCGTCGGTGGATGGCACCGCGCGGCTGAGCACCCAGCGATAGGTGCCATCGGCCTGGAGCATTTGCC
>ERZ1740070.2362-NODE-2362-length-10913-cov-5.005250_pt1 | contig 10913 bp, 7 predicted proteins | sample MGYA00581734_ERZ1740070 | MGnify/ENA primary metagenome ERZ1740070 (study PRJEB43018, sample SAMN04849744) | marine metagenome | isolation source: floating plastic debris | place: Pacific Ocean | collected 2008-09-01 | study: EMG produced TPA metagenomics... | reverse complement strand
GCTCAAACATGACATTCGGTTCGTTGAAGATGACTGGGAATCGCCGCCCCTTGGCGCCTGGGGCCTGGGCTGGGAAGTGTGGTGCGACGGGATGGAAGTCAGCCAGTTCACCTATTTCCAGCAAATGGGCGGCTTTGACTGCAAACCTGTGGCGGGCGAACTGCCCTACGGGCTTGAACGTCTGGCGATGTATATTCAGGGCGTCGACAACGTCTATGACTTGGCCTTTAACCAACATGGCGTGTCCTACGGCGATGTGTTTCTCGAGAATGAGCGACAAATGTCGAAGTGGAACTTCGAGGTCGCGGAAACGGACGCGCTGTTCGATCTCTTCAGCAAAGCGGAATTAGAGTGCCGCAACGCGCTGGCCAACGATGTGCCGATTGCCGCCTACGAGCAGGCGATCGAAGCGAGCCACATCTTCAACCTGCTGCAGGCGCGCGGCGTGATCAGCGTGCAGGAACGCGCGTCCTACATGGGCCGTGTGCGGGATCTGGCGCGTGGGGCCTGTGAGGCGTTTATGGACAAGGAAGCACCGCGCTGGATCGCCGAAAATCCGGGCTGGACGGCGCAATGACGGCTTTGGATAAGCTGCGGGGCGCCGTCCGCAGCGATCCCCGATATCGCCACGCGCACAATCACATAGCTGCGTTTGCACATCGGCTTAGCGGTTGGCAACCGCCCGAAGGCCAAGTGCATTGGCTGTTTATAGCGACCTTTCCCAATGGCGGTTCAACCGCGCTTGCGCAGCTGCTGAGCACCGCCAGCGCCGCGATACAACTCAGCTATAACGGCGAAGGTCAAATCCTGATTGAGCATATGTTTGCCAAGGATCGGTGGAATCCGGATATGCCGATTGACTGGGACCTGGTGCGCGCCATCTGGCTGCGCCAATTGCGCCTGACCGGAAAGTTTCCCTGTCTCGTGATCGAGAAATCGCCCGCCTCGATGGTTCGCATGCGAACGCTGCGCGCGCAATTCAGCGATATGCACACGTCTTTGGTGATCTACACGCGCGATCCTTACGCGGTGTGCTCCAGTTGGGCCTACCGCTATCGCGCCGCTGAGCTGAAAGATCCCGATTGCGACCGGGTCAAGCTGTTCGAAGAACAGGGCCAGCGATACGCCAAGTTGGCTTTGCATCTCGAAGCGCTTCGCGACGAAGCCAAATACGTTTTTTCCTACGAAGAGTTGGCTGACGACAAACAAAAGGTTCTCAGTCGCCTCAAAGAGGTTGAGCCTATGCTGCACGACGTCGATATGGACGCAAAATTGCGGGTCAAGGACTATGAACCGCAGCCGCTTAAAAACATGAACGAGCGGCAGATTGCGAAGCTTTCCGCTGAAGAGATAGACGCGATCACCCGCACGCTGGAACCAGCGCGCGACGTGATCGAGAAGTTTGGTTACGCGTTACGAACATGAGCGATTTTCTATTAGAGCTGCTGTCCGAAGAGATCCCTGCGCGCATGCAAAAAGGCGCGCGCGCCGAGCTTGAAAAGCTGTTCCGGCGCGAAATTGACGCGGCCGGCATCGCCGCTGACAGCGTGGCGGTCTATTCGACCCCGCGCCGCCTGGCGCTGATCGCGCGCGGCCTTCCGCTTGAAACGCAGGCCGTGCGCGACGAGGCCAAGGGGCCACCGGTTGGCGCGCCGGATCAGGCCGTGGATGGCTTCTGCCGCAAAAATGGCGTGACGCGCGACCAGCTTGAAACGCGTGATGTGAAGGGTCGCGAAACGTACTTTGCCGTGATTGAAACGCCGGGGCAGGCAGTCAGCGATCTGCTGGCCGCGGCCATACCGGCGATCATCCGCGATTTCAGCTGGCCCAAGAGCATGCGCTGGGGTGAGACGTCGATCAGTTCGGAATCGGCGCGCTGGGTGCGCCCGCTCAGCGGAATCGTGGCTCTGTTGGATGGCGAAGTTGTGCCGGTTGTGATGGAGGGCCTGTCCAGCGGTCGCGAGACGATGGGGCATCGCTTCCATTCCTCAGGTCCCATCACGATCAAGAACGCCGACGATTACGCTGACGCGCTTTCCTCCGCCCATGTCATCGTCGATCATGAAAAGCGCGAGGCGATCATCCGCGACGGCGCGCGCCGCGCGGCGGAGAACGCGGGGCTAAAGCTGGTCGAAGACGAAGGGTTGGTGGTCGAGAACGCGGGGCTGACCGAATGGCCGGTGCCGCTGCTGGGCCGGTTTGACGAGGACTTCCTCGACGTGCCTCCCGAGGTGATCCAGCTGACCGCGCGCGTGAACCAGAAGTATTTCGTGTGCGAGGACAGCGAGGGCAATCTTGCCAACGCGTTTGTGTGCACCGCGAACATCAATTCCATCGACCCCGCCGTGGTGGTAGACGGCAACCGCAAAGTCCTAGCCGCGCGGCTGTCTGACGCGCGGTTCTTTTGGGAGTTGGACCAGAAGACGACGCTGGCCGAGCATGCGAAGAAGCTGGAGCGGATCACGTTCCACGAAAAGCTGGGCACAGTGGCTGATAAGGTTGATCGGGTGGCGAAACTGGCGCGGTGGTTGGTCGAGGAAGGCATCGTCAAAGGCGACGCGGACCTCGCCGAACAGGCCGCGCGGTTGTGCAAGGCAGACCTCGTCACCGAAATGGTCGGCGAGTTTCCCGAGCTTCAGGGCCTCATGGGCGGTTACTACGCTGAGAAAGAGGGGCTGGACCCGCAAGTCGCTGAGGCCATCCGCGATCACTACAAACCGGCGGGGCAGGGCGACGAGGTGCCAACCGCGCCAGTGACAGTGGCGGTGTCGCTGGCGGATAAGCTGGATACTCTATTTTGCTTTTTCGATATTGAGGAGTTTCCGACTGGATCGAAGGACCCGTTCGCATTGCGTAGAGCTGCCCTCGGAATCATCGCCCTCATTCTCGAGAACGAGCTCTTGCTTCATTCGGATGCACCGGCAGAGTATTGGCTAGGTCAAGATGACCCGTCCGCTGAACTTTCTACAGACGATAAGAATCGTCGTAGAATTCTGACAACTGTTCCGCCATTCTTGCGTGATCGGTTGAAGGTTCAGCTCAAAGATAGGGGCATTGAACATGATCGGATCGAAGCATCCCGACGCTGGAATTTCCGGGACGACGGACGTTTGGATCGCATAGTTAAGCGGGCAGAGGCGCTTCAAAGCTTCATCGAAACCGACAACGGCGCGAACCTGCTCGCCGGCTACAAGCGTGCGGCCAATATCCTCAAGAAAGAGGAATGGGACAGCGCCAATCAAGGTCAGCCCGACACTGGCCTTTCCTACACGCCGGAAAACGACGAAAAGGCGCTGATCGATGCGCTTGATGCGGCGGCTCCGAAAGCGGCGGCGGCGATTGAGGCGGAGGATTTCGAGGGCGCTATGGCGGCGCTTGCTACCCTTCGCACCAGCGTTGATGCGTTCTTTGACACTGTGGTCGTAAATGCTCCCGAGGCGAAGAAACGCGCAAGCCGCCTTGCGCTCCTCGCCCGTTTCCGCGATGCGGTGCACCAAGTTGCCGATTTCAGCCGGATCGAGGGGTAAACCCTGTGTGCGCCCTCGTGTCCGTCACTTTTGAAATAGCGTGATAAACCAGCGGGTTAATTGTCATAATACAGGTGACAGGGTGTCACCTTTGTCACCTTAGGTAGGAAATTTTATGTCGCTGCAAACGGTCTATCCCTTCGGTGGAGGCGCGCCTCACGACGACCCCCGCCAGAAAGACAAGACCATTACGGGTGGAAAAGGCTCCAACCTGGCTGAGATGGCGAGCATCGGTTTGCCGGTTCCTCCGGGCTTCACCATCACAACCGAAGAATGCGTGCGCTACCTTAAGGAAGGCGCGGACTTTTCCGACAAACTGCGCGCCGATGTGAAAGCCGCGCTCGCGCATATCGAACAGGCGGTGGGCAAGTCGTTTGGCGAGGCCGCGGACCCTATGTTGGTGTCGGTGCGCTCGGGCGCCCGCGTCTCAATGCCGGGCATGATGGATACGGTTTTGAACCTGGGCCTCAACGATGAAACGGTCGAAGGGCTCGCCAGCACCAGCGGCGATGATCGTTTTGCATGGGACAGCTATCGCCGGTTTGTGCAGATGTATTCCGACGTGGTGCTGGGCATTGATCACGGCCTGTTCGAAGAAGCGCTGGAAATCGCCAAGGAAGACAACGGATACTACGCCGATACCGAGCTTTCCGCTGATGATTGGCGCACGCTGGTGGCCGAGTTCAAACAGATCGTGGCCGATGAACGCGGCGCTCCGTTCCCGCAGGATGTGAACGAGCAATTGTGGGGCGCAATCGCAGCGGTGTTTGACAGCTGGGATTCCGACCGCGCCAAGGTCTATCGCCGATTGAACGATATTCCCGCTGACTGGGGCACCGCCGTTAATGTGCAGGCCATGGTGTTTGGCAATATGGGCGAAACCAGCGCCACGGGCGTCGCCTTCACCCGCGATCCGGCGACCGGCACGCGCGCTTATTTCGGCGAGTATCTGATCAACGCGCAAGGCGAAGATGTGGTGGCGGGTATCCGCACCCCGCAATACCTGACGAAGGCCGCGCGTGAGGAAGCCGGAGCCCAACCGCTCTCGATGGAAGAGACACTGCCTGACGCGTACACCGAGCTCGCTCGCGTGTTTGACCTGCTTGAAGCGCATTACCGCGATATGCAGGACATCGAGTTTACAGTGGAACGCGGCAAATTGTGGATGCTGCAAACCCGCTCGGGCAAGCGCACCGCGAAGGCCGCGCTGAAAATGGCGGTCGAGATGGTGGGCGAGGGCCTGATCACGAAGGAAGAGGCGGTGAAGCGCATCGATCCCATGGCGCTTGATCAGCTACTGCACCCGACGCTTGATCCTGATGCAGAGCGTCATGTCCTGACGGTGGGACTGCCGGCCTCTCCCGGCGCCGCGGCGGGCAAGATTGTGCTGGACGCGGATACGGCGGAACAATGGGCCGGGCGCGGCGAGAAAGTTATTCTGGTGCGGGTCGAAACCTCGCCCGAAGACATCCATGGTATGCACGCCGCGCAAGGTATCCTGACCGCGCGCGGCGGCATGACGAGCCACGCCGCCGTTGTGGCGCGCGGGATGGGGCGTCCGTGCGTCTCCGGCGCCAGCGCGGTCTCAATTGATCGCGGCACCCGCGTTCTGCGCATCGGCTCGCAGGAGTTGAGAGAAGGCGATGAGATCACGCTGGATGGCGCTAATGGACAAGTGATGCTGGGTATTGTGCCAACGGTCGACCCGGAATTGGCGGGCGATTTCGGCACGCTGATGGAATGGGCGGATGAAAACCGCCGGATGCGCGTGCGCACCAACGCGGAAACGCCGGCGGATTGCAAGATGGCGCGCCAATTTGGCGCTGAAGGCATTGGCCTTTGCCGGACAGAACACATGTTCTTCGATGCCTCCCGGATCAGCGCGGTGCGTCAGATGATCCTGGCGGAGGATGAGGCCGGGCGACGCAAGGCGCTCGACCAGCTGCTGCCTGAGCAGCGCAGCGATTTCACCGCGATCTTTGAAGTCATGGCGGGCCTGCCATGCACGATCCGCCTGCTCGATCCGCCGCTGCACGAGTTTTTGCCGCACGGCGATGCGGAGTTTGCCGAGCTGTCGGACGCCACCGGATTGGGAGTGGATCATTTGAAGCGCCGGGCGGCGGAGCTTCACGAGTTCAATCCGATGCTGGGCCACCGCGGGTGTCGTCTTGGGATCACGTTCCCGGAAATCTATGAAATGCAGGCGCGCGCAATTTTTGAAGCGGCCTGCGCGGTGCAAAAGGAAAGCGGCGAGGCGCCTCTGCCCGAAATCATGATCCCGCTGGTGGCGACGCAAAAAGAGCTCGCCATTTTGCGCGAACTGGTGAACCGCGTTGCCGACGAAGTTTTTGCGGAGCAGGGCGAGACGGTGGCGTACCTTGTTGGCACCATGATTGAGTTGCCGCGCGCCGCGTTGATGGCGGGCGAAATCGCTGAAGAAGGCGAGTTTTTCAGCTTTGGCACCAACGACCTCACCCAGACGACCTTGGGCGTCAGTCGCGACGATTCGGCGAAATTCCTCGCGCCTTATGTCGACAAGGGCATTTTCCCGCGCGATCCGTTTGTCAGCATCGATATCGATGGGGTGGGGCAATTGGTTGAGATGGCGGTCGAAAGCGGTCGCACGACTCGGCCCGACATCAAGCTTGGCATTTGCGGCGAGCATGGCGGGGATCCGGCCAGCATCGCGTTCTGCGAGAGTGTTGGCCTCGATTACGTCAGCGCTTCGCCCTATCGCGTGCCGATCGCTCGTCTGGCTGCGGCGCAGGCAGCGCTCGCATAGGCGTTACGTACCAGCCAGAGACCGACGCCCCGTAAGGGTGATGATCTCGAAGCTTTCGGTGATCTTGCCATCCGCTTCGGCATGGCGCGCAAAGGCGTTCCGCGCGCGCTGGAAAGCGGCTCGGCTCAGCGCTGGAGGCTGATCGGCAAGCGCGCTTCCGAGCCCCTGATCGCGCAGATCGTGGATGAGGCGGTCAAGCGTTGCGTAGCGCACCTTAAGCGTGTGCGTATCGACCACCGGGTCTTTCCAACCCGCCCTTTGAAGCAATCCTGGCGCGGCACGAGGGTCAACAAGTGGATGCATACGCGCAGCCGGACGGTCGGGTTCGGACGCTATCATGGCCTCGCGCAGTCGGGGAAGACTTGCCCCGCCAACAAAGCTGACAATAGCAAGCCCACTAGGCGCCAAAGCGTTGCGAATATGGATGAGCGCGCCAGGCAAGTCGTTCACCGCGTCAAAGACACTAAGGGCGCCGATGAAATCGTAGCCGCTAGAAGGGTAGGGGGCTTCCAAGTCGATTCTCTGTGTCTGGGTGCACAGTTTCTCGCTCAGCCAGAGCGGAGCGGCGCCCATCAAAAGGGGGCGCACCGGCTCGTGGCGGACAAACGCCAATCGTTCGATAACATCTTCCGCCATCTCGTCCCAGATGAAACGCGCAAGATCAGGACGCCTTTCGCGAGCTAAAGCTCTAGCAAGGCGCCGCTCTCGGCGTGCGGGAGAAAAAATCTGCGGAACAGACGGGGCGATCATGGCGCGCGCCTTGCCCCGCTTGCGCTCTGCGCGCAAGCCATGCGACACTTTGGGTGTGAGTGTCGTCAACAAACTCAATTCGGGTTTACGTCCCCTGCTCGACTTGGTGTACCCGCCAACCTGCCCGTCTTGCGGTGTTGCTATCGCTGAACACGGGGGGATCTGCTCCACTTGCTGGAACGGATTGGAGGTGCCAAGCGAAGACACTCAAGTGATTGCACCGTACATTTACAACGAGATTTCGCGCGAGCTGGTGCTGAAACTAAAGCACGGGGGAAAATTCTCGTTGGCTGCACTTATGGGCCGCATGATGGCGACGGCGTTAGAGAATGGTGCCACTGATGAAAATCGGCTTCTAGTCCCAGTCCCTCTGCATCGGTTGCGCATCTGGGAAAGGGGTTACAATCAAGCAGCCTTGCTTGCGACTGAGCTGGCCAAGCACGGAAAGGGGCAGGTGTGCTTGAACGCTCTGAAGCGACGCAAGCGCACACCTAGCCTTGGTGGATTGGGAAGAAGTGAGCGACAACGCGTCTTATCCGGAGCGATCACCGTCAATGCAGCTTGTCGAGAGAAGTTGAGCGGTCGCAAGATCGTCCTCGTGGATGATGTCTACACAAGCGGCGCAACCAGTTCAGCTTGTACGAGTGCTTTGCTCGAAGCGGGCGCGAAAAGTGTCAAGGTTCTCTGCTTTGCGAGGGTCGAAACAGATTAAGATTCTTTACGTGAAAGCGAAACGCCCGAGGCCATGAAGACCCCGGGCGCCACGTGACGAAACGATTTTGATCCGCTCTAAAGAGCTCAGATAGCGACCCCCTAACTTCGCTATCAGAATCTAATCCTTCATCGTTCGATTAACCACTCCAACACCCCGCTGTTGGTTGGCAGTTAATCACCCCCTGAACCTAAACACTGCGATGCACTGTCGGTTAACAGGACGAACTTCTAAAAGCTCGTGGTCGTGTTGTTTCATTCCGATTACCAATCGGGAAGTTGAAACATGCAGTTGAAGGGATTTTCGGAGGCATCTGTTGTCATCTTGCAACAAGTAGGCGCTCGTGGGACGCATAGCCGTTCCCAAGTCAATTGGAATCGTTCAGAGGACGAGCGCGGGAATAGGCCTAGCAACTTTCGGAGCTTTCGCATGTCGGTCGGTAATCTCACTCAGAAAGAGCATGAACATGGCACAGTCTTTGCTCCTAAATTCGGTGCGGATGGGTTGATCTCCGCCGTCGTTCTGCATTGGCAGACGAAGGAAGTGTTGGTTGTTGCCTTCATGAACGAGCAAGCGATTGAGGCGACTCGCGCTTCGGGGAACGTTACCTTTTGGTCGCGTTCTCGCCAGAAGCTCTGGATGAAGGGCGAGACGAGCGGGAACTTTCTGAAAGCCGAGAGAGTGCTGGTCGATTGTGATCAGGATGCTCTGGTCATTTTCGCCGATCCGGCCGGTGCGACTTGTCATACAGGAGCGCGCTCATGTTTCTACCGGGAGCTCGATCTAAACGCTCCCGATGCGATTGCGCTCTCGCACATTACTGAGGATGGTTGCGAATGCTGCTGAGATGACGCCCTATCGTAAGGGTCAAGACTTGACGCTCACGTAAAGGGAAGGTAGTCAGCTCGTCATGGCTACCGCACACGCTGATCAGAAGGCTGAGAAAGCCACAACGACACAACGCCTCAATGGCGCTCATATCGACACGCCTGACAAGCTTGAGCGCGAACAGTTTTCAATCTCTGACCTAACCTCGGAATTTGGATGCACTGCGCGTGCGCTTCGTTTCTATGAGGATGAGGGACTAATCGCACCAGCGCGTGTGGGTCTCACAAGGGTTTATTCAAAGCGCGATCGCGCCCGTTTGGCCTGGATCATGCGCGCGAAGAATGTTGGCTTCAGCCTGACTGAGATTCGCGAAATGATCGATCTTTACGATCTGGACGATGGGCGTGTGGAGCAGCGTCGTGTGACGGTTGAGCGATGCAAAGCGCATATTGCCAAGCTCAAAACGCAGCGCTCCGACATCGACAGTTCGATCAAGGAATTGACCGAGTTCGTCGCCGATATTGAAAAGCTTTCGCTCGGCTAAGCTGCTGGCGAATTTCTGACCAACCTAGAAAAGTTTATAAGCACACGAAGGGATCTAGTGATGCCGACTTACACCGCTCCGACCCGCGATACGCGGTTTGTCATCAATGAAATGCTCGACCTTGCAAGCTACGGCAATTTGCCCGGCTTCGAGAACGCGACTCAGGACATGATCGATACGGTCGTGAACGAGTCGGGTAAGTTCTGCGCTGAGGTCCTCGCGCCTCTAAATCAGATCGGCGATGAGCAAGGCTGCACGAGACACGAGGACGGTTCGGTCACCACGCCTGCCGGCTTCAAAGAAGCGTATGAGCAGCTCGTGGAATCGGGTTGGACCACCCTCGGAGGTCCTGAGGAATTCGGCGGGCAGGGCATGCCGCACGTCATGAGTTTCGCGTTTGAGGAGTTTATCGGCACCGCTAACCAAGCGTTTGCGATGTATCCCGGCTTGACCAGCGGCGCCGCAGCAGCGCTTCAGGCGGCGGGCAGCGATGAACAGAAAGCGATGTATCTGCCAAAGATGATCTCAGGCGAGTGGTCAGGCACCATGAACCTGACGGAACCGCATTGCGGCACCGATCTTGGGATGATCCGCACGAAAGCCGAACCACAGGCAGACGGCTCTTATGCGATCACTGGCACCAAGATTTTCATCTCAGCCGGCGAGCATGATCTCACTAGCAACATTATCCACCTCGTCCTCGCCAAAACGCCGGGCGCTCCCGACAGCTCGAAGGGCATCTCGCTCTTCGTGGTGCCGAAGTTCATCCTCGATGAGAATGGTGAGCCGAGTGATCGCAACGGTGTCTCGTGTGGCTCGATCGAGAAAAAAATGGGCATTCACGGCAACGCCACTTGCGTCCTAAACTATGACGGCGCGACCGGTTGGATGGTCGGTGAAGAGAATAATGGCTTGGCCGCCATGTTCGTCATGATGAACGCGGCACGCCTAGGCGTAGGCATGCAAGGTCTCGCTCAGGCTGAGGTCGCCTATCAGAACGCTGTCACATACGCGCTCGATCGTCGTCAGGGTCGCGCGCTTAGCGGTCCTGCCGAGCCTGAAGAAAAGGCCGATCCGATCTTTGTTCATCCCGACGTGCGCCGTATGCTGATGGATGCCAAAGTGTTCAACGAAGGCATGCGCGGCCTGTGTTTGTGGGGCGCCCTGCAGGTGGATCTCAGCCATAAGGCGCAGACCGAAGAAGAGCGCCAATTGGCCGATGATCTCATTGGCCTAATGACCCCGGTCATCAAGGGCTACGGCACCGATAAGGGCTATGACATCGCGAACAACATGCAGCAGGTCTATGGCGGGCATGGTTACGTCAAAGAGTGGGGCATGGAGCAGTTCGTGCGCGATAGCCGCATCGCCATGATCTATGAAGGCACCAACGGCGTGCAGGCGATGGACCTGTGCGGTCGCAAGCTCGCCAGCAAGGGCGGGCGCGCCATTCAAGCCTACTTCGCTGCGATCGACGAAGAGATCGCCAAGGCAAAAGCTATCGAGGGCCTCGAAGAGATCGCTGCAAAGCTGGAAAAAGCGCTTGGTGAGCAGAAAGCCGCTACTATGTGGTTCATGCAAAACGCCATGGCCAATCCCAACCACCTTGGCGCAGGTGCGCACCATTACATGCATATCATGGGTGTCGTTACGCTGGGCTGGATGTGGCTCAAGCAAGCGCAGGTCGCCAAGGCCGCGCTCGCAGGGAACCCGGAAGACGCGGCGTTCTACAAAGCCAAGCTGACCTCGGCCGCTTACTATGCTGAACGG
>ERZ1740070.2360-NODE-2360-length-10915-cov-4.189595_pt1 | contig 10915 bp, 7 predicted proteins | sample MGYA00581734_ERZ1740070 | MGnify/ENA primary metagenome ERZ1740070 (study PRJEB43018, sample SAMN04849744) | marine metagenome | isolation source: floating plastic debris | place: Pacific Ocean | collected 2008-09-01 | study: EMG produced TPA metagenomics... | reverse complement strand
ATTGAGCTGGATAGTATTTTTTGTATAAAGGTTGTCGATTAATGATGAATCTAGCGAATTTTACTGAGCCAACTTGTTAACCGGCCTCTATTTGTTTTGGATGCCTGTGCGAATAGGATATTCTGCTAGCACATTAGTGAACCCCCTCACACATCAGGTTTTCGTTATGTTTGGTCAAAATAATCACTTCAATAAGGCTGTCGCCGCCTCTGGTGCTTTGGCCAGTACCTTGGCGGTGACGCTGTCTGTCACGCTCCCGGCAGCAGCTCAGTCTCAGTTTATGGATGTTAATAGCAGCTACTGGGCTAGCGAGTATGTTCAAGCATTGACGGAAGCTAGTATTATTAGCGGCTATGAGGATAGTACTTTTCGCCCAGATAGGCAGATGACGCGGGCGGAGTTTGCTTCTATTTTGAGCGGTGGGTTGCCTACAGCAGAAGTTCGTGAGCCTATTACCTTTAGTGATGTGCCTGAGGATCACTGGGCTGCAGGTGCGATCGCATCTGCCTATTCAAAAGGTTTTTTGAGCGGCTATCCAGACGGTACGTTTGGCTTGAACCAGCCCATTACTCGGTTAGAGGTATTGCTGTCTTTAACGAGTGGATTAGGGATTGATACATCAGGTGCTAATGGAGAGGCACTGGCAGCTTTTGCGGATCGCGGTGAGATTCCTGACTGGGCGACGGCTGCGATCGCCGCCGCAACAGAAAATCAGCTGGTGGTGAACTATCCCAATGTGCAGCAGCTGAACCCTAGCCAAAATGCGACAAGAGCAGAGATTGCTGCAATCGCGTATCAAGCCCTTGTCAGCAGTGGTAGGGCTGATGTGATCGCTTCTGAATATGTGCCAACAACTGTGGCTCAGCAAGGAACTGAACCGGAAACACCTGTCGCGCAAACGCCAACGGATGACTTCTCTCAGCTGGTAGCTTCTTTAGCTAGCCCCAACGACGATACGCGCAAAGCTGCCGCTGATACGCTGGCTAGCAATGGTGCAAAGGCTGTTCCTGATTTGGTGGGGGCACTAGAGTCTGATAGTGCTCCTGTACGAGCTGCTGCTGCCTATGCCCTAAATGAAATTGGACCTGAGGCGGAGGCGGCTACGCCTACTTTGCTGGAGGTGATTAAGGATGACGATGAGCTGGTTAGAGCGCTGGCTACGAGTGCTCTAACACAAGTGGGCTTGGACCAGAGCGTTTTGGTTACTTTGCTCACAGCTGCTGTGCAGAATGAATCTGGTTTAGTGAAGGATGTTGCTGCTGATGCACTGGTAGATATCGGTGCTGATGCGGTACCAGCACTAGGGAATTTGCTAGAAAATGAAGCGGCCAATACGTTGGCTAAGCAGACAGCGGCTACGTTGATTGGTGATATTAGCCAGGTTGATCAGATTGATGATTTGGTGCTGGAGTCAACGATTCCTATTTTGGCGGAGACGCTTGGGGATGGTGATAGCGAGGTTCGCAAGGCGGCGGCTTCGGCGCTGGGCGACTTTGGACCTTTGGCAGATGTGGCTATTCCAGCGCTATCGAGGGCGCTATTAGGTGAAGATTCTGGCGTGAATCAAACGGTGGCTAGTAGCCTGTGTAAGATTGGTCAGCAGTCGGTTCCTGGACTCACAGAGGCGCTAAACAGCGACGATACGCTGACCCGTTTGTACGCAGCGGATGCGTTGTGGACATTGACGCAAGACAGCAGTTTGATTTTGCCGACGCTGGTGTCTGCTTTGTCTGACGGTAGTGTAGAAACGCGTGAGCTGGCGGCGCTAGGGCTGACCTATTTGGGCCGTCAGGCTGCGCCTGCAATTCCTGCGCTGCGTGGCTTGCTGGGTGAAGATAACGATCGACTGGTTGATATTGCTAACTTGGCGTTGCTGATATTAGGCAATAGAAATTCGCCTCAGCCTGATTTGGGCTTTTTGCGTACAGATGGTGACAAGGTAGATTCTTTGCCTGCCATTGTTGAAGTTGTGAGTCAGCTTTTCTAGAGGTTTTTTAAGGTATTGAAGCTGTGAGTTAGTTTTTGGTAGACGACGAAAAAAGTCCGAGTATAGAAATATCTATTCTCGGACTTTTTGTGTCTTTTGCGAGACGGTTGAGTAAGCGGTATGGTGCCAAGGTATGAAAAACTGTGAAGCTCAACGCGCTAAAAAAGTATGTCCACTGGTTCTTCAAAGGTATCTATCTACGCAGCGATGGCCGCTAATGTTGCCATTGGCATTGCTAAGTTTGTGGGTGCTTATTTGAGCGGTAGTTCGGCAATGCTGTCGGAAGGGATTCACTCTGTGGTGGATTCGGTTAACGAAGTTTTGCTGCTGTATGGGTTGAAACAGAGTGAGGCTGAACCTAGCGAGGAGTATCCGCTTGGACGCTCTCAGGAGCTTTATTTTTGGTCTTTGATGGTGGCTGTGCTGATTTTTGCTTTGGGGGGTGGCATTTCTATTTTTCAAGGTGTGCGCAGCTTACAGGCTCCTGAAAGTGCTAGTGACCCATTTGTAAGCTATGGCGTTTTGATTGCAGCAGCTGTTTTTGAAGGGGCTGCCTTAACGGTTTCGATTCGAGAGTTTAAGAAGACTCAGTTGGATTCGGAGATGGGGTTGTGGAAGGCAATTGGTAAGAGTAAAGATCCCAGCTCTTTTATTGTGATTGTTGAGGATACGGCAGCGCTAATCGGTTTGGCTATTGCGTTTGCTGGGGTTTGGCTGAGTGAAACGACGGGGGAGCCGATTTATGATGCAATCGCATCTATATCTATCGGTGTTTTACTTACCATTGTGGCGACTGCACTAGTCGCCAAAACCAAAGGTTTACTGGTAGGTCAGAGTGCTTCTGTAGAGACGCGCACCAGCATCAAAAATATTGTGCGCTCTGACGATGCTGTATCTGACTCAGACCCACCGATTACGCTGCATTTGGGACCTCAAGATGTTATGCTCGCGCTGAATATTGAGTTCATTGATGAGCTATCGGCGGACGAAATTGAGGCAGCTGTTCGCCGTATTGAGAAAAAAATTCGGACAGCGCATTCTGAAGTAAGGCGGATTTTTATCGAAGCAGCCTCTGTCGATTAATGCACCGTGCAGTTTGACCTTAAAATGGCTTGCCATTGCTATGGCTCAATTAGGTACCAAGTCTGAACTGAACCACTGTTTTCTTCTGTCTCTGTTGCATTTCTACCTAGCAGTACTTCAAAGGTGCTATTCTTCTGTTTCTTTTGAAAATCTTTTGCCGTTAGTGTGGCATCAAAGCTGCCGCGCACTTTGTAAATTTCGCCAATTCTTGAGCCGAGCGCTTGCTCAGTAGATAGGCTAGAGTTTGTGACCTTTTGTCTGCTCTTTACAGCGATATTGTCGATTGTAAAGTTAGGTTTTAGCTTGGTGGCTGTTTGCTCGTTTAGTACGCCTAGGTCTTGGGCAAGTGAGTGTTGGGTTTGGGATAGGTGGTGTGCGATCGCAAGCTCAACGGCTGCATCGGGCGGTGTCTGGGGTAATAGACTGCAGCTAGTGAGCAATAGCAGCAGTGCCAAACACATCAGCCTGACGATCTTCATAGCCTTTCTTTTTTGCTTTTCTTCTTTAGTGTAAGCCTTGTTTTACTCTTAGCTCAAATGTGTGCTGTTCTATGTTTGCTAGTTTTCGTTAAAAACGACGTCAATGGGTACTGCGTGACCAATGCTCTCTAAGTTTTGCTCTGCTAGTAGTGCCTGCCACTGAAGTTCAGCATCTTGGTTATTCGGTTCACTACGACGAATAGCATCTAATGCTGACAAGTTTTGTGTCCAGCGCACTGAGTCATGTAGTGAATCTACTTGCATCTCCTGTACGTTAGTCCCGATGCGTAGCTCTACAGAATTTTGTTCGCTGCTGATTTCTGAGGTGTTGAGTCTCATGACCCAACCGCTAGCTGCTAAATCTAACGTACGATCATGCTCATTGCAAACGATATTGACATACCACCGATAGATCTGATTTCCTTCAAGGTTAGGAGGATTATCAACAGTCGATAGATCGAGTTGAGCGATGCCTTCTGTGGCATTGCCTGTCAATGTAGTTGCATAAAGAGTTTCTTCGTCATCTCCTAACAGAACGAACTCAATAGCAGGATTGCCGATAGTTGTAGGCAAGTAGAAGAAGAAGGTTGGTAAGGCTTCCTCTGTCGCCTGAAGAATTTCTGGCGGAATGAGAAGTACTTGAGTGTTCTGCTCGTCGGCAATGCATTCATGGAAACATCTCATGCTACCGGCAAAACGCCTGCCCGGCAGTCCATATCGCACGTTCCCTTGTGCAGGTGTACCGGTGAAAGTAATCCCTACTAATGCAGTGAACCATAGAGTTGTTGACAATAAATGCTTGAGTAGATGAGTTTGCAATGCTCGGCCTTTTATATTCTGCAGCTGACAATAGTGCGTGCTGTGCAGTTGAAGAAAACACACTACGTCCATCTATTGAGCACGATAAGTACTCTGCTAGTAATCCTGATAAATACGGACTCCTTACATCATTGCACTTGAGGGAGTTCGTTGCATCACGATAATATTGATGTGAACGCTAATTTTTGTGTTATGGCCTTATTTTCATCCGAAGTAGATTCTATAGAGCAAAATAATAGAGATGCTTCTCCTGATCTGTCTAAATGCTCATATGAAGGAGCAAGCAGCGACGCTTCTGCTAAATCTTTGTATCTAGGTGCGGCTTTGATAACCGGTGGTTTTTTGGCTAATACGCTACAGGGCGCATTGGGAAAAACTGCACAGGAGACTATTTCTGCTGGTCAGTTTTTATGGCTGTTGATAATAGTTGCTATGGGTGTGCTATTGCCTGTTTCGCTGTGGCGACAGTCTTCCATGCTGAAGGTGGAATGGGATGTTCAACTGTTGCCTGTTTATCTACTGCGAGCTGTCTTTGGGCTGTGTGGATTTTATCTATTCGTTTGGGCGGCGGGTTTGGGTAGCTTGGTTGATGCCACAGTGCTATTGAACACCACACCCGTGTTTATTCCAGTGATTGGCGTAGTGGTATTAGGGACACAGGTTTCTGGAAAGCTGTGGGGTGCGATCGCACTTGGCTTTGTTGGCCTATTACTGGTTGTTCAGCCTAGTACAGAGCTGATTCAGAATCCAGCTAATTTACTGGGATTAGGTGCGGGTTTTTCTGCTGCGATAGAGTTCCTGAGCGTGCGGTGGTTGAGCAAGACTCAGTCACCGTTGACTCAAACGCTCTATTACCTGTTAATTGGTTCTGTGCTTATGACACCCGTGGCACTTTTGCAGTGGCGTCCGCTAGATGTTGATGCCGTTCGAATCATTGCAGCAGCGGCGGGTTCGTTTTTAACGTTTCAGCTATTGCTGGTTAAAGCTTACAGTTTTGCTGAGCCACATCAGATAGGCGTTTTTCAATACACCAGCGTTATTTTTGCCACGATAATTGGCTGGTTATTTTTTGATGAAATACCTAATAGTGTTGCGCTACTAGGTATGCTACTGATTTCAGTAGGCGGTGCTTTAGCCGTTTATTTGGAAAGTGCTCCTACTGTTCAGTCAGATTCTAGCCGCTCGTAGATTTGAGCTACCGTAACAAAATAGAAAGTGTTCTATGTCAGCCTAGTCTGCAACGTTTTGGAAGGTAGGAATAGTGATGGTAAACTGTGTTCCCCGTGGCTGTAGCCGTTGGCAAGTGATGGTGCCATGATGCTTTTCAGAGATGATCTCATGGCTGATAGACATGCCCAATCCTGTACCTTTACCAACTGCTTTAGTGGTGAAGAAAGGGTCAAAAATTTTCTCCAACAGATCTTCTGGAACACCAGGACCGTTGTCACAAACAGAGATACTGACTTTGTTATCTCCAACGGGGCTAGTAATAACCTTAATTTCTGGCTGCCAAGCTGTATTTTCTGTGGTTTCGTATTCTTCTTCTATGGCGTCAATAGCGTTGCTCAAAATATTCATGAATACCTGATTGAGCTGACCTGGATAGCACTTTACCTTGGGTAACTCGCTGTATTCTTTGACAATATCGATGGGAAGTGACATCGTTGGACTTTTAATACGGCTGTTAAGAATTAACAGTGTGCTATCAATACCCTCGTGCACATTGACGTCTTTAACTTCAGCTTCGTCTAGTCTGGAGAAAATACGCAGGCTAAGTACAATGTCTCGAATACGATCGGTGCCAACTTGCATAGAGGTCAAGAGTTTAGGCAAGTCTTCTGTCAAAAAACCGACATCGATTTCTTCTCTTTTTTCTTTGATATCGTCGACAGGATCGGGATAGTGCTGCTCGTATAGGTTGAATAGTGATAGCAAATCGTTGGCGTAACTGCTGGCATGGTCGATATTGCCATGAATAAAATTGACTGGATTATTAATTTCGTGTGCAATACCTGCAACCAACTGCCCTAGGGCTGAGAGCTTCTCTTGCTGAATAAGCTGCACTTGAGCTTGCTGTATGGTTTGTAGCGCAGCCGAAAGGTCACGTGTTCTTTCTTCCACACGTTCTTCTAGCTGATGGTTCATGCCCTCTAGGGCCTGATTGGCTTCTAGTAATTTAGCTTCCGCCTCTTGCCTTTGTTCCACTTCATCTTTGAGCAAGTGGTTTTGCTTTTGGAGAGTTCTTGTGAGGTTCTGTACCTGTAGATGGACTCTTACTCTTGCTAGAACCTCTTCATGCTGAAAGGGTTTGGTTACGTAGTCAATGGCGCCTAGTGAAAGTCCCTTCACTTTGTTCTGAGCATCTGACAATGCTGTCATAAAGATGATAGGGATGTGGTGAGTGTCAGGATTTTCCTTAAGGCGCTGGCACGTTTCAAATCCATCAATACCCGGCATCATGACATCTAGTAAGATGAGCTCTGGGGGATGGTAGTTGATTTGCTCCAGGGCACTTTCACCATCAATGGCAACCGCGACTTGAAACCCTTCTTGAATGAGAGATTCAGAAAGAACTTCTAAATTGGTTGGATTGTCGTCAACAATCAAAATGCCTTGGGGCTCTTTATCAGGGAGCATGTTTTCACCTTGTCTAAGATGTGGTATGGGTGGTTGAGTTTGGATATGACTGGAGTTGGATGCTAAACTAAGCTAAGTGAGTGAGAAGATTGAAGAAAGATTTAAGCGGCTGTTTGTTGGTCATTGTAGTTGGGTTTAGTGTCTTCTAACTGAACACCGTCGGTAAATTCAACGCCTTCAATGACTTGACCGAGGTATATAAATCCTTGCATTCGCTGCCACTGTTTTTTTGCACTTTGAATGAGCTTTAGTGTATAAGAGGGTACCGTTTGATCCCGGCTTTGATCTAAGAGTTCCCTTTCTACGCTCGTAGTGTGCGCTCGCAATGTTGCAAACATTGACTCTATTAAGCTGGTGTTGCGTAGAGTTTGCCAATGCTCGGCTGGGAAGCTGTAGAAGCTCAGTAGAGCTTCTGGATCTTCTAGCAAGTATTCTGTTGCTTCTGGATACTTGGTTTGGAAGGTTTCAACGAATTGGTCAAATGCTTCGATGGCGTCTGTTTTTGTTTCTGACCGATAAATTTCCCAGAGTGCTTGGTTGCCTTTTTGCTGTAGCTTGCTAGGTAGCTTTTGAAGGAATTGCTTGGTTTTGTAATCCCAACATTCTTGCTTTTGAGTAGTAGGGAAGACCTGTGCAAGTGCTGGCCACAGACCGAGGTTATTCTTGCCAATGGCTAGCTGTGGGTCATGGCTTAGGCCTTGCGATTGAATTTGTAAAAGCAGTGACTTCCAACTCTCTTCTGAACTGGGCTCACCAGTCGATAGACCGAGAAGTTCTGGATAGCCATCAGCACTCATACCCATGATTATCAGTAGGCATGAGTACAGGTCGTTTTGACTATTCAAATAAATGCTATCGGCCCAAATATATGCATAGCGCTGCCTTGCAAGGGAACGTGTTTGCCAAGTCTGATATTCTTGCGCCCATGTGTTCTGCAGCTGATTAATCGCGGCTACCGTCCAAGAGGTTGTGTTGGGACCGAGAATCTTAGATAGCTTTTGGGTGAGTGCTTGGGGTGGTAGCCCGTTGAGGCATAGCCAAGGTAGGATTTCTTCTGCGCTGCTGTTGTGTAAGTAGGGTGGCAGTGATGCCTCTGTGATATCAGCTTTATGGGCTTCTTTGTGTTGAGCAGAGGGGGTAGATAAAGGGTCGCCTAATGTTTCGTTTTTTTGAGTATTTGAGGAGAACTCTGTATTGTTAATGCTTGCCGGAAACATGTTTTGCTGTGTGAGGAACTCATTAAGTTCTGCAGCGACAGCTTGACTGATGATTTGCCGAGCCCCTTGACGGACTAGTTGGCTTAATGATACGTCAAATGTTTCGTTGGGTTTGGGGGCTCGGAACGCGGTGTTAGGCTGCTGCTGGGCTTTGTTGGCTGTCTCTTGATTGGATTGTGCGTAGGTGGAATCTACCGGTTGGGCATAGTTTTGAGTTGTGTATGCAGAAGACGTGGCATAGGCTTCTTGTAGCTGCTGTCTGGGCGATTTATCTAAGCCGAGTAGCTTGCCTCGAATGACTAGAAGCATAATAGATGTAGGCAAGAAAAATAGCTCTAGGGGATAGGCTATGGTGGCGTACGTAGGGGCTTCTGAGGCAATGACAACGTAGAGGTTAATGGTGTTAGCAACCCAGAATATGCTCCACGCTAAGGGATCTTCGCTATTGGGTTTGAAGTAGGTTTTGCGTAGGGTGGGTCCGATCGCAATCAAGTCGATCATGATTAGCATTGTCAGGGCCACTACAGGTCCCGACACTTGCCAAAGCACTAGACTCAATGCTGCGCCGCCTAGACAGTATTTTTCAAAGCTTCCAAACTCGTTACGCCCATATTTGAGAGAGAGAATGCCTGTAACAGTTGGGCCAATAAAGTAGCTGAGTGGAACCCAAATAGCTTCTCGATTACCTTCGAGGTAGTAGCTGGCAAAAAGAATGCCGCCCATGATGCTCCAGATCCACCATGTAGCTGGATTGGGAAGTGTTTTGCGCCTCACAATAGACATCAGGTAGGGGATGTAGCCGAGAAAGGCAAAAACGCCCGCTATTTTACCGAGATCTGTTAATAAATCTGTCACTATTTTTGTTCCTTTGCATGTAGATGGGGTCGATGATCGGGCTTAACCGTTATGTACTAAAGCCTTGGTAGTGCACAGATTTATGATTAAGAGGTAATGGGTGTTAGGGCTTCCATAAAGCCACGCTCAAAGAAGTGAGTTAGATAGGTTGTGAGCAATTTTTCATCAGCGGTTGGACATCTGATAGTTAACTCTTCTAGTCTGCTTTTGGCGTTGCTGCAATCAAATCGATCATTCCCACCTAGCCAAAGTTCCAAACAAGTTTTCTTGTCTTTAGAGTCTTCTTTAATCATTGCCGCGAGAGGACTTAAAGCGTTTGGCTGTGCCTTTAGGTTTTCCTGCCACTGTGGATAATCAACTGTCTGAACTCGGCAGCCGCAGTCGTTGAGAGTTTTAGTGATGTCGGAAAAAGGCATGGGCTGGGGATTGACGATATGGAAAGTTTGACCGAAGGACTGGGGCTGCAATGAGATGGCTGCGATCGCTTTGCTGACGTAGTCAACAGGCGTCATGTCTATTTTGAGGTCGAGACTGGGCGCTTGCTGCAATTCGCTGAGGCTTTTGATCAGTCGGCAAAGAATATCAGAGGTGTTGGAATATCCGCTTTGGCTATGGCCAGTGACCATTCCTGGTCTGTAGATGCATACGGGCAATCCGCGTGCGGCGGCTTTTCTCATCATTTGCTCGGCAACCCACTTACTTTGGGCGTAGCCGCCAGCTATCCCTTCACCTTTAGAAATATTAGACTCTTCAAAGAACTCACGGACGCCAGTGCCTGCAAGTGACTCAAAAACATCAAGAGTTGAGAGGTAGTGTACGGGTTTGGGGCTGCTCATGGTAGCGAGCTTTAAAATCTCGTGAGTGCCTTGAACGTTGGTGCTGTGTAGCGCTGCGTATGGGTAGAGCAGATTAACGTTTGCACCGCCATGATAGATCACATCACAGCACTGGCTTATGTGATTGAGCTGTTGTAAAGATAGCCCTAGTTGAGGCTTGGACAGGTCTCCTATAACCGGAATTATCCGGCCGGAGGCAAACTGCATATTAGGGTGTGATGCACTCAAAACTCTGCGTAGTTTTTCGTTGGCTTCGATTAGGTTTTCTGCACGTACTAGGCAGTAAATGTTTGCCTGAGTTTGCTGTAATAGCTCGCATAGTAAAAATGCGCCTAGGAATCCCGTAGCGCCTGTTAAAAAGATATTTTGTGGGAGAACTGCTGAGGGCTTGTAGGTGCATTTTGGCTGAATAGAATCTTCTATTAGCACTTCAGACTGAAGCTGGGCTATGCTCATGTGTTCGGTAGGTGTACTCCGATTAGCATGAATACGCTGAATAGCACCCGCCAACCCGGCGATTGTTGGAATGCTAAAGAAGTCTAAGAGCTGCACAACAACCTTATAGTCTTTTTCAATTTGAGCGATGAGTTGCGTTGTTTGGAGAGAATCGCCTCCTAACTCGAAGAAATTATCGTTGACGCCTATTTCTGCAATGCTGAGAACGGCTGACCACATTTTTGCGAGCCTTTGCTCTAGCGGAGTGAGGGGTGGAATAAAGGTTTCATTGAGTGCTGGTCTTTCGATGCTGGGTGCGGGTAGTGCGCGTCTGTCGACTTTGCCGTTGGGTGTGAGAGGGAGGGTGTCGACCAACATAAAGGCAGCAGGAACCATATAGCTTGGCAGCTTACCTTGAAGATACGAGCGTAGCCTTGGCATGAGTTTATAGCTATGATCCTGAAGCCGAGAGGTGCTACTTTTGTTGTTGATGTGTGGCACAACGTAGGCAACTAGGCGCTTGTTGCCTGGGGTATCTTCCCAGGCTAGGACGATAGCCTGCTGCAC